>Ga0209278_1000708_pt1 | contig 23712 bp, 21 predicted proteins | sample JI81BgreenDNA_FD_187504 | JGI IMG/M metagenome (GOLD analysis project Ga0209278, IMG submission 187504) | Wastewater effluent complex algal communities from Wisconsin, to seasonally profile nutrient transformation and Carbon sequestration -... | ecosystem: Engineered > WWTP > Effluent > Algae... | reverse complement strand
CCGTGTTCATAGCCACTGGTTTTGCGGTAATGGCCGCTGGCCATGGGGTCCGCCACGGGCATGGCGGAGACAATATCATTCAGCGTCATCATGCGCTTCAGGTTGAAATACAGGTCCGGCTCCTTATCGCGAAGCATGGAATTTTTGATGGGCTTGAACGGCCCGCCGCGCCCATTCTCGATGCGGCCATATTTCTCAGCGCGCTGCTCGGCCTGCTTCTGGCGCGCCTGGGCCTGACGCTCCAGCGGTGCCTTATCCACGCCAGTGGCTGCGAGCACGCGCTCAAGCTCCGCGATCTTACCGCCGGTGGTAGCGCGAATATCGGCCACCATCAGGTCATGCGTGGACTGCAGTTCCTTGACGCGGTTCTCGAGATATTCGATGCGCTGGAAGACGGCGTTATATTTTTCGCTGACCTCGGCGGCCTTGTTCGCATCCGCGAATTCCTGATTGAGCAGGCTGCCCGCCTCCCCCTCGCTGGCGAATTGCTCGCTCATCATTTTGGCGTAATCGGCCAGATCCCCGGATTTGTTATCCTCTGCCAGTTTCATCAGGTCGCGCTTGAGCAAGGCGAACTCCGCGCTCACCTTTTCGTTGCGCTGGGTGGTGGTGGCAATGGTGCGGTCTTTCGCCTGCATCACCGCTTCCGCCGCCACGTAGGAGCCGCTGGAATAGCTGGCCCAACCGACAAAGCCAACGAAGGCGACCGTGGCCATGAACTGCGCCGTGGCCGAGAACGGCACATGCTGCGTTTTATGTTCCGAGATAATGATGATGCTGCGCTTGCAGAACAGCGCGCTGAACCCGTCGCGCAGGCGCTTGGCCATGCCCGGTTTTTTCACCGAGGGTATTTTTGCCGTGGGGGCTTTTTTTTGCCGTGCCATCGAATCTTCAATCCTTTCCCAATAGTCACCTGTCAATGCAGCAGCACCCTGCTGAATTGCCTGAACTTCTGCACATTACACGGCGGAAGCGGTGGCGTGGTTGGTTAGTACGACGGCAAAGAAACCGTCCGTCCCGTCTTGATGCGGGCTTAGCGCAAGGGTAGGCCCTAGACCTTCCTCATAGCGGACGTGCTTATCCCATAGTTTTCCGGGGTGTTCAACCCGAAAAATCGAATTATTCCCAAGGAACTGCACAACCGGTTCCACGTTCTCGTCGCGGAAGATGGAACAGGTAATATAAACGAGCGTGCCGCCGGGCTTGACCAGCCGCGCCGCACTGGTCAGGATATTCTGCTGCAAGACTTTGATTTCACTTAGATCCTGCTCACTCATGCGCCATTTCAGGTCAGGGTTGCGCCGCCAGGTCCCCGAGCCGGAACAGGGCGCATCCACCACCACCCAATCGGCACTGCCGATATGGCGCTTCAGGAAGGGGTCGCGTTCGTCGCGCAGCACGTGGGTCTGCACATTATGCACCCCGGCACGGGCCAGCCGCTTTGGCATCTCGTTCAATCGGCGCTCCGACACATCAAGCGCCAGAATCCGGCCCTTATTCTGCATGGTGGCGGCAATGGCCAGCGTTTTACCCCCAGCCCCGGCGCAGAAATCCACCACCTTTTGGCCCGGCTTGGCGGCGACCAGCTGCGCCACGATCTGCGAGCCTTCGTCCTGCATCTCGTATTTACCGTCGCGGAAGGCCTGCGTGTTGAAGGCGGGAAGACGCTTTTGAAGCCGCACCCCAATGGGGGAATGCGGCGTGGGCGCGCCGAAATACCCGTCCGCATCCAGCGCCAGGATCAAATCGCCCACATCGCGGCATTTCAGCAGGTTCACCCGAAGGTCAATGGGGGCTTGCGCATTCAAGGCCTGCATGGCCGGCTCCAGCGCCTCGCCAAACCGTTCGCGCAGGCGCGACTCCATCCAATCCGGGAAGTTCAGCCGCGCGGGCAGCGGCATGGAGGCGTCGAGCAATTCTTTGCCGTCCAGCTTATCAAGGATGGCCAGCTCCGCCTCATTCAGCGACGCGGGCGCATACTGGCTGCCATCGAACAGTGCCAGAATCTGTGCCCGCGTGAGCGGTTTTTCGCCATGGAACAATAAGGCCGCCAGCACCACCCGGCGCGGATTGGCGGCTTTGCCGCATTGTTCGAGGTGCCATTCGAGCGTCGCGCCGTAGCGCAGCGTGAAATAGAGCAAATCCGAAATCGCACCGCGATCCTTGCTGCCAATGTAGCGGCGCGCTTTGAAATACTGCGCCATCAGCGCATCCACCGGCGCACGACGATCCGCCCGCCAGATGCTTTGCATATGGTCCATCAGTTCGATCACAGCTTGGATACGGGCAGCGGGAGTCATAGAGGAAGCGGTTCTAACCCGCACACGCTATGAAGGCAAGGTAAAGCGGCAGACTAGCTCTCCACCCGGTAGTTCGGCGATTCGCGGGTGATGCTGATGCCGTGCGGATGCGCTTCGCGCAGGCCCGCGCCGGTCATGCGCACGAACTGGCAGTTGTGGCGCATGGCCACCAGATCGGCATTGCCGGTATAGCCCATGCTGGCTTTCAACCCGCCCACCAGCTGGTGAATCACGCCTGCGACCGAGCCTTTAAACGGCACGCGGCCTTCCACCCCTTCGGGCACCAGCTTCAATGCATCGTTGATCTCGGACTGGAAGTACCGATCGGCCGAGCCTTTGGCCATCGCGCCCACAGAGCCCATGCCGCGATAGGTCTTGTAGCTGCGGCCCTGATAGAGAATCACTTCACCGGGGGCTTCTTCCGTCCCCGCGAACATGGAGCCAAGCATGGCAACGGAAGCGCCCGCGGCCATCGCCTTGGCCAGATCGCCGCTGTATTTAATCCCGCCATCCGCAATGAGCGGCACGCCATGTTTATCGGCCACCTGCCGCACCTCCCAAATGGCGGAAAGCTGGGGCATGCCCACCCCTGCCACCACGCGTGTGGTGCAGATGGAGCCGGGGCCAATGCCCACTTTCACTGCGTTCACCCCCGCTTCGATGAGCGCCTGCGCCGCCTCGCCGGTAGCGATATTGCCGGCGATGAGGTTCATCTGCGGGTAGAGCGCGCGTAGTTCGCGCACCGTGTCGATCACGCCTTTGGAATGGCCATGCGCCGTGTCGACGATGATCGCATCGACCCCGGCCGCCACCAGTGCCTCGGCGCGCTTTAAGCCCTCCACACCCGTACCGACCGCTGCGGCAACGCGCAGGCGACCTTGCGCGTCTTTCGCGGCGAGCGGGAATTGCTGCGATTTCTCGATGTCCTTCACGGTGATAAGGCCGATGCATTTATGCGCGTCATCCACCACCAGCAGCTTCTCGATGCGGTGCTGGTGCAGGATTTTCTTGGCATCCTCGCGGCTGATGCCTTCGCGCACGGTCACCAGCTTTTCGGTCATCAGCTCCGCCACCTTCTGGCTGGGGTCGCTGGCAAAGCGCACATCGCGGTTGGTGAGGATACCCACCAGCGTGCCATCCGCCTTCGCTACCGGAATGCCTGAGATCCGGTGCTGGGCCATCAGCGCGTACGCGTCGGCCAGCGTGGCTTCCGGGGTGATGGTGATGGGGTTGATGACCATGCCCGATTCGAATTTCTTCACGCGGCGCACTTCGCTGGCTTGGCTTTCCATATCCATGTTCTTGTGGATGGTGCCGATGCCGCCATGCTGCGCCATGGCAATGGCCAGTGCGCTTTCGGTCACGGTATCCATCGCCGCGCTCATCAGCGGAATGCCCAGCTCGATCTCGTCCGTTAGCTTGGTACGGGTATCCACCTCTTTGGGCAGCACCGAACTGGCGGCGGGCTTGAGCAGCACGTCGTCGAACGTCAGCGCGGTGGGAATGTCGGAGATGGGGAACGGGGTCATGGTCGCAATCCTCAGTTTTCGTCGGTTTCGGATTGCAGCGCTAACTTTCATGCCTGCCGCACATTGTCAAGAAACCTTCATACTCCTGCGGGCATGTTCGTATTAAAATCGGGCAAATTATAAATGGAGCCTTGCCATGCCACCTAAACATTCCACCTTGGCTGTGAAGCCAGAGGCTGCAGCCGAATGCCGCGCGGCGATGGAACAACTGCTGTTTAAGGACGGCACGCCGAGCATCGATCGATTTGCATTGCTGGCCAAAAACCCGGAGTGGAGCCACCTGCTGGATGTGCATGCTCAGGATTTCCACTTGGATACGACCAAACCCGACTGGTATGCGGGCATTCAGAAGGAACAATTCCTTGTCGTGGCCGTGGCACGACTCAACGATCCAGATGCACAGCCGCTGATGAACACCCTCCGGGAAGCCATGGTGAAGGCGCACATTCCGGTTGGGTTTGAATCATTCTACGATGTGGTCTATGAACGCCACCATCGCACGCATAGCGAGCCTCGCGGCATCGACACCGCACTGCAACATATGCCGACAGAGCATGTGACACGACTTCTTGGGCATGCACCAACCCCTACCTTTGCTGCCGCTGTTGCTCGCCGGTTAACCCCACCAGCACCGCCCGCACCTGCCAAGCCTTCAATCAGCGATACTCCTTCCGAAGGGGACGCACGTTCCGAGGAAGTGCTTGGTGCCATCGATGCTGCGCATGCCGATCCCGGAGCCTTCTTAGAGCGCGTAAAGGCAAATCCCCGCAAAATCTGGGCTGATACGCCGGCCATCTCCGAACCAAACAACACGTCACCCAAAGGCTCCGCACGCTAAGAGGGAGCCTCCCACCCCGTTGTATCACTGATACCGATGAAACCATTCATCCTCCATCTACCGGATGCGTTACGCGACAATCTTGAGGATTGCCTGCGCCAGCGGCATGCAGGTAAGGAGCCCTCCGATGGGCGGCAGATCAGCGAACATGTGGCTGCCCTGTTGTTCCCCACACGACCCCATTCTTATGGCGATTTTCCGGTGGCGCTGGGTAATGCAATCGGCGGCCTAACTACCGCCAGCGGCCATCAGGCCATACTCCTTGAAAACCTACCACGCCATCATAGCGAGATATTTATTCGCGCGTTCATGCAAATCCTGCATGGTGATTTGCGCAGCACGCCGGATACGATGATCCCAGCCATGCGCCCAAGCGGTAGGTTCGATGGAATTGGCTTCCATCAGGATTCCACCTATACCCCCAGCCAGCCCACCAAAATGCTACGAAGCCTGCTTTGCACGCGCGTAGGAAGCACGCCTGACCCGACCTTGTTCCTGACCGCCGACGAAGTCATTCATGCCATGGCCTGCGAACGGGTTGGGTTAGCGATCGATATAGAACATATCCCAAGCAACCAGCAGGCTTCCTTCATCGCGGCGAGGGATGCGGTCATTGCAGAGCTAAAAAGCGTGCATGCGTGGACGCATGACCCGTTTGATAACCAAGCAGATCCGGAATACCAGCCCTTCCTGCAAGAAAACCCGAATTATATGCCCAACACTGGCGCACCAGAATTTTTCATCTGTGCGACCGCCCATGACCGTAAATTGATGGCTACTCCCCAAGGCCCGCATGCCGCATTTTATGCCATGACCGAACGTTTGCGCGGACTTCGCCACGCGGATGGCATTGCCAGCATCCGTGAGAATACCGCAGTGATCTGGAACGATGCGGGGGTGCTGCATGACCGCGCAGGAGCGCCCCAGCAGGATCGGGAATTGCTGACGACCGGCGCTCGCCCTCGTACCTTCAGCGAACGGTTTGACCCCGCGCAACGTTTAGCCTCGGCTCCTGTCTGCCGCCTTGGCTAACCCCGAAACCCGGTGGCCACCACGTAGCTTTCGGCCGAATCGGCCCGGCTCGATTGCGGCTTGGCGTGTTTCACGGTGACAAAATCGCGCTGCATCATTTTCAGCAGGCCCTGTTCCGTGCCACCCTTGAGCACCTTGCACACAAATGCGCCGCCCGGCGAAAGCACTTCTTTTGCAAAATCATAGGCCAGTTCGCACAGATGAATGATCCGCATATGATCGGTCGCGGTGTGGCCGGTGGTGTTCGCGGCCATGTCGCTCATCACCAGATGGGCGCGCCCACCTAGCAGTTCTTTCATGCGCTCCGGCGCGCCCTCCTCAAGGAAATCGAGCACCACCAGCGTAGCCCCGGGAATGGGGGTTACTTCCAGCAGGTCGCAGCCCACCACCTTGCCGCGCTCCCCCACTTTGGCAACAGCGACCTGGCTCCAGCCGCCGGGGGCACAGCCCAGATCCACCACGCGGTGGCCCGGCTTCAGCAGGCCAAATTTCTCGTCCAACTCCACTAGCTTGAAGGCCGCACGGCTGCGGTAGCCTTCGGCCTTTGCCTTGGCCACATACGGGTCGTTCAATTGCCGCTGCAGCCAGCGCGCACTTGAATTGCTGCGCTTCTTGGCGGTCTTCACGCGCACGCTCAGGCCGCGCGCGCCACTGTTTTTCTTCTCACTCATGCGCGGTGTGTAGCGCAGCGGCGGGCTGGGTGCAATCACCGCCCGCGTTTTAGAAGTTTATTAACGTTTTAGGGTTAGATTAGAGTTTAGGTAATTTTACGTTCGGGGATTTTTCATGGCGCAGGATCTAGGTGGTATTGTTGGGATTGCCCTGGGAGGCAACACGCGAGGTGCGCAGCAACGCGTGGGGAATCTGCTTGGTGGCCTTGTACAAGATGCACTCACTCCTGACACCGTTGCCAGCGAACTGGACGACGAGCGGGAAGAACAGCGCGAGAACCGAAAGGATACGCTTAGCAAGCGGGAAATGGAGGGTCTGCTAGAGGTCGCCAAGCGCACCGATGCAAGCGTTGACATCCGCCCCATGCAGGATGGCACCTACCGCTTCACCATCAACGGCGACCAAACGACGTCGCCCTTGCGCGTGGCTCCTGAGGCCATTGAGCTTGCTCAACAATCGCCACTGGTGCGTATGGCACAGGCGCAAGCACCTGCCCGCCAGACCGACGTCGGGCAGTTGAATATTGCGCCAGAGGCTGACACACAATCACGCAGCACACAACAGGGTGTGACCAGCGTGTTCCTGAACATGGTGACTTTGCAGGAAGAAGGTTTGGCCAAAGCCACCCAGAATGCTCAGTACCTAATTAATGATGTGCGCAATCTAGTCGGTAGCGATGAACGAGTTGAGATCACCGAGCGCCTCCGTATCGGTACGAGCGGGAAATATATTGATATCCCGCCCGGGAATTACACCGCAGAAACGTTGATGCGTACCATGGGCGACCAGATCGCCCTAAGCAATGAGCTGCGCGCCTACACCCGTGAAGCGGCGAATCCCACGCCGGTGGTGAACGAGCCCGGACCGGCCGCACCAGCATCCTCTGTCGCCACTCCTCCTACCCCTCGCCTGGAAGTCGATCCGACGGTCTTCGAAGGTAATGATGGCGTTACTGGTGGCACGCCCAGTGCTACCACCCAAGCTAGCACATCCAAAGCACCTGCACCCACGATTGCCGCAACCATGGACGGGCCAAGTGCCCCACCGCCGATTGACAGTGCCCTCGCTGGCTCGCCCGAATACCAACAAACCGTCGCGAATCGACCTGCAGCACCTGCTCCTACAGCCGCGACAGCACCGATGGATGGGCCAAGTGCCCCACCGCCGATTGACAGTGACCTTGCTGGTTCGCCCGAATACCAACAAACCGTCGCCAATAAACCTGCTTCCCCCGCTCCTGCAGCATCCACAGCCCTTAGCCAGCAACAGCTGATGGAAATGGGCAAAGAAGTGACGGCAGAAATAAACAAAGATGGCAAGAACGCAAAAGCCATTGAAGCCTTGCTAGGTAAAAGCGCCGATGGTAACGGCCAGCTCAGCGATAAGGAAGCCACCGCCGCGTTGAACAAAATGCAGCTGCTGAATTTCAGCCCCGAGGGCCGTGCACAGCTCGCCGAGCTGGCAAAGGCACTGAAAGACAGTGGGGTGAGCGATCCCGCACCGGCGCAGGGCGAACAAACAGCCCGCCCCGTCCAAGTCGCTAGCCTAAATCAGAGCCACGCTAACGGTATTAGCTTCTAAGGCCTGCTCAATAGCCCGCTAAACCGGTGCCACTTCGCGCATCAGCGACACGATAATCCCCTCGCGCACGCCGCGATCGGCAATGGTGATCTTGTCGATGGGGAAGGTGCGCGCTATCGCTTCAAAAATCGCGCAGCCACTGAGGATAAAATCCGTGCGGCTTGAGCCGATGCAGGGGTGGGCCGCGCGCTGTGCCGGGCTCATGCGCATGAGCGTTTGCGTGGCCCCTCGAATATCGGAAATGCTAAGCTTGATGCCATCAATCTTGCTGCGGTCGTAATGCGGCAAATCCAGGTGAATGGCGGCCAGCGTCGTCACCGTGCCGCTGGTGCTTAGCATTTGCACGTTTTCCTTCCACATGCGCTGCGCGATGCTGCCCTCGCGCTCCATCGGCGCCAGCAGGGCGGAGATTTTGGCGACGATTTCCTCAAAATACATTTCGGTGAAGGCGGGCCCGCCAAACTGCTCGCTCATATTCATGACGCCGTAGGGAAGACTCAGCCAATCCTGAATCAAATGGCGTTTGTGCGAGGTAAGCGGCTGTTCGGGATCGATCTTCACCCACATGAATTCGGTCGAGCCGCCGCCAATGTCGAACGCCAGCGCCCAGCGGGTTTCCTTCTGCAGCAGTGAGGAACAGCCGAGAAACGCCAGTCGCGCCTCTTCCTCGTTGGAAATGATGTCGATGGCAAGCCCCAGCTCATCGCGCACGCGGGCGAGGAATTCCTCGGCATTGGCCGCACGGCGACAGGCTTCGGTGGCCACAAACCGGTATTTGGCGATGCCGTAACGGCTAAGTTTCTGCTTGCAGGTGGAAAGCGCGCGCAACGTGCGGCGCATGGCCTCGTCGCCCAAGCGCCCAGTGTCCGACACGCCCTCGCCCAGGCGCACAATGCGCGAATAGCTATCCACCACTTTCAAGGTTTTGTGCTGCTGATGCTGCGAGAAACTGGGCCGTGCAATCAGCAGACGGCAATTGTTGGTGCCCAGATCCAGCGCAGCATACAGCTCGCCGCTGGCGCTGGGTGCAGCCGCAGATGGGCCGGCAGCCAAGCCTGCCGTGGCTTCGCGCGGCTCGCTGGGCTGTTGGCCTGTTTTGCTAAATTCCTGCTTCATGCCGCGCACTGTGCCATGCATGGCCGCGCACCGCAAGTGCGGCGCGCATCATCCATCACCGTGCTGCAGCACCACATGTCACAAAGCCTTCACGCCAGTTTCATGAAACTGTCACACACGCGCGCGATAGTAAGGGTATAAAACGCTACAACAAATTCACTCGCCGGAGACTTCCATGCCACAAGCACAATCGCAGGCTAGCACTAATCCGCAGCAGACAAGAGAAGAATCTATCCGTGCTTTTGAGCGAGGGTTTGAACTTTATAAAGAAATTTTTAGCGGCACTCCCGATTCTTATTCGCCGGGTGTTAGTTACCGCAAGTTTGGAGCTCAAACGCTTCGTACGCTGAACAAGCCAGAAACTGATGAAGCTATTAAAGTACCTTTAGTCGCATTTTTCAGCGGTCGAATTGATCTGGTAGACAAAATTCTGCCCACAAATATGAGCCGAGGGGAATATCTTGCAGTATTACTTCGTGAAGCAAGAATTGGTGGTTACTTTGAAGCTATCTTAAATAACAGCAAACTTCTAACATCAGAAGAGGCTAACAAACAAATTACAGTGACGCGGCCACTTGATGCAAAAACTGGAACAGCAAAAACTGCGTCTGTAGCTGCCGGCGATGTTGTATTTCGGGACTTCGCTATGCAATTACTGAATCGCCCACAAGCCGATCGCGTCATTATCGAGCGTGATGTTGCTCGCCAACTAGGCGTTATTGCTGAAATGGATACACGCGATGAGATAGCCTCCTTCATATTAGGCTACGGTGCCGCAACAAATCCAGAATTTACTAAAACAGGTCGCTTGCCACTCACCGTTGATCTTGAAAACGCGCGACCCAGTGAGGTGGATCAGAAACTACGGCCTGCGTTTTGTGCCGCTGTGGAAGCAGTGCCCGTCCCAGGCCGTCAGCCCGGATTGAACCAGAATAATGCAGTAAGTGCAGGGTTTATTTTGGGCAGAGAACATCTACGTCAGAACTATGCGGTTACTGATAAAGTAACGTTGCTGGATGTGGTTTGCCCAAACACTCCACCCGCATGGAATCCAACGATGTCGGAAGTATTAACAGGTACAGAACGTGGACGCCAACAAGCCGGCGCGGCACAAGCTACACGCTAAGAATAGATGATTTGTTAGGCATCCCTTCGGTTTGTACAGTAGAAGGGGCCAACTGACCGGTTTGTTCAGCCCGAATATCTTCGATAGGTGCTGATGCGTTTATATTATCGATTGCCAGACTCGCCGATAGTGCAGCGAGTCTTGCCTCGTAAGCTGCATCTAAGCCCATGCTATTTGCTGGCAACTCAATACGGCTCATGTTTAAAATGTCAGTATTACTTTTTCTTGCCGGTTCTTTTGACTCGATGGCGTCGTGTAAGATTTCTTTTTGATCTAAGCCAGCTCTAACTTTATTTAATTCGTTATATATATCGTCACGATCTCTTGCAATTTTAACGATTTTATCGCCCTGTTCTGACGTGAGTCGTCCATCATTAATCATTGTATTGGCTATGTTCGTCTCGGTTTGACTGAGCGCAGCACCCGCTGCATTCATAGCGGCAAGGTTTTGCGCCGTGGGGTTCTCAGCATACGCAGCTTTCGCTGCATCATACGCGCGGCGTTTTTCTTCCAGAGCCTCGCGCTCTAATACCGTCAATGATTTATCCGCCCAGAAATCTTCCGAGCGCTTGTCAATTTCACCTAACTCGTTCCACAACCGCGCCATTTTCTGCTGCGGGGATTCGGGGGCGTCGCCATTGCTGCGGGCAGCGTCAAGGTTTTGCATGACATTCTCAGCGACATTGTTCAGCTCGCGGATGCTTCGCAGGTTGCCGCTCGCCAGCGCCAGCTGCAATTCACTAATCAAGCGGTCGATCTCGGGCGAGCCGCCCAGATCATCCTTCAGTTTCTCCAACTTGCTGAGGGTACCTTTGGCCACGTCGCGTGCCGCATCGAGCTCAGCCTTGTCGGCAATAAGCTGTAAAACAGTTTCCGGGATATCTGTCTGTGCACCCGTATGCTTGAATGCAAGCGCCGCTTCCGCAAAGCCCGGTAGCGCGCCGAAATTCGGCAACGCATTGTACATGCCCTCCGCGCCAGCCGGCTTCTGTACGTTCGTTTCCACCATCACCACGTCGTTGCTTTTGTTGTTGCGACGTAGGTTTGCGACTATCCGGCGGTCGTTTGTTTGCTTGCCGAGCCAACGCTTATCTGCGCCGTGCCGGTGCCCCCGTGATACCTTGGTTGTACAGGTTCAAGGTTAATGAGACGTTAAACGAATGAAGAAAAATTACATCGAATTTTACCCATAATCGTTAACGCCATCGCCGGGCCGCCTGATATACCACCAAGACTATCCCTTTATTATTATGGTTTTTTGCATATAGCCTGTCATCGATTCGTAACAATTTTAAGCTTTTTTTAAGCACTGATGGGTTACATTGCAGGCTATGGCATTTTCTATCACTTCGTTATTCTCGCGTGAGCAGGCACCGGCGATCGATCCGTTGGCCCATGAGAACGCACAATTGCTGGCGCTGAAGCATGAAGCGCTAGCCAATGCGCACGCACTGGCCAAAAGCGAAAACCGCGCTCCGAATTTGACCGATTATTTTCGTAGCGCCCTGAGTCTGAGTGAGCGGGCGGAAAATGCGGGCGTGCAATGGAATGCCCGGGTGATTGCCGATCTGTCGAACCTGACGCTGGATGGGTTTACCATTCGCAAAGAAGATATCTACCCCGATGCACAGCAGCGCGCGGCCATGCGCGACGTGATGCCTGTAAAGAGTGCAACGTCGAATGGGGGCAGACGTGAGTAATCTGCTTAACACGTCCTACGAAGAGATCGATGAGGCGATCGATCATTTCTACACCGAAGTGCAGGCACAGCTGCGCTGCGACCATACGAAATTTCTCAATTGCACCTTCCAGCCCGCCACCACCTTGGAGATCGTTGATAATGGCCGCGGTGCGCAGTTCGGCAATGTCACGTTCGATGGAATGGGGCCAGAAGACACCCTCACGCTGGGCAGTGGCAAGTATGGCGGCACAGAAAACTTCCATGGCGTGCATTTCAAGAATATCCAAGGCGGTACGGTGGTGGTGAACAACTATGGCATCGCCAATGATCTGCATCTGGAAGGACAAACCGTATCGCTGGAGATTCGTCAGCATGCACAGGTGAATGACCTGCATGCGGAAGGCGCGAGTATTGTCCGCCTTTCTGCAGCAAAATGCGCCCGTGTAGAGCGGGCCATATTCGATGGCGCAACTATTCACGCCGCCAGCGATCTTGGTGGTAGTGTGTGGACCAATGCCGAGTTCAAAAACGCCAATCTGTGCGATGTGGATTTCGGTGGGGCTACCTTAAGCGGGGCGCATTTTGAAGGCACCGAACTGAAAGGCGTAAATTTCAAGGGCGCACGGCTTTCCAACGTATCGTTCCAAGATACGGAGCTGGCGGGTGTCGATTTCACTGGCGCGCAATTGCACAATATCCGCATCATCGGCACCGACCCGATTTCCAGACAGGCGACCAACCACCGGGTGGATTCGCATGAGCAATTGGCGGCCGTCATCCGTCAACAGGAAAGCTTCAAAGCGGCTGGGCTTATTGGCAGCGGGGTTCTGGCACCGCAGCTGGCCAGTATTGGGCAGGCCGCGCAGCCTGCGCCCACCCCTGCCCTAGCCAGTAACAGCGTTGAGACTGCGCCTGCTGCAAGCGTTCAGGAACCCACCCGCATTGCCTTTGGCGGCGAAGTGAGCCTTGCTGATGCCGATATTGGCGCAGCAAACCGGGCCATCCTAGAGATGCAGCGTAACCCGCAAACCGTAGCCCTTGAGGCCGCGGAAGGTTTCAGCCGTAGCCTAGCGTAATCCCAGCAAAACATTACGATTGCGCAAGGTGGCTTGCTTTTCTGCGGCTTTGCCGTATATCCCTTGCGCAACAACGTAAAGGAAGCCGCCATGAGCGCCACCCCCAAGCCTGCCAATCAGAACAGCAAGCCCCTGCCCCGCCCCAGTAAAGAGGAAGCCAAAGAGGCCGTGCGTACGCTCATTCGCTGGGCGGGTGACAACCCTGAACGCGAAGGTCTGCTGGACACGCCCAAACGTGTGATCGAGGCCTATGAGGAGTTCTTCCAAGGCTACCACGAGGACCCGGCGGAGATTCTCTCCCGCACCTTCGAGGAAGTCGCCGATTACGATGAGGTGGTGCTGCTGAAGAACATGACCTTTGAATCGCATTGCGAGCACCATATGGTGCCATTCATTGGCCGTGCGCACATTGCCTACCTGCCGAACCGCAAAGTGGTGGGCATCAGCAAATTCGCGCGCCTGCTGGATATTTTTGCCAAGCGCCTGCAAACGCAGGAGACGATGACCGCGCAGATCGCCGATGCGATCGAGGCCGCACTGGCACCGCGCGCCATCGCTGTGATCATCGATGCAGAGCATCAATGCATGACCACCCGTGGCGTGCACAAGCCGGGCACCAAAACGGTGACGACGCAGATGCGCGGCCAATTCAAGACCGATCCGGCCGCCCGCGCCGAAGTCATGCGCTTGATCACCTCCAGCGATATCGGCTAGACCCGCTGCGCGGAAGCTGCTACACGCCCGCGCATGCAACCGATTTTCCACCACGCGCCGCTGGTCCTTGCCTCCGGCTCGACCATCCGCCAGCAGATGCTGAAGGCCTGCGGCCTGCAATTTAGTGTGCGCGTTTCCGGGGTGGATGAAGCGGCGTTAAAGCCGAGCCTTGCGGGAAAGCCCGTGGCCGAACAAGCGCTTGCCTTAGCCGCCGCCAAAGCCCTCGCCGTATGCGCCGAGGTGCCCGATGCCTATGTGATCGGCGCGGACCAGATTTGTGCGCTGGGCGAGGAGATTTTCTCCAAGCCCGGCAGTTTCGATCGCGCGGAGGCGCAGCTCAAACAGCTAGCCGGGCGCACCCACCAGCAGCATGCGGGCGTGGTGCTGGCGCGCAATGGAGCGGTCGTCTGGCAAACCGTGTGCACGGCGCAGCTTACGATGCGCCCGCTGAGCGATGCCGCCATTCGGGCCTATGTGGGGGCGGATGCCCCGCTTTCCAGCTGTGGAAGCTACAAGTTTGAGGGGCTTGGCCGGCATCTATTCACCACCGTGGACGGTGATTTCGACACGGTGCAGGGTTTGCCGTTGCTGCCACTGATCGACGCGCTTTACCGGCTTGGCGTGATTACGCTGGGGGCCTGATGCAGTTATTCGTGGAACATCTTACCGTCATTGATTCGGCCTATCTGCACCCGCAGCATGGTATCGTCGGTGAAAGCTGGATCGTCGATGTGACGCTGCATGGCGATCTTGATCCGCAATCCATGGTGATGGATTTTGGGCACGTGAAAAAGCAACTCAAAGCCGCCATCGACGGCTCGCTGGACCACACGCTGATCGTGGCACGCGGGGATACGGGCCTGACCCTTCAGGAGCAGGACGGGCAGCTCACCCTGCAATACCGCTTTGGCGAAGGGGCGACCCTTACCCATCGCTCGCCGCGCGAAGCCGTGAGCATACTTGCCGGGGCCGAAGTGACAAGCGCCGCGCTGACCGATTGGCTTCAGGCGTATGTGATGCAGGTGGTGCCCGCAAATGTAAGCCGTGTGGAGATTGGCCTTCGGCACGAGGATGCAGACCCGGCCTATTACCATTACGCGCACGGGCTGAAGAAGCATGACGGCAATTGCCAACGCATTGCGCATGGCCACCGCTCGCGGCTGATGATCTGGCGCGACGGGGCGCGTGATGAGGCGTTGGAGCAAAGCTGGGCCGCGCGGCTGAACCGCCGCTATTTCGCGACGCAAGGCGATATCGTGCAGCAGCAAAACGGTCAGCTACAGATGGGCTATACCAGCCCGCAAGGACGGTTCGAATTGTGCTACCCGGCCACCCATTGCATCATCCTGCCCGGCGACACCACGGTAGAATGCATTGCGCAGTGGCTGGCGCAGCAACTGGCCGCCGAGCAACCGGGCCATGCCTTCACCGTACGGTCCTATGAAGGTGTGCATAAAGGCGCGATCGCCTCGGCTTAAGGCTTCCTTCTTTACCAGTTCTTAAAGCCTGCCGATTATGCTACAAAGAGTGTTGCAGCAGTTGAGGTTCCCCAATGTCCGATCCCATTCGCTTCCAAGAGCTTACCGAACGCGCCTTTGTGCCGCCGCAGGCGAATGGCACTTCTGGTTTGCCCAACGGCATTGTGGTGCTCATGCGTAACACCTGCCCGCATTGCCACAGCAGCATGCAGGCCACAGGCTACCCCACGCAAATAAACGGGGTGCCAGTGACCTGGCTGAACATTAATGATACGCGCTCAGAAAGCCAGCTCAAGGCGCTCGGCGTGAAGTACGAATGGAAGGTTAAAGTCGACAAAAATGGCCAGCCTGAACTCGATGAGAAAGGCAAAGAAATACTCATCATTAAGCTAACTGACACTCCTGGTGTCCCCACCGTGCTGCGGGTGCAGGATGGCGTAGCGAAAGAAGTGTTGCGCGTTGGCGCGTTTGATCAGCCCACCCTTGACGCCATGGGCGCAGCGGTGAAGGCACAGGAAACCACCACGCTTTCTGTCATCACCAATGCGCCAGACACCCTTAGCTTGCCTGCTGCTGCTCGCAGTAGCGCCGCTCAGCTAGGCTAGACGCGCCGCCTTCTACGCCGCTTTTTTGTCTTTCGGTTCTTCGCCGGAATTATCCACGAACTCGATGACGAGCTGATCCGCCGTGACGCTTGCAGGGGCGCTCACATGCACGTCCTTCACGGTCGCGTCCGTATCGGCGTAGATGATGTTTTCCATCTTCATTGCCTCGATCACGAACAGCTGTTGGCCCGCGCGCACTTCGTCGCCGGGCTTCACATGGATGGCCGAGATCAGGCCGGCGATGGGCGCAGTCACCTCGAACTGCGACACGGTGGACTCACGTACCGGCATGTATTGCGCCAGCTCGGCCACGCGAATGCTGCGCAGCGTGGCTTTCACTTCGGCCCCGGCATAGTTCAGGCGGTAGCCTTCCGGCAGCGGCGAGACGCGCACCGAGACCGGGCGACCATTCACCGTGCCCTGGAACAGGCGGCGGCCCAGCTTCCAGCCGGAGCGGATGACGATCATGCCATCGTCGTAGCTGATATCGTAGCCATAGTCTTTTTTACGGGCATAGATGCTGACAGAACGGCCACCCACCGTGATAATCCAGCGCGCACCAATCGCAGGCTGGCGACCGGGTAGTTGGCCGGTGACCTGCGCGCTGCGCTCGATCTCGCGCAAGCTGCAGAAGGTCGCTACCGCCATGCAGACTTTCTGCGCTTCGGTGGAAAGCTCAGCCCCGGTGAAGCCGGCGGGCCATTCCTGCTCGATGAAGTTGGTGCTGATCTCGCCTTTGCGGAATTTCTCGTGGCTGTAGACCGCCTGCAGGAAGCTGATGTTATGCGCGATGCCCTGAATGGTGTAGTCGCTTAGTTGATCGACCATCAGATCAATCGCCTGCTCGCGCGTGGGCGCGTAGGTGCAGTATTTGGCCACCATGGGATCGTAGAACATGCTGACCTCGCCGCCTTCATACACCGAGGTATCAAGCACGGTGCCGGGCTTGCGCTCGGGTTCTTCGTATTTCACGATGCGGCCCGTGGAAGGCAGGAAGCCACGCGCCGGGTCTTCCGCATAGATGCGGCTTTCAAACGCCCAGCCATTGAACTTCACATCATCCTGACCAAAGCTGAGTTTCTCGCCCGAGGCGATGCGCAGCATCTGCTCCACCAGGTCCAGCCCCGTCACCAGCTCGGTCACGCGGTGTTCCACCTGCAATCGGGTGTTCATCTCCAGGAAGTAGAATTTGCCCGACTGGTCGACGATGAATTCCACCGTACCCGCCGAAACATAGCCCACCTGCTTGGCCAGTGCCACGGCTTGCGCGCTCATCTCAGCGCGCATCTCGGGGCTGACGAACATGGACGGCGCTTCCTCGATCACCTTCTGGTGGCGGCGCTGAATGGAGCATTCACGCTCGCCGAGGCTCACGGTGTTGCCGTATTTGTCGGCCAGCACCTGAATCTCGATATGGCGCGGATTATCGAAATATTTCTCGATGAACACGCGGGCATCGTTGAAGCTGGAGCGTGCCTCCGAGCTGGCGAGTTTCATGCCGTCCATCAACTCCTCGGCACTGCGCACGACGCGCATCCCTTTCCCGCCACCGCCTGCAGCGGCTTTAATGATGACCGGATAGCCAATATCCTCAGCAATTTTCAATGCTTCCTTCGGATCGGAGATCGCCTCCAGAATGCCGGGCACGCAATTCACGCCCGCGGCCTTCGCGATCTTCTTCGACTCGATCTTATCGCCCATCAGGCGGATTGCCTCAGGATTGGGGCCGACCCAGGTGGCGGAGGTGCGCTGCATCACCGCTTTGGCGAAATGGTCTTTCTCGCTCAAGAACCCATAGCCGGGATGCACGGCTTCCGCACCCGACTGGTCGATCGCCGAGATCAGGTTATCGACGTTGAGGTAGGATTTCACGCTGGGGCTGGGGCCGATATAGACCGCCTCATCGGCACTTTTTACGTGCAGCGCGTTGGTGTCGGCCTCCGAATACACGGCGATGGTGCGCATGCCGAGCTTCTTGGCGGTGTGCATGATGCGGATGGCGATTTCGCCGCGGTTGGCAACTAAAATGGAATTGAACATGGTGCTGTCCTTAGTGGAATTGTTCTTCTTCGGTGGAGCCTTTGAAGGCGGTGGTGCTGGCTTGGCCCTGACTGATGGCTTCGGCCACGGCATCGAAATAGCCCACCCCCACTTCGCGCTGGTGCTTCACGGCGGTGAAGCCCTTATTCGCATCGGCGAACTCACGCTCTTGTAGCGGCACATAGCCCGCCATGCCTTTTTCTTTGTAGTCCAGTGCAAGGCTGAACATGCCGTGGTTGAGGGCATGGAACCCGGCCAGCGTGATGAACTGGAATTTATAGCCCATCGCCCCAAGCTCGCGCTGGAATTTGGCAATGGTCGCATCGTCGAGATGCTTCTTCCAATTGAAGCTAGGCGAGCAATTATAGGCAAGGTACTTGCCCGGGAATTTTGCATGCATCGCGTCGGCGAATTTCTTGGCTTCGGCCAGATCCGGCGTGCTGGTTTCGCACCAGACCAGATCGGCATAGGGCGCGAAGGCGAGGCCACGGTTGATCGCGGCATCAATGCCGCCATCATAGTTATAAAAACCTTCTGCTGTGCGGCCGGGCTTGACGAAGGGTTTGTCACGATCGTCAATGTCCGACGTAAGCAGGTACGACCCATTCGCATCGGTACGCGCGATGATAACGCTGGGTACGCCGCACACATCACTGGCAAGGCGTGCCGCCACCAGCTTCTCGATATGCTCGCGGATCGGCACCAGTACTTTGCCGCCCATATGGCCGCATTTCTTGGCGCTCGAGAGCTGGTCTTCCCAGTGCGACCCTGCCGCCCCGGCTTCGATCATCAGCTTTTGTAGCTCGAACGCATTCAGGTTGCCGCCAAAGCCAGCCTCCGCATCCGCCACGATGGGCTGGAACCAATCAGTGCCGGACTTGCCTTCGGAAGTATCGATCTGGTCGGCGCGGCGCAGCGTGTTGTTGATGCGGCGCACCACGTTGGGTACCGAATCGAACGGGTAGAGCGACTGGTCGGGATACATCTGCCCCGCCAGATTCGCATCGGCTGCGACTTGCCAGCCCGACAGGTAAATCGCCTTCAGGCCCGCTTTCACCTGCTGCATGGCCTGATTGCCCGTGAGCGCACCCAGTGCATTAATGTAGGGTTCACTGGCAAAATAGTTCCACAATTTTTGCGCCGTATGCTGCGCAATAGAATATTCGATCGGCAAGCTGCCCCGCAGCCGCACCACGTCGGCGCCCGAATAGGACCGCGTGATGCCCGCCCAGCGGGCGTTTGTTTTCCAGTCTTTGTCTAGTTCAGACGCATTTAACCAAGCCATGAATTTTTCCTCCGTCATTGCGAGCGTCAGCGATGCAATCCATTGTAGTAAAGCATGGATTGCTGCGTCGCTGCGCTCCTCGCAATGACACCTAAGTGTTACAACGGCAAATTATCGTGACGTTTCGCAGGATTCTCGAGGGCTTTGCTGCGCAGCATTGACAGCGCGCGGCAAATGCGCCAGCGCGTGTTCTGCGGACGAATCACATCGTCGAGATATCCGCGCGAAGCCGCCGCGAACGGCGAGGCGAAATTGTCGCGGTAGCTCTCTACCGCCGCATCCACCTCGGCCTGATCTTTCAGCTTGCCCTTGAAGATAATCTCGACCGCACCTGCCGGGCCCATCACCGCGATCTCAGCGGTCGGCCAGGCATAGTTGATGTCGTTACGCAAATGCTTTGAGCCCATCACGATATACGCGCCGCCATAGGCTTTGCGGGTGATGATGGTGATCTTCGGCACGGTGGCCTCGGCATAGGCATAGAGCAGTTTCGCGCCGTGACGGATGATGCCGTTATGCTCCTGCGACGTTCCCGGCAGGAAGCCCGGCACATCCACCAGACTGACCAGCGGAATGTTGAACGCGTCGCAGAAACGCACGAAACGTGCGGCTTTGCGCGAGGCATCGATATCAAGGCAGCCGGCCAGTTCCATCGGCTGGTTGGCCACGAAGCCCACCGTGTGGCCTTCCATGCGCCCGAAGCCGACGATCACGTTCTTTGCGAACTCCGCATTGACCTCGAAGAAATCTTCTTCATCAACGACGCGCTTAAGCACTTCGAACATGTCGTAAGGCTTGTTGGCGTTGTCCGGCACCACGGTGTTGAGCCCCATCTCGACACGGTCGGCGGGGTCCTCGGTGGGGCGATGTGGCGGTTTCTCACGGCTGTTCAGCGGCAGGAACGTCACCAGCCGGCGCACTTGCAGCAATGCCTCGATGTCATTGTCGTACACCATATCGGCCACGCCGGTATATTTACCATGCACGTCGGCACCACCCAGCTCTTCCTGGGTCACTTCTTCATGCGTCACGGTCTTCACCACGTCCGGTCCGGTCACGAACATGTAGCTCGAGCCACGCACCATGATGGTGAAATCGGTCAGCGCGGGGCTATAGACCGCACCACCGGCGCAGGGCCCCATGATGACGGAGATTTGCGGGATCACGCCCGAGGCCAGCACGTTGCGCTGAAAAATCTCGGCGAAACCGGCGAGCGAGTCCACGCCTTCTTGAATGCGGGCACCGCCAGAATCGTTCAGGCCGATGATGGGCGCCCCCATCTTCATGGCCATGTCCTGCACTTTGCAGATTTTCTTAGCGTTGTTTTCACTCAGCGAGCCGCCGAGTACGGTAAAATCCTGGCTGTAGACGAAGACCAGGCGACCATTAATGGTGCCGTGGCCGGTGACCACACCGTCGCCCGGGGTTTTGTTGGCATCCATGCCGAAATTGGCACAGCGATGCTCCACAAACATATCGTATTCTTCGAAGGAATCCGGATCGAGCAAGACTTCCAACCGCTCGCGGGCGGTTAGTTTACCTTTCTCATGTTGAACCGAAATGCGCTTCTCTCCGCCACCGAACCGCGCCTGCTCGCGCTTATGTTCCAGCTGTTTGACAATCGCAACTGCGTTCATTTGCTACTCGTAAGTTGTTAAAGGGTGCGCGCGGTGTAGCATAGGGCGAACGCACGGAAAAGCGGCAAATTTACCGCATGTGCAAAAGCCGGAAACGGCTTTTTTTATGAAGCTTTTTCTGATGCTTATTTGTCAAGATAAAAGCAGTTAAGCTTAGTCGGCACGCAAATAGCAACACCAAGCATCGGCGTATTGCAGAAATACTGCTGCCGCACGAATGTCGCGCGCTTTCGTTGCCCAGCTGGCTGCTGCCTCAGCGTCAGCACCCCATTGTTCGTCATGATAGGTCTCATCCAGCCGCGCCATGTGCAATGCCTGCGTTGCATCGATATGGCGCTCCATCAGCGCCCACGCGATCACCGCAGAGCCGAGCAGCGGCACCATCATCGCCAGTGCGGCCAGTTGCGCATCGTTGGCGTGTTCTACCAGCTGGCGCATCTGCCGCAATGTCGCCTCCGGCTGGGCAATGGGCATGATCCCATCGGTCGTGAGGAAGTGAAGGCGGTGCGTTTGCTGTGCCCACTCCAGCAAGGGCATGAACGCCGCGCGTTGGCGGCGGCCAAGCTCTTCGCTGGCCGGGGCCATGTAGCAGGTCAGGTCGGTACCCGCATAGCGCACGATCTCATCGATGAGCGCATCGCGATCCTGCGGCACACGGTCGATGGCAATGCTGGCCAGCCGCATCAGCGGCATCGCATCCGCATCGATATGGGTGGCTTGTGCCTCCCACTCCGCCGCGATGGCATCGGCCAGACTTTTGCTGCGCAGCAAAAGTTGGTTTTTTGCTGGTGTTTTCAACACGCGCCCATCCAGCGCAATATGGTATCCTGCCTCCGTTTGCTGCAGCGCAACAGAGGCGTAGAAGCGCTTCGGCAGGGCACGGTTTTCCATTTTCGCTTTGCTCATGCCGACCATGCGATACCTCCATGCGCGCTACGCACCGTAGCCACCGACTTGCAGGCCAAGTGCATCGAGGCTTTGCTGGATATGCGGTGCGATGGGCGCTTCAAACACGCGCTCCTTGCCGCCAAATAGCGGCGGCAGATGGATGCGCCACGCCTGCAGATGCAGCTTGCCCGAGAGCTGCACGCCGCCACTCACATGCGCGTCTTTGCCGCCATATTTGCCATCCCCAAGGATGGGGCATGCCATCTCGGCCATGTGCACGCGCAGCTGGTGCGTGCGGCCGGTGATCGGCTCCAGCTCCACCAGCGCGATTTTCTTGGCGAGGTTCTCCAGTGTGCGGTAGCGGGTGATGGCGCGCTTCCCTTCGCCTTCCTCGACGCTGCGCACCATCTCGCGCGATTGCTCGCCCATCGCCAGTTTGTCGAGGTTGGATTCGATCTCGCCGCTACGCGGGCTGGGCACACCCACCACCAACGCCAGATAGGTCTTCTGAATTTGCTTGGTGGCAAACGCATGCTGCAAGGTGCTTGCCGCCTTCACATGCCGCGCCAGCAGCATGATACCGCTGGTATCCTTATCGAGCCGATGCACCAAGCGCGGCGGCTCTTTCGCCTCGAACTGCAACGCAGGCAGCAGCCCGTCCAAATGCTTGGTAATGCCCGATCCGCCCTGCACCGCCAGACCACCAGGTTTGTTGATGACGAGAATGTCTTTGTCCTTGAACAGCACCCAGCCCTGTGCCTGCGCGGTCAGCTCGGGCGTCAGCACCATCTGCTGCTTTTGTTTGGGTGCGTGCATTTTCTCGGGATCGTTCAAAAGCCCCCGCACCTCGACGGTTTGACCGGCAGCGACGCGCGTGTTGCCTTCTACCTTTTTGCCATCGACCCGCAGCAAGCCTTTGCGCATGGCCTTGAGATACACCGAGTTGGGTGCCTTGCCAAGGATGCGCTGGCACCAGCGATCGAAGCGCGTGCCGTCATCTTCTTTTGCAATGCGGTAGGTGCGTTTTTCCATGCCCATGTTATTTCACCAGTTGGTAGCCAAGGGCAACCGCCGCAAGGGAAAGCCCCACGCTGCCTGCCATGTATAGGATCGCGTGCGTGAGCTGCCCGCGCTGCAACAATTGCAGCGCATCCCACGAGAACGCGGAGAAGGTGGTGAAGCCACCCAGCAGGCCGGTGACGATAAACGCCCGCACCGAATGTTCCTGTCCGTATTTCGCCAGCACCACGCCGATCAGCAGCGAGCCGAGGATGTTCACCAGCATGGTGCCCAGCGGAAATGCGCCCGCATGCAGCATGCTGACGCTGCGAATGGCCATAAAGCGCAGCACGCAGCCCAGCGCACCGCCAAGGGCCACGAGCAGTATGGAGCTGGGCTGGATGATGGTAAGTGGGTTCATGGCCTCCTCTTACCTCTCCCGTTGGGAGAGGTCAAAATTTACTGTGGAAATTTTGGGTGAGGGTTACGCATCGTTGCGGCGCTTAGCGCGTAGCTTTTCCCAATACTCAAGCCGTTTGGCGATCTCGCGTTCAAAGCCTCGCTCTACCGGGCTGTAGTAAGCTTCGCGCGCCATGGCTTCGGGGAAATAATTCTGGCCGCTAAACCCGTCCGCCACGTCGTGATCGTAGGCATAATCGTTGCCGTAGCCCAGCTCGCTCATCAGCTTCGTGGGTGCGTTTAGAATGTGCTTCGGCGGCATCAGCGAGCCATGGGCGCTGGCGGCTTTTTTCGCAGCGTTGAAGGCCGTATATTGCGCGTTGGATTTGGGCGCAGTGGCAAGGTAAATCACTGCTTGCGCGATGGCGAGTTCGCCTTCGGGCGCGCCGAGAATCTCATAGGTCTGGCGCGCAGCCAGCGCCTGCACCAGCGCCTGCGGGTCGGCCATGCCGATATCCTCTGAAGCAAAACGAATCAGCCGCCGCGCGATGTAAAGCGGGTCCTCGCCCCCGGCCAGCATACGGGCAAACCAGTACAGCGCTGCATCCACGTCAGAGCCACGCATGGATTTGTGCAGGGCCGAGATGAGGTTGTAATGCGATTCCTGCGCCTTGTCGTAGACCGGTGGGCGCTGCTGCAGCAACTGCCCGAGTGTG
>Ga0209278_1000707_pt1 | contig 23739 bp, 21 predicted proteins | sample JI81BgreenDNA_FD_187504 | JGI IMG/M metagenome (GOLD analysis project Ga0209278, IMG submission 187504) | Wastewater effluent complex algal communities from Wisconsin, to seasonally profile nutrient transformation and Carbon sequestration -... | ecosystem: Engineered > WWTP > Effluent > Algae... | reverse complement strand
CGAAGGCTTCGCGCGCGTAGTTCAGCGCGGTGCTGCCGATGTCGCCGCGCTTGGCGTCGAGGATCACCGGGAGGCCGGGGTGCGACGCATGCACGTAGGCGATGAGCCGCGCCAGCGCGTCCTCGGCGCCCTGCGCCGCGAAGTGCGCGATCTGCGGCTTGAAGGCGCAGGCGAACTCGGCCGTGGCGTCGATGATCGCCTTGCCGAACGCGAACACGCGGTCCGGATCGTCCGCGAGGCTTGACGGATACCGCCCCGGCTCCGGGTCGATGCCGACGCAGAGCAGGGAGCCCGAGGCGGCCCAGCGGGCCGCCAGCGTCGCGTTGAAACCGGTCGCCGCGGCGGCCATGGGCTTACTTCAGCGCCTTGAAGCGGATGCGCTTCGGCGCGGCGCCGTCGGCACCGAGGCGACGCTTCTTGTCTTCCTCGTACTCGCGGTAGTTGCCCATGAAGAACTCGACGTGCGAGTCGCCTTCGAAGGCGATGATGTGCGTCGCGATGCGGTCGAGGAACCAGCGGTCGTGCGAGATGACCATCGCGCAGCCCGGGAACTCCAGCACCGCGTCTTCCAGCGCGCGCAGCGTTTCGATGTCGAGGTCGTTGGACGGTTCGTCGAGCAGCAGCACGTTGCCGCCCTGCAGCAGGGTCTTGGCGAGGTGCAGGCGGCCGCGCTCACCGCCGGAGAGCGAACCCACCAGCTTCTGCTGGTCCTGGCCCTTGAAGTTGAAGCGGCCAATGTAGGCGCGCGACTGGATCTCGACGCCGTTGATGTTGAGGATGTCGGCGCCGCCCGAGATCTCCTGGAAGACGTTGTGGTTGCCCTCGAGCTTGTCTCGGGACTGGTCCACGTACGCGAGTTTCACCGTCGAACCCATGGTGATCGTGCCGCTGTCCGGCTTCTCCTGCCCGGTGATCATGCGGAACAGGGTCGATTTGCCGGCGCCGTTCGGGCCGATGATGCCGACGATCGCGCCATTGGGGATGATGAAGCTCAGGTCGTCGATCAGCACGCGGTCGCCGTAGCTCTTCGAGACGTTCTTGAACTCGATGACGTTCTGGCCGAGGCGCTCGCCCGGCGGGATGAAGATCTCGTTCGTCTCGTTGCGCTTCTGGTAGTCGACGGCCTGCAGCTCTTCGAGGCGGGCCAGGCGCGCCTTGCCCTTGGTGCGGCCGCCCTTGGCGTTCTGCCGCGACCACTCGAGCTCCTTCTGGATCGCCTTCTGGCGCGCCTTCTCGGAGTTCTCTTCCTGCTTCAGGCGCTCGTCCTTCTGCTCGAGCCACTGCGTGTAGTTGCCCTTCCACGGGATGCCGCGGCCGCGGTCGAGTTCGAGGATCCACTCGGCCGCGTTGTCGAGGAAGTAGCGGTCGTGGGTGACGGCCACCACGGTGCCCGGGTAACGGGCGAGGAACTGCTCCAGCCATTCCACTGACTCGGCGTCGAGGTGGTTGGTGGGTTCGTCGAGCAGCAGCATGTCGGGCTTCTGCAGCAGCAGGCGGCACAGCGCGACGCGGCGCTTCTCACCACCGGACAGCTTGCCGATGATGGCGTCCCACGGCGGCAGGCGCAGGGCGTCGGCCGCCACTTCCAGCTGCTGCTCGACCTGGTGCGCATCACCGGCGGCGAGGATGGCTTCCAGCCGCGCCTGTTCGGCGGCGAGCTTGTCGAAGTCGGCATCCGGCTCGGCGTAGGCCGCGTACACGGCGTCGAGCTGCGCCTGCGCGTTGAAGATCTCACCCAGGCCTTCCTCCACCGCCTGGCGCACGGTGTGCTCGGGGTTGAGGCGCGGCTCCTGCTCGAGGTAGCCCACCTTGATGCCGGGCTGCGGGCGCGCCTCGCCGACGAAATCGGTGTCGACGCCGGCCATGATGCGCAGCACGGTCGACTTGCCGGCGCCGTTCAGGCCGAGCAGGCCGATCTTCGCGCCCGGGAAGAAGGACAGCGAGATGTCCTTGATGATCTGGCGCTTCGGCGGAACGGTCTTGGACACACCGTTCATCGTGTAGATGTACTGCATCGCTCACTCCATTCAGACGCGCCCGGCCGCGGCGGCGCCGGCGGCGGGTGGGGGCATTCGGGGACGGGCGAAGTATACCGGACGCTCGTTCAGCTCCGGTCCCGGGGGCCCTCTGACGCGTGCTCCGGCCGCCGTGTTCGCCATCGGCGCCTGAACGCATCGCGCCGTTCAGCCCGCCGGCAAGAATCGATTCAGCCGCCGCCGCCGATGCTCGAAGCGCACCCCCTCGATGCACCACCCCACGGAGGCTCCGCATGTCCCTCGCCACCTTTCCCCGACTGGCCGCTGCGCTCCTGTTGGGCGCCGCCATGCTTGCGCCAACCCCGGTCGAAGCCGGACGCCATGATCGCGATCGCGACCACCGCTACGAGCATCGCGACTGGGACGACCGCGATGACCGGCAGGGCTACCGCGACGGCCGCCGCGATGACCGCCGCTGGGATCGGCGTTCGGATCGCCGCTGGGAGCGCCATGACGACCGCCGCGACTGGCGACGCGACCATCGAGGCCGCGTCGTTTATCGCGAGGTGGTCCGGGTGCCGGCCTATGGCTACGGCTACGCCCCGCCGCCGCGCCGTTACGGCCCGCCGCGCTGGTCCCGCGGGCATCGCATCCACGACTACGGTTGGGCGCCGACGTATGTCGTCGTCGACTACGACCGCTACGGCCTGCGCCACCCACCGCGCGGCTACCACTGGCGCCGCGACGATCGCGGCGACTGGCTGCTGGTGGCCGTGGCCACCGGCATCATTGCCGACGTGATCCTGGGGCGCTGACTTCCGCCGCATCACCGGCGGTTTGACAGGAAATTGCGAAGTCCGTCACGCATTTCTTGACCCCGTCACGGGCGGAACGGAGAGTGTCGGCTCCCCCGCCCGTTGACGGTTCATCGCGTGTTTCAAGGACGAAATCCCCCCCGCTTCGCCGAGCCCGGATCGCTCGGCGACGCCTTCGTGGCGCGCTGCGCCGCGACGCCGAGCGCCCCGGTTTACATCGCGATGGATGGGGACGGCCGTCCGGGCGAGGCCTTGTCGGGCGCCGAACTGGCGTCGATCGTCGAGGCATTCGCCGCGCGTCTCCGCGAGACCACGGCCCCCGGGGATCGGGTGTTGCTGGTCCTGCCGCCCGGACTCGATTTCGTCTGCGCCTTCTGGGGCTGCGTGTTGGCCGGTCGCGTGGCCGTGCCGGTGCCATCACTGGATGCCGCACGACTGAAGAACGCCGTGCCGCGGCTGAGGGCCATTGCCGTCGATGCCCAGGCGGCGACCGTGGTGGTCGACCCATCACTCGCCGAGCGCTGGGCGGCAAGCGTCGGTCTCCCGGACCGGCCCGTGGTGGTCTTCGAACGCACGGCGGCCGTCGTCGGGCCGGGCGCTGCGCCTGCCCTCGTCGTCAACGCCGATCCTGACGCCATCGTCTACCTGCAATACACCTCTGGCTCCACGCGCGATCCGCGTGGCGTGGTCATCGACGCGTTCAATGTATTGGCGCAGTGCCGTGCCATCGCCACGGTGGGCGGCATCGATTCACGCAGCCGCATCCTGAGCTGGCTGCCACACCACCATGACTACGGCCTCGTCCAGGGCGTGCTGCTCCCGGTCTGTGCCGGTGCGACCGGCGTGCTGATGTCACCGATGGCCTTCCTGCGCCGGCCGTTGCGTTGGCTGGAGGCCGTCGGAAGCTTCGGCATCACGCACACCGGCGCGCCGAACTTCGCCTATGCCGCCTGTGTGCGTGCCCTCGCGACCACCCCGGACTGGCGAGGTGATCTGCGCAGCCTGCGCTCGTCCAGCTGCGGCGCGGAGCCCATCCACGCGGCCACCATGGCCGCCTTCGTCGAGGCGTTCGCGCCGCACGGATTGTCCGCCGGGGCACTCTCGCCCGCCTACGGCATGGCCGAGGCCGTGCTGGCCATTACGGCGGTGGCGCCGGGCGTTGGTGTGACGGTGGGCGCCGGAAGCGGTCGTGGTGCGCTGGTCTCCTGCGGGCGGCCCTTGCCCGGGATGCGCGTGCGTATCGTCGATCCCGAGTCGCGACGCGCTTGCGCGGAGGGCGGCGAGGGCGAGATCTGGGTGGCGGGCGACAGCATCGCTCGCGGCTACTGGGGCCATCCGGCACTCAGTGCCGAGACCTTCGAGGCCTTCGACGCCACGGGCGAGGGGCCCTTCCTGCGCACCGGTGACCTTGGCCGCATGGTGGCTGGCGAGCTCTTCGTCACCGGCCGGCTCAAGGACCTGTTGATCGTCCGCGGGCGCAACCTGCATCCGCAGGACATCGAATGGTGTGCGCAGGCCGTCGATCCCGCGATGCGCACGGGCTACGGCGCGGCTTTCGCCATCCCCGGCGAGGACGGTGATGACGCGGTACTGGTGCAGGAGCTCGAGCGGGCGGATCCCGAGCCGGGCCCCCTCGCGCAGGCGGTCCGGCGCGCCGTGGCCGACGCCTTCGACCTTCCGCTCGGTGCCATCGTCTTCGTGCGCAGTGGCAGCCTGCCGCGCACCTCCAGCGGAAAGATCCGCCGAAGCGCCTGCCGGGACGACTATCTCGCCGGCCGGCTCGCCGTGGTGCATATCGATGCGGTCGCGGCGTCGACACCGGTCGAGGAAGCCCTGCCGACGCCAGGGGTGGAAACGGCGCTGGCGGAGCTGTGGCGCGAGCTGCTGCGCGTGGAGCGGGTGGGGCGGAGCGATGCCTTCATCGCCCTCGGTGGCGACTCGCTGCGCGCCACCCAGCTGGCGTCGCGGATCGGCGAACGCTTCGGCGTGGCCTTGGGCGTCGACTGGGTGCTGTCGCAGGCCGACCTCGCGACCATGGCGGCCGGTATCGAGGCCGTGCGACGGAATGCGAGGGCGGGCGTGGCCGATCACACCATCCCCCGCACCGCGTCCCGCGAGCAGGCGCCGACCTCGTTCTCGCAGCGGCGCATGTGGCTGGTGCAGCAACTGACCCCGGACACCACCGCCTACAACATGGCCTTCGCGTTCCGCATTCGCGGGGAGCTCGACGTGCCGCGTCTCGCCGCCGCCGTGGAGGCCGTCGCCGATCGCCACGAGATGTTCCGCAGCCACCTCGCCCTCGTCGGCGAGGAGGTGTGCCAGCGCATCGGCGCGCGACAGGCGGCACCGCTGGCATGCCACGACGTCTCGGCGCTCGTGCCGGCGGCCCGTGATGCGGCTGCGCGCGACTGGCTCGAGGCGTGCATCCGCCAGCCTTTCGATCTGGCGCAGGCCCCGCTGCACCACGCGCACCTCGTCCGCCTCGCCAGCGAGGAGCATGCGTTCCTGTGGTCGATCCACCATGCGATCGGCGACCTGTGGTCGTTCGGCGTGCTGCTGCGCGAGCTGTCGTCGGCCTATGTCGATCTGGAGGCCTATGGCGCCCGCCCCGCGGCGCGCCTCGACTACGTCGATTTCGCGGCATGGCAGCGTTCGCCCGAACGCGAAGCCGCGCTGGAACCGCAGATCGAGCGCTGGGTCCGGCGTCTGCAGGGCGTGGTGCCGATCGAGCTGCCCGCCGATCGCCGCCGTATCGGTGCCGCCAGTGGCCGCGGAGGCCGCGTGACGGTGGCGCTGGACACGGGCCTGCGAAGCGCGTTGAAGGCGCTGTGCGCGCGCTCGGGCATCACGCCGTTCATGGCGCTGCTGGCGGTGTACCAGGTGCTGTTGGGCCGTTTGAGCGGGCAGGGCGATGTGGCCGTCGCCACGCCGATCGCCAATCGCCATCGCCTCGACGTGGAAGGCCTGGTCGGCACGTTCGTGAACACCGTGGTGATGCGCACGGTGATCAGCGGAAATCCGCGCTTCGATGCCCTGCTGCAGCGCGTCCGGGCTGTCGCGCTCGAAGCCTATGCCGACCAGGATGCACCGTTCGAGGTGCTCGTCGGGCGCCTGTCGTCAGGGCGAAGCGCCAGCGACATGCCGCTGGCAAACGTGATGTTCAACCTCGTGAGCGCGCCCTTCGATGCTCTCGCCCTCGGGCCGCATCCCATCGAGGCCTTCGACTTCGATCGCGGTGGCGCCCAGTTCGACCTGTCGCTCAGCGTCGACCTCGATGTGTTTGGCCAACTGCATCTGGAATATGCCGAGGACCGGTTCGAACGCGCCCGGGCAGTGGCCCTCGTGGACGCCTACCTGCACCTGCTTGCTCAGGCCGTGGCCTCGCCGGAACTTCCCATCGAGGCCTACGCGATCGATGAACGTCTGCGGCGATCAGCCGTTGACGAGGAAACGGTATCCGCCATGGCGGACCCTGCGGCCGATCCGTCGCCGGGCATCGCCGGCGGCGCCGCGGACGAGGCGGCCATCGATGCCCTGGCCGCACGGCTGACGGCGTTGGCGCGGGAACTGCTCCCCGATGCCGAGCCGGATTACAGCTTTTTCGATGCGGGCGGCCATTCGCTGCTGGCGCTGCGTTTTGCCCGCCGGGTCGAGGACGAATTCGACGTGCGCCTCTCGCTGGTGGCCATGGCACGCAGCAGCCTTCGCGGATTGGCGGCGGAGCTGTGGCGGTCGGGTGCCCGGCCGGATCGACGTCGCTGATCGCCTGCCGGCCACGCGTGCCCGCCCTCGCCTGAATTCGCCTGCCCTTGGCCCGTAGCGGGGCGACGGATCGCCGCGCCGCCCACGCACGCTGCGCCCTCCCGTGATTCCTGGAGGTGCCCCATGCGTCTTGGACGCAAGCTGCTGGCCATCGGTGGCCTGATCCTGCTGTTGCTGATCCCCATCGCGCTGCTCGATGGGCTCGTCGATGAGCGCCAACAGCGCGCGGCCGAGGTGGTGGCCGACATCGCCCAGGCCAGCGCGAATGCGCAACGGATCACCGCGCCGCTGCTTCGGCTGGAGATCGAGCGCGTCGTCCAGCGCATGGCGCGCGTCGGCAGCGACGAGCGCGCGCCTTTGCAGCCGGTGGAACAGACCGAGGTCGAAACGCGGCTGGTGCCGGCGGACGAGGTCGACGTCAACGCCACGCTGGGCACCGAGACCCGCCAGCGCGGATTGTTCGAGGCCCGGACCTTCCAGCAGAAGGCCGAGATCCGGGCGCAGTTCCGTGTGCCGGCGCTGCGCGAGGTGCCCGGGCAGCGCTCGGTGCGCATCCGCGAAGCGCGCTGGGTGCTGGGCCTTGGCGACAACCGCGGCATCACCGCGCTCGCGGTGCAGGCCAATGGCCGTGCCCTGCAGCCCGAGCCGGGCACCGGCGTGGCTTGGCTCCCGGAGGGGGTGCAGGCGGTCGTGCCGGGCATGGCGACCCCCGGCGCGGCCATCGAGACGGTGGCGACGTTGGATCTGACCGGCACCAGCCAGTTGGCGTGGCTGCCCGTGGCCGAGGACTTCCGCTGGCGGCTGTCGGGCGACTGGCCGCACCCGCGCTTCGCCGGGTTCGCCCTGCCGGTGCAGCGCGAGGTCCGTGCCGACGGGTTCAGCGCCGAATGGCGGCTCTCTTCGCTGGCCAGCCAGGCGCCGCAGCGCCTCGCCGCCTGCGGGCCGGAGTCGCACTGCCCGGGGCTCGACGCCACGGCGGTGACCTTGGAGTTGTTGGATCCGGTCGACCGTTACCTGATGACCGACCGCGCGATGAAGTACGCCCTGCTGTTCCTCGGGCTGGTGTTCGGCGCCGTGTTCCTGATGGAAGTGCTGCGTGGGGCGGCCGTGCACCCGCTGCACTATCTGCTCGTGGGGTTGGCGCTGGCCCTGTTCTTCCTGCTGCTGCTGGCCCTCGCTGAGCACGTCGGCTTTGGATTGGCCTATGCGCTGGCCGCCGGGGCCTGCATCGCCCTCATCGGCCATTACCTGAGCGGCGTGCTGGGCGGGCCGAAGCGTGGCCTGGGCCTCGCGGCCCTGCTTGGCGCCCTGTACGGCGCGCTCTACGGCTTGCTGGAGTCGGAGGACCACGCCCTGCTGCTCGGTGCCGTCCTGCTGTTCGGGGTGCTGGCCGCCACGATGGTGCTGACCCGTCGCATCGACTGGGCCCGCTTGGGCAGCGCACCGCCGCCGGTGCCGTGAAGACCGCCCCGGCCTGCATTCGAAGGCGGGCCGGGGAGAACTGCCGGGGATGGGGGAGGGGAGCGGCTACAATGGCGGCTTCCCTTCGCCCGAGGCCCGCCCGATGTTCCCGAGCAGCATGCGCATTGCCGATTACGACACCGAACTGGCCCAGGCCATGGCCGCGGAGCGGCAGCGCCAGGAAGACCACGTCGAACTGATCGCCTCGGAGAACTACGCCAGCCCGCGCGTGATGGAGGCCCAGGGCTCGGTGCTCACCAACAAGTACGCGGAAGGCTACCCGGGCAAGCGCTACTACGGCGGCTGCGAGTACGTCGATGTGGCCGAGAAGCTGGCCATCGAGCGCTGCAAGGCGCTGTTCGGCGCCGACTACGCCAACGTGCAGCCGCACTCGGGCTCGCAGGCCAACCAGGGCGTGTTCATGGCCCTTCTGCAGCCGGGCGACACCATCCTCGGCATGTCGCTGGCCCACGGTGGCCACCTGACCCACGGCGCCAAGGTCAACGCCTCGGGCAAGCTCTACAACGCCGTGCAGTACGGCGTGAACGAGCAGGGCCTGATCGACATGGACGAGGTCGAGCGCCTCGCCGTCGAGCACCAGCCGAAGATGGTCATCGCCGGCTTCTCGGCCTATAGCCAAGTGCTGGACTGGGCGCGGTTCCGTGCGATCGCCGACAAGGTCGGCGCGGTCCTGTTCGTCGACATGGCGCACATCGCCGGGCTCGTGGCCGCGGGCGTCTACCCGAACCCGCTGCCGCACGCGCACGTCGTCACCAGCACCACGCACAAGACGCTGCGCGGCCCGCGCGGCGGCATCATCGTGATGAGCAAGGCCGGCGCCGGCGACAAGGCCGAGGAGCTCGAGAAGAAGCTGCAGAGCATCGTCTTCCCGGGCATCCAGGGCGGCCCGCTGATGCACGTCATCGCCGCCAAGGCCGTGGCCTTCAAGGAAGCGCTGGAGCCGGAATTCAAGGCCTACCAGCAGCAGGTGGTGAAGAACGCGCAGGCCATGGCCAACACGCTGATGGCACGCGGCTACAAGATCGTTTCCGGCGGCACGCAGAACCACCTGATGCTGATCGACCTGATCGGTCGCGAGGTCTCGGGCAAGGACGCGGAAGCCGCGCTGGGCGCCGCGCACATCACCGTCAACAAGAACTCGGTGCCGAACGACCCGCGTTCGCCCTTCGTCACCTCGGGCCTGCGCATCGGCACCCCGGCCGTCACCACCCGCGGCTACTCGGAAGCCGACTGCGTCGACCTCGCGAACTGGATCGCCGACGTGCTCGACGCCCCGGCCGATGCGGCCGTGCTGGCCCGCGTGCGTGACGCCGTCACCGCGCAGTGCCGCAAGTACCCGGTCTACGGCTGAGCCGCTGACGGATGCATTGCCCCTTCTGCCCGCATGAGGACACGCGCGTGATCGATTCGCGCGTGGCCGAGGACGGCAGCAGCATCCGTCGCCGGCGCGAATGCCCGGCCTGCGGCGAGCGCTTTTCCACCGTCGAGCAGGCTGAATTGCGCTTGCCGTCGGTGGTCAAGAGCGATGGTCGCCGCGAGGCCTTCGACGAGCGCAAGCTGCGTGCCAGCTTCGAGAAGGCCTTGCAGAAGCGCCCGGTGCCCGCAGTCGATGTCGATGCCGCCGTGTTGGCGGTGGTGAACGAACTGCGCAAGAGCGGCGAGCGCGAGCTGCCGGCGCGCCGCGTCGGCGAGTTCGTGATGGCGCAGCTGAAGCTGCTCGACCAGGTGGCCTACGTGCGCTTCGCCTCGGTCTACCGCAGCTTCCAGGACGTGCAGGATTTCCGCGAGGAGATCGAGAAGCTGCAGCGCGACCTGCCGGCGGCGCAGACCCTCGACCTGCCGCTCGAAGACACGGTGCCGAAGCCGGCGAAGTCGAAGAAGGGATGAGCGCCGGCTGGCGCCTCGTGCCGGCCTCGGCGGCGACCGCGCATCTCCGCACGCTGGCGCGGTGGCACCACGCCGAATGGGCCGGGCTGTACGCCGATTGGTCGGAAGACCAGGCGCTCGCTGAACTGCGGGACGCCGCCCGCGCCGAGGCGCCCGTGCCCACGACGCTGGTGGCCCTCGCCGACGACGGCGCCTTGCTGGGCTCGGTGAGCCTCGTCGCCGAGGATTCGCCGGAACTCGTCGCCTTTCCCGGCCCGTGGCTGGCCAGCCTGTTCGTCAGGCCGGAGGCGCGCGGTCGCGGTCTTGGCGAAGCCTTGGTGCGTGCGCTGGTGGGGTGGGCCGCCGACGCCGGCATTCCGCGGCTTTGGCTGTTCACACCGCAGCATCGCGCCTTCTACGAGCGCCTCGGTTGGTCCTTCGAGGCGCCCGCGCGCGTCGGCGGCCAGGCCGTCGATGTCCTCACCCGCGTGCCGTAGGCTTCGCGCATGCCGTTCTCCGAACTCGACCGCCGCCACATGGCCGAGGCCCTGCGCCTCGCCGCCGAGCACGCCTTCACCACCAAGCCGAACCCGATGGTCGGCTGCGTGATCGCGCACGGCAGCGAGGTGGTCGGCCGCGGTGCGCACCAGCGCGCCGGCGGGCCGCACGCCGAGGTGTTCGCACTGCGCGAGGCCGGGGCGCGTGCCGTCGGTGCGACGGCCTACGTGACGCTCGAGCCCTGCGCGCATTTCGGCCGCACGCCACCCTGCGCCGATGCGCTGGTGGCCGCCGGCGTGATGCGCGTGGTGGCGGCCATCCGCGATCCCTTCCATGCCGTGGCCGGCCGCGGCTTCACCGCGCTGCAGGCCGCTGGCATCACCGTCGAGCACGGGTTGCTCGCCGAGGAGGCCGAATGGTTGAACCGCGGCTTCCTGATGCGTGCGCGGCAGGGCCGGCCGTGGGTGCGCGTGAAGCTGGCCATGAGCCTCGACGGCCGCACCGCGATGGCGAACGGCGAATCGAAGTGGATCACTGGCGAGGCCGCGCGGGCCGATGTGCAGGCCTACCGGGCGCGCGCCTCCGCCATCCTGACCGGCCTTGGGACGGTGCTGGCCGACGACCCGCGGCTCACCGCCCGCGTGCCCGAGGGCGTCGACTGCGTCGCGCCGATGCGCGTGGTGCTCGACCACCATGGCGCGCTGCCGCGCGCCTGCCATCTGCTCGATGGCGAAGCTCCGACGCTGGTGGCGCATGCCGACGACATCGTTCCCGACTACGGTCCGACCGTGGAAGGCTTTGCGGTGCCGCGTCGCGACGGGCACCTGGACCTGCTGGCGGTCCTCGCGCAGCTCGCCACGCGGCAGGTGAACGAGGTGCAGGTCGAGGCCGGCGCCACGCTGGCCGGGGCCTTCCTGCGCGCCGGATTGGTCGACGAACTGGTGATCTACGTCGCGCCGGTGCTGCTCGGTGATCGCGGCCGTCCGCTGTTCGCGGGCCTCGGCATCGAACGCATGGAGGAACGCCTCGGGCTGGAGCGTCTCGACCTGCACGCCTTCGACGACGGCGACCTGCGTCTCACTTACCGCCCGGCCCGCTGAGGCCGCCATGCTCACGGCCCCGGAACGCCGCGTTGCCCTGGCCGCGACGCCCGGCCCGGTGCACCTCCCTATAATCGCGGGCTGCCCTTACCGGACATCCCGATGTTCACCGGACTGATCCAGGCCGTCGGCCGCCTCGTTGCCCGCGAGCCGCTCGGCGGCGACATGCGCCTGCGCTTTACCGTCGGCGCGCTGGCATTCGACGCCGTGCAACTCGGCGAGTCGATCGCCTGCAACGGCGTCTGCCTCACGGTCGTGGCCTTCGACACCGCGCACTTCGACGCCGATGTCTCCACCGAAACGCTGGCGCTCACCACCCTCGGCGCGCTGCCGGTGGGTGCGGCGGTGAACCTCGAACGCGCGCTTCGGGTGGGTGATCGCCTTGGCGGCCACCTCGTGAGTGGGCATGTGGATGGCGTCGGCGCCGTCGAGGCCGTGCACGAAGACGCCCGCGGCCAGCGCTGGCGCTTCAGTGCGCCCAAGGGCCTGCTGCGCTTCATCGCGCAGAAGGGGTCGATCGCCGTCGAGGGCACCTCGCTGACGGTCAATGCCGTCGACGACGCCGGCTTCGAGGTGATGCTGGTGCCGCACACGCTGGCGCACACCGGCTTCGGCACGATGCCGGTCGGCACGCCGGTGAACCTCGAGATCGACACGGTGGCGCGCTACGTCGCCCGACTGCAGGAAACGGAGGGCTGGGCATGAGCTTCGCGACCATCCCGGAGATCCTCGAAGACCTCCGCGCCGGCAAGATGGTGGTCATCGTCGACGACGAAGACCGCGAGAACGAGGGCGACATCATCATGGCCGCCGAGCTGGTGCGGCCGTCCGACATCAACTTCATGGTCACGCACGCGCGCGGCCTCGTGTGCCTGTCGCTGACGCGCGAGCGCTGTCGCCAGCTCGGCCTCGGGCCGATGGTCGTCAGCAACACCTCGCCGCACCACACCAACTTCACGGTGAGCATCGAGGCCGCCGAGGGCGTCACCACCGGCATCAGCGCCTACGACCGCGCGCACACCATCCGCACCGCCGTGCGTCCCGACGCCGCGCCCGAGGACCTGTCGCAGCCGGGGCATATCTTCCCGCTGATGGCCCAGCCCGGCGGCGTGCTCACGCGCACGGGCCACACCGAGGCGGCCAGCGATCTGGCGATGCTCGCGGGGCTGGAACCCGCCGGCGTGCTCGTCGAGATCCTCAACCCCGACGGCTCGATGGCGCGTCGCCCGGAGCTCGAGGTCTTCGCGCGCGAGCACGGCCTCAAGATCGGTTCGATCGAAGACCTCATCCGCTACCGGCTTGCGACGGAGCACACGGTGGAGCGCGTCGACGAGCGCGCCATCGAGACGGTGCACGGTCCGTTCCGTCTGATCACCTATCGCGACCGCCTCTCGCGCGAACTGCATTTCGCCCTCGTGCGCGGCACGCCTTCGGGCGAGCGTCCGGCGCTGGTGCGCGTGCACGTGAAGAACCCGCTGGCCGACGTCCTGCAGTGGCGCCGCCCGGATTTCGGCGGCTCGGCGGCCGAGGCGATGGCGCGCATCGCCGTGGAGGGCGAGGGCGTGCTGGTGGTGCTGGCCGACGCCGTCCCCCCCGACGCCCTGCTGGCACGCCTCACCGAGCAGCCCGAGGCCGGCACCGGCAAGGTGCAGGAGTGGCGGCGCAACGGCGCGGGCTCGCAGATCCTCGCCGACCTCGGCCTGAAGCACCTGCGCGTGCTCGGCACGCCGCGCAAGCAGATCGGCCTCGGTGGTTACGGCCTCGACGTGGTCGAGTACCTCCCGCTGCGCTGAACCGGGGGCCGGAAGGCGTAAACTGCCCGGCCGCCCGCTTCCCGACCCGCCCATGCCCCGTTTCGAAGGCGACCTCCGGCCGCACCCCGGCCGCTATGCCATCGTCGCCAGCCGCTGGAATCCGAAGATCACCGACGTGCTGGTCGACGGCGCCCGCAAGGCCCTGGTCGACAACGGTGTCGACGCCGAGCGCATCGACGTCGTCCGCGTACCCGGCGCCTGGGAGATTCCGCTGGCTGCCGCGGCGATCGCACAGGCCGGCGGCTGCGCCGCCATCGTCGCGCTGGGCTGCGTGGTCCGCGGCGACACCCGCCACTACGAGCAGGTGGCCGACGGCTGTTCCGATGCGCTGATGCGCGTACAGATCGATTTCCGTCTGCCGGTGGCCAATGGCGTGCTGGCCGTCGAGGCTTATGCTGACGCCGAAGCCCGCGCCGGCGGCAGCATGGGCAACAAGGGCGAGGAGGCCGCGCTGGCCGCCCTCGAGATGAGCGACCTTTTGAAGCACTGGCAGAAGACTCACCAATGAAGCCGATCCGCACCGATGGCATCGACCCCGCCGCGCGCTCGCGCGCGCGCCGCCGCGCCCTGCAGGCCCTCTACGCCTGGCAGGTGTCGGGCACGTCGATCCCCCAGGTCATCAACCAGTTCCAGCACGAGCAGGACATGGAAGTGGCCGACCAGGAGTACTTCGAGGCGCTGGTGAAGGGCGTCGCCGAGCACCGCCCCGGCCTCGACGAGAAGCTTGCCGGCTTCCTCGACCGCACCATCGAGCAGGTCGACCCGATCGAGCGCGCGGTGCTGCGCATCGCCGCCTTCGAGCTCCTCCACCGCATCGACGTGCCCTACCGCGTGGTGCTGAACGAGGCCATCGAAACGGCCAAGCGCTTCGGCTCGGATCACGGCCACACCTACGTCAACGGCGTGCTTGACCGGGCCGCTGCCGAGTGGCGCCCCGGCGAGGCGGCGCAGGGCCGCCGCTGAGGCACGCGGTTTGCACGGCGCCGGGCATGGCTGAGTTCGCCCTCATCGATCGCTTCCGCCAGCGCGCCGGGTCCCGCCCGGACGTGGCGCTGGGCATCGGTGATGACGCCGCCCTCGTCGAGCCGCCCAAGGGGCAGCAGGTGGTCTTGGCCGTCGACACCCTCGTCGAGGGCGTGCATTTCGCGAAAGGCGTGCCGGCCTCGGCCATCGGCTGGAAGGCGCTGGCGGTCAATCTGTCCGACCTCGCCGCGATGGGGGCCGAGCCCGCCGTCGCGCTGCTGGCGCTGACCTTGCCGTCCGAAAACGCCGCCTTCGTCGATGAGTTCGCCGCCGGTTTCAGCGCGCTGGCCGACACGCACCGCGTTGCCCTTGTTGGCGGCGACACCACGCGCGGGCCGCTGGCCGCCAGCGTGACGGTCATGGGCTACGTGCCCAAGGGCCAGGCGCTCATCCGCTCGGGGGCCAACGCCGGCGACGACCTCTGGGTGACCGGCACGCTGGGCGATGCCGCGGGCGCCCTCGCGCTCTGGAAGAGCGGCATCCCGATGCTGCGCACCGGCGCCTTGCGCGAGCGGCTCGACCGCCCGGCGCCGCGGCTCGGCGCGGGTCTCGCCCTGCGCGGGCTGGCCACCGCCTGCATCGACGTGAGCGACGGGTTCCTCGCCGACCTTGGGCACATCCTCGCCATGAGCGGCGTCGGGGCCGAGATCGAGGCCGATGCGCTGCCGCTCTCGCCGGCCTTGCGCGATGCCTTCCCGGACATCACCGCGCGTCGCGCGCTGCAGCTCACCGGTGGCGACGATTACGAGCTCTGCTTCACGGCACCGCCGAAGAAGCGCGCCGCGGTGCAGGCGGCGCTGGATGCCGTGGCCACGCCGGCCACGCGCGTGGGGCGCATCACCGAGGGCGCCTCCCTGCGCCTGTTCGATGCCGATGGCCTGCCCCTCGCACTGCCGCCGCGTCGGGGCTACGTGCATTTCATCGAGGGTGGCGCATGACGCTGCTGCCGGTCGGCACGCGCCGGCGGATGATGCGGCACCCGCGCGGCTGGATCGCTGCCGGCTTCGGCGCCGGGTTTTCACCGATCGCTCCGGGCACCGTGGGCTCGATCGTCGCCATCGCGCCGTGGTGGCTGTGGCTGCACGACCTCGCCCCGCGCGATTACGCGGCGGTGTTGATCCTGGCCTTCGTGGTCGGCGTGTGGGCGGCGCGCTGGGCGATCCGCGAAAGCCGCGTCGAAGACCCGTCGCTCGTGGTCTGGGACGAGTTCGTCGGCATGTGGTTGGCGCTGTGGCTGCTGCCGCGCGAGTGGCCGTGGGTGCTTGCCGCCTTCGCGCTGTTCCGCGTGTTCGACGTCTGGAAGCCTTGGCCGGTGCGCTGGGCCGACCGTTCGCTCAAGGGCGGCTTCGGCACGATGGTCGATGATGCGCTGGCCGGCCTGATGGCCTTCGGCGTGCTGCAGGTGGCGTTAGCGGTCTGGCCGATGCTGCGCAGCTAGAGATCATCCAGGGTGAACGCGCCTCGCACCCAGCGCGGTCCCGCCGGCCCATCGAATCCCACCACGTCGAAGCGGCAGTCGCGATGCGCATGCCGGGGCTCGCGCTGCAGGTAGAGCCGCGCGGCGAGCACCAGCTTGCGCACTTTGCGCGCATCCACGCTGTCCAGCGCATCGCCGAAATCGACCCGCCCGCGGCGCCGCACTTCGACGAACACCAGGGTCTCGCCGTCCAACATCACGAGATCGAGTTCGCCGCCCTTGAAGCGCACGTTGCGCGCCAGTGGCCGCAGGCCGCGCGCGGCGAGGAAGGCGAGCGCGTCGGATTCGCCGGCGTCGCCGACCTGTTGCGCGAGAGTGCGTCGGTGCGGCGCTTCCATGCGCGCTTCGTCCTTGGGCGGTGGATCAGGGCGTGGGCGGCGGCGTGGCGTCCATCGGCATCAGTGCGCCGTCGGCGGCGCGGCGGGTGACGCCGCCGCTGTATTCCGCCCAGGCCGGCACGCGCTCGACGATGCCCGCGGCGTCGATGCCCAGTTCGCCGGTGGCGCCGCGCAGTTGGGCCCCGCCGCGGAGGGCGTCGAGATAGGTCGCCACTTTCCACGCGTCGAAACCGAAGGCGAACAGGCGCGCGGCGCTGCCGCGGGCGCTCGGCAGGCGTCGGCCGAGGCTTTCCGCATCACCGGGGCCGACGAGATCGCCGAGCAGCCACGGCAGCTCGGGGTACTGCAGACCGTCGAGTTCGCGGTCGAGGCGCGGGTCGCTGCCCGACTGCACCAGTGAGGTGGCCAGCACCGGCAGCGCGGCCAAGCCGGCTTCTTCACGCTGCGGCATCAGGATGCGCAGCGCCGGTGCGCGGGCCGCGACGAACAGCGCCTGCGCGCTCGTCGCGTGCGTCGCCAGCGTGGCGAGGCCCTCGGCCGCGTTGCCGCCGAAGGCATCGAGCGGCGCGACGGCCAGCAGTTGTCCGCCTTCGGCCACGAAGCGCTCGCGGAACCCAACCAGGGCGCGCTGCGCACTGTCATCGCTTTCGGCCATGGCAACGACGCGGGTCAGGCCGCGTTCGAGCAGGCGGCGTGCCACGGCGGCGCCTTCATCTTCCGGGGCGAGCGCGAAGCTGCCGCCGCCCGCGCTTGCCACCGGCGTGCGATTCAGCGCGAGCCAGGTGGCGGTGTCGATGGGCGCTGCGGCCAGCGCCGCGACTTCCTCGCGGCCGAGCGGTCCGACGAGGAGGTCCGCGCCGTCGGCCAGGGCGCGGTCGCGCGCGGCCTTCGCGCCGTCGGCGGTGCCCTTCGTGTCGTGGAACGCGATCGCCGGGCGCGTTCGCGATTCGGCGTAATAGGCCGCGAGCAGGCCGTCGCGCAGCGCATGGCCGGCCGGGGCGAGTTCACCGCTGAGCGGCAGCAGCACGGCCATCCGGCGTGGCGGGTGGTAGCCGTCCGAGGCCGGCGGCGGGCGATCCGCTGGGGCGGGTGCCGCGGCGGCGCGGGTGACGTCCAAACCGCGACGACGCGCCTCGCGAAGGGCCAGCGGGAGCACCGCGGCCTCGTCGCCGAGGAAGCCGGCCTGCTGGAGAAGGGCGGCATCCGGCACCGACTTCAGCTGACGCTCGGCGTTGCGCAATGCCGCGGCGCGCTCGGCGCCCTGCAGCAGCCCGGCGCGTTCGGCGAGCGCGGCGGCCATGCCGAAGCGGTCGCCGGTGGCCTCGAGGGCGCGCGCACGCAGCGCCAGCCAATCGGCCAGGCGCCCGGCGGGAACGAGTGCGCGGTCCTGCTGCAGCAGGGCGAGGGCCTCGGCGCCGCGGCCGTCGTCCAGTGCGAAGCCGGCGGTGAGCAGGTCGTGGCGGAATTGGTCCTCGGGCGTGAGGCGCCGGCGCGGGGCCTCCGCGAGCTCGGCGCGGGCCCCCGCGGCATCGCCGGCCCGGCGCAGGGCCTCCGCGGCGTTCAGGCGCGCCATCGCGATGTCGGCGCCGCGCGCGCTGGCGGCGATCGAGCGCCAGGCCTGCGCGGCCTCGGCGTGGCGACCTTGGGCGTCGAGCGCGCGGGCCTGCGTTTCGGCGGGCGTGGCCTGCCGCGAGGATGGCGCGGTGGCGCAGCCCGCCAGCGACACGGCGAGGAGGAGGAAGGCAAGCGGGCGCGCGAGGCGGAGGGCCATGCGGGGGAATCTCGGTGGGCCGGGCCTAGAATGATACGGCTCGCCGGGAGGACTCGATGTCGGAAATCGTCGCTGGAACGCTGTACGTGGTGGCGACACCGATCGGGAACCTTGGCGACCTGACGCCGCGCGCCCGCGCGGTACTGGCCGGGGTGACGGCCATCGGCGCGGAAGACACGCGCAACACCGCCGTGTTGCTGGGGCAGTTCGGTATCCAAACGCCGCTCATCGCCGTCCACGACCACAATGAAGGCGACATCGCCGCGAAGCTGGTGGTCCGCCTGCAGGCGGGCGACAGCTTGGCCCTCGTTTCCGACGCGGGCACGCCGCTGGTCAGCGATCCCGGCTACCGGCTGGTTCGCGCGGTGCGCGAGGCCGGCCTGCCGGTGGTTCCCGTTCCGGGCGCCTGCGCGGCCATCGCTGCGCTGAGCGTGGCCGGCATTCCGAGCGATCGTTTCTGCTTCGAGGGCTTCCTGCCGGTGAAGGGCGGCGCGCGCCGTGAGCGCTTGGGCGAACTGCTGTCGGAAACGCGGACCCTGGTGTTCTACGAGAGTTCGCACCGCATCGAGGAATCGCTCGCCGATCTCGTCGCGGTGTTCGGCGCGGAGCGCGAGGCCACGCTGGGCCGGGAGCTCACCAAGCGCTTCGAAACCCTGCTCGGGCCCACGCTGGGCGCGATCCAGCAGGCCGTTGCGAACGATGCGAACCAGCGCAAGGGCGAGTTCGTGCTGGTGGTGCGCGGCAGCGTCGACCGCGAGGCCGCGCAGTTGGCCGAGGGCAAACGTCTGTACGCCAAGCTCGCCGCCCACCTGAAGCCCTCGCAGGCGGCGAAACTGGCGGCGGAGCTGAGCGGCGCGCCGCGCAAGGCGCTCTACGTCGGCGGTGATGCCGACTGAGGGGTGCGCTGCGCGTCATGCGTGACAGCCGGCATTCCGTTTCGAAGGGCCTCCGACGCGTACACTGCGCCGTGACGGAGTCGGCCAGGCAGTCGCGTCGGGAGCAATCCCGCCGAGGAAAGTCCGGGCTCCACAGGGCAGAGTGCCAGGTAACGCCTGGGCGGCGCGAGCCGACGGAAAGTGCAACAGAGAATAGACCGCCGAACGGCCCGCAAGGGTGCGTGGTCAGGGTGAAACGGTGGGGTAAGAGCCCACCGCCTGCGGGGCCAACGCCGCAGGGCACGGCAAACCCCACTCGGAGCAAGACCAAATAGGGGTGCATTGGGTTGGCCCGGCCCGCACCCGGGTAGGTTGCTTGAGCGGCATCGCGAGGTGTCGCCGAGAGGAATGGCTGCCGGCACCGGCAACGGTGCTTACAGAACCCGGCTTATCGGCCGGCTCCGTCACCCTCTTTATCGAGCGAGATCAAGCTCGCGGCCCATTTCGGAGCCTCGACGTGCCGGGGCCCTGCGCCTGAGCGGGGTGCCCACGGCCATGGTCCGGGTGCCGGAGGCGCCTCATGCGCTGACGCGGCGCCCCAGGCCGCGCATCGCCACGATCGACAAGCTCTTGGCGTGGTTCGAGCGCTACCGGCAGCCCGCCGAGGAGTGAATCCAAGTAAAACAACGGCTGTGGATAAACACTTCATGTAACACTTGAAGTATGGCGTAAGCGATTGATCCGCCAAGCGAATTTGCCTCCAAAAAGTCATTGACACTCCCCTGACGCGGGCCTACCGTGGGCGCCTGAGGGAATTTCTGGTTTTTTGTGGGAGAAGGTGGGATTCCACCGACGGGCATGTTCCAGGGCGAGACGGCCATCACGATTGACGACAAGGGGCGACTGGCGATTCCGGTCGCCTTCCGCGATGTCGTCGCGCGTGAATGCGGCAACCGCCTCGTGCTCACCTACAACCCCTTCGACCAGGGCTCGCTCTACCTCTACCCCGAGGCCGGTTGGCAGGCCGTGCGCGACCAGATCGTCGCGCTCTCGCCCTTCGTGCCGGAGCACCGCGTGCTTCAGCGCATGCTGGTCGGCGCCGCCACGCCGCTGGAGCCGGATTCCGCCGGTCGCGTGCTGCTGCCGCCGTCGATGCGGATGACCGCCGGCCTCGAGAAGAAGGCCGTGCTGATGGGCATGGGCGGGCGGCTGGAGCTGTGGAGCGAGCAGGCGCATCTCGCGCTGATGCGGCAGACCATCGGGTCGGCGGGCGTCAGTGCGGCGATGCAGGACTTGCGGCTCTAGTGCCGATGGCCAGCGCGTCCGCCGCACCGCCTTCGCAACATGTGCCGGTGCTCTGGGCGCCGGTGCTGGACGGCCTCGCCGTCAAGCCGGCGGGCACCTACCTCGATGGCACCTTCGGCCGCGGCGGCCATGCGCGCGGCGTACTCGCGCAGCTGGGTCCCGAAGGGCGCCTGCTGGTGATGGACAAGGATCCCGAGGCCATCCGCGTCGCCCACGCGCTGGCCGCGAGTGACGCGCGCGTGCGCGTGCGGCAGGCGAGCTTCGCGAGCCTGGGCGAATGGCCCGAGGTCGAGGGCGGTCTCGACGGCGTGCTGTTCGACCTTGGGGTGTCCTCGCCCCAGCTCGACGAGGCCGCACGCGGCTTCAGCTTCCGCAATGACGGCCCGCTCGACATGCGCATGGACCCGACGCAGGGGATGAGCGCCGCCGAGTTCGTCAACACCGCCGAGGAAGCCGAGATCGCCCGCGTGCTGTGGGTGCACGGCGAAGAGCGCCAGAGCCGCCGTATCGCGAAGGCGATCGTCGCGCGCCGCGCGGAACGCCTGTTCGAGCGCACCGGCGACCTCGCGGACGTGATCGCCAAGCTGCTCGGTCGCGGCGACGGCAAGACCCACCCGGCCACGCGCAGCTTCCAGGCCATCCGCATCCACGTGAATGCTGAGCTCGACGACCTCGTCGCCGGTCTCGAGGCCGCGGAGCGGGCGTTGAAGGTGGGGGGGCGCCTCGCGGTCATCAGCTTCCACTCGCTGGAAGACCGCATCACCAAGCAGTTCATCAACGAACGCGCCAAGGCGCCGCCGTCGAACCGCCGCGCGCTGGTCGAAGTGGTCTTCACCCCGCGCCTGCGCGACGTGTCGGGCGCGATCAAGGCCGACGAGGCGGAGCTGGCGGCCAATCCGCGCGCCCGCAGCGCCGTGTTGCGCGTGGCGGAGAAGCTCGCGGCGTCCGGGGTGGCGGCATGAGCCTGCGAGCCTTCATCCTGTTGCTCCTGCTCGGACTGGTCGCGACCAGCGCGATCGCCGTCGTGCTCACGCGCCACCAGCACCGCGAGGCCTTCATCGCCCTCTCGAAGGCCGAGAACGAGCGTGACGAACTCAACATCGAGTTCGGCCGGCTGCAGATCGAGCAGGCCACCTGGTCCGAGACGAACCGCATCGAGCAGATCGCGACGTCGAAGCTCGGCATGAAGTTCCCGGAAGGCGCCGACGTTGTGGTGGTGCAGCCGTGAGTCCGCGCGTGAAGCCCAACACCTTCGACCCGCGCGGTCGCCTGCTGCTGATCGTGGCCGTGCTCGGCGGCTGCGGCTTCGCCATCGCCGCGCGCGCGGCCTGGCTGCAATTGCTCAGCCCGGAGTTCTACCAGCAGCAGGGCGACGCGCGCTTCGTCCGCGACGTACCGATCATGGCCTCGCGCGGCAGCATCCTCGATCGCAGCGGCGAGACGCTGGCGGCGTCGTCGCCGGTGGCCTCGGTGTGGGCGAACCCGAAGGAGACGCTGCAGCACGCGGAACGCCTTGGCGACCTCGCGACGGCCCTCGGCCTGCCGCGCCGCGAGCTCGCGCGCCGCCTCGGCGAGCGCGCCGACCGCGAGTTCGTCTACCTGCGCCGGCACATGAACCCCGATGCCGCCGCCGCGGTCGTGGCCCTCGGCATCCCGGGCGTGCACGAGCAGCGTGAGTTCCGCCGCTTCTACCCGCACGGCGAAGTGCTGGCGCACGTCCTCGGCACCACCAACATCGACGACCGCGGCCAGGAAGGCCTCGAACTCGCCTTCGATCCTTGGCTCACCGGCAAGCCCGGCAGCAAGCGGGTGATCCGCAACCGCCAGGGGCAGATCATCGACGACGTCGACCTGCTGCGCCCCGCCGAGCCGGGTCGCGATCTGGTCCTCTCGATCGACCGCCGCGTGCAGTACCTCGCCTACCGCGAACTGAAAGCCGCGCTGGCCCTGCACAACGCGCGCAGCGGTTCGGTGGTGGTGCTCGACATCCCGACCGGCGAAGTCATCGCCATGGTCAACCAGCCGAGCTACAACCCGAACGCGCGGGCACCGGGGCAGGAAGCGGCGCGCCGCAACCGCGCGGTGACCGACCTCGTCGAGCCCGGTTCGGTCATCAAGGCCTTCACCGTCGCCGCGGCGATGGAGAACGGCGCCGATCCGACGCGGCAGATCGACACCAATCCCGGCTTCTTCCCGCTGCACAACCACACCATCCGCGACGTGCGCAATTTCGGGATGGTCGACATGGCCCGGTTGCTGCAGAAGAGCTCGAACATCGCTTCGACCAAGCTGGCGCTGGAGATGAGCAACGAGCACTTCTACGACGTGCTCAACCGCTTTGGCTTCGCGCAGTCCACCAACAGCGGCTTCCCCGGCGAAGCAGGAGGCCGGCTGGAAGCGCCGTCCGGCTGGGGCGAGGTCGAGAAGGCCACCATCTCCTACGGCTACGGCCTCTCGGTGACGCCACTGCAGGTCGCCCAGGGCTACGCCGCGCTCGGCAACGGCGGGCGCCTGCTGTCGCCGACCTTCGTGCGCGGCGGCAACGTCGCGCAGGGCAACGGCCGCCAGGTGATCGACCCGCAGATCGCGCGCAGTGTCGTCGGCATGCTCGAAACGGTCGTCGCACCGGGCGGTACGGCCACCACCGCCGCCGTCGCCGGCTACCGCGTGGCCGGCAAGTCCGGCACCACGCGCCGTTCGGTCGCCGGCGGCTATGAGAAGCGCTACGTCTCGATGTTCGCCGGCATCGTGCCGGTGCAGCAGCCGCGCTTCGCCATGGTGGTCGCGATCCATGATCCGAGCGCCGGCGCCTACTACGGCGGCGCCGTGGCGGCCCCGGTCTTCCACAGCGTGATGGATGGCGCGCTGCGCCTGATGGACGTCCCGCCCGACAACGTGCGCGGTTGGTTCGCCACCGCGCCCGAGGCTGGTGTGCAGGAAATCGGCACCGACGGCCTCGTGCCGCTGGACGCGCCGGCGGTGCCCGCCCCGGCGGCAGGAGTGCAGCCGTGAGCGCGGTCCGTCTGGCCAGCCTGCTCGCCGGGCTCGCCGACGTCCCTGCGGCGCTCGACGTGCCGGTGTCGCGGCTGGTGGCCGACAGCCGTCGCGTGCAGCCCGGCGATGTCTTCGTCGCGCTGGCCGGCGCGACGACGCACGGCTTGCGCCATGCAGACGACGTGCTGGCGAAGGGCGCGGTGGCGATCCTGCACGACGGCGAAGCGCCGGCCGATGTGGTGCTGGAAGGCGCCGCCGCGGCCCGCGCGATCACCGTGACGGGCCTGCGCGCCGCGTTGGGCGCGCTCGCCGACCGCGTCGCCGGTTCCCCGTCTTCCACGCTTCGCGTCGTCGGCGTGACCGGCACCAATGGCAAGACCTCGACCGTCCAGCTCATCGCGCAGGCGCTCGAGCGCCTCGGCACGCCCGCCGGCACCATCGGCACGCTGGGCGCGGGCCGCGTCGGCCGAATCGTCGAGGGCGAGCGCACCACCCCTGACGTGCTGAGCGTGCACGCCCTGCTGGCGCAGCTGCGCGGCGACGGCGCGCGTGCCGTGGCGATGGAAGTGAGCTCCCATGCCCTCGACCAGGGGCGCGTGGATGGCGTGAGCTTCGAAGTCGCGGTGTTTTCGAACCTCACCCG
>Ga0209278_1000706_pt1 | contig 23754 bp, 24 predicted proteins | sample JI81BgreenDNA_FD_187504 | JGI IMG/M metagenome (GOLD analysis project Ga0209278, IMG submission 187504) | Wastewater effluent complex algal communities from Wisconsin, to seasonally profile nutrient transformation and Carbon sequestration -... | ecosystem: Engineered > WWTP > Effluent > Algae... | reverse complement strand
TGCCTGCCTCCTGCTCCTTCACGATCGCAATGATCTGCTCGTCTGAAAACCTGCTCCGCTTCATTCGTCCGTCTCCTCGAGAAACGGACTCTACTCAAAAATGGCGCCAATTCAGGGGTGCACGTCATCGGTCTTGAGATCGAGCAGGATTGTCTCGGTGATCGTTTCCTCGTTGAAGGGAAGACCGGCCCCCTTGGCAGCGCCGCGCTTGGCCCAAACCATACGCGACAGTGCGAGTAGGAAGATCTGCTCAGTGGTCAGCATGCTCACCCTAGCCCGCCCAAGAAATCGCCCATCGCTTCGGCGCTGCCACTTGCTAAGAACTCGCTGACGCCCTCGAAGATTTTGGCAAACCCCTCCTTGCCGGCCGCGTTAGCAGCGCCGTTGGCGGCCGAGGCGCCATACTTCTTTAGGAAGGCGTTGAGCGTGCTGTCTTTGAGATGTCCGTCTTTCTTTAGCGCCTTCTCCAGTTGCGCCGCCTTCTCCCCGCCCATCAGTAGATCAATAAACTGGTCAAACTGCGCGAGAGGTACACGCAGGATTTCGCCCGAAAGTGACATATCGGCGAAAACTCCGCGTTCCTTTAGTTTACTATCGATGATCGCGCGGATCAGCGGCGATTCGATCCCGAAGGAGAGCCTTTTATCGTCGACCGAAAAATTGGCGCCCGCCAGCGTCGTCGCTACCATCTGGTCGCCGAGCGAGGCGTCGACATGGCGCAGTTGATACTGGAACATCAGCCCGCGCGCCTTGGCTGGAGTGATGTTCAGTGCGCGGGCGATCACGAACAACGACGCGTCGGCGGCGAGCACCTTGAGTTCGATTAGCAAGGTGAACACCAGAAGATCGATCTCGCTCTTAGGCAGTGAACCCATCGCCTGCCCGAAGTATATTTTCGCGAATCCTTCCGAGAAGGCTGCGGCCGTCGGCAGCTTTGCGAGCTTGTCACGTACCTCTGAAATCGTTCTTGCGCCCATTGTGCTGCTGCCTCTTGCTCAGCTAGATCTAATTGATGTTATATTCGGACATTTTGTGTGTTCCAGAGCAAGCGCTTTCAATCTCACAAGCAAATAAATTCTGCAGCCGAGCAGAATTTCGGCTCACCCGCCACACGGTTCGCCGCGTGGATGATTTGCTCTTAACCCATAGGCCGGCGGTAGGCGGGGCTGGCGGCTCGAGCCGATCATTCCAGAATTGAGACGCTATTATGGACGTGCAACCCTCTGCGGCTAAACACTCCGAACGCACCCAATTGTCAGCAAACCGCCGCATTATCGCCGCGGGCTAAGCGCGACGGTCGAATTAGCCCACGAAGTAATCAATTCGCGTCAGGCTTGAATTCGACCCAGGCTTCAGACTCCGTTCTACGGAGCAGCCCGCCTACCTCAGCTGCGAGCAACTTAATCAAGCTAAAGTTTTGTGGGTTGTACTCGGTCGTTACGAACGTGCTGGGACCTGTGAAGGCCCCCGCATAATCGCCTGCTGCCCACGATTCTAGAAAGAGATTGACGACCGACCAGGATCCATCAGCCTTTTGAAACTCGATCACCTTGTACTCGGGCCGATGCATATCGCGAACCATCACGGAACCAATAATTTCGGCCTGAAGCACCTTAACGATCCGCTCGACCGGAACGTGGCCAGCAAGGATAGCCTGACTTTCGATACTCATCGCGTCTCCTTCTCAAGCTAGTCTACGAAAAGCGCAAAGAAATTCGAAGCTGCAAATAACATAGAATAGCGAGTGAAGCATATATGTAACCAAGAGATTAAAATCTCGCAATTTAACGTTTAGTAAATTACAGCTCGGAAATTGACAAAATAAGACCAGGTAAGTCATGCCATTTTGTGATTTAGTTGATTAGTTGTAATTTTTATACATAAAGCGATCGTCTTGGTTGTCAGAGGTATTTGCCGAATTTCAGTCCTTTCCCCTCAGGATTTCAGACCCAATCTGCACGCTGGCTGCTACCAAATTCAAGGCCGAGATCACAAAGGCAGACGGCGGACTTAAAAAGCGGCAAAACCTTTTGAATGTCCACTTCTGTGTCGTCGCCTCTGCGAAGCCGGTAAAGCCGAGGCGGCTAGTAGCAGTCGATCGACGAATGTGCATCCACTGACTGGAGGCAATGCTTGCTCCGAGCGGCAGGTCGTAGGCGGCTAGTTTTTATATGATGCCGTATGTGGTGCTGCCATGCAGACCTATCGGTCGCGACGCCGTCGTTCTGGTACCCCAATGGGACCCCAGATAAACGAAACAGCTACGACGTAAGCGAATTTCGCTCTAAGTTATTGAAATTATGGTGGACGCACCAGGGCTCGAACCTGGGACCCGCTGATTAAGAGTCAGCTGCTCTACCGACTGAGCTATACGTCCACACGTGCCGTTTTGGCCTGCGCCATTTCCGACAGGGGGCGGCGAGTAGCAGTGTGGATTTGGGTTGTCCAGACCGCGAGCAAAAAAAAGCGGCATCCAGTCGGTGCTGGATGCCGCCTTTGTGGGTTTGATGTCGTGGAGGCTGGATGTCAGGCCGCGACGACGGGCTTGCGCCGACGGGCAGCGGCACCAACGGCGCCGAAGCCGAGCAGCATCATGGCCCAGGAACTGGGTTCCGGCACGCCCTGACCGGTGAAGCCATCAGCGGCAATGCGGCCGAACAGGCGGGCGGTGTTGGTTTCGCGTTCCACCGTCAGAAACTCGCTGCCCGAGCCAGCACCGGGGACGAAAAAGCCGCTGATGTCGAGCGTGTAGTTTACGCCGCCAATCGTGAAGAACTGGCTCAGCCCCGTGTTCAACGAAATGGTGACGCGATCAGAACAACCGTTGATGTTCACACCCTGGCCGTTGGCACCGCCGAAGGGGCAGGGATCCAGGCTGTTGGTTGTTTCATCGTGGGTGAAATCGAAGACGGCGTTGTAATTGCCGACGGTTGTCATGCCAACCGAAACGCCATAGTTGATCGTCAACTGGGCGCCCGTGATGCTGGGCGCAAAGATCGGATTGTTGAAGTGGGTGAACTGACCCAGATTGAACAGTGAACTGGCGCCATTGACCACCACATTGACGTTGAGTGGCGTCGTAGCCGCCGTGTACCGGTAGCCGCTGAGCCCGTTGCCGGCATCATTGCCCCAGCGAATTTCTGGCGTTGTCGTGCCGTTGCCCGTGGTGACGAGCGTCCCTCCGGCGCCCAGCACATTGCCCCAGCTTGCCGTGATCGGATCGATGCTGACTGTGGTGGCGTTTGCCTGGACGCCAAGAACCATCGCCGCGGCAAGCGGCGCAAGAAGAAGATGCTTCATACTGATTTCCCCCGCACGCGAGGGAACGTCCCTCAACGTTGGAAGGTGAATATCAAACTAACAAAATCTTTACAAGGTCACTTATTCTGACATTTTGCTTAGTCGAACCGGGGGCGGTTGACGCGGGCGATGCCCATCACCACGCCCAGCAGGATCATCACCGTCATCATGGCACTGCCGCCCCAGCTGATCAGCGGCAACGGGATGCCCACCACGGGTGCAAGGCCCATCACCATCATCATGTTGATGGCCAGATAGAAGAACAATGTGGCGGTGAGGCCAAGGCTGAGCAGGCGCTGGAATTGGCTGCGCGCGTTGATGGCGGTGCGGATGCCCCAGGCCAGCACCAAGCCATAGAGGATGATGACGAACATCCCGCCCATCAGGCCCCATTCTTCCGCCATGGTGGCGAAGGCGAAATCGGTGTGGAGTTCGGGGAGATAATCAAGGTGGCTCTGGGTGCCGTTCAGGAAGCCTTTGCCGGAAAGGCCGCCCGAACCGATGGCGATCTTGCTTTGGGTGATGTGATAGCCGGCGCCGCGCGGATCGCTTTCGGGATCGAGGAAGATCAGCACGCGTTTGCGCTGATAATCATGCAGCATCGACCAAGCCACCGGCAGCATCGCCGCCACCGCTGCGGCCGCCGTGCCGAACAGCCACAGGCGCACGCCGGCCAGGAAAAGCACCACAACGCCGCCGAACAGGATCGAGAGGGCGGTGCCCAGATCAGGCTGCAGCATCACCAGCCCCACCGGCATGGCGATCAGCGCCAGCGCCGGGATCAGCACATCGGGCCGGCTTTCATAACCTTTGGGCACATATTGATAGTAACGCGCCAGCACCAGCACGATGGCCAGCTTCATCATTTCCGATGGCTGGAACTGCATGATGCCCAGATTGAGCCAGCGCTGGCTGCCGCCGCGCACGGCACCGGCCAGTTCCACGCCCACCAGCGCCACCAGCAGCGTGATGTAGATCGGCCAGGCCCAGCCCAGCCAGCGTTCGGGCGGCACCAGCGCCAGCGCCAGCGCGCCCACCAGCAGGATGGCAAAGCGCACGCCCTGTTTCAGCGCCCAAGGGTCAAGCGAGCCGCCAGCGGCGGAATAGAGCACGACCAGGCCAAAGCCGGCGATGGCGCAGATCAGCAGCACCACACCCCAGGGCAGGCGGGCCAGTTCACGGCGCCAGGGTCCATTGAGCAGGTCCATCGGCGTTATTCGGGTTCGCGTGGGGGTTGCGGCGCGTCGGCGTCGGCAATTTCGAACAGCGGCGGCTTGATGTCGAGCTTGAGCCAGCTGGGCATCATCTGGCGGGTTTCGCTGGCAATGCTGGCGGCGGCCTCGTTCTGCAGGCGCAGGGCGCGGCTGCGGGCGGCTTCGGCCTCGATCGGCGGCAGCACGGCCAGTGCGCGTTCGGGTTCGAACAGGAAACTGAGGACGTCGCGCGCGATGGGGGCGGCATATTTGCCGCCGGCGATGCCATGTTCGATGATCACCGAACAGGCATAGCGTGGGGCATCGGCCGGGGCAAAGGCGACGAACAGCGCATGATCGCGCTGCTTCCACGGCAGGGCTTCGTTGCGGATCACGCCGCGCTTGCGTTCGGCGGCCGAAATGCGGCGCACCTGGGCGGTGCCGGTCTTGCCGGCGAACAGCACGTCCCCGATCGGGCTGCGCGCGGCGCGGGCGGTGCCATAGCCGGCGTTGACGACATCGATCATGCCTTGGCGCACGAGCGCCAGATGCGCCTCTGGAACGCCGAGCGACGGGAATTGCGGTGCCGGGCCATCGGCAATCAGCCGCGGCATCACTTCGCGGCCGCTGGCCAGCCGCGCGGTCATCACCGCGAGTTGCAGCGGGTTGGTGATGATATAGCCTTGGCCGATCGAGGCGTTCAGCGTCTCGCCCTCGCGCCAGTCGCCTTTTTTGGGATCAGGGCCATAACGGCGCTGTTTCCACGCCTTGTCGGGCACGATGCCCTTGGCCTGGCCGGGCAGCGGCAGCGGATATTCCTGGCCCAGCCCCAGCCGGCGGGCCATGGCGGCGATGGCATCGATGCCCACCTTGCGCCCCATGACATAGAAATAGGTATCGCAACTCAGCGGCAGCGCCCGGTGCATGTTGACCCCGCCATGGCCGCGCCGTGCGTGGCAATGCCAGCTGTTGTTGCCCAGCCGATAGGCGCCGGAACAGCCCACCGTGTCGGCGGGATCGATGCCGGCCTCCAACGCGGCCAGCGTTGTCACCATCTTGAAGGTGGAACCGGGCGGATACAGGCCCATCGCGCTCTTGTTCAAGAGCGGGGTGTGATCATCCTTCTGCAGGGCGTTCCACAGCTTTGCCGGCACGCGGCGCGAGAAGATGTTGGGATCATAGGCCGGCATCGACACCATGCACAGCACGTCGCCGGTGATGCAGTCCATCACGATCACGCTGGCTGAATTGTCCCCCAGCCGGCGCGCGGCATAATCCTGCAGATCCCGATCAATGGTCAGCTTCAGCGTGTCGCCGGGCGTGTCTGCCTGTGTGCCCAGTTCGCGCACCAGTTCGCCGCGGGCCGTCATCTCCACGCGGGAAGAACCGGCGAGCCCGCGCAGTTGCTTGTCGGCAAAACGCTCGATCCCGTCCTTGCCGATGCGGAAGCCCGGATAGATCAGCAGCGGGTTCTTCTCCTCGCGATATTGTTCCGGCGTTGGCGCACCGACATAGCCGACAATGTGGGCGAAATGATCCGCCTCCGGGTAGAAGCGCGAGAAGCTTTGCACCGGGGTGACGCCGGGTAGCGTGGCAAGGCGGACATTGCAGGCGGAAAACTCCCGCCAGCTGAGGTTCTGGCGCACCACCACCGGCATGAAGCTGGGCTGGGTGGCGCAATCGTCGCGGATGCGGGCATCTTCGGCGAGATCGATATCAAGCACGGCGCGGATGGCGACCAGAGTGGCGTCGAGATCGTCCACCTCGGCCGGGCGCAGTTCGAGCCGATAATCTGGGCGGTTCATGGCGATGGGCTTGCCCTGGCGATCGACGATCCAGCCGCGCCGGGGCGGGATCAGCCGATCCTGGACGCGGTTGGCCTGGGCCCGCAGCTGGTAGGTCTCGCCTTCGAACACGGCGAGCCAGGCCATGCGCCCGGCCAGCAGCGCACCGGTGCCGGCCATGCCGGCGCCCAGCAGCAACGCGCGGCGCGAGAACGCCATGCGGCGAACGGGATCATCCATGGCGCCAATGGGGCGCAGACGCCGCCAGCTTGCGCTGAATGGCGGCACACAGGCGCACCACCAGCGGCCAGGCCGCCACGCTGGTGAGCCATTGCCACAGTAGCGGCAGCACCGTGGTCGGCCGCCCGGCCAGCGCCATCAGCGGCCCGGTGAGCAGCGCAAACCCCAGCAGCACAGCGGCCACCAGCAGCCAATCAAACAGCGATCCATGGCGTCCGAACATCTGCCCGGCCAGCCGCATCGTGCCGGTGGCCATTGCAAACAGCGTGGCGTTGACGCCCACTGGTTGCCCGAACAGCAGATCAGCCAGCGCCCCGATGCAGAAGGCCACCCACGGTGCCATCAGCGCCGGTTGCAGCATCGCCCACACCAGCACGGCCATCAGCGCCAGGTGCGGCATCGCCGGCAGGCTGATCGGCAGCGGCGCCAGCATCAGCACCAGGAACGCCATGCTGGTCAGCGCCGGCACCGCATAGCGCCACAACGACAATATCCAACGCCGGCGTTCAACCGGGGTCATCAACAGGGCAGGGGGCGGTGGGGTGGCGATCACGGGCGTGCCAGATCAATTCGCCGGCGGTTCGTTGGTGCGCAGCCGCGGCGGCGGTGCCCCGCGCGTGCGGGCTTCCACCGGCACTGGCGCATCGAACACCGGGCCCTGCGGCTGGGTATCGGGAATGGGCAGCCAGGCGCGCTCCACCGTGACAAAGCCGCCGCCCAGCGGGCTGGTGGCCAGGCGGATCACCGGGCCATCGGCGCGCGGATCCACTACCACGCCCACTGGCACACCCGGCGGATAGACACCGCCATCGCCCGAGGTGACGATGCGATCACCGGCGACGAGCGCCAGTTCCGGCCCGATGCGATCAGTGAGCAGCAGGGTGGGCAGGTTGCGGCCCGTGGCAAGCCCGGCCTGGCCGGTGCGTTCGACGATCACCGGCACGCGGCTCAGCGGATCAGTGAGCAGCAGGACCCGGGCGGACTGGCGGCCCACTTCCAACGTGCGGCCCACCAGGCCATCGGCACCGATCACCGGCATGTCGCGGGTGATGCCATCGTTGCTGCCTACGGCCAGCATGGCGGTGCGGGCGACGCTGCCCGATGTGGCGGCCGCGATGCGGGTGGTGGCCACCACCGCCCGCATGGGCTCCCGCACGGCCATCAGGCGCTTCAACTGCTGCAACTCGCGCTGGCCGGTGCGGGCGGCGCGCAGCCGGGCATTGGCCTTGTTCAATTCGGCTTCGAGCTGGTCAGCGCGGCTGACGGCGCCGAAATAATCGCCGACATCGCCGCCCAGCTTGCCTGCGCCATCGATCGGCGCGCGCACCACTGACCACAAGGGCGCGACGATATCGGTGGCCGCCGCGCGCACGCCGCTGGCCGTTTCGGGATTGACGCGTGCCACCAGCAGCAGGATCAGCCCAGCCGCGATCACGCCGCCCGACACCACGGCCGAAACCAGCGCGAGATTCTGCTCCCGCCGGATGGCGGTGGGGCGGCGAGGGGCGGGAGTCCAGTCCATGGGTCCCAAATCGGTTGATGGTTATGGGTTGCAGTTCAGGCGGTGATCAGCACGCCGCGATACATCGGATCTTCCAGCGCGCGGCCGGTGCCGATGGCAACGCAGGTGAGCGGTTCGTCGGCGACGCTGACTGGCAGGCCGGTCGCTTCGCGCAGCACGACATCCAGATCGCGCAGCAGAGCGCCGCCGCCGGTGAGCACGATGCCCTGATCGACGATATCGGCGGCCAGTTCCGGCTGGGTATTTTCCAGCGCGGCGCGCACGCCTTCCACGATGGTTGCCACCGGTTCGGCCAGCGCTTCGGCGACCTGGCCCTGGTTGATCTGGATCTCGTTGGGCACGCCGTTCATCAGGTCGCGGCCCTTGATGAACACCGTTTCGCCAATGCCATCGGCGGGCTTCTTGGCGGTGCCGATTTCCTTCTTGATGCGCTCGGCGGTGGCTTCGCCGATCAGCATGTTGAAGTTGCGGCGCACGTAGTTGATGATGGCTTCGTCCATCTTGTCCCCGCCAACACGCACGCTGGTGGTATAGGCGAGGCCCTTCAGCGACAGCACGGCGACTTCGGTGGTGCCGCCGCCGATATCGACAACCATCGAACCGATTGGTTCGGTGACGGGCATGCCGGCGCCGATCGCGGCCGCCATCGGCTCTTCGATCAGATAGACCTGGGTGGCGCCAGCGTTGTTGGCGGCATCGCGGATGGCGCGCTTTTCGACGCTGGTCGAACCCGACGGCACGCAGATGACGATTTCCGGGTAGCGGCCGAACCGGCTCGTCTGCACCTTCTTGATGAAGTGCTTGATCATCTGTTCGGCGACATCGATGTCGGCAATCACGCCATCACGCAGCGGGCGGATGCATTCGACGTTGCCGGGGGTGCGGCCCATCATCACCTTGGCTTCATTGCCGACGGCCTTGACGATCTTGTTGCCGCGAATGGTCTCGATGGCGACCACGCTGGGCTCGTTCAGAACGATGCCGCGACCGCGCACATAAACGAGCGTGTTGGCCGTACCGAGGTCGATGGCCATATCCTGGGAGAGGAAAGAAAACATCCGGCTGAAAGGCGACATGATGGGGCTTTTACCAAGGCACGAGGGGGGGATTCGCGGGCGGCGCGATCAATCTGTCGCCTTTGGCCCCGAACGGCCGATTCTGCAAGGGTGAAGGCCAAAGTGGAACGCGCAGGACATGACAGTACGCTCAACTGCCCCTATTAAGCGGCGGTGCCCATTCGCCGCCTGCCTGAAACCCTGATCAACCGCATCGCCGCCGGCGAGGTGGTGGAACGGCCGGCCAGTGCCGCCAAGGAACTGGTGGAGAATGCGCTGGATGCCGGGGCGCGGCGCATCCGGGTGAGCTTGGTGAACGGCGGCATCGATGGCCTGGAAGTGGCCGATGATGGCATCGGCATGGCGCCCGATCAGTTGCGGCTGGCGGTGGAGCGGCATGCGACCTCCAAATTGCCGGACGAGGATCTCTCTGCCATCGCCACCATGGGGTTTCGCGGTGAGGCGCTGCCGTCGATCGGCTCGGTTGCCACCCTGTCGCTGACCAGCCGGCCGGCGGATGGTGAGGGCTGGCGGTTGGTGGTGGACAATGGCCGCATCGTGCAGGATGGCCCAGCCAGTGCGGCACCGGGGACGGTGGCGCGGGTGGATGGCCTGTTCGCCCAGGTCCCGGCCCGGCGCAAGTTCCTGAAATCGCCGCGTTCTGAATTGGCGGCCTGCCTCGATCATATCCGCCGGCTGGCGATGGCGCGGCCCGAAGTGGGCTTCGTGGTGGAGCATGAAGGCCGGCGCCTGCTCAATCTGCCGCCGCTGCCCGATGCCTCACCCGGGTCGACGCTGGCGCGATTGGCGGCCATCATTGGCCCGGATTTTGCCAGCAATGCGGTGGCGGTTGATCTGGAGCGTGAGGGCCTGCACCTGGCCGGCCTTGCCGGCATACCGACGTGGAATCGCGGCGTTTCCGATCATCAATATCTGTTTGTGAACGGGCGGCCTGTGAAGGATCGCCTGCTGGTGGGCGCGCTGCGCGGGGCCTATCAGGATCTGCTCGCCCGCGATCGCCATCCGGTGGTTGCGCTCTTCCTCCAGGTGCCGTCTGAGTTTGTTGATGTGAACGTCCACCCCGCCAAGACGGAGGTGCGTTTCCGCGATGCGGCGCAGGTGCGCGGCATGATCGTTTCGGGCCTGCGCCGCGCGCTGGATGAAGCCGGGCACCGGGCTAGCACGCAGGTTTCCGGTGCGGCCTTGGCGGCCTTCGTGGCCGAACCGCTGCCGGCGGGTGGCAATCCGTGGCCGCCTGCTGGTGGCGCGTCGGCTTTCCCTGGGGCTATTGCTGGCGGTGCCGTTCCGGCGGCTGGCTGGGCCGAAGCGCCGCGCCTGTTCAACCAATTGCCGCCGGCGTTTGCAGCCTCCGGTCCAGCCGCCGCCAGCCTGAATCCTCCGGCCCCGCCACCCCAGCAATTCCCATTGGGTGCCGCGCGCGGCCAGGTGGCGGCGACGTACATTGTCGCCGAAACCGACGACGCGCTGATCATCGTCGATCAACACGCCGCCCATGAACGCCTCACTTTGGAACGCATGAACCGCGCCCTGGCCGGCGGCGCCGTCGCCTCTCAGGCGCTGCTGGTGCCCGAAGTGGTGGAGCTGGACGAGATCGGTGCCGGCCGCGTGGCCGATCGCGCCGACGAGCTGGCCGAACTCGGCCTGGAGGTCGAAGCCTTCGGCCCCACCGCCATCCTGGTCCGCGCCACGCCGGCGCTGCTCGGCACTTGCGACGTGAAGGGGCTCATCACCGATCTCGCCGACGATCTCTCCGCCTTCGGCCGCGCGCTGTCCTTGAAGGAGCGGCTCGACGGCGTCGCCGCCACCATGGCCTGCCACGGCAGCGTTCGCGCCGGACGGCATCTGAGCATCGCCGAAATGAACGCCCTGCTCCGTGAAATGGAAATCACCCCCCATTCCGGCCAATGCAACCACGGCCGCCCAACGTGGGTGCGGCTGGCCAAGACCGATATCGAGAAATTGTTCGGCCGGCGCTGAACATCCGGGCGTGCTCTGAGCGAGGCGCGCCGGTACGTTCAGCGGTCAACCGACAAGTTGGGGAAGTCGGTACAGCGTCATTTCATCGGAAGGGACGTAGCTGGAGCCAAAAAACGCGCGCACATGTGCTTCATGGCTTGGGTTGGCGGCGCGATACCGGCGCAGACTGTCGGCAAAATCCTGAAGATGCGCTGTCTTGCTTTCGTCGGGTTGGCGGTCAAGCCAGCCGCTCGGACATTTCGTGCCGACGACAAGACCAGGCCGTACATTCACTTCCGGCAGGGCTGAAGCAAGCGCCCTGATGCTGTCGTCAAGCTTGTGCAGATGGCCGAAGCGCTCTTCGTTGATGGCAATCAGTCCGTCAGCCAATGCGACCATGATACTGGCCGATCGCTGATAGGCGGCCGCAACAGCTGGAATATTCTCGGACAGCCAGTCCTGATATTGCAAGACCTGGGTGAACACCTTGGGGCCCTGTCTTCGATTGCTGGCGTCGTGGGGCGTGGTTGCCGAAAGTCCCGTGTTGTTTATGCACTTGGCCTCCCAGAAGCCGATCGTTGGCCGGCCATTGACCATTTCAGTGACGGCAAGGTCGATCCGGGGTGCAGTGCGCCCTGGCAACCCGGCTTCAAGATCGATGATGTTCGGGTTTTGTGCGACCAGCCGTTCGACAAAGCATTTCTCGGCACTTGCGTAGTGTCGTGCAATTCGGGTCCAGCGCAGCACGTCCGCTTCGGTCAATGCGTGCAGTCTGTCGCCACTGAAGGTGCAATAGGCCGAGCCTTCCTCGAGCGCCTCTTGCTTGTCTTTCACCACACCCAGATGATATTTGCGGTGCGTTTCCAGTGTGATCGACTTTGACGACAGGGTGAGCTTGGCCACGGATTGGCCTTCTGCATAAAAATTCGCATAGCCGTTCCTGATGGCGAACCGCAGCCCCAGTCTGCCTTCGCGGTGCGGCCGTTGGCCTGGCACCACCCAGTTCGCCAGCAGGGCGGCAACGGCGCCATCGGGCGCAGCGCGTACATGCGACAGCAGCAGATCAACATTCAGTTCACGGGCAAACATGGACAAGGCCGGGTTCCTTTCCGTCAGAGGGTGGGCACTTGCCACGGCTCGCCATCACGCAGGCGCTGGACGGGCGGCAAGGCGATGCCCGGGCAGTCCCACTGGGTGCCGTGGACGGGGATCAGCCAGGCCGGGGCCATGGCCGCTGCAAAGGCCGACAGCGACGCCGCCGAGGCATGGCCACTGGTGTGCAGGCGAAGTGTCTGTGCGCCCGCTGCCGCCGCCTGTGCCCAACCGGTGGCAGGGTCAGCGGGATCGAGATAACCGCTCCAGTTCGAGAAGACATAGGCATCTTCGCTGGACAAGCCGAGGCCACCTGCCTGAAAATCCCGGAGCATCGTATCCCGCAGCATGATGATGGCCCGTTCGTTGGCAAGGCGGGCGCGGGAGGTTCCCGATCCACCCGTGGCCATTCGTGTGACGAAATCATCCCTGTTCTGGCGTGCATACAGGCGCTTGCCGCCGGGGGTGATCAGCACCTTGAGATGATCGAATGCGGGCGATGGTCTTGGCACCCCGGTGCCACCTGCCGCCCGCTCAAGCACATCGGCCGCGTAAAGATCGACCACGAGCATGCGGCCCGTGCGTTTTGCGGCCCTATACAGGGTCACGGTGCGGTCGATATTCTGTGCTGACCATTGCACGAAGATGTGCCGCGGCGTTGCCTTGCCCAGCGCGACGAACTGGTTTTCCAGTTCCCGTTCGGTGATCACCGGCTTGTCTGATCCCAGGTTGGTGCCTTCCATCAGCAGCACGTCGATATTTGGCGGGGGGGTGCACATCATCCGTTCCACCAGACGCGCCTTGCGGCCGTGGCTGCGAAAATCGCCGGTGTACAGCACGCGACGACCGGCGCCTTCGATCAACAGCATATATGCGTCGAAGGCGGAATGGTCGGTCAGATAGGGGGTGATGGTGAAACTGCCGATCCGGAACGGCCTGCTGCGGCTGGTCCAGCTGTGGATTTCCCGGTCGATCCTGCCGCCAAACAATTCTGTCGTCAGCCGCATCAGTTCGGCCGATTTATCCCCGGTCCACAACGGCCAATGTGGCGGCAGCTCATTGATCAGGCCCCAATGGTCCATGTGGGGATGGCTGAAGATGACCGTCGCCGGGCGGTTGGTATCCAGCGATGCCGGCAGGAGATTTGGGGCGTTTCGCGGTGCATCCAGCGGCCGGCCGGCATCAAGGATGATCCGTTCGCCGTTGCCATGGCAGATCTCGATGCAGGATCCGCCAATTTGCTGCGTGCCGCGGTGCACGGTGATCGTCAGCGACGTCATGCGGTGGGGCAACCAGCCCGGCTGTGCGCGCGCTGCATGGAATCAATGCTGCCGGATGAACGGTGCGAGATCATGGCTCGCGGCCTGTGCATGCAGGATGATCGACGCACAGGCGCGGGCATCCGACAGGGCGTGATGATGATCGAGATCGATCCGTAGATAGGAGCAGACGTCCGACAATTTGAACGAGGCAAGCGGCAGGATCGATCGCGACAGTTCCAGCGTGCACAGCCAGGGCCTGACGGGCAGATTGACGCCGTGCGACTGCGCACACGCGCCGAGCACATGACGATCAAAGATGACATTATGTGCAGCCCAGATATCGGCGCCTGCCATCAGTCGTTCGATTCTGGGCCAGATGCCGCCAAATGATGGCTTGTCGGCCAGATCGGCCCACGTCAGTCCATGAATATCGGTGAACATGATATCGCTGGTGGGCGGGCAGATCAGTTCATAGGTCTCTGTGGTAATCTGGCCGTCTTCGATCATCGCAAGGCCGATGGAGCAGGCCGTGTTGCGGGCATATCCCGCCGTTTCAAAGTCGATTGCCAGTATCTTCACGTTTACGTACTCCCAATTACACAACTGCACCAAAATGAATGGCGGTTCAATGGGTCCAGCACAGTTAATGTTGTTTATCTTCGTGCAACGATTTTTAATACTAGGCTCATATTTGGTGAGTGGTGATGCGGTAAACGCAAAGCTTACGGGTCAGCCCTGATCACAGCCAGTTTCCTTCTGTGAACTGCCCGCCCGCCATGGCCAACCCTGGCGCCTGCTGCGCCGCTGTCCGGATACTGCGAACCACTTGCATTAGCAGCAGACATGGGTGATAACGATTCGCAGTAACGTCACTCGAATCGCAGGTTTGCCGTGATCGTCTGTGTCTGCAATGCGCTGAAGGAACGGGATGTCCGCGAGGCCGCGCGGATTGCCGGCAAAGCCTGCCCGAAGGCGGCCTATGCGCAACTGGGCTGCAAGGTGAAATGCGGGCAGTGCCTGCCGTTTGCCAAGGAAATCCTGGAAGACGCGCGGGTTTGCGCCTGAATTGCCGCTGCTAATGCAAGTGCGTTGCAGTAATAAGTATCAGAAAAACCACGACTTTTCTTGACTCAGTTCAAGATCTGCGCCATGGCTGTCCCAACAAAGGGAGACTGGCCATGCGCGGTGACGCCAAGGTGATCGAATTTCTGAATGCCGTGCTCAAGGGTGAGCTGACGGCGGTGAACCAATATTGGCTGCATTATCGCCTGCTCGACAATCTGGGCATCAAGAAGCTCGCCGATTACGAGCGGCACGAATCCATCGACGAGATGAAGCATGCCGACAGACTGATGGAACGCATCTTCTTCCTGGAAGGCCTGCCCGGCATGCAGGCGCTCAATCGGCTGCGCATCGGCGAGACGGTGGAAGAAGTGCTTGCCGCTGATCTGGAGCTGGAATTCGAAGCCATCGCGCTGTTGAAGGACGCCATCGAACATTGCGAGAAGGTGCGCGATTTCGCGTCGCGCGATCTGTTCGCAGAAATCCTCAGTGCCGAAGAAGAGCATGTCGATTTCATCGAGACGCAGCAGGAAATGATCCGGCAGATGGGCCTGGCCAATTATATCCAGCTGCAATCACGCCCCGCTGGCGATTGAGGCAGCTGCCCGCAACGAAAAAGGGCCACCGTGGTATCCCACGGCGGCCCTTTTGTTGTGCTGTGCGCAGGCTCAGCGGCTGCCGGCGTACAGGCTCCACAGATTGGCAATATCCTTCATGCCGCTCTTTTCGCCCACGGCCTTGAAGCTGGCGATGCCCGCAGCCTTCTGGCCGGCCTTCACCTGCGCGATGCCCTTGAACACACGGGCGTAATCAACATCCACGCCGTTGGCCGCAATCGCCTTGTCATAGGCGGCGATGGCCTTGGCATAATCGTTGATGCCGAGCCAGGCGTTGCCGCCCTTGAAGGCGGTGGCCGGGCTGGCCGACAGCTTCACGGCTTCGGCGCCTTCCTTGGACACGGCGGAGGCCGCGGCGGCCGCCAGCTTCTGGCTCATCGCGTCGGTGCCGCCACCGGCCTTGTCGAGCGCGAGCTTGGCGACGGCAGCCTGGCCGTTGAGCAGCGCAAGGCGGGCGAAATCCTGATAATCGGCCGGACGATCCAGCGCGCCGGTGGTGAGCATCAGGTGATACAGCGCCAGCTTGGCTTCCGAACGCATGTTCTGGCCCTGCACATCGGTGAGCAGCACCTTCCAGCGTGCCGGCGACGGATCAGACTTGATCAGGCGGGTGGTGGTGGCGAGATAGCCTGCCTTGTCGCCAGCCTTGAACTGCGCGCCCGACAGGTTTTCCAGATAGATGGCCTTGGGGCCATTGCTCTTGATCAGCGCGTTATAGGCGGCGATTGCGGCCTTGTGATTGCCCTGGCGGGTCATCGCCTGCGCCACCATGATCTGGCTGGCTTCGCCGGGGCACTTGCGGGCGATGGCCACCGCCTTGTCGAGCTGGCCGGCGCGATAATAGAGCGGGCCAAGCTGGTTGCACGGGGCACCAACCTGTTCCAGCGCAGCCGCCGCCTGGCCATATTGGCCGACAGCGGTGAAGGCAAAGCCGGCCATCTGCGCGGTCTTTTCGCGCTCTTCGGCAGTGCTGGCGGCGGCGCGGGCCTGGCCAATGGCGGCGGCCACACCGGCGGCGTTGCGCGACTTGGCGGCAGCGGCGGCGGCGTTGAGCGCCTTGCCCACGGCAGGCGACACGGCGGCCAAGGCCGGGGTGGCGACAGCCAACAGGCTGGCAGCGATCAGCAGGCGGGCATCCATCTTCATTGGCGATCCTTGGCTGTTCTCGTTCCAAAACTCAGAACCGGCAGCCTTTGTGACCACCGATCCGCGAACCAAGGTGGTCGCATGGGGTTTGCGGGCCGATGAACGGCGGTGCGAATCCCCCTTGCCCCTCCCTGAGCGCGAAGGGCAGCCCATAACGGAATGTTTGCGCCTTGCAACCGGGCAAAACGCCCCGGTTGACCACAGTGTCGCAGGCGTTCGGGCCGGGCGGTTGCATGGGCGCGATGAAGCGCCTAATCGGCGGCGCACAACGAGATCCATCGGGAGAGGGACCATTCGCGCATTCATCTTTCCGGGCCAGGGCAGCCAATCCGTGGGCATGGGCAAGGGCCTTGCCGATGCCAGCCCCCACGCCCGCGCCGTGTTCGAAGAGGTTGACGAAGCGCTGGGCGAACGCCTGTCGCGGCTGATGTGGGAAGGGCCGGAAGACGAGTTGACGCTCACCGCCAACGCGCAGCCGGCGATCATGGCGGTGGGCATCGCCTGCCTTCGCGTGCTGGAGAATGAAGCCGGGGTGCGGCTGGCGGACAAGGCGGCCTATGTGGCCGGGCACAGCCTGGGCGAATATACCGCGCTGTGCGCTGCCGGCAGCCTGGGCTTGGCCGATACCGCCCGCCTGCTGCGGCGGCGTGGGACAGCGATGCAGGCGGCAGTGCCGCCCGGCGTGGGTGCCATGGCGGCGCTGCTGGGGCTGGATTTCGAAACGGTGACGGCCATCGCGGCGGAAGCTTCGCAGGGCCAGGTGTGTGCGGCGGCGAACGACAATGCCAACGGGCAGGTGGTGGTTTCCGGCCATGTCGAGGCCGTGGCCCGCGCCATGAACCTCGCCAAGACCAAGGGCGCGCGCCATTCGGTGCTGCTGCCGGTTTCCGCGCCGTTCCATTGCCCGCTGATGCAGCCGGCGGCCGATGCGATGGCTGAAGCGCTGGCCGCTGCGCCGTTGGGCGCGCCCACCGTGCCGCTGATCGCCAATGTGACGGCGGCGCCGGTGACCGATCCGGACGTGATTCGCGGGCTGCTGGTGGATCAGGTGTGCGGCACCGTGCGCTGGCGGGAATCGGTGCTGGCCATGGCCGAACTGGGTGTGACGGGTTTCGTGGAACTCGGCGGCAAGGTGCTGGGGCCGATGATCCGCCGCATCACGCCCGATGTGCCGACCATCACCGCGGCTGACATGTCGGGCGTGGAAGCCATTGCGAAGGAATTGTGATGTTTGATCTTTCGGGCATGACCGCGCTGGTCACCGGCGCTTCAGGCGGCATTGGCAGCGCCATTGCCAAGGCATTGGCCGCGCGCGGCGCCCGCGTCGCGCTGTCGGGCACCCGTGCCGAAGCGCTGGCCGCCGTCGCCGCCGAATGTGGGCCCGATGCCGTGATCCTGCCGTGCAATCTTTCCGACAGCGCTGCGGTTGATGCGCTGGTGCCGCAGGCCGTGGAAGCCCTTGGCGGCCGGCTGGATATCCTGGTCGCCAACGCCGGCATCACGCGCGACAATCTGGCGATGCGGATGAAGGATGATGAGTGGGCGGACGTGATCCGCATCAACCTTGAAGCCACTTTCCGCCTGTATCGCGCGGCTGCCAAGCCGATGATGAAGCAGCGTTTCGGCCGCATGATCGCCATTACCAGCGTGGTGGGCGTGACGGGCAATCCGGGCCAGGCCAATTATGCGGCGTCCAAGGCAGGGCTGATCGGCATGTCCAAGGCGCTGGCGCAGGAACTGGCGTCGCGCAATATCACGGTGAACTGCGTGGCGCCGGGGTTCATCGTTTCGGCGATGACTGATGCGCTGCCGGAGGCGCAGAAGGATGCGCTGACGGGGCGGATTCCGGCGGGGCGGCTGGGCGAAGGCGCGGATATTGCGGCGGGGGTGGTGTATCTGGCGTCGAAGGAGGCTTCGTATGTGACGGGGCAGACGCTGCATGTGAATGGCGGAATGGCGATGCCCTGATGGGCGCGGCCGGCGGCGGAGCCGCCGAGTCCGCTGGGGTGCCGAAGGAAGGAAAAAAAGAAGGTGCGTGGCGGAGCCACGCCGTCGGACGTGTCGAAGCCGACCGGCCTGAGGGCCGGGCGTTTCGCACGCCGGCCGAGCTTGCGCGAGTCCGCGCCCAGCGCGCTGCGCTGGTCACTGGCCGTGCTACGCTCTTGCCACAATTTCGCCATCACGCTACTGCCGCCGAGTACCGTTAATCCAACCACCGGCGAAGCTTCGCCGCGATAACGAGGGAAGAGAAAAATGAGCGATGTCGCCGAGCGCGTGAAGAAGATTGTTGTCGAGCATCTGGGCGTGGAAGCCGACAAGGTGACCGAAGCCGCCAGCTTCATCGACGATCTGGGCGCCGACAGCCTCGACACCGTCGAGCTGGTGATGGCCTTCGAAGAAGAATTCGGCGTGGAAATCCCCGACGATGCCGCCGAAAAGATCCTCACCGTGGCCGATGCGATCAATTTCATCGGTGCCAACGGCAAGTGATTTCGGGCTGAAGGCCGCGCTCGTCGCGGCCTTCACGCCATGTTGACAGGGCTGGCCGGCTGAGCCGGCAGAATACAGGGAACGGCCCATCGCTTGAACGCCAAGCGGCGGGCCGTTTCGTGCCAATTGGGCCACGCCTTTCCACAGGTGGCCCGAACCCCAGCGCCGGCAGGGCAGGCCGGTCGCGCAGAAGAATGGAATGCCGATGCGCCGTGTCGTCGTCACTGGTCTGGGCCTGGTCACCCCCTTGGGGGCGAATGTCGAAACCACCTGGGCCAATATCCTCGCCTCGCAATCGGGCGCTGGCCCGATCACCCGCTTTGATGCCTCTGATCAGCTGTGCCGCATCGCCTGCGAAGTGAAGGCTGGCGACGGTACCGGGCTGACCTTTGATGCCAACAAGCGCGTTGATTACAAGGTGCAGCGCCAGGTTGATCCGTTCATCGTCTATGGCATCGATGCTGCCGGCCAGGCGATTGAAGACGCCGGCCTGACCGACATGACCGAGGAAGAGCGTTTCCGTGCCGGCTGCTCCATCGGCAGCGGCATCGGTGGCCTGCCGGGCATCGCATCCGAATCGATCGTGCTGCACGAAAAGGGCCCGCGCCGCGTGTCGCCGCACTTCGTGCATGGCCGGCTGATCAACCTGATTTCCGGCCAGGTTTCGATCAAATATGGCCTGATGGGCCCCAACCACGCGGTCGTCACCGCCTGTTCCACCGGCGCCCATGCCATTGGCGATGCCGCCCGCATGATCGCGCTGGATGATGCCGATGTGATGCTGGCCGGCGGTTCGGAAAGCGCGCTGTGCCCGCTGGGCATCGCCGGCTTTGCTCAGGCCCGTGCGCTGTCGACCAATTTCAACGATGAACCCACCCGCGCCAGCCGCCCTTATGACAAGGATCGCGATGGTTTCGTGATGGGCGAAGGCGCCGGTGTGGTGGTGCTGGAAGAATATGAACGCGCCAAGGCCCGCGGCGCCAAGATCTATGGCGAAGTGATCGGCTATGGCCTCACCGGCGATGCCTATCACGTGACGGCGCCGCATCCGGAAGGTTCGGGTGCGTTCCGTTCCATGCAGATGGCGCTGCGCAAGGCCGGCCTGAACCCGGAAGACATTGATTATATCAACGCCCACGGCACCTCCACCCCGATGGGTGACGAGCTGGAACTGGGCGCGGTGAAGCGGCTGTTCGGCAGCGCCATCGACAATGTCTCGATGTCGTCCACCAAGTCGGCCATTGGCCACCTGCTGGGCGGCGCTGGCGCGGTGGAAGCCATCTTCTGCCTGCTCGCCCTGCGCGATCAGGTGGCGCCGCCGACCCTGAACCTCGACAATCCGTCGGACGCCTGCATCGGGGTTGATCTGGTGCCGCATGTGGCCAAGCAGCGCCGCATCCGTGCCGTGCTCAATAACTCGTTCGGCTTTGGCGGCACCAACGCAACGCTGGTGATGCGCGGCGTCTGACGCCATGCGCCGCGCACTCCTGGCCTTTGTCGCCCTGCTGATCCTGCTGGGCGGGCCGTTGGCGGTGTCGCCGTGGTTCGGCTGGGGCGGCACGCCGAAGCCGGCGCAAGCGTTCGAGGTGAAGCGCGGGGCCAGCCTCTCAGGCGTGGCGCGCGATCTGGAGAAAGCCGGGATCATTGCTTCGGCCGGGCAGTTCCGCCTGCTGGCTAAGATGCTGGGCAATGATGCGCCGGTGCAGGCCGGGCGTTATCGGTTGCAGCCCGGCGCGGCGTGGAGCGACATCCTGAGCGCGCTGCAGAAGGGTGAGGTGGAGCGTTTCACCGTCACCATTCCCGAAGGCTGGCCGGCGGTGCTGGTGGCGGAACGGCTGAACGCGGTGCCGGGGCTGAAAGGCAGGGCAAGCGTGCCGGCCGAAGGCAGCATCTTGCCGGACACCTATGAATATCAGCCCGGTGAAGACCGAAGCGTGGTAGTAAAGCGCATGCAGACGGCAATGACCAAGACTCTGGCTGATCTGTGGCCAAAGCGCACAGCCCGCGCCGTGGTGAAGAGCCCGGCCGAAGCTGTGGTACTGGCCAGCATTGTCGAGAAGGAAACTGGCAAGGCCAGTGAACGCCGAACCATCGCGGGGGTTTACAGCAACCGGTTGGCGGTAGGCATGAAGCTGGATGCCGATCCCACGGTGATCTACCCGATCACCGCAGGCAAGCCGCTGGGCCGCCGCATTCGCCAATCAGAACTGCGGCGCGACACCGGGTACAACACCTATCTGAAGCCTGGCCTGCCCCGCGGCCCCATCGCCAATCCGGGGCGCGATTCGATCATGGCCGTGCTCGATCCGGCAGAGACCGATGCGCTTTATTTCGTGGCCGATGGCAGCGGCGGGCATGTGTTTGGCAAGACCCTGGCCGAACATAATGCCAATGTGGCGCGCTGGTTTGCCCTGCGCCGCCAGCGCGGTGAGATGTGAGCCCGCGCTCATTCCCGAACAACGCGCGCCGGGCGGCCGCGAAGCGCCGCAAACCAGGCCCGCTGATGTGGCTGGCGCGGGCGGCGGCGCTGCCGGTGCTGGCGTGGATGCTGGGCCTGATCTGGTTCAGCCTTACCCTTCCGGGGCCAGCGCCGCTTGCCGTGAAAAGCGATGGCGTGGTGGTGCTGACGGGCGGGGCCGGGCGCTTCCGGCGCGGGCTGGCGGTGGTGGAAGCCGGCGCGGCGCGGCGCATGCTGATTTCGGGCGTGGGCGAAAAGACCAGCCGGCGCCAGTTGGCCGCCGCCTTCGGGGTGGCAACGCGGCGCCTGCGCTCCACCGATCTGGGTTATGAGGCAGTGGACACGCGATCGAACGCGGAGGAGACCGCGCGCTGGGTGGCGAAACACGAGTATAAATCGATCCGGCTGGTGACCAGCGCCGGCCACATGCGCCGCGCCCGTCTGGAATTGTCGCGCGTGCTGCCGGGGCACGTGAAGGTGCTTTCCGATGCAGTGCCATCCGAACCCAAGGCGCATGGCCTGGCGTTCGAATATTCGAAATGGTTGGCGCGCCGGGGTACGTTGCTGCTGGGGGCGGCGTGATGCGGCATCACCCGCTGGCGATGCTGCTGGCCTTTGTGCGGACCGTCATTTTCCAGATTGCCTTTCTTGGCGGCTCGCTGATCCTGGTGCCGATGGCGCTGCTGCTGGGGCTGCTGGGTTCGGGAGCCAGCCTTTATATCGGGCCAAAGCTGTGGGCGGGCTGGTTCCGCCTGTGCAGCCGGGCCATCACCGGCATCCGCATCGAGATTGAAGGCGAAATTCCACCTGGACCACAGTTGTTTGCGCTGAAACATGAAAGTGCGCTGGAAGCCATTCTTACCTTGTGGTGGTTCGAACGGCCGGCGGTGGTGATGAAGCAGGAATTGCGCCAGATCCCGATCTGGGGGCTGGCTTCGGCCCGGCATGGTTCGATCTTCGTCGATCGATCCGGTTCGGCCGGGATGCTGCGCGAAATGATGCGGCAGGCGCAGGCCGCGGTGGCCAGCGGGCGGCCGGTGGTGATTTTCCCGGAAGGCACGCGCGTGCAGGTGGGCGAAACCCCGCCGCTGGCTGCCGGCTTTGCCGGGCTCTACAAGATGCTGAAACTGCCGGTGGTGGCCGTGGCGCTGGACAGTGGCAGCGTCTGGCCGAAAAGCTTCATCAAATATCCCGGTACCGTGCACATGAAAGTAGCAGCACCAATCCCGCCCGGCCTGCCGCGCGGCGAGGTGGAGGCCAAGGTGCACGCCGCGATCAATGCCTTGCAGGCAGAGGGGCGCACATGAAACGCCGTTGGCCGCTGTTGTTGTCGCTGCTGCCGCTGCTGCTCGGGCTGGCGGCCTATGGCCATTTCTGGCGCGGCTGGGCGGCGGATTTCGAAACCACGCTGGCTGGCTGGTTTCCCGGCCGGCACGTGCAGGTGACGGGCTTTCCCTATCGCATGGAAGCCGAACTGGCCGGGGTGACGCTGGCGCATGCGGGCGGAACCAGCGCGGCGCTGGTGGTGGACAAGCTGCGGCTCAACCGCGGGCCGTGGCGGCCGGAATTGACCGTATTGCAGGGCCAGGGCGTGGCGCTGACGGCGGGCGCTGCCGGCATGCAGGCCCGGGTGTCGGCGGCAACCGCGACGGCCAGCCTGAAACTGGTTGCCGATGCCAGCGGGCAGCAACGGCTGGCGCGGCTTTCCATCGTGCTGCCCGGTGCGCGCGGCAACAGCGGCCTGGGCCCGGATTTCCGCGCCGAAAGCCTTGAGCTGCATATCCGCGAGGTGTTTCCGGCCAAGCCTGCCAGCCCGCGCCTGGCCCAGCAGGGCCAGCTGGTGATTGGCGCCACCGGCTTTGCGCTGGGGCAGGGTGTGCCGATCAGCCTGGCCGCCGATGTGACGGCGCGAGGGCCCGGCCGGCTGGATGATTATCGCCGCTGGGCCACAAGCGCCGGCAGCCTTGATCTGGTGATGACCGGCAGCGACGCCACCGGTGAACTCTTCAAGCTGGATGCAACCATCGTGCCGCTGGCAGCCGGGTTGCGGCTGGCGGGTACCATTACCACCGTCTGCCCGATGGCCGTGCAGGCGGCGCTGAACGGCACGGCGGCCCCGGCCGAACAGCGGCTGCGCAGCGCGGTGCGGCTGGCGCTGGAAACGGCGCTGCCGGCGGGCGGTGCAGTGGCCTTGTCGGGCATCCCGGCCGATCTCGCCACGCGGGCGCGGCGCGGGCAATTGCCGGCCTGTCCCAGGCTGCGATAGCAGAACGGCCACCCGCCGGGCTGGCGGATGGCCGTGCTGTTGAGTGTGGGCTCTTACTTTGCGACGCCGATGGCGATTTCGCTCACCCAGCCCTTGGTGCCCAGTTCGTCGGCCACTTCCCAGAAGCCGCCTTCCTTGGCACCGGTGGGATACAGCATGGCGCCGCCGTCGAGCGGCTTGATCACCTTGCTGTTGAGCGCCGGGCCGGCGAACATGCGGCCGGCGTTCTTCATCACCACGGCCTTCTGCGGCGCGGCCTGGCCAACGGCGTTCTGCAGGCCGCCCAAATC
>Ga0209278_1000705_pt1 | contig 23755 bp, 16 predicted proteins | sample JI81BgreenDNA_FD_187504 | JGI IMG/M metagenome (GOLD analysis project Ga0209278, IMG submission 187504) | Wastewater effluent complex algal communities from Wisconsin, to seasonally profile nutrient transformation and Carbon sequestration -... | ecosystem: Engineered > WWTP > Effluent > Algae... | reverse complement strand
ACTAATTACCCCCCTACTAAAACCTAACTCTCAAATCGGGTCGCAAAAATCAGAAATATTTTTGAACTCGCAAAAAATTTAAACCACTTTTTTTAAAAACTTTTTTTTAAATCACTCACACTAAACCTTTAACCCAATTGCTAAAAACAAAAGAATAATAAAACAAAAAGAAAGCAATAAAATGTATATCATTTCTTTATCTCGCATCTACCTCAATCGGGCTGCAAAAATCCGAAAAATTTAATACCATTACAAACTTTTTAAGGACTTTTTTTCAAAAAAATTCAAAAAAATTAACCAACAAAACAGAAACTAAACATAAATCATTCTATTTCAAACAAATAAGAATTCCAGTAGCAAAAACGTAAAATAAACTAGCTACTGGAAAAATATATAAATCTCTAAGAGAGTTGTTACATAAGTAATTAGACAAAATTAATGTTATATTTTTCATTTTGATTTTCATTGATTTTTTGAAGCTCGTTTTTAAGGTTTTCAAAAGAGTCATAAGCACTAAAAGATAGCCACTTATGCTTAATCATTCTCCAAAATATTTCTATCAGATTTAATTCAGGACTGTAAGGCGGAATGAAAAATAGAAACAAATCATTTTCTTTTTCCCATTGTTCTATTTTACTTTGGAATAATTTACTTTTATGAATTGGTGCATTGTCTAAAGCAACTACTGTTTTTTGAGTAATATTTTTAGCAAAATCATCAAAAATTTCTATTAATTTAGCTGAATTAATCGTTTCTTGTTCAAAAAAATACATCTTACGTTGGTTATTTGTTTGATAAAAACCCGCAACATTGATGTATTTTCCCCTAAAACTGGGTAATTCAAGTGTAGCACCTTTCTCTTGCCAAGCATAAGGTACGACAGGCACTAAACCAAAATGACTCTCATCATAAAAACATAAATCTATGTAATTTTCTTTGGCTAAATTAGATAAAGTATTGAGTTTTTCTTGGGCTACTGCAAATAATGTTTCGTCTCGTTTACTTTTGACACTTTTACGTACCCTACGCCAAGTATAACGGGGTGCCGCCCAACCACTATGTTTTTAAAAAGCGTATCAAAGTCTTTTTTGATACCTCAATTTGATATTTTGAGCTTAAAATAGCTAAAACCTCTTTGAGATTTTGGCTATTGGCAGCTAAAAGACTTTTTAAGTCATCTTGGCTGATAGTCGCTAATTTTTTCTTGCAACCCTGACCTTGCTTATGTTTGAGACCTTCAAGACCTTCTTTTTCCCAAAGATTAAACCAATGATAAATAGTTTTTGGGGTTACTTCAAAATGTTTTGCCAATTCAGGAGCTATTAAACCTAAATTTGATGCCAATAAAATGCACTCAGCACGTTGTTTAAAAACAGGGCTTAAGCTGGTTTGAGAAACTTCTTTTAATAAGGATTTTGATTCTTCGCTAACAATAAGTTTTCGCATACACAAAAATATACTTTTATTTTGTCTTGTTACTTACTTAAGAGAACTTTACCTTTTCTACCTAAAAGATTTAATCAAATAGCTTAGATTAAACTAAATTCTTAATGACAAACTAATAAGTATAATTGTTGCACGATTTTGTGTATTTAAACTATAAAGTTGTTTATAGTTGTGATTATTATTGTTGAAAAGCAACAATTTACAAAACAATTTAAATTTGTAACTTGTTATTAATCAACCGTTTAATCTATTAATTTTAAGTAACTTCTAAGTAATTAGAAAAAATAAATGTACCATCAACACTAGTCTATGAGTCTTTGATTATCAAGAGATTACAGACTAAAGTCTGTGGTACAATATTATCAATTAATTAGTAACTCATACTTATTTTACAATAATCCTTTTGGGCAAGTATTCGTAATAAGTTTACTAGGCAAGTATTATCAATGATTTATATAAATCATATTCTTTGACTAAACATTAAGCAAAATAAATAAGATAAGGGATATTTACAAAGACAAATAATTTTGACAGCATTACAATAACTTAAACAATGATGCCGATTAAGCAAATGTTCTGTCAAGTTAAGAAACAAGCAATCTATCAAGACAATCTTATAATTTCAGTTTTCATCAAATGTATGTTTTATTAAGATTGATACTCAATAACTTTATTCATTGTGGTATTTTTTCACTTATTTCTAACTATTATATATGTTTCAAACAAATTTCCAATTATATTTTAGAAATATCTTATTTGCCATTATACAGTTCTATTGTGGGATATGTCATTCTGCCTTAGCACAGAATCCTGATGAGTTGGGTAGCTGGAGTGTATTTAATGCTAAAGCTAATTTTAATAGCAAATGGTCGGTATTTGGAGAAGGACAATTAAGAAGTTTAGGGTTTTATAATCAGTTTCACTACTATGAATATAAAGGTGGATTTAACTACAAACTCAATAAAAGTTTTTCGTTTTCTGTGGGCTTAGGTCATTACAATACCTACCAAGTAGGTGGTAACTTTATTACTCCAAAACAAAATGATGAATTACGAAGTTGGGTGCAGATAACGATGCAGCAATTTTTAGAATTTATTAAGTTTGAGCATAGATACCGTATTGAACAACGTTGGCAAAGTAAGGGATATAGAAATCGTTTTCGCTATAGACTTAACGTAGCTGTGCCATTAAATAGTAAAGAGCTAAAAGAAAAAACTATTTATACGATGACATGGTTGGAGGTTTTTGGTACAGATATTCCACCTTATTTTGAAAGGCTGCGTTTTTTTACAGGTTTAGGTTATGATGTATCTCCTACAGTATCATTACAAGCTGGTTGGTTACGCCAATTTGATTATAAGATAGTTGATGAAATAGGTCATAATTTTTTACAGTTTTCTTTGCTACTTGACCTCAAATGGAAAAAAGAAGCTAATAAATCCTTACCGACTGTTATTGACTAAAAAATTATAGTAAACACAATGATTTTAACTATACCCTTGCTCTCTTATAAAATTACACGCCATTATAGGCTAACTATCATGGCGTATAATTTTTAATCATAGCTTACTGCTCTTTTTTAGCATAGTTAATTTTGTCATAATATACTGCGGTTTCATTACCATAAGCATCTTTGAAACGGATATAAACTGACCTTTCTCCGAAAGCCCCCTTGTCTAATTTCCACATCATAATCTCTGCATAGGGTTGCCATGTAGCTCCGTAAAAGTCTAAACCGTTGCTAACTAAGATTTGCGTAGCTTCTTTAGCAGCAATTTTTAGTTTTACTATTCGGTCTGGGTGTGTAGTCTGTTCTGCCCCATCATCTATGACTATGGAACAATCTGTTGGTGGGGTGTTATCAAAAATAATTTCAGCTGTTGTTACGGCTGATTCATTTTTGGCATCATCTCTAAATTTTGCGTATATTTTAGATTTACCTTGTTTACTAAGCTTCCATTTTAAATTAGTATTATAGGGTTGCCATGTAGCCTCTGAAAAGTCTGCGTTTTCACTCACTAACATCTCCAATCCATCACGAACAAATAAAGTTAGTTGAATATTAGCATCAGTAGTAAATGTTTTACCATTATTAATAGTTACTTTCTCATCTACTGGGGCTTGTGTATCTATCATTACAGTTGCAAAGGAAGGTTCTGTTACGTTGCCCCCTTTGTCTCTGAATTTTACATATACTTGTTTAAGTCCGTCTTGCGAACCATCATTTTTTACTTCTAAATTAAACTCTAATTCAGGCTTAAAGATTTCCCAACGGGCATTATAGAAGTCTTTTTGATTAGATAGCATCATGTATGCTGCCCCTTCAGATTGTAACTTGAGTTTTATGGGTTTTGTAGGATTACTAATAATTCCATTTTCGGCTTCTATCTCTATGGCAGAATTGATGGGGGGAGTACGGTCAAAAATAATTTTATCATTGACCACGGCGGTTTCTTTGCCTTGTGCATCTTTAAATTTGGCATAAACAAATTTATCTCCTTCTCCATTTTCTAAAATCCATTGTGGCAAAGTAGGAGCATATTTTTGCCATGCAGCTCCTCTAAAAGTGCTATCATTAGCTATAAGCATTTGCAATGCTCCTACTGCTTCTATTCGCAGGGCTACTGTACGAATTTTAGTATAGGTTACATTGGCGTTGATAACTATTCTTGTATTAGTAACTTTTGATTGAGCTGTTGCATGATTAGCAGCAGCTAAACCTAGTATAAATAGGGAGAAAAATAAAGATTTCTGATACATGATTAAGTTGTTTTGGTGAAACAAGTTTTAATTAGCAAAGAAAAGAGTGTGCCACAAGCTACATTTTTTGATTCAAAATTACAACAAGTGTGTATTTTTGTTTCTTTAAGTATAATAATACTTTCTAGTTTTTATCTTCCTACATATACAATAACTTCTCTCAATAGCTGTTTTGCTATGGCTAAATGATAGGCTATTTGTGAGAAGTCTTGTTGTTTTGCTTGTTCGTCTGCATACTCCATAAATTTCTGCATTCTTTCTAAGCCTATTACGCCTGAACTTCCTTTCAATTTATGGAAACAATTTTTGATGATTGTGTACTCTTGTTTTCGCAAGGCTGCTTCGGCTTCGGTTAATGCCTCTGTACTTTCTTCGCAAAAATCACTGAGGGTAGATTGCCAAAATTCCTCATTCATATATTGTTTAATACTTTGAACCACTTGAGCATTGAACATAGGCAACTCAGCTAATCTTGCCATAGAAAAAGGCGTATTTTTTTGTGTACTCTGCCCAGCTAAATCACTGGTAATTTGTGAGTTAGGCTCTATCCAATGTTGTATTTTATTGATTAACAAATTGGGATTAATAGGCTTTGCAACACAGTCGTCCATTCCCTCCTTAATAAATCTTTCCTGTTCTTCTGGTTGTGAAAAGGCACTAATAGCAATAATTGGTGGACATTTTTCTCCTAATAATTTTCTGATTTGACGAGTAGCCTCCAATCCATTCATTGTTGGCATTTGAATATCCATTAAAATGAGGTCAAAAACTTGTTTTTGGACTAACTCTATAGCCTTCAACCCACTATTTGCCGTTGTTACTTGAGCATTTGCTTTTTGCAAAATGTGCTGAGCAACAGTTAGATTTGTTTGTGTGTCATCTACCACTAAAAGTTGCGGAGATTTACTAAAAACATTAGTTATTGTATTACTATCTTTGGCACGTACATTCAATATGTCTTTGGCTGTACAAGTAGTAATCGGAATTTTGAACCAAAAATTACTACCTCCACCCAATTTAGATTGTACACCTATCTCTCCTTGCATCAACTTACACAACTCTTTTGAAATAGCCAATCCTAAACCAGTGCCGTTATAAGATTTTTGATATGCATTGTCTATTTGGTAAAAACTATCAAACAACTTAGCTTGATTATCTTCTGAAATACCGATGCCTGTATCTGTAACTTCAAATTTTAAAGTTCTATAACTTTCATGATTCGAAGCAACCTCACTTACAATAATTTTTACTGTGCCATTTTCCGTAAATTTAATAGCATTTGATACTAAGTTGGATAAAATTTGTAGTAAACGAGTTTCATCTACCCAAATAAAATTAGGCACGTTTCGAGGTATTTTATATAACAATTTTGTGTTTTTTATAGATGCTTGATGAAGAAATAAACTATGTAATCTTTCTAACAACTCATCTAATGCAACAGGCTGTGGTTTGATTTCTATTTTACCTACCTCTAATTTAGACAACATTAAAATATCATTTAAAATACTTAATAATGTTTCAGATGACCTTTTCATGGTTTGAATAAGGTCTTTTTGGTAAGGCGTTAAATAAGTATCTGCTAATATGTCTATCATACCTATTAAACCATTCATAGGAGTTCTAATTTCATGATTCATATTAGCAAAAAACTGCCGTTTAATATCTAAGTTTTTTTCTGCCACATTACGAGCCTGAATTAATCTGTTTTGATTAAATAAACGATTAATTTCTATACCTAAAACATTGAATAAGGGTGCATACTGCGTAACTTGCGACTTTGTAAACTCACTAATAAGTACCCATTCTACGGCACTTTCTCCTTCTATAGGCAATAGTACGATTGGGTGTTCTTGTCCTTTCAATACAGTTTCGTTATTGGCGAAAACTACTTCTTTGTGTTGGAAAAGAGTTGGATATAATAAGGTATCTAATTCAAAAAAATTTGTTGCCACAGAATTACTAAGAGTTAGTTGGTAATCTAAATAAGCTCTATTCAAACTTTTTTGCACTTTATAGTAACCACCACCACTTATATATTGCTTCTTTTTTAGAAAGGTTAAAAGCTCTTGAAAAATTAACGTAGCCTCTCGATTAAAATCTATGTCCCTTAGAATTTTTTTTATGTCTAATAAATCATGTGGTTTAATCACATTATAACTTGTATAAGATGTGTGCATAATAGGTAATTCTTTACACAAAATACAGAGTGCGTCTTGCCCATTATAGTTGAGTTTTTGCAATAGCATTTCGCCTTGTTGTACTTCTTGTTCTTCGTGAAGTTGAAATAAAAAAGTAGTGTGTGTTATTATATCTGAGTTCCAAGCCTCGTGGAAAGAATTATGTAAAAATGTAGTATCTACTTTTACTTTTTTTAATAAAACAAAGGCACTATTGCCTATCAAATTTTCCTTAGGCTCTTCTAAAAAACGAACAGCCATTGAATTAATATCAACAACCTTTAAATGGCTGTCTATGATAATAGAAGGAAATGGAGAGTTATCAAATAGTTGTTGGTATAAATTCATGCTCTTATCTGTAAAATATAGAGGTAGTGAGGTGTTTATATCAGATGATAACAACATAGATACAATTAATTTGAATTGTTGATAAAAGAAGGTGATATTAAAGTATAGTAGTAATTGTATGTAACAAACAAAACATTATTGCTGGTTTAGAATTTTTATTTAAATCTGCAATAATGTTTATTTCCTAAGTTGCTAATATTTCTGTCTTGACTATTACTTTTCTAAAAACAGTACGTTGATGCACTTGTATTTGAAAATAATAAATACCATCATCTAAATCATCTACGTCAAATTCTTCATCACTATTTGGGGTTAAGGTTTGCATATAATCCCAATGAGAATTATACACCTTGATGACGTTAGCATCTGAAGGTGGCATCCAAATTAATTCATTTTTAGCTTCCCTAAAGATAGCTGCCTCATGACGAATCATGTCTTCAAAGGCTTCGCACTGCACATCTTTGAATAACCATTTATAGGCTATTGGAAATTCTCTGCACCAAAACCATTCGCTGTGCATACCGTCTGGACGAGCTACTAATTCTAATTCATCTTTCTGAAAACCAATACTTTGCAATGTATTGTACATCGTTTTCATGTTGCTAATCATGGTGCTACTTTCTTTCTCCCCACCAATCATATAAATTTTGGTAGGTAAAAACTTGATTCTTTCTCGTACCACTTTGAAAATATTGTTCCCGAACCAAAAAGAAGGCGAAAAGATACCTAATTTTGAAAAAATTTCGGGGTATTTAAACCCTGCATACATAGCAATCAAAGCACCCATAGAGCTGCCAATAACCCCTGTTGCTTCCCTTTCAGGCATTGTACGATAGTGCTTGTCTATGTAAGGTTTTAAGGTATGCACCATAAAATCTACATAGGCATCACCTTCGCCTCCGCCATAATTTGCATTTCTCCAAGGGGAATATTCATTCAAACGGTTCATACCGCCATTATCTACGCCCACAACTATAGCTCCGTAATCACCTTGTGCCTGTAGTAAATTCATAGACTCATCTACCTGCCATTCTCCACTATAAGAAGTAGAAACGTCAAAAAGATTTTGCCCATCTTGCATATAAATAACAGGATATGCTTTTTCTGTTTGGTGGTAATCTAATGGCAAATAGACCCAAACTCTACGGTTGCGTTGGAGTTGGGGCATATAAAAATCGTTGATAATCGTAACATTGGGGGTAGCCGTACTACGTGGCATCTCTATTACTAAATCTTGCCAACGGACACTACCATCTGTTATTTTTAAAGTATTTCCTGTTACTTGGTGTTTAAAAGGTTTTTCTGTTTTAGCTTTTGGCTGCCAATTACCTTTCCAAAGTTTAAAAGGAACTACTTTCTTAACGTCATTTGTACTCACTTGTGTAAAGTTTTATCTATAAAAAATAGCAAATAAGTTGTACTAAATACTACTTACTCTGTTGTATTTATCTTTACAAGATATATAAAAAAACATTTATTAACAATATCTTGTAAGGAAATTCATAAATTTACAACTAATTGAAGACTATTTTGTTAAGAGTCTTTGAAAGTATAAGGTAATCATAATTAATGTATAAAGTAGTGTTGTTCAAAAATCTACAGATATTAAATCAATTTCACACACCCAACCCTTACCCCGAACACAGATAAATTCCTCACAATCTTTGTCTGTTACTAAGTTGGGATTAGACAATGTATTTTCCTTAACAGCATTTCTAACAACCTGAATTTGAGGTATATCTGCTATTGTGGCTGTTCTTATTATCATATTTTTGGACTTATAATAAATTTTAGTTTAACTTTGATAACTAACATTTGAGTAACTCAAAGGTAGGCAATATCATGCAAAAAATCTTAGCTATTTACAAAAGACGGTTGGCAAACCTCAATACCAACAACAAAAGTTTGTTGCTATTGAGGTTAAACAGTCGCCAACATCTCGACCTACACACCTGCGATTTTATCACACAACAGCCTTCTTTTGCCCTTATTTCGCAACTCATAGCTCGTAAAAAAAAGATTTTGTTGTGTGCCAATGTAGAAAGTAGAGATAAAAACAGCAACCAAGTAGCCTACCAACTCCACCAAATCCGCCGAACAGACAACCTTTTATGGGAAGAAAGAGGGGCAAAAGATTTGTTCATTGGGTATCCGTTTGTAGAAGGAAAACTGCAAGATGATACGCCTATCCGTTGTCCACTTTTATTGTTCTCGGTAGAATTATTATTAGAAAATAATCAATGGTATTTGGTAAGAAAAGAAAATAGTACAATTCAATGGAATACTAATTTTCTCTTAGCCTATTCGCATTTTAACCAAGTAAATTTGCCCGATGAATTTTTGGAACAAGATTTTGAGGATTTTAGCAAAGAAAGCACTGTATTTTTAACAGAACTTTATAATTATCTGGAAAACAGTTGGTTAGAACTTGATTTTAATGTAGAAACCTTTGAAGAAAAACTAAAATATTTTACAGAACATAGCAAAACAGATTTTTTGCGTTGGACAGCCACAGGAAAACTTAAACTACAAAACGAAGCCGTTTTAGGTATTTTTCCACAATCCAATAGTTTTTTATTGCCCGACTATGAAAATTTACAAAATAATCCTACGCTACCCTTAGCCTCTCCATTTTGGCAAGAGCATGAGATTTTACCAAAATCAGCCCCCTTTACACTTGGAGAGGAGAGTTTTTCCATCAACATTGACCTTAAAAGGTCAAAAAAAGCCCCTCTCCAAATGGAGAGGGGTTGGGGTGAGGTGCTTGCCACAGGCATTTACCCTTACAGCATAGATGCCTCACAAGAACAAGTTTTACAGGCGATAGAACAAGGTAAATCTGTGGTTGTGCAAGGTCCCCCGGGTACAGGAAAGTCGCAGTTGATTTGTAATATTATTGCGAATGGTATAGCCACAGGGAAACGGATTTTGTTGGTGTGCCAAAAACGTGCTGCCTTAGATGTGGTTTATCAACGGTTAGCGGAACAAAATTTTTCGCCTTTTGTGGGCTTAGTCCATGATATTCAGTACGATAGACGTGCCGTTTACGAAAAACTGTTGGCACATATAGAGAACATTACTGAATACCAACGGCTCAATCAGGGCTTTGATAGTCTGTATGCACAAAACCGTTTTGATAGGTTACAAGAGGAAATTACGCAGATTTGTGAGCAACTGAACCACTACCGCAAAGCCCTATTCGATACTTCGCAGTTTGGTATAGCTGCCAAAGAATTGTATGTAAGCACACAAGTACCCAAAATAACATGGGAATATGAACAAAAAGAACTGATAGCTACCGTAAAAAAATATCAATTTCAGTACAATGATTTGCTCAGTTTTCAACAAAAAATAAATTTAATTCAACAACTCTATTCAAAAGTATTACAAATAGTTAGCCATAAAAATACGTGGAAAAGTTTTGACTTTTGGGAATTACGACTGCCTTTTGACACAGAGGACGCAAGTTTAGTACATCATTTACAAATAAATTTGGCTAATTTATTAGAAAATAATTTTCTAAAAAATACTATTTATTTACAACAGCTTAGTATAGCCGAAGAATTTAGTAATTACCAAACTTTTACAACTTTATTGCAAAAGCAACAAAGTATTGTAGAGTTGTTAAACTTTTTCCAACAAAAAAATTATTATTACTGGGCAAAATATTTACAAATACAAAAACCACAAGAGAAAAAGCAAATAACAGAGTATGAAAATATTATTCAAAATTTTTTAGAGCAACCTATTGATTATGAATTAGTTGATAGAACAGAAAATGGGGAGGATATAGCTACGATACTAACAACTTATGCCACTACCTACCAAAGTGTAGGCTCAAAACTGCATTGGTTTTTTACAGCTCAACATAAAAAATTAGTTACACAACTTTTTGAAAAGTATAAATTAACTAAGAATTATGAAAACACAAAGCTGTTAATTACAAAAATAGTAAACGGCAGACGGTTGAAACAAGCCATTCAAGATTTGCAAACTTTGTATGCAAGCCATGAAATAGAGTTGGGAAATTGGGATACAATAGAAGATTTAGGTCATTATTTTAAAAATTATTTAACTGATTATCAACAAGTTAAAAAATTTACTACAATAATTTTTCCTGAAAACTTTTGGTCAAAAAAATTAGACTATTGGCAGTTTACACCTACAAAAATTGTGGCTGTATTACAAGAATTGCAAGAGGTTTTACACACTCAACAACAATTACTTAATGCTGCACAAAGCTATTTGAGTGAAGCACAAATTACTTTGGTTTGGAATAAAGATGTTGATAATGAAGCAATTAGCTTGTATTTAACAACACATTTTTCGAATTTACGGGCAATAGATTTACTCAAAAAAGATTTTTCTTTGGCAGAAAAAAGTCTTTGGCAAGTCATTATTCAACAATCTTTTAAAGAGTTACTTAATCCACAAGAAAGTAAACACAACATAGCACTTAGCCAGCATTTTGTCGAGCAAATTCGTTTGGCGTGGTTGTTTAATTTAGAAAAGCAGCAACCTATTTTACGTACTTCCGCCTTGCAACTGTCGCAATGGGGCGAAATTTTGCAAAAAAATATTCAAGAACAACAAGCATGGTCGCAAGCTATTGTGCTACAAAAAGCAAGAGAGCAGACTTACAAAGATTTGATTTTCAATAGATTGAATAATTTATTGACTTACAGAGAACTGAAGCACCAAGTAAGCAAAAAGAAGTTTGTGTTTCCTTTGCGAAAACTTTTTCAGCACCATTCAGACGATATTTTTCGGTTAATGCCTTGTTGGTTGGCTTCACCAGAAACGGTGTCCGCCTTGTTTCAAATGACGCAACTCTTTGATTGTGTGATATTTGACGAGGCTTCGCAGTGTTTTGCAGAACGAGGTATTCCTGCCCTACTGCGAGGCAAGCAAGTGGTCATAGCAGGAGACAGCCAACAATTACCACCATTAGACTTATACCGTTTCCGTTGGGAAGAAGAATATGATGAAAACGAGGAAACTAATGTAGCCTTAGAGGTCAATTCTTTGTTAGATTTAGGTGAACAGTACTTGCCTACTTTGACACTAACAGGGCATTATCGCAGTCAATCTTTAGATTTGATAGACTTTTCTAATCAGGCATTTTACAAAGGGAAATTGCGGTTAATTCCTCATTTTCAGTCTTTTAAAAACCAAACACCAGCTATTCATTACCATAAAGTAAATGGTTATTGGGAAAAAAATACGAACCCTGTAGAAGCCCTTTCCGTAGTAGATTTATTGCTTCAATTATTGGCTACTGGCGAAGAAAGTATTGGTATTATTACGTTTAATTTGCAACAGCAAAATTTGATTTTAGATAGTATAGAAGAGAGAAACATTGCCTTACCTGCCTCTGTTTTTGTCAAAAATCTTGAAAATGTGCAAGGAGATGAACGGAATATTATCATTTTTTCGGTTGCCTACTCCCCTACCCTATCGGGCAAAATGAACCGCCAATTTGGTTTATTAAGTTGGGAACAAGGCGAAAATCGGCTAAATGTGGCAGTTACGAGAGCCAAAAAAGCCATTCATTTGGTTACGAGTATTTTTCCGCACCAACTCCACACCGAAGAGCTGCAAAACAATGGTGTACGGTACTTGCAAGCCTATCTACAATATGCTCTTGATGTATCTTCGCAAAAGTACAAACCGACTTTGCCCACACCAACAACGCAACGCCCAACGTGGTTTTTGAAGCAACAACTTTTGCAAGAACACCCCGAAAAAGAGGCTTTGCAACCCTTATTGCCTTTTGCAGATTTTTACCACACCGACCAAACTTTGTGGTTTACAGATGATGACTTATACTATAACTCCTTGTCTGTCAAAGACTTTCACGTCTATTTGCCTATGCAACTTCGCCAAAAAGGTTGGCAGTTTCGGCAGTTTTGGAGTAGGGAATGGTGGTTGCGAGAGTAAACAAACGATGAAGGCAAAAACTAAAATAGCTTACTTAACGTAAAGTGTACCGTAACCTTTAGGGTGCATGGTCAATAAAATAATTTTAAAACCACCTTGCACCCTAAAGAGTACAGTACATTTTGTACTACACAACTCACATTATTTATTTTTTATATTTGTTCATACCTAATGCCTATGTACGCCATTACTAATCCTTGCCACGAAAACTGGGACAAAATGACTCCTGATGAAAAAGGTAAATTTTGTGCTGTTTGCCAAAAAAGTGTGCAAGATTTACGCAGCAAATCTGATGAAGAAGTGATTGCTATTCTTCAACAAGAAAAAAATATTTGTGTAAGAACTACGCCTACACAACTTCAAAGAGCTAATCATCAGGCAGTTATACAGAATTTACGAAGGGCTGGTTTTATCGCATTGGCTACTTTGTTGGCAAGTTGTGAAAATCCTACTGTTGAGCAAATACCAAGCAACAATGTTACAACAACAGAAGAGATAGAGAATGACATCATGGGAGATGTAGCTTCGAGTCCTTTGCAATCTATCCCCTCTCCTATGGATTTAATAAAAATTCTTGATTCTTTGGACAATAAAAAGATTCACTACAAAAGTGCTTATCTGAAACCTATTTTACCTAATCATAGTACACCTCTATCAAGAGATTTTTCACTCTACTTGTTGGCTTGGCGTTATGGAACTTATGCTTCTTCGGTAGGTTATACTTATTTTTACAATGACCCTTACAAAGCATTGCAATATTATAAAGCTACACAAGAAATAGCCCAATTATTGGACTTAAAAACAAAAGAAGAAGAAAAAATTGCTATTCAAAAGATTTTAAAACGCAAGAGTAACTATGAAAATATGCTGCAATTAGTCAATACACCACAAAGTTTCTATGGTCAAAATCATAACAATCAAGAAGATAAAGAAACTATTAGGTTTCTTATAATATTCAGTGGTTGGTTAGAAACACTCTATTTGGCTACTTTGCATTATGAAGAGCAACCCGTACAAGCACTAAGAGATGAAATTGTATCTCAAAGATATGCTTTTGAAATGCTAACAGTCTATCCGTACTTAGAAAAAACTCCTCTCAAAAATGACCTTGAGGCTTTGAAAACCATTTGGAAGGCAGCTAACATAAAAACTATTCAACAACCTCCTACGATTTTCAAAGATGAGAAGGGTGATTTATGTGTAAAAGATAATGTCAAGATAGAAGTAAGCATTAGCCAAGAGGATTTGGAAAAGTTGATTGTGGCTATTAGGAATTTACGGAATAAGTACCAATAGCAATTAACTTAACTATTTGGATAAATTCAAGAGTATATTTCGAAAAGTTAGCGAAATGCGGGTTGTTCTTGCCAGTTTTTGTTGTTGGAAAACATCGGATTTCTTGGCTTGTATGCTGTGTGTCCAATCATAACGAGCTTCGTCTGTTAGTACCACCAAACTACAAGGCTCTAAAAGCACCTCTATTTTTTGTTTGGTTTGTTTGTGAATAAAGTTCATGACACAAGTACCTCCCAAACTCAGTGAAACAATGGTATCGCCAAAACAAGGCTCACAATCTACGTGATTGGCGATGCCCTGTCCTGCAAGGTATTCATTTACAATGAGTTGGTCGGGTTGCTGTGGCATGATTCCCTCCTTATTGAGCCTTTCTGCCAAAGGTAACACCCAAGACGGCAACTCCCCGATTTTCATGCTGTAGTCTATGAAACGGGCTTTGTAGTTGTACTTGTAGCCGTAATGTTGCACACGCCGTTTGAGGTCGTCTAACCATGTTTCGGCATTTACGTTCTGCCACAAAAAGCTGTGTTCTTCTAGCGTGATGTAACGGGGGAAATAGTTTAGCCCTTTGATGTTGGCTAAGTCTGTAAAGTCGTTCAAAGTGGGCGAATTAGTGAACATAACGTAATTATTTTTTTGATAGTAATAGGGCAGAATTTGTAGTCTTATCTAAAGTATTGATGACCAACTATATTTTTAGCCCATAAATCTACCCTATTGAAACCTTTTTTCGTGTTGCCACATCTACAAAAACTTTATAGTCATGGATATAGTAGTTATAGTTATTAACAACACCATTACTTTTTTACCATCAATAAAATACAAGCCCAAAGAAAGACTTTTTAGGGTGCATATTTACAATAAACGTACAAAACTGACATCACACAGCAATAAAAATCTTATTTTCTATACATTACATTATCGTAATCTTTCAATACTTGTTCCAAAAAGTCTAACGGTGGCAAAGGGCTGTCTTGTGCTGTTAAAACTTCTTGTAGTCGTTGGTGCAGACTTTGGACAAGTTGATAATTAGCTGTTTTTTTGTATGAAGCCAACACCTCACGTACTATATTGATGTCTTTGTCAGTCAGCATACTTACATTATGAAAGTAAGGCTCATAGGTTTCTTCCTCACTAATATCAGCTAATTCTGGTCTATAGGCTTCATATTTTTGACTGTTTTTAATCACACAAGTTCCTGCAGCCATATCGCCAAGTCTTTGTGTATAGGTGCTGGCAGCCATAGCTATCAGGGCTACAATACCACTCAGGAGGCTCACTTCAAATAAACGAATGAACCAACGCATAAAATAGCTGCTTACAGTAGGCGAAGTACCATCTATTTTGATGACTTTTATATTCATAGCTTTTTTGCCAATGGTTTGCCCTTCTAACAAAATTTCGGCTATTAAGTCATAAAAAATATAGGGTAGAACTACTAATGTCCAAGTAACTCCATCATTAACATTCAACTTACTAAGAAGAATAATCATAGCTATAATATAAGCTGTAAGTATAAATCCATCTATCAATAAGGCTACAAACCTATCACCGATACTGGCTAATTCATACTCAATCGTTACGTTTTGAGCTGTATGAATTTTAATTTTTGGCATAATGTATTAGTAAATTTTAAAAATCATTGAATAATAAATTTTGCTTGTAACAATTTGGGCATTGATAGATATTACTGATAAATTAAACCTATACGTTTTACTGGGTGTTAGGTTTCTCAAAATATACCTCCACCGCAAAATATTCATTCACAACCGCCAATTCTTTGCAAGCAGCCTCCGAAAGTTTAATGATTACATCATTGTTACGGTCTATAGTTGGGATTTTACCTATAATTTTCACTTTTGTTGCTAATCTATTAGCAGAGTTGATAACTGTAATTGTAGAACCTATGGGGGCGGTGCGGTGCAAAGCTACTTTCTCGTCTGAAGTCGTGGGGATTTTCACGCCTTTGCCTATTTCATAGCTTACTTTTTTGCGGTCTATTTTCTCAAAATTCTTTTCAGAGATTGTTAATGGAGCATTGGCACTTACTTTTAACTGTTGATTGACAGACAAAACACTTTGTGAAGTGAGTTGATTCCAAAGCAGCAAACTATCTAAAGAAATTTTGTATAAATCTGCAATTTTATACAAAGTTTCGCCTTGTTGTACGGTATGATATTTCAAGAGGTTGCTTGTCGAAATTGATGCTGTTGGTGTAGCCGTAGGAATACGCAGTATTTGCCCCTCTTGTATGTTTTGTGTAGGTAGTTGGTTGTATTGCATCAAAGTTTTTACATTTTTCTTGTAGTTTTTAGCAATTTGGAACAAGGTTTCGCCTTTAGCTACTTTGTGTTGGAGAAGCAATGACGAAGTGTTTTTGTTGGTAATTGTATCTTTGGTAGAGTTTTGTGCAATAGCAAAGGTACTTTGTAACATACAAAGGCTTGCCCATAAAACAAGATGGTAGTGCATTTTTATTAAATTTAAGAATTGAGAAAACAATGAAATACGTCTAAATTGGTGAATAAATGTAGTCAATGGCGAATATACAATTTTTTATTGATAGTAGAATGTATGAATAATTTTTGATAATCTCCGCACTCTTTCATGCTAAAATCACTATGTATTTGTAGAACTTGATTCATTAAGCCTATTGCTATTTTGTAGTTGCCACATAAACATTTACTTTATAGTCGGAGTATAAAAGTTTATAATTGGACGGTAAGATGGTATTTTGTGGGTATTCTGGGTTTTTAAATAACATAATGGTTCTTGTGTGGGGATAATTCACAAATTTTGTAGTAAAAGTGTTTTCAGGTGTATATAATAAACGAGGTGAAGCTGTTTGGTGGGCATAATGCAGGTGCAAAAAAGCCAAAGGCAGGGCATTTGTAAATACTTCGCCTGTCCACTGTTTTTGACGAAGCCACTGCTGAAACTCGCAGTGCATAAAATCTTCGGTAGTGAAACCGCCAGCACCATATTGGTTACGTGCAAGAATATGTAGGACGGTACTGCGAAGGTTTTGTGAACTCCAAATCAAGAAAATTACAGCCCCCAAAACAATAGTAATTTTTTGATAAATAGGGTTTTGTACCTTTTTTATTTCTACAAAAAAATCATTAAGAATAATAAACACAATCAAAAGTACCCAATAGCTTACAGGTACTAAATAACGTATGTATAAAGGTACAAAAGCTGCTGAAATAGATAATCCCCACACGAAAGTTAAATGTAATATTGAAAAAAAAGAGTAAATAAAAAATATTTTTTTTGATTGTAAAGAGATATTAATTTGATTTTTAAAAGTTCTATACCCAATAAAAACACAGCATAACAATAACACTAATATTGCAAAATTGCCCATAGTATATTGAAAAGGCAGCAAAGTAAAAGCCATATAGTGTAGTATCGTAAATAAATTTTGGAGAGCATCATAGCCATTACCCCAAACTCTTTCACCATATAAAGTATTGTGAAAGAAGTAGTTATATCCCCACCAAAAACATAATGGCAATAAGGCAAGTAATAGAAATAAACTTATAGTTCGCAGTATTGCCTTCGTGTGGCGTGGAGTATATACAAGTATAACACCAATTCCTACAACTACCCACACTACCCCTACATATCGCAAGAGGCAAGCACAACTTGTAGCTAATCCCAAGTAAAAAATATTAAATTTTGTACCTTTATACAAAAAGTTTTGTTGTAAACACCACAAACAGCAAGCATAATATAATAGGTCTGTCATGGCGTAGGTGCTTTCACTGTAAAGAGGGTAAAAACCTATAAGTGCGATACAAGCTAAAAAATGTTGTATGGGTTGTCGTAAGAAAGGCTGTAAGCAATGATAAGCCAAACACAGTCCACAGGCATATCCTACGTAATTTAGCAACAAGGCTGCTTGGCTTGGTGTGCAACCTACATAGATGGGTAATGACAAGAGTAAAGGATATAAAGGAGGCCACAGCGAAAAATAATAACCTTCATAACAAACCATTTGGGCATGATTGGCGATATTTTCTGCCATGCTTAGGTAATAGTAACTGTCTGTAATTAAACCAATTCCATAGCGTTGTGTAGAAAAATACACATTGCATATAGCAATAATCACCAACAATAAGTAAGCTAACTTATTTTGAACATGACCACCAAGTAACTTAAAATAAGCCATAAATTTTCAAAGATACCCAAAAGCAAAAGAATACAAGGCATAAAAAAGGTAAGTAGCCTATACTTTTTAACTTTGTGGTGGTTTCATTTTAGGTTTAAAAGTAGGGCGTGGTTTATTGGTTACAGGTGTTTCTACATTAGGTGGCTGTTCGGTATCTTTGTTGTTGGGTTCTTGCGTGTTTTTTTCCGCACTTTTTTCTTGTGCTAACAGTTTTTCAGCAGCTTTTTTGGCTTCGTGTGCAGCATACAACTCTTTCTTTTCTTCAATTTCTTGTTCATTCATTGTAGAAAATGGAAAATTCATTGCCGTAATATCATATACACTAAAATCATATTCGGGTGTCATGGTTAGACATTCAGTAGGGCAAACAGTCGTACACAAGCCACAAAAACAACATTTTGCCATATCTATATCAAATTTGGCAGCATATAACCGAATCGGCGTGCCGTCAGATGTTGTACCTATTTGTTCCGTAGCTTTTACGGCTTCTATTTCAATACAATTTACAGGACAAATTTTCGCACATTTATCACACACAATACAATCATCTATTTCATTGTGGAGTTTGTAACGTCCAACATCTGGCACAGGGAGTTGTTCGTGTGGGTACTGCAACGTAATGATGCCTTCTGGTTGTATTGTAAATTGTTCAATAGCAAGTTGTTGAGCTTTACGAGGTCGAAGTACACTTTTTTGTAAATGCTTAAATGTAACTCTTGCTGCTTGCCAACTTGCAATAATGGTGTTTTTGATAGTATGAAAATAAGTAATCATTATTTGCATAGATTTTTTGTGAAAAAACCTATTGTAACTATAAAAGTTTCAATAGGTTTTAATAAGCTACACTTTCTTACACAACTATTTTACGAAGCAATATTTAACTATTGTGTTCTTACAAAATACTGTCTTACCACTTCCACTTTATTGTCTTTTACTCTAATCTCCAATTTGTAAGTAGTTGGTTGTCTGGTAGTTGGTAATATAAATATATTGTTCAACGGTGGTCTTGTTACATCATAAAGCAATTCTGTTAGAGGTGTTGCATCAATTAATGGTGTGGTTGCAGCCAAATCAGACGACCATATTATTCGTACATAGTCCAAGAAATTGTCATCAGAAATTTTACCATCAATCGTAATTGCATTCGCATTGACAGGTAGCAATGTAGGTTGTGTGCTTACTGTACTTAGCTGAATCTCTCTTTCTACGCCACCCTCTAAACGTACCGCAAATTTAGTAAGATTAATCAAAGGTGGGTCATCTACTTTGATACGTACTTTGAGTATATAACGACTCACATTGCCCGCCACATCAAAAACCGCCAAAACCAATTCGTATTCATCATTCACTACTGCCGTTGTAGGTATGCGGAAAGGTGCAGTTAAAAAAGTTTCTAAGCTGGCAGAAGTGCCTGTGAGGTTAAAATCTTGTGAAGATACCACAGCACCATTCAAACGTCTAAACGTGGCATTGAGTCTTGCCAAACCATTGTTGTCAGTTACTGTACCTTTGGTTACTCTGAAAGAGCCTTGTTCAACAACTAAAATTTGTTGTGCCAAAGAGTCAAATGTTGGTTGTGTTGTGTTCAGGCGTAGGACGGGCAGAGTTCTATCACAGTTTACACGCAAGTTAATAGAATTACTTTGATTGGTATTTCCGCTAAAATCAGTAGCATTTACCGTAATTTTCAAGGCATCTCCATTTTGAACTGGCGTACTTTCTACGTCTGTTTCATAAATACGCACAGGTGGCACAAATAATCCCTTCAAAGCTACTTGGCGTTGGTTGGTAACATTGAGGGCTGTCGTATTGGTAAAGATATTTACATCTCTGTTATTTCTTGTAACTGTAAGAGTTACTGTTACAGACTTTATGGCTTGGTTATCTCCAACCACTACAGTTCCCGCAAAATCTAAGATGTCTGTTTGACAGACGTTGTAAACGCCATTAGCATCTGGTAACAGATTAATGGTTTCATTGTTTTTTATCAACGTAATATCCAAACGCACAGGTACTACAGGTGGTATGTTATCTGGCAAAACTGTAATTATCTTGTCTGTAATCGTCTTGTTATCAGACCTATCTATAGCCGTAATACGTACATTGTACGTACCCGCAGGGGCATTGGCAGGAATAGGGAAACAAGTATTTGTGGCATATCTTCTGCCACCTCTGGCAAGGTCTATCACTTTTTCTGCACTGAACAAACCCGTAGAACCCGGTTTATTGGCAGTATTTAGAGGTTCTATGTTTATCTTGATAGTTTTTAATGCCTCGTTGTCTGTAAAAATTGTAGAAACGCAGATAGTGTCTAACAAATTATAGTTTTCGCGGAGTGTAAAATCTTGTATAAAAGGGTTCACTCTGTCCACTACCACGATACAACTTTGTAAGAAAGCCATAAAAAATAGGGTAGCTATGGCAGACCAGCTTATTTTTCTCATACCAAAAAGTAATATTTTTGCTAAGATATAAAAAGAGATGTAAGAACTAAAAGAAAAAGAGATTTCTTTTAGTTGTAAGGTTGGCAACAACTACTTGGATTAGCTATAATACAACTATAAATACCTCTTGATTTAATAAAAAAGTGTATGCTAAGGATTTTTTTACAAAAAAAAGAATATTACTCTATCAATAAATGTTAAAAGTGTACTTTATACACAATTACTGCTGTGTTTTATAAAAAAAGTCAATTTTTTTTGACTATTCAAAGGCTATTAATTATATTGTGATTGGTACTTTATCACATTAGAGTTTATGAATATTTTTTTGCTATAGCTCCACCCTTCCCGTAGGGGAGGGTTTTAAGGAATTATTCATAAACTCTATTCTATATTTTATAATTACAAATAACTTAATCAACATTTTCAATTTATGAAAAATCATTTTACGCTACGATGTTTACTACATTTTTCTGTAAATCATCAAATTTGCAAGAACAACCACCAATTACTAAAAATCTTACTAATTGGTGGTTTTATACTTAATTTTTCGCAGTTGAGTACAGCACAAGTGGCTAACTACACTTTTGCACAAAGTAGTGGTACTTATACTGCTATCACAGGAGGTACAGTGCTGGGTAATACGACAAGTGATGAACAACTATTCGTAGACCCTGCCGTACCTCTTGGTGGCACAACACTAACAGGTGTGGGTTTGCCAATAGGGTTTAATTTCGTATATAATGGTCAGCTTCATGATAGATTTGCTGTTAATAACAATGGTTGGATTTCCCTTGGGAATTCTTCTAATACTCCATCAGTAAATATTACATCATCTTCAAACTACATCCCAATTAGTGCTACAACTACAACTACTCCTGCCTACTTACGGAATAGAATAGCTGTTTTTGCACTAGATTTACAAGCTCAGACAGGCTCAGAGTTGCGTTACCAAACCATAGGTAGTGCACCCAATAGAGTATTGGTTGTGCAATGGAGCAATTATAGGAGATGGAATGTTGCAACAGGAAATAGCTTTAGTTTCCAACTAAGATTAACTGAAACCAGCAATACTGTTAGTATAGTATATGGTACATTTACTACTACTGAAACTACTGCTCAAACCTGTCAAGTAGGTTTAGGTGGTACATCAAATGCAGACTATAATAATAGAACAACTACAACAGACTGGTCGGTTACTACTGCTGGTATAGCCAATTCAGCCACTTGTAGTTTTCGTAATACAATAGTTCCTACTTCTGGTCTGACGTTTACTTGGAGTCCACTAGTACCTTGTAGTGGCACGCCAATAGCAGGTACTGCAGCCACATCAACAGCTACAGTATGTACTTTAGGTACTACAGTAAACCTTTCCTTGTCTGGACAAACAATAGCAACGGGTATTACCTATCAATGGCAGTTATCTACTGATGGAGGCACTTCTTGGAATAATATTATTGGGGCTACTACTAACCCCAATACAGTAACAGTAAACAATACAACGAATAAATATAGGTGTGTAGTTACTTGTACTAACTCATCACAATCTGCTAATTCCTCTACTGTTGATGTTACAATAGTTGCTACGATACCTATTCCATGGACAGAGGGTTTTGAAACTACCACAGGCACTAATTTGCCTACTTGTTGGACAAAAACAGGTGATTTCCAAAGTAATACAGGAGTACAATCTCGAAATAGAAGCCCAAGAACTGATAGCAGGTATATTTACACACAGTGGAGTACCGTGGCGGGTGCGGGTGATTGGGCTTTTACACCAGCTTTTGCATTAGAAGCAGGGCATACTTACCGTTTATCTTTTTGGTATAAAGTTGATGGAGCAGCTGCTTGGGACACTTTACGAGTGGCTATGGGAACAGCACAAACATCCGCAGGTATGACAACAAGGTTGGGAACTCGCCTGAATGGTATTACCAATACAGCTTTTCAAGAATACCAAGTTACTTTTACGCCTACAGCTACTAATACTTATTATTTAGGTATCAATGTTTGGGCTAATGCTACACCTTGGTATATGACATTTGATGACTTTTCCTTAATAGAAGTAATAAATTGTGCGGGAACTCCTACAGGTGGTACTGCTGCTGCTTCTGCTTCTCGAGTATGCACACTTGGTAATACGGTAAATCTTTCTTTGACTGGGCAAACACCTGATTTAGGAATAAATTATCAATGGCAGTTATCTACTGACGGAGGAGGTTCTTGGAATAATATTAGTGGAGCAACTAATCCTACAACTACTGTAACAGTAAATAATACAAATAATAAGTACAGATGTACAGTTACTTGTAGTAATTCATCACAATCTGCTAATTCATCTGTAGTAGATGTAGCAGGAGGAATTCCACAAGGGGATACCTCAGCAGACCCTATTATTGTAAATACACTTCCTTATACAGATAGCGGAAATACAAGCCTTTGTTTTACTAATACAATAGGTAATACTTCACCAGATGTTTGGTACAGAGTAAATACAAGCACACTCTGTAAGTTATCAGCCTCGCTATGTACAGGTACAAGTTATGACTCTTATCTTCGTGTTTATGCTTCAGATGGAGTAACACAGTTAGGTTTTAATGATGATGGTTGCGGGTCAGCAAGTATCCTATCTAATATAGATGTATCGGGAAGGAGTTTTGTATATGTAGTAGTAGAAGGATATAGTAGTAATACAGGTGTATATAGCATAAATATTACAGGTACATCTGCCCCTTCTATTAGCATAGGTACAGTTAGTAGTGTTACTACATCTGCAACTACATTTAATATCCCTTACACAAGCACCACAGAAAGTCCCAATCAATATTCTATTACCACAGGTACTACGGCAATGCCAAGTTTTGTTGCAGTAACAAATGCTACTTTGGGGGCTTCTCCTATTGCGGTTACTATTCCAGCCAGTGCAGCAGGAACTTATGACTTTAATTTAACAGTTCGGAACAGTACTACAGGTTGCGTGTCAGTTGTTGTGCCTTTTACCCTTACTGTTGTTGCTCCTCCCACAACAGTAGTTAGTAGTACCCCCCTTTCAGGCGGTACAGACACCCGTATCACCATCACAGGTACAAATTTCACCGCAGGTAGTATCGTAACCGTAGGTGGTGTGGCAGTTCGCCGTTTGTGGTATTACAGCCCTACCCAAATAGTGGTGC
>Ga0209278_1000703_pt1 | contig 23790 bp, 22 predicted proteins | sample JI81BgreenDNA_FD_187504 | JGI IMG/M metagenome (GOLD analysis project Ga0209278, IMG submission 187504) | Wastewater effluent complex algal communities from Wisconsin, to seasonally profile nutrient transformation and Carbon sequestration -... | ecosystem: Engineered > WWTP > Effluent > Algae... | reverse complement strand
GGCTGGCCAGCGCCTCGCGCAGGCGCTCGGCAGCGTTCACCTTCGCCACGATGCGCGTCTCGAAGTCGAGGCCGGGCGAGAGGTTGAGGTAGCTGTGCGTGGGCCGCGCGTAGCAGTACACGCAGCCGTGCTCGCAGCCGCGATAGGGGTTGATGGACAGGTCGAAGCCGATGTCGGGCGAGTCGTTGCCCGAAAGGATGCGGCCCACGGGCTCTTCGATCACCTGCGTGGCGGCGGGCAGCGGCTGCTCCTGCGCCTGCTGGTCGATTGAGCCCCAGCCGTCGTCGGCGGCCTCGCGCGCGTCGGCGCTGAAGCGGTGCTGCAGCATCCAGCCCGTGCCGCGGCCCTTGGGCGCGGCGCGTTCGGCAACGAGAGGCAGGCTTCGGGCGTGGCGCATACTGTAAATCTATACAGTCGTTGCGCCGCACGCAAGGCGGGCCCGCCCGGGTGCGCGGGGTCAGTAGTCGCTGGAGGCGCCCGGCGCCAGGTTGTCGAACTTCGTCAGCGGCTTCAGGAAGGTCAGCTTCACCGTGCCCACGGGGCCGTTGCGCTGCTTGGCGATGATGATCTCCGCGACACCGGGCTCCTTGCAGGCCTCCTTGGTGTAGTACTCGTCGCGGTAGATGAACATGATGATGTCGGCGTCCTGCTCGATGGCGCCCGACTCGCGCAGGTCGCTCATCATGGGCCGCTTGTCGGTGCGCGTCTCGACGCTGCGGTTGAGCTGCGACAGCGCGATCAGCGGGCACTGCAGCTCCTTGGCCAGGGCCTTGAGGCCGCGCGAGATCTCGCCCAGCTCGGTGGCGCGGTTCTCCTCGTTGCCACCCGAGCCGCTCATCAGCTGCAGGTAGTCCACCACGATGAGCCCCAGCGTGCCGCCGAACTGCCGCGCCATGCGCCGCGCACGCGCGCGCAGCTCGGCCACGCTCAGGCCCGCGGTCTCGTCGATGAACATCGAGATGCGGCCGAGCTTTTCCACCGCATCGGCCAGGCGGCCCCATTCGTCTTCGGCCAGGCGGCCGGTGCGCAGGTTCTGCTGGTTGATGCGCCCGAGGCTGCCCACCAGGCGCAGCGCCAGCTGGGCGGCGCCCATTTCCATGGAGAACACCAAGACCGGCAGCTCCTCCTTCACGCACACGTGCTCGGCGATGTTGAGCGCAAACGCCGTCTTGCCCATGGAAGGCCGCGCCGCCAGCACGATGAGGTCGCCCTTCTGCAGGCCGGCGGTCATGCTGTCGAGGTCGTAGTAGCCGGTGCGCACGCCGGTCACGTCGCCGGCCTGGTTCTCGGCCAGCTCGGCCACGCGGTCCATCAGCTGCACCACCAGCCCGCTCATGGGCTGCGGGCCCTGCTGCTGGCGGTTGCCTTCCTCACCGATCTTGAGGATCTTGCTCTCGGCCTCGTCGAGGATCTGGCTCACCGCGCGGCCCTCGCGGTTGAAGGCCGTGGTCGCGATCTCGTCGCTGGCCGCGATCAGCTTGCGCAGCACGGCACGCTCGCGCACGATCTCGGCATAACGGCGCATGTTGGCGGCACTGGGTACGCTCTGCGCGAGGTCGTTCAGGTACTTGAGCTTGCCGGCGTCGTCGGCCTTGCCCAGGCTCTGCAGGTGCTCGAACACCGTCACCACGTCGGCCGGCTTGCTGGCCTGGATGAGGCTGCGGATGGCGCCGAAGATCAGCCGGTGCTCGTGGCGGTAGAAGTCGCTGTCGGTCAGCAGCTCGGCGGCGCGGTCGTAGGCCAGGTTGTCGAGCAGCAGGCCGCCGAGCACACTTTGCTCGGCCTCGGTGCTGTGGGGTGGCACGCGCAGGCGCTCGACCTCGTCGTCGCGCGGGGCGCTGGATTCGCGGTGGGTGCTCAGCAGGTCCATCGGGCTTGATTAGGCCGCGCCATCGGCGGCGTGCCAGTCGGGGAAGCGATGAGCATGCCGCCTTCTGGCAGGCATGCGGTGAACAAGTCTGTGGAAAGCCTGGGTGCGGCCTGTGCAGAGCGCGGCTGCGCCATGAAAAAGGCCGGCTCGAGGCCGGCCTGGGCAGGGTGCAGGGCGACTCAGTCGGCCTGGGCCACCACGTGCACCGTCACGTCGACCACGACGTCGGTGTGCGGCGCCACGGACACGGCGTGCTCGCCCACGGTCTTGAGCGGGCCGTTGGGCAGGCGGATCTGCGCCTTGGCCACGGCCATGCCGGCCTTGGTGAGCGCTTCGGCGATGTCGGCGTTGGTGACGCTGCCGAACAGGCGGCCGTCGACGCCGGCCTTCTGCGCGATGCGCACGGTCTTGCCGGCCATCTGCTCGCCCAGCGCCTGGGCGGCAGCGAGCTTGGCCTGGGCGGCCTTTTCCAGGTCGGCACGGCGCGCCTCGAACTCGGCGATCGCGGCCTCGGTGGCGCGGCGCGCCAGCTTCTGCGGGATCAGGAAGTTGCGGGCGTAGCCCTGCTTGACCTTGACGACGTCACCGAGGTTGCCGAGCTTGGCGACCTTCTCGAGAAGAATGATCTGCATGGGGTGTCCTCCGTCAGACCTTGTGCTGGTCGGAGTACGGCAGCAGCGCGAGGAAGCGGGCACGCTTGATCGCGACGGTCAGCTGACGCTGGTAGAAAGCGCGCGTGCCGGTCAGGCGGGCGGGCGTGATCTTGCCGTTCTCGCCGATGAAATCGCGCAGCACGTCGATTTCCTTGTAGTCGATCGACTCGACGTTGGCGACGGTGAAACGGCAGAAGCGCTTGCGGCGGAACAGCAGGCTCTGGCTGTTGCGCTTGGGGCGCTTGTCCTTGGAAAAACGACCTTTACCACGGGGCGGGGGCATATGAAGCTCCTGGCTGAATTCAGTGGGATTCGAGTGAACCTTCGGCGTCGAGGCTGGGTGCCGGTGCGGCGAGGGCCTCGACCTCGGTGATGTGGAACGACAGTCCGCGTCCGTTGCGCTGGCTGGTCAGGAAACCGGCGAAAAGGCCGGTGCTTCCCAGCGGCAGTGGCTCCAGCAAGCGCGTCACCGCCCCGATCGCCAATGCACGCATCTCGAAAGACACCTGCCGTGGCTGGCCGTCCTCGCTGACCGTGGAACTGTGCGCGAGGCTCAGGTCCAGGGCCGGCAGTCCGGCGGGGGTGTAGCGCATCGCCTGCCGCTGCACCAGGGTGGCCTGCAGAACCAGGCGGTTCATGCCGGCATGCCCTGCGGGCAACGGGGCAGCGGGCTCAGCCCTGCGCCTCCGCGCGTTCCTTGCGGGCCTCTTCGCGCTCGACAGCCTTCATCATCACCGACGGGGCCGTCTCGGCCTTGTCGCGGGCGACGGTCAGGTGGCGCAGCACGGCGTCGTTGAAGCGGAAGCCGGTCTCGAGCTCGTTCAGCGTTTCCTGGCTGCACTCGATATTCAGGCACAGGTAGTGCGCCTTGACCAGCTTCTGGATCATGTAGGCCAGCTGGCGGCGGCCCCAGTCCTCGACGCGGTGCACCTTGCCACCGGCGGCGGTGACCAGGCCCTTGTAGCGCTCCAGCATGGCCGGAACCTGTTCGCTCTGGTCCGGGTGGATCAGCAGCACGATCTCATAGTGACGCATGGAATCTCCTTGTGGGTATCCGAACGGGGTTCGGGGTCGCCGCCCCGGTGCGTCGGGGTCCGCGGGCCGGGTGGCTGCGGGTCGGGTGCGGCAAGGAAAGCCCACGAGTATAGCGCGGAACGCCAGCCTGCACCCGCTCAGCCAGCGACCCAGCGCCTCTGCACCGCCAGGCGCTGGGCGGCGGCAAAGCCCGCGCCGCCCGTCTCGGCGTCCAGGCGCGGCGCCAACTGCAGCAGCAGCTCGGCCGTGGCCAGGGTGTCGGCCGCTGCCTCGTGCCGGGCCAGGCAGGGGATGCGCAGCACGGCCATCCACTCATCGAGCGAACGCGCCCGCACCCGGGGCATCAGCACACTGGCCAGCGGCTCGAGATCCAGCCAGGGGTTGGCCGGCACGGGCAGCCCCTCGTGGCGGCAGGCGCGTTCGATCATGGTGCGGTCGAAGGCCGCGTGGAAGGCCACCAGCGGCGCGTCGCCCACGAAGGCGGCAAAGCGCTGCAGCGCCTCGGGCCGCGCCACGCCCTCGCGCTGCGCGCCCACGCCGATGCCGTGCAGCAGGATGTTGTCGCGGTCGGGTGCCTCGGCCTCGTGGGCCTCGGCGCGCAGCACGACCTCGAAGCTGTCGCCCGGCACGATGCGCCAGCTGCCACCTTCGCGGTGCACGCCCAGCGCGGCGATGGCCAGCAGGCGCGCGCGGCGCGCGTCCAGGCCGCTGGTCTCGACGTCGAGCACCACCCAGCGGGGCTCGATGCCCAGCGCCTGCGCGCCCGACAGGCGCCGCCACCAGCCGGCCAAGGTGCTCAACGCTGGTAGTCCATCTGCAGCCGCTGCTGCAACGTGCGCGCCGAGCGCAGGCTCTCCTTGAGCAACCGGCGGTCGATGTCATTGAGGCGCCTGACGTCGATGCGGTTGGGGTTGTCGCCGCGCCCGGGCACGCTGCCACGCTGGCCCAGCTGCAGCTGCAGCCGCAGCATCTGCAGGAACTCGAACGACGCGACCCAGCTGCCGCTTTCGCGCGGGGCCACGCCCAGCAGCGGCGCCACGGCCTCCAGGCGCTCGCGCGTGCCCAGCGCCGGCAGGCCATGCGCCAGCGCGTACAGCCGGGCCACGTCCACGAAGATGGCCGTGCCCTGCAGCTTGAGGTCGATCCAGGCGTGCTCGCCGTCCTCGGTGGGGTCGAGGCCGCCGCGCCAGTTGAGCGGCGGGCCGTGGCGCAGCGAGTTGTCGGCCATCTGCTTGATGAAGCGCGGCACCCGCGCCGGTGCCTGCGCGATCAGCCTGCGAAGCGGCGCCGCCAGCTCCAGCTGCCCCGCGATGGGCCGCAGGTCGAAGTAGATGCTGGCGGCCAGCAGATCCTCGGGGGCGCCGTGTTCGATCCAGCCCCCGATGCGCTCGGTCCATTCGTCCAACGACAGGCAGCAGGCTGGGTTGCCGGCCATCACGCCGCCCCTGCACAGCGGGTAGCCGGCGCGGTCGAGCGCCTCGTTGACCTCGCGCCCGAAGGCCAGCCAGGCTGGCCGGTCAGCGTCGGGACTGCTGCTTTCGAAGACCAGGCCGTTGTCCTGGTCGGTGGCCACGGTCTGTTCGCCGCGGCCCTCGGAACCGAAGGCCAGCCAACCGGCACGCGCCAGGTTCAGGCCGCGCCGCGCGGCCACCAGCTCCACCAGGCGCACGGCCAGCAGGTCGTTGAGGTGGCTCACGAGCTCGGTGAGCTGCCGCGCGTGCACGCCCTGCCCGAGCAGGTTGCGCGCGAACTCGCGGATGCTGGCCGCCAGCTGCACCAGCGTGGCCTCGTCGGGCGCGGTGCGCAGGCTGCTGCCCAGCTGCTTGAGCGACAGCCGCTGCAGCGCGAACAGGTCGCGCTCCGAGACGATGTTGACGACGCGGCCGGCGCGCAGCACCGGCACATGGCGCAGGCCGTGGCGCGACATCAGCATGGCCGCGTCCGACAGCCGGTGCCCGTCGTCCAGCGTGTGCACCGGCGCGCTCATGACCTCGCGGATGGGCGTGCTCAGCGGCCGCTGAGGCAGTGTCACGCGGCCCAGGATGTCGTGGCGCGTGAGGATGCCGCGCACGCCGCCGGCCGCGTCCTGCACCAGCACGGAACCCACGCGGCGCTCGTGCATGCGTGTGAGCGCCTCGGCCAGCGGTGTCTCGGGGCCCACCACCAGCGGCGCCTTGGGTGGCAGCTCGGCGAGCCGGGTCTCCAAGGACTGCTCGGCCAGCGTCTGCGACGCAAACGCCGCCTGCGTGGCACGGCGCGACAGCTCCAGGAAGTTGAGCACACGGCCGTTCAGGAAGTCGGCGAATGGCGCGCTCACGCGCACCAGGGCGTGCGCAGCGGCGGCCGGCAGGCACAGGCAGAAGGTGTCCTCGTTGGCGGTGTAGGTGGCGGTCACGGCGCGGCCGGCGAGCAGGGCACCCACCGGGAACAGGTCGCCCGCCACGTACTCGATGGGGCCGGTGCTGTCGGCCAGGCCGCGGCGGCCGCTGATGCTGCCGCGGCGCACGCACAGCAGTTCCTGCACGGGCCCGCTGGCGGGATCGAGCACGCGCTCGCCGGGAGCGTGGTAGCGCTGCGAGGCGGCGGCCAGGAACTGCTCCACGTGCTCGGCCGCCATGGCCGAGAACGGCAGGTGCTGCTGCAGTTCGGCCCGCAGGTGGCCCAGCAGCGAGCCCGATGGCGACAGGCGCGCCGCGGCAGGAGAAGGCGCCGCCGCGGCGGCCGGAACGGCGTCATCGCTCATGCCGCGATGCTAGGCCGGGCCGCGCGCCGGCCGGGCTGACGCACGTCAAGCGCGTCCGGTCCGGCGGCGCCCGGGCGGCCATGAAAAAAGGCCGCACCCGGCGAGGGGTGCGGCCTTCGTGGCGGGGCCTTGTCAGGCCCGTGCCATCACTTGGCGCCAGCCAGGTTCGGGTAGCGCACGTGCTCCACGAGCTGCTGGATCTCTTCCTTCGGGGCCTTAGTGACCAGGCTGACGATGATGATCACCGCAAAGCCCAGCGGCACGCCGAAGACACCGGCCGAGATCGGCGCGATGCCGAACCAGGTGTAGTCGGCCACCGGGCTCGTCACGCCGAACAGGCCGCGCAGCCAGGGGTGCGTCGTCGCCATGTAGTACATGGTGATGCTCACGCCCGCCAGCATGCCCAGGATGGCGCCGTACTTGGTGGCGCGCTTCCAGAAGATGCCGAGCACCAGGGCCGGGAAGAAGCCCGCGGCAGCCAGCGAGAAGGCGGCAGACACCAGGAACAGGATGTCGGCCATCTTCAGCGAGGCCACGTAGGCGGCGGCCAGGGCCACGACCAGCAGCAGAACCTTGGAGATCATCACCCGGCGCGCGGTGGGCGCGTTGGGATCGATCATCTTGTAGTACAGGTCGTGCGACAGCGCGTTGGCGATGGTCAGCAGCAGGCCGTCGGCGGTGGACAGGGCTGCCGCAAGGCCGCCCGCCGCCACCATGCCCGAGATCACGTACGGAAGACCCGCGATCTCCGGCGTGGCCAGCACGATGATGTCGCCACCGATGCGCATCTCACCCAGCTGGAAGATGCCGTCCTTGTTGACGTCGGCCACCGACAGCAGCGTCGGGTCCACCTTCGCCCAGGCGCCCACCCAGGCCGGCAGCTTGTCGAACGGCGTGCCCACCAGAACGTTGAACACCTCGTACTTGACGAGCACGGCCAGGGCCGGCGCCGTGAAGTACAGCAGGAAGATGAAGAACAGCGACCAGGTCACCGACTGACGGGCTTCCTTCACCGACGGGGTGGTGTAGTAGCGCATCAGGATGTGCGGCAGCGCGGCCGTGCCCACCATCAGGCAGAACACCAGGGCCAGGAAGTTGCGGCGCGAGGTGTCATAGGCGGCCTGGGCTTTTTCGTCACCGTTCGGGTCACCGGCGTACTGCTGCGCATGACGCGGCATGCCACCCAGCGGGGCGGTGCGCGCGTCGGCGGCGGCCTTGGCGGCGGTCCAGGCGGTGCGCGCGGAGGCTTCGTCCTTGGGCACGGCAGCCAGGGCGCGCTCGGCGGCCTGGATGTCGGCCAGCGGGGCGCTGGTGGCCTTCAGCTCGTCGACCTTCTGCTGCGCTGCGGTGCGCTCGGCAGCCAGGGCCGTCGGGATGTCCTTCAGCTTGGCGGCGAGGTCGTCGCTGCGCTGCTTGAACACAGCACGGACTTCCTGCTCCTTCGGGTCGACGATCAGCTGGGCCTCACGCTCGGTGACCTTCTGCAGTTGGGCACCGTAGACGAACTGCGGCACCGGCACGCCGGTCTGCTTCACCGACAGCCACACCACCGGGATCATGTAGGCAATGATCAGGATGATGTACTGCGCGACCTGCGTCCAGGTGACGGCACGCATGCCACCCAGGAACGAACACACCAGGATGCCGCCGAGGCCGACGAACACGCCGATCTCGAAGGCCAGGCCGGTGAGGCGGGCGGTGATCAGGCCCACGCCGTAGATCTGCGCCACCACGTACACGAACGACACCAGGATCGCGATGAGGATGCCCACGAAGCGGGCGGTGTTGCCCTCGTAGCGCGCGCCCAGGAAGTCGGGGATCGTGAACTGGCCGAACTTGCGCAGATACGGCGCCAGGAACAGCGCCACCAGGCAGTAGCCACCGGTCCAGCCCATGATGAAGGCCAGGCCGCCGTAGCCGCTGAGGTACAGCGTGCCGGCCATGCCGATGAACGAGGCCGCGCTCATCCAGTCGGCGCCCGTGGCCATGCCGTTGTAGACGGCGGGCACACGACGGCCGGCGACGTAGTACTCCGCGGCGTCGTTGGTGCGGCTCATGATGCCGATGCCGGCATACAGCGCCACCGTGGCGAGCAGGAAGACCAGGCCGATGGCGGCCCGGCTCAAGCCCATCTGCTCGGCGATGGCCAGCACGATCACGAAGGCCATGAAGCCCCCGGTGTACCAACCGTAGATCTTGTTCAGCCCCTTCTTGAAGGCCGCGTTGGCGTCCTTGTTGGAGACGGCTGAATTGGGTTCGAACGACAAGCCTGCCATGTCATTCCTCCTCGGCGACGCCGTGTTCCTGGTCGAGCTTGTTCATGTAATGGGCGTAGAACGCGATGATGGCCACGTAGACCATCAGCGAGCCCTGGGCGCCCATCCAGAAACTGAACGGCCAGCCAAAGAAGTTGAAGCTCAGGTCGCGCGCGAAATACGCGACCACGTAGGTCACCACGAACCAGATCGCCAACAGGATCGCCGTGATCCTGAGGTTCTTCGACCAGTATCGCTGGTGGTTCTCACTCACCTGCATGGTTGTCACCCCTTTTCAGTGTTAAGCCCGAAGCGGGCCTGCCTCTCTCACAAACAACTCGGTGGTGCCGGCGGTGGTGGCCGGCGGTGCGGGTTCAGAGCGTCGGTTGCACGGGCACGAGGCCGGTCTCGCGCGCCAGCTGCGCCGCGACCTTGGGCTCGAATCCCTGCAGGTGCCTGATGATCTTGATGGCTTCGTCGGGCGCCTGGCGATCGACGTGCACACGCGCCAGCTGGTACCAGCCGTAGGGGCTCATGGGCTGCAGCTCGGTGTTGCGCTTGAGCGCGACGACGGCCTCGTCGTAGCGCTGCAGGCGGATGAGCACGAGGCCCATGCCGTACCACGCGCGGTCGAGCTTGGGCGCCAGCTCGGTGGCGCGGCGGAAGGCCAAGAGGGCATCGTCCCACTGCTCGGCCTGCTCGAACAGGTAGCCCCGGTTGAACCAGTGCCCGGCGTTGTCGGGCTGCACGGCCACCAACTGCGTCGACACGGCCAGCGCGTCGGCGGTGCGCCGGGCGTCGGCCAGCAGCTGCACGCGGCTGGCCATGACGTAGGCGTCACCGGGCCAGCGCGCGGCCATCTCGTCGAAGAGGGCCAGTGCCTCGCGCTGCCGACCCAGCACCAGCCAGCCGATGGCGCGCCACTTGCACCAGAGGTAGTCGAGCTTGTTCATCCTCGGCACCCCGTGTGACCCAGCTGTTCGCACAGCAGGAAGCCGCGCTCGACGAACACGATGAAGCTCGCGACCAGCAGCAGCACAAAGGTCAGGACACCGACCTGCTGGTCGGAGAACACCTTGGGCACGACCCAGCGCACCGGCCCGGTGAACGGCTTGCCGATGATGCGCAGCAGCGTGTAGAAGAAGTTCGACTCGCGCTTGGCACCTGCGAGCACATACAGCACACCCTGCCCCATGAGGGACAGGAGTGCCACGTAGAGCACGACCTGGGCGATGTTGAGGAAGGTCAGCATGAGCGGCCTTGGGGCCTGTCAGGAAGCTGACGCGCACTCTTTGCGGCCGCGCTTACGGCTTTCTGACGGCTTCATGCCGCCGCCAAGCAAGCCCCGATAGGTCTTTCCCTAGGTCCGCCTCAACATGGCCAGAGGCCGGAAAGGGGCTTCGTTTTCCGACTGAGCGCCCCTCTTTCGCTCACCGCTTGGCGAGCCGCAGCCAGGTGTCGACCACCGTGTCGGGGTTCAGCGAGATCGACACGATGCCCTCCTGCGCCAGCCAGTCGGCGAAGTCGGCATGGTCGCTGGGGCCCTGGCCGCAGATGCCCACGTACTTGCCCGTGGCGCGGCAGGCCGTGATGGCGCGCGAGATCATGGCCTTCACGGCCGGGTCGCGCTCGTCGAAGTCGTGCGCCAGCTGCTCGAGGCCGCTGTCGCGATCCAGGCCCAGCGTGAGCTGCGTGAGGTCGTTGCTGCCGATGCTCATGCCGTCGAAGTGCTCGAGGAACTGCTCGGCCAGGATGGCGTTGCTGGGCACCTCGCACATCATGATCAGGCGCAGGCCGTCCTGCCCGCCCTCGGCGGCGCGCTTAAGGCCGCGCTCGGCGAGCATGCCCTTCACGCGCTCGGCCTGTTTCACGGTGCGCACGAAGGGCACCATGATCTCGACGTTGGTGAGGCCCATGTCGGTGCGCACGCGCTTGAGCGCCTCGCACTCCATGGCAAAGGCGTCGGCGAACTCGCCGCTGATGTAGCGGCTGGCGCCACGGAAACCCAGCATGGGGTTCTCTTCGTCGGGCTCGTAGCGCGTGCCGCCGATGAGCTTGCGGTACTCGTTGCTCTTGAAGTCGCTCAGCCGCACGATCACCGGCTTGGGCCAGAAGGCCGCGGCGATGGTGGCCACGCCCTCGACCAGCTTGTCGACGTAGAACGCCCGCGGGCTGGCATGGCCGCGGGCCACGCTCTCGACAGCCTTCTTCAGGTCGGCGTCGATGTTGGGGTAGTCGAGGATGGCCTTCGGGTGCACCCCGATGTTGTTGTTGATGATGAACTCCAGCCGCGCCAGGCCGACGCCGCTGTTGGGCATCTGCGCGAAGTCGAAGGCCAGCGTCGGGTTGCCGACGTTCATCATGATCTTGATCGGGCAGTACGGCATCTCGCCGCGTGTCACCTCGGTCACCTCGGTCTCGATGAGGCCGTCGTAGATGAAGCCGGTGTCGCCCTCGGCGCAGCTCACGGTGACCAGCGCGCCTTCGGCCAGCTTCTCGGTGGCGTCGCCACAGCCCACCACGGCCGGGATGCCGAGCTCTCGCGCGATGATGGCCGCGTGGCAGGTGCGCCCGCCGCGGTTGGTGACGATGGCCGCGGCGCGCTTCATCACCGGCTCCCAGTTGGGGTCGGTCATGTCGGTCACGAGGATGTCGCCCGGCTGCACGCGCTCCATCTCGGCCGTGCTGCGCACCAGGCGCACCGGGCCCGTGCCCACCTTCTGGCCGATCGCGCGGCCTTCGGCCAGCACCGGGGTCTTGCTGTGGTCGCCCTTGAGCTTGAAGCGCTGCTCGACGCCGTGGCCCTGGCTCTTCACGGTCTCGGGGCGGGCCTGCAGGATGTAGAGCTTGCCGTCGACGCCGTCCTTGCCCCACTCCACGTCCATCGGGCGGCCGTAGTGCTTCTCGATGATCACCGCGTACTTCGCCAGTTCGATGGCGTCGGCGTCGGTGATGGCGTAGCGGTTGCGCTGCTCGGGCGGGGTGTCCAGCGTCTTGACCAGGCGCGAGCCCGCGGCGCGGTCGGCCTCGGTGGCGAACTCCATGCGCTGCAGCTTGCTGCCGAGCACGCGGCGGATGACGGGGAAGCGCCCGGCCGCCAGCGTCGGCTTGTGCACGAAGAACTCGTCGGGGTTGACCGAGCCCTGCACCACCAGCTCGCCCAGGCCGTAGCTGGCGGTGATGAACACCACGTCGGGGAAGCCGCTCTCGGTGTCGATGGTGAACAGCACGCCGGCCGCGCCGAGGTCGGAGCGCACCATGCGCTGCACGCCGGCCGACAGCGCCACCTCGGCATGGGCGAAGCCCTTGTGCACGCGGTAGCTGATGGCGCGGTCGTTGTAGAGGGAGGCAAACACCTCCTTCATGTGCAGCAGCACCTCGTCGATGCCGCGTACGTTGAGGAAGGTCTCCTGCTGGCCGGCGAAGCTGGCGTCGGGCAGGTCCTCGGCGGTGGCCGAGGAGCGCACGGCGAAGCTGGCCTCGGGCGACTCGGCCACCAGGCGCTCATAGTGCGCGCGGACCTCGGCCTCCAGCGCGGCCGGGAACGGCGCCTCGATGACCCAGCGACGCACCATGGCACCCGTCTCGGCCAGGGCGCGAACGTCGTCGACGTCGAGCTTGGCGAGCGTCTCGTTGATACGCTGCTCCAGCCCGCCCTCGCGCAGGAAGGTGCGGAACGCGTGTGCCGTGGTGGCAAAGCCGCCGGGCACGCGCACGCCCGCGTGCGCAAGCTGGCTGATCATCTCGCCGAGGCTGGCGTTCTTGCCGCCAACGACCTCGACGTCGGTCATCCTCAGTTGTTCGAAGGGTACGACCAGGGCGGTCGCCAACGATGCCTGTGCCATGGGAAAGCTCCGTGATGTGGGTAAACCGGTGCCGCCATGGGCGCCTGGCCGATCATCCTGCTGCCGGCAGCTTGTTCTGCTTGTTCGAGGCCGGTGAGGTTCAAGTCGGGGCGGGCGTGGCGCGATCCATGCGGATCAATGCACCCGATTTTAGGGACTGTTTCCTTATGATGAGCTGATCGCTCCACCCCCCAGGCCGCACCGCCCGCCCCCATGCCCGAACGCACCGTGTTCTTTGTCTCGGACGGCACCGGCATCACCGCCGAGACCTTCGGCAACTCCATCCTGGCCCAGTTCGCGGCCAAGCCGCGGCACGTGCGCCGGCCCTTCATCGACACGCCCGAGAAGGCCCACCAGGTGCGCGCCGAGATCGACGCCACGGCCGAGCGCGAGGGCAAGCGCCCCATCGTCTTCGTCACGCTCGTGCGCGAGGACGTGCGCGACATCCTCACCGGCGACGGCGCCGCAGGCTGCAAGGGCCTGGTGATGGACATGTTCCGCACCTTCGTGGAGCCGCTGGAGGTGGAATTCGGCGTGAAGAGCAACCACCGCGTGGGCCGCTTCTCCGACGTGAGCAAGAGCCAGGAGTACACCGACCGCATCGAGGCCATCAACTTCAGCCTCGCGCACGACGACGGCCAGAGCGCGCGCAACCTCGAGCAAGCCGACGTCATCCTGCTGGGTGTCTCTCGCAGCGGCAAGACGCCAACCAGCCTGTACCTGGCCATGCAGCACGGCATCAAGGCCGCCAACTACCCGCTGATTCCGGAAGACTTCGAACGTGGCCGCATGCCGACGCCGCTGGCCCCGTACAAGCGCAAGTGCTTCGGGCTGACGATCGACCCCGACCGCCTCTCGCAGATCCGGCATGAACGCCGTCCGGGCAGCAAGTACGCCGCCATCGAGAACTGCCGCTACGAGGTGCACGAGGCCGAGGCCATGATGCGGCGCGAGGGCGTCGCCTGGCTGTCGTCCACGCACAAGAGCATCGAGGAGATCGCCACGACCATCCTGCGCGACCTGCGCCCGGACCGGCTGATCTACTGAGGCGGCCGGTTCAGCCCGCGGCCGCGCGCCGGGCCGATTCGTACAGGCACACGGCCGCCGCGGCGGCCACGTTGAGCGACTCCTCGCCCCCCGGCTGCGGGATGCGCACCGTCATCGCGCAGCGGGCCAGCAGCGCGGCGTCGACACCCTGCCCTTCATGGCCCATCACCCAGGCGCAGGGCCAGGGCAGATCGGCCGCTGGCAGCGCCGCCGTGGCGTGCGAGCTGGTGGCCACCAGGGGCACGGCGAGGTCGTCGAGCAGGCCCGGTTCGGCGCCGTCGAACAGCGCCAGGCCGAAGTGCGCGCCCATGCCGGCGCGCAGCACCTTGGGGCTCCACAGCGCCGCCGTGCCCTTGAGCGCCACCACCTGCCGCAGGCCGAAGGCCGCCGCGCTGCGCAGCATGCTGCCCACGTTGCCGGCGTCCTGCACGCGGTCCAGCACCAGCGTGGGCGCGGCCGGCTGCAGCGCCTGCGCAGCCGGCAGGTCGACGAGGAAACCCATGAGCCCCGGGCTTGGCAGGCTGCTGATGCCGGCGAACAGCGCCGCGGGCACCAGCACCACGCGCTGTGCGCCCGCGGCCAGCGCGCGCAGGGCGGGCTGCTGCCAGGCCTCGTCGGTGAACACGGCCTGCGCGGGTCGGCCCCCACGCTGCACGAAGGCGCTGCAGAGGTGGTCGCCTTCCAGCCACGCCTGGCCCACGCGGCGGTAGGCCGTGCCGTCCTGGGCCAGGCGGCGCAGGCGCACGAGCAGCACGTTGTCGCGCGAGGCGATGCGCTGAGGCTCGATCACGCCTCGCCCCCATCGCCCAGGCAGGCGCGCACGGGCGCGTAGCTGCGGCGGTGCTCGGGGCACGGGCCGTGTTCGCGCAGCGCCGCCAGGTGCAGCGGCGTGGGGTAGCCCTTGTGGCCGTCGAAGCCATAGTGGGGAAAGCGCTCGTGCAGCTCGGCGCAGAGCCGGTCGCGCGTGACCTTGGCCAGGATGGACGCCGCCGAGATGGCCGCCACCTTGGCGTCGCCCTTGACGATGGCCTCCACCGGCACGGGCAGCACGGGCACGCGGTTGCCGTCCACCACCACGCGCTGCGGCTTCAGGCGCAGCCCCTCGACGGCGCGGCGCATGGCCAGCAGCGTGGCCTGCAGGATGTTGAGGCGGTCGATCTCCTCGACGCTGGCCTGCGCCACGCTGCAGCACAGCGCGCGCGCGCGGATCTCGTCGAACAGGCGCTCGCGCTTCAGCGCCGTGAGCACCTTGCTGTCGGCCAGGCCGCGGATGGGTTGCAGGTCGTCGAGGATCACGGCCGCGGCCACCACCGGGCCGGCCAACGGGCCGCGCCCGGCCTCGTCGACGCCGGCCACGAGGCCGGGTGCGTCCCAGCCCAGGCCCAGCTGCTCGAAGCGGAAGGGCTCAGAGCGAGAAGACTTTCGCGAGGGCATCGGTGGCACGCTGCGCCGTGTTCTGGCGCAGCAGGTGGTGCTGCTCGAGGAAGCGCGCCGCCACGCGCTCGCGGCGCGCGGGGTCGTCCAGCCACTCGAGCACGTCGCGCTCGAGCTGCGCCGGGTTGCAGTGCTCCTGGATGCGCTCGGGCACGACGAATTCGCGCGCGAGGATGTTGGGCAGGCCCACCCAGGGTTGGTAGGCCATGCGCTTCATCAGCTGCCAGCTCAGGCCGTGCATGGCGTAGCCGATGACCATGGGCCGCTTGAACAGCGCCGCCTCCAGCGTGGCCGTGCCGCTGGCGATGAGCGTCAGGTCGCAGGCCGCCAGCGCGGCATGGCTCTGGCCGTCGAGCAGCCGCACGCCGGCATCCGGCGCGTGGGCCTGCACCAGCGGCTCGACCAAGCCGCGCAGGCCCGGCGCCACCGGCAGCACGAAGCGCAGCCCCGGCCGCGAACGCGCCAGCCGGGCCACGGCCTGCAGGAAGCGTGGCGCGATGTACTGGATCTCGCTGCGCCGGCTGCCGGGCAGCACGGCCAGCACCTCGTCGTGCTCGCCCAGGCCCAGCGCAGCGCGGCTGGCGGCGCGGGGTGGGTCCAGCGGGATGGCGTCGGCCAGCGGGTGGCCCACGTAGCTGGCCGCCACGCCGTGCAGCGCCAGCAGCCCGGGCTCGAACGGGAACAGGCAGAGCACGTGGTCGCAGCCTTCGGCCATCTTCCGGGCCCGGCCGCCGCGCCAGGCCCAGATGCTGGGGCACACGAAGTGCACGGTGCGGATGCCGCCGGCCTTGAGTCGCTTCTCGAGACCGAGGTTGAAGTCGGGCGCGTCCACGCCCACGAAGCCGGCCGGACGCTCGCGCAGCAGGCGATCGCCGAGTTGATCGCGGATGGCCTTGATGCCGCGGTAGTGGCGCAGCACCTCGACGTAGCCGCGCACGGCCAGCTTGTCGCTGGGCCACCAGGCCTCGAAGCCCAGCGCCGCCATCTTGGGCCCGCCGATGCCGGCCGTGTGCAGCTGCGGCCAGCGTGTCTTGAGCCCGCCCAGCAGCAAGGAGGCGAGCAGGTCGCCCGAGGCCTCGCCGGCGACCATCGCCAACTGCACGGCCGCGCTCGCTAGCGGACGATGCCGCGCGTGGACGCGGCGAGAAAGTCCAGCAGCAGCGCCACGTCGCCGTCGCCGCCCTCGACCGTGCCCTTCAGCGCCGCAATGGCGCCCTTGGCGGCCTCCAGCGTGAGGCCCTCGCGGTAGAGCAGCTTGTGCATCTGCTTCACGAGCGCGATGCGCTCGCGGCTGAAGCCGCGCCGGCGCAGGCCCTCGGCGTTGTAGCCGTGCACCCCGAGCGGGTTGCCCGACACCGTCATGAAGGGCGGCACGTCCTGGCTGACGTGGCTCTGGAAGCCCGTCATCACGTGCGCGCCGATCCTGCAGAACTGGTGGATGCCCGACAGGCCGCCGATGATGGCCCAGTCGTCCACGTGCACGTGGCCGGCCAGCGTGGCGTTGTTGGCCAGGATGGTGTGGCTGCCCAGCTGCACGTCGTGCGCCAGGTGCACGTAGGCCATGATCCAGTTGTCGTCGCCCACGCGCGTGGTGCCGCCGTCCTGCGCCGTGCCGCGGCTGAAGGTGCAGAACTGGAAGATGGTGTTGCCATCGCCGATGACGAGCTCGGTGGGCTCGCCGGCGTACTTCTTGTCCTGCGGCGCCAGGCCCAGCGCGTTGTGGCTGCCGATGCGGTTGTGGCGGCCGATGCTCGTGGGGCCCTCGATCACGCAGTGCGCGCCGATGCTCGTGCCCTCGCCGATGCGCACGCCGGCGCCGATGGTGGTGAAGGCACCGACCTCGACGCCGTCGGCCAGCTCGGCCGCGGGGTCGACCAGCGCCGTGGCATGCACCCGCGCCGGCATCAGCGCACCTTGCGCATGGTGCACATGAGCACCGCCTCGGCCGCGAGCTGGCCGTCGACCGTGGCACGCGCCTTGTAGCGGTAGATGCCGGCCTTCTGGCGCTCGATGGCGGCCTCGAGGATGAGTTGGTCGCCTGGCTCCACGGGCCGCTTGAAACGTGCCTCGTCGATACCGGCGAAGTAGACCACCGTGTCCTCGCCCGGCTCGGTGCCCGCGCTCTCGAAGCTCAGGATGGCGGCGGCCTGGGCCAGCGCCTCGAGCATGAGCACGCCCGGCATCACCGGCCGCGCCGGGAAGTGGCCCTGGAAGAAGGGCTCGTTGATGGTGACGTTCTTCAGCGCCTTGATGCGCACGCCGTTCTCGAGCTCGAGCACGCGGTCCACCAGGATGAACGGGTAGCGGTGCGGCAGCTTGCGCAGGATGTGGTGGATGTCGAGCATGGTGTGGTCCGGTCCCCGTCGGCAGACGCAGCAACTGGCGCGTCAGGTGTTCTTCTTCTCGAGCGCGCGCAGCCGTTCGCGCAACGCGTGCAGCTGCCGCAGCGTGGCGGCGTTTTTTTCCCAGGACGCATTGTCATCGAAGGGGAAGGCGCCGCTGTACTGGCCGGGCTTGTGGATGGAGCGCGTGATCAGCGTGGCCGCCGTGATGTGCACGTGGTCCACGATCTCGAGGTGGCCCAGGATGATGGCGCCACCGCCGGCCGTGCAGTGCCGCCCGATGCGCGCGCTGCCGGCCACGCCCACGCAGCCGGCAAAGGCCGTGTGCTCGCCGATGCGCACGTTGTGGCCGATCTGCACGAGGTTGTCGAGCTTGACGCCGTGGCCCAGCACGGTGTCGTCGAGAGCGCCGCGGTCGATGCAGGTGTTGGCGCCGATCTCGACGTCGTCGCCGATGACGACCGCGCCGAGCTGCTCAATCTTGTCCCAGCGGCCCTCGTGCGGCGCGAAGCCGAAGCCATCGGCACCGATGACGGCGCCGCCATGCACGATGCCACGCGCGCCGATGCGGCAGGCCTCGGACAGCATCACGCGCGCCTTGAGCCAGGTGCGCTCGCCGACCTCGGCCCCTTCGCCCACGTGGCACTGCGGGCCGAGCACCGCGCCTTCGCCGATGCGGGCGCCGCGGCCCACGAAGCACAGCGGGCCCACCGAGGCCGAGGCCGCGATGAGAGCACCCTCTTCGACCACTGCACTCGGGTGCACGCCGGGCACGGCCGGGCGGCGGCTGCGCGCCGCCCACCACTGCGTGAGCCGCGCAAACGCGTGGTAGGCGTCGGCACACACCAGCACCGCACCGCGCGCGCCCGCCACCTCGGCCAGGGCCGGTGGCGCGATGACGCAGCCAGCCTCCGTGGCCGCGAGCTGCGCCTGGTAGCGCGGGTGGGCGATGAAGCTGATGGACTCGGCATCGGCCGTGTCCAGCGGCGCCAGGCGCGTGACCGCGAGATCGGGGTCGCCGCGCAACTCGGCGCCCAGCACCTGGGCGAGCTCGCCCAGCCGGACCGGACCCTGCGGCGTCATGGCCGACGCCCGCCGGGTCAGCGCGGCGCCTGGGCCGGCGCGGCCGGGGCGGCCGGCGCGTTGAGCACGCGGATCACCTTGTCGGTGATGTCCACGCGCGGGCCGGCGAAGATGACTTCCTGCAGGATCAGGTCGTACTTCTCGCTGTCGAAGATCTGCTTGATGGCGCGGTTGGCGCGCTCCACCACCGCCGAGAGTTCTTCGTTGCGGCGCTGGTTCAGGTCTTCCTGGAACTCGCGGCGCTTGCGCTGCAGGTCGCGGTCCTGCTCGACCAGTTCGCGCTCGCGGCGGGTGCGGTCGGCAGCGGCCAGCGTGGGGGCGTCCTTCTCCAGGCGATCGGCGGCGGCCTTCAGGCGCTGCTCGGCCTCGGCCATCTCGCGCTGGCGCTTGCCGAACTCGGCCTCGAGCTTGCGCTGCGCGGCTTGGGCGGGTGCAGCCTCGCGCAGCACGCGTTCGCTGTTCACGTAGCCGATCTTGAGCTCCTGCGCCGAGGCCGTGGCCACCGCGGCAACACCGGCGGTGGCGATGACCGCCGCAGCCATGCCGCGCACGAACGGGGAGCGAGCGAACGTCTTCATCAGAAGGCAGTCCCGATCTGGAATTGGAAACGTTGGATTCTATCGTTGCGCTGCACCTGGATCGGGCGGCCCCAGCTCAGCTTGAGGGGGCCCACGGGCGAGATCCAGCTCAGGCCGACACCGGCCGAAACACGCAGCGAATTCCAGCGCGTGGGCTCGTCTTCGGCCCACACGTTGCCCGCGTCGGCGAAGGCGAAGATGCGCAGCGTGCGGTCGTTGCCCGAGCCCGGCACCGGGAAGTACAGCTCGGTGTTGACGTTGAGCCGGCGCGCACCGCCGATGTAGGCGCCGGTGGGGTCGACCGTGCCCAGCGAGTTCTGCTCGAAGGCGCGCACCGTGCCCAGGCCACCACCGTAGAAGTTCTTGAACACCGGGAACGGGTTGCCCTGCAGGCCCTTGCCGAGGCCGACCTCGGCGTTCACGCCCAGCGTCAGGCGCCAGGGCAGCGACCAGTACTCCTGGTACTGCAGGTTGGTCTTGAGGTAGCGCACCTCGCCGGCGAACGCGTACTCGAAGAGCACCCGCTGGTAGCGGCCGGCGCTGGGCACGAGCAGGCTGTCGCGCCCGTCGCGCGCCCAGCCCACGGTGGCGCTGATGGCGTCGGCGTTGTTGCCGTAGAGCGCCACGTAGTTGAGCCACGACAGCGGCACGCCCACACGCGTGCCCAGCTCCGTGCGCTCCCAGCCCAGGCCCATGAAGACGGTGTCGAACTCGGAGAACGGCACGCCGAAACGCACGGCGAGACCCGGCCGGCGCAGGTCGAATTCCTGCAGCACCGAGTTGATCTGCCGCTCGGTGCGGTAGTAGGCCTCGACGGCCAGCGAGATGCCGTCGACCGTGAAGTACGGGTCCACGGTGCGGATGGACAGCTGGCGGTTGAAGCGGCTGGTGTTGACCTCGAAACCCAGGCTGTTGCCCGAGCCGAAGGCGTTGTCCTGGCTGACCGAGGCGCTGAAGGTCAGCTTCTCGGCGTTCGAGTAGCCGGCGCCGATGGCGAGGTTGCCGGTGGGCTTTTCCTTCACCGTGACGACGAGGTCGGCCTGGTCGGGGGCACCGGGTACCTCGTTGGTCTCGATGTCGACCTCCTCGAAGTAACCCAGGCGGTCGACCCGCGCCTTGCTCAGCTTGATGAGGCTGCCGTCGTACCAGGCGCTCTCGAGCTGGCGGAACTCGCGGCGGATGACCTCGTCGCGCGTGCGCGTGTTGCCCGCCACCTCGACGCGGCGCACGTACACGCGGCGCGAGGGCTCGGCCGCGAGCGTGACCACCACCTGCCCGGTGGCGCGGTCGATCTCGGTGCGCGGCTCCACGCGTGCGAAGGCGTAGCCGTAGAGGCCGAACAGGTCCTGGAAGCGGCGCTGCGTCTCGGTGACGGCCTCGCCGCGGAAGGGCTGGCCCGGGCGCAGCAGCACCATCTCGCGGAACTCGGCGTCACGGCCCAGGTAGTCGCCTTCCAGGCGCACACCGGTCACGGTGTAGGGCTGGCCTTCGCGCACCTGGATGGCGATGGTGATCGATTGCTTGTCGGGCGAGATCGTGACCTGCGTGCTCTCCACCGCAAACTCAAGGTAGCCGCGGTTGAAGTACCAGGCGCGCAGCTTCTCGAGATCGGAGTTGAGCTTGCTGCGCGAGTAGCGGTCCGACTTGGTGTACCAGGTGAACCAGCCCGTGGCCGTGAGCTCGAACTGTTCGAGCAGCTCGCGCTCGCTGAACACGCGCGTGCCCAGCACGCGGATCTCGGCGATGCGCGCGGCATCGCCCTCGTTCATGGTGAAGGTGACGCTGACGCGGTTGCGCTCCAGCGGCGTGATCGTGGTCGTGACCTCGGCGCCGTAGAGGCTGCGGCTCAGGTACTGGCGCTTGATCTCCTGCTCGGCGCGGTCGATCAGCGCGCGGTCGTAGGGCAGGCCCTCACCGATGCCGGCGTCCTTGAGGCTCTTGAGCAGCGGGTCCTTGTCGAACTCCTTGAGCCCGACGAAGGTGACCGCCGCGATGACGGCGCGCTCCTCGACGACGACGACCGTGGCCCGGTCCTCGATCTCCAGTCGCACGTCCTTGAACAGGCCGGTGGCGAACAGCGCGCGCACGGCGGCCGAGCCCTTGTCGTCGGTGTAGGTGTCGCCAATGCGGAAGGGCAGCGCCGCGAACACCGTGCCGGGGTCGGTGCGCTGCAGGCCCTCGATGCGGATGTCGGCGATGACGAAGGGATCGACGGCGCGCGGCAGCGTCTGCGCCGAGGCGCCGGCCACCGCCAGCGCGAGCACCAGTGCCGTGGCAGGGCGCAGCGGAGCCAGGGGCGTGGCCCAGGGGGAATGAGGGAACATGGAATCTAGTGCAGGCCCAGCAGGCGGGCCATGTCGTTGAACAGCGCCACGGACATCATCGCCAGCAGCACCACGATGCCGCCGCGCTGCAACCGGGCCAGCCAGGCATCGGACACCGGGCGCCCGGTGACACCTTCGAAAATGTAATACATGAGGTGACCCCCATCGAGCATGGGCAGCGGCAGCAGGTTCAGCACGCCCAGGCTCACGCTCACCAGCGCCAGGAAGCCGAGGTAGAAGGCCAGGCCCTGCTGCACGCTCTGGCCGGCGTAGTCGGCGATGGTGATGGGACCCGACAGGTTCTTGAGCGAGGCCTCGCCGATGAGCATGCGGCCGAGCATGCGCACGGTGAGCACCGAGACCTCCCAGGTGCGCTCCGCCCCCAGCACCAGGCCGTCGACGGGGCCGTGGCGCACGAGCACGCGCTCGGCCGGCTGGCCGGGTTGCGCGTCGATGCGGCCCAGGGTGCGCGGGCCCTCGCGCGTGTCCTGGCGCACGAGGCGCGGCGTGACGTCCACCTCCAGGGTGCGACCGGCGCGCTCGATGGTGAAGGCCAGCTTGCGCGCCTGCTCTTGGCCATCCGCGCCCGTGGCCACCGCAGCGCGCACGGCCTCGACGATGGCCAGCGCCTCCACCACCGGGCGGCCGTCGATGGCGAGCACGCGGTCGCCGGGCAGCAGGCCCGCGCGCGCGGCGGGGCCGTCGGCCTTGACCTCGCCGAGCACGGGCTCGCTGAAGTTGCCGGCCAGGCCCACCCGGCGGAGGAAGCCGGAGTCGACCTCGCGCGGGTCGAAGCCGGCCAGCGGCAGCAAGAGGCTGCGGCGCTCGCGGCCGTCGCGGTCGGTCACCTCGAGCTGCAGGTCCTGGCGGTTCATGGCCGCGCGTGTGACCTGCCAGCGCAGGTCGGCCATGGAATCGAGCTCGGTCCACTCGGCGGCCTCGCCTGCGCGCAGGCTGCGCACCCAGTCGCCCGCGCGCAGGCCGGCCAGCTCGGCCGGCGTGCCGGCGGCCGGGGCCGAGAGCACGGCCTTGGGTTCCTCGATGCCGATCCAGTGCGAGCCGGCGTACAGCAGCACCGCCAGCGCCAGGTTGGCCAGGGGCCCGGCGGCCACGATGGCGGCGCGCTTCTTCAGCGGCTGGCGGTTGAAGGCACGGTCGCGCTCGTGCTCGGGCACGTCGCCCTCGCGCTCGTCGAGCATGCGCACGTAGCCGCCCAGCGGCAGCGCACTCAGCGTGAACTCGGTGCCGTCCGGGCCCCAGCGGCGGCTCCAGACCACGCGGCCGAAACCCACCGAGAAACGCAGGACCTTCACGCCACAGGCCACGGCCACCCGGTAGTGGCCGTATTCGTGGATGACGATGAGCACGCCCAGCGTCAGCAGGAAGGCCAGCACCGTGGTGATCATCGGCTTCCTCGGGGCAGGCCTTGCATAACGTGGTGGGCGGTGGCGCGGGCGCGCTGGTCGAGCTCGATCAGGTCGTCCACGGCAGGCTCGGCGCCGAGGGCGGGCGGCAGCCGCGACAGCGTCTCGGCGTTGACGCTGTGAATGTCGGTGAAGCGGATGGTTCCGTTGAGGAAGGCGGCCACCGCTTCTTCGTTGGCCGCGTTGAGCACGGCGGTCGTGCCCTCGGCGGCGCGCAGCGCGTCCCACGCCAGGAAGAGGCCCGGGCAGCGCGCGCGGTCGGGCTCAAGGAAGGTCAGCGGCTTCAGGCCCAGGAAGTCGAGGCTCGCCGCGCCGCTTTCGATGCGCTCGGGGAACGACAGCCCATACGCGATGGGCACCTTCATGTCGGGCGTGCCCAGCTGCGCCAGCACGCTGGCGTCGCGGCACACCACCATGCTGTGGATGATGCTCTGAGGGTGGATGACGACGCGGATCTGCTCGGGCGCCAGGTCGAACAACCAGCGCGCCTCGATGACCTCGAGCGCCTTGTTCATCATCGTGGCAGAGTCGACCGAGATCTTCGGGCCCATGACCCAGTTCGGGTGGGCGATGGCCTGGGCCGGCGTCACGTCGGCCAGCGTGGCGTGCTCGCGCTCGCGGAACGGCCCGCCGCTGGCGGTGAGCACGATGTGGTCGATGCGGCGCGCCCAGGCGCTGCGGTCCTCGGGCAGGCACTGGAAGATGGCGCTGTGCTCGCTGTCGATGGGCAGCAGCGTCGCACCACCTTGTGCCACGGCACGCATGAAGGCTGCGCCGCCCACCACCAGGGCCTCCTTGTTGGCCAGCAGCAGCCGCTTGCCGGCGCGCGCCGCGGCCATGCAGGCGGGCAGGCCCGCAGCGCCCACGATGGCAGCCATCACGGCGTCGACCTCGGGTGCGGCGGCCAGCTCGGCCAGCGCCTGCGGCCCGGTGTTCACCTGCGTGGCCAGCCCCGCGGCGGCCAGCTGCTCGCGCAGCGCCGGCGCCTGCGCCGCGTCGGGCACCACCACCACGCTGGGGCGGAAGCGCCGGCACTGCTCGAGCAGCAGCTCGGTGCGGCGAAAGGCCGTGAGGCCGAAGACCTCGAAGCGCTCGGGGTGCAGCGCCACCACGTCGAGCGTGCTGGTGCCGATGGAGCCGGTGGAGCCCAGGATGGC
>Ga0209278_1000702_pt1 | contig 23800 bp, 23 predicted proteins | sample JI81BgreenDNA_FD_187504 | JGI IMG/M metagenome (GOLD analysis project Ga0209278, IMG submission 187504) | Wastewater effluent complex algal communities from Wisconsin, to seasonally profile nutrient transformation and Carbon sequestration -... | ecosystem: Engineered > WWTP > Effluent > Algae... | reverse complement strand
CACCACCGAAACGCTCGGCACCGATCTTCGTCAGCGCCGCCGTCAGCGTCGTCTTGCCGTGGTCAACGTGACCGATCGTGCCCACGTTCACGTGAGGCTTGGTGCGCTCGAACTTGCCCTTTGCCATTGCCGTCTACCCGGTGATGATGGTTCTGAGGATGGTGCTCACAACTGGAATCGAACCAGCGACCTCTTCCTTACCAAGGAAGTGCTCTACCGACTGAGCTATGTGAGCGAGTTTTTTTGTTGCCGGTGGAACCATGGAGCGGGAGACGGGAATCGAACCCGCACCATCAGCTTGGAAGGCTGAGGTTCTACCATTGAACTACTCCCGCCCTGAAGGCTGGACCGTTCTACCCACCCGCGTCGCCACGAGGCGCCGGGAGTGGTGGAGGAAGGTGGATTCGAACCACCGAAGGCGTGAGCCAGCAGATTTACAGTCTGCCCCCGTTGGCCGCTTGGGTATTCCTCCGACAGAGCCGCATATTCTGGCGAGGGCTTTTCACCTTGTCAACGCGTCGACCGGCATTCCGGCGCCCGCGAAGGGATCGCCTTCAGACGTTGAACAGGAAATTCAGGACATCGCCGTCCTTGACGACGTAGTCCTTGCCCTCGGCCCGCTGCTTTCCGGCCTCCTTGGCCCCCTGCTCGCCCTTGAAGGCGATGTAATCGTCGAAGGCGATGGTCTGGGCGCGGATGAAGCCCTTCTCGAAATCGGTGTGGATGACGCCCGCCGCCTTCGGGGCGGTGTCGCCCTTGTGGATCGTCCACGCGCGCACTTCCTTCACGCCGGCGGTGAAGTAGGTCTGCAGGCCGAGCAGGTCGTAACCGGCGCGGATCAGGCGGTTCAGGCCAGGCTCCTCGAAGCCGAGGTCCTCGAGGAAGGCCTGCTTGTCGGCGTCGTCGAGATCGGCGAGCTCGGCCTCGATCTTGGCGCACACGGCCACGACCGGCGCCTTCTCGCGCGCGGCGAACTCGCGCAGGCGGTCGAGGTGCGGGTTGTTCTCGAAGCCATCCTCGAGCACGTTGCCGACGTACATGGCCGGTTTGATGGTCAGCAGGCAGAGAGGCTTCAGCAGCAGCTTCTCGTCGTCATTGAACTCGACGGCGCGCGCAGGACGACCTTCGTTCAGCACCGGCATCAGGCGCTCGAGCACGGCGACCAGCTTCTGCGCATCCTTGTCACCGGACTTCGCGCGCTTGCCCTCGCGCTGGATCGCCTTCTCGACCGCACCGAGGTCGGCGAGCGCGAGCTCGGTGACGATGGTTTCGATGTCGGCGATGGGATCGACGCGGCCGGAGACGTGCACGACATTGGCATCGTCGAAGCAGCGCACGACGTTCACGATGGCGTCGGTCTCGCGGATGTTGGCGAGGAACTGGTTGCCCAAGCCTTCGCCCTTGCTGGCGCCGGCGACGAGGCCGGCGATGTCGACGAACTCGACGATCGCCGGCTGCACCTTCTGCGGCTTCACGATCGCGGAAAGCTGGTCGAGACGCTTGTCCGGCACTTCGACGATGCCGACATTCGGCTCGATGGTGCAGAACGGGTAGTTCTCGGCGGCGATGCCGGCCTTCGTCAGTGCGTTGAAGAGGGTGGACTTGCCGACGTTCGGCAGGCCGACGATGCCGCACTTGATGCCCATGGTGACTCCGGTTCTGGAAGCGCTGACGGACGCGTCAGCGCGAGGATGGCGGGGTGTGGAGGCGCTTCATCGCCTCGGGGAAATCGCCGGCGAGCGCCAGGGGCAGCACGCGCAGCGCGTCGTCGACGGCGTTTCGGATGGCCGCCTCGTCGTCGCGACCGGGGCGACCGAGCACCCAGGGCGTCACTTTGGTCTTGTCGCCGGGGTGGCCGATGCCGACCCGCAGGCGGTGGTACTTGCCATGGCCGAGTTCGGCATGGATGTCACGCAGGCCGTTCTGGCCGCCGTGGCCGCCGTCGAACTTCAGGCGCGCCACGCCAGGCGCGAGGTCGAGCTCGTCGTGCGCGACGAGGCACTCGGCCGGGTCGATCTTCCAGTAGCGCAGCGCCGCGGCCACCGAGCGGCCCGACGCGTTCATGAAGGTGCTGGGCTTGAGCAGCCACAGCGTGTGCCCGGCGACGTCCGCTTTCGCGATCTCGCCGTGCAGCTTCGTATCCAAGCCCCAGCGGGCATTCGCCAGCTCCGCGAGGGCGTCAACAAACCAGAACCCGGCGTTGTGCCGGGTCCGGTCGTATTCGGCACCGGGATTTCCCAGCCCGACGATGAGGCGCAAGCCCGCCATCGCTGATGTCGTAACCACGGCCCGTGCCGTGGCGCCCACTCCTCCGAGCAGGCGCCGCGGACGACGCGATTACTTCTTCTTCGCGGGCTTGGCCGGGGCGGCAGCGGCCGGGGCGGCAGCCGCCTTGGCCGACTTGGTGCTCGGCACTTCGGCAGCGGCCGGAGCGGCCACTTCTTCCTCGGCGGCACGGGCCTGCTTGGCGATCACGACGGCGAGGTCGTGTTCCTTGCCCAGCTTCAGCTCCGGGATCGACACGCCGGCCGGCAGCTTCAGCGCCGACAGGTGGACGATGTCGCCGAGCGTCAGGGCCGACAGGTCGACCTCGATGAACTCCGGCAGGTCCTTCGGCAGGGCCGAGACTTCCACCGAGTTCAGCTCGTGGGTGATGACGACGCCCGCGGTCTTGCCGGCCGGCGAGGTCTCCTGGTTCACGAAGTGCAGCGGCACGGTGAAGCGGATCGGCGCGTTCTCGTCGATGCGCTGGAAGTCGACGTGCATGACGATCTGCTTGTACGGGTGGCGCTGCATGTCACGCAGCAGCACCTTCTGCACCTTGCCGTCGACGTCGAGGTCGAGGATCGAGGCGTAGAACCACTCGTTCTGCTGGATCAGCCAGAGCTTCTCGTGGTTGAGCTGGATCGACTCCGGGTTGGCGTTGGCGCCATAGACGATCGCCGGGACCTGGCCGCTGCGACGGAGGCGGCGGCTCGCACCCTTACCCTCGTCCTTGCGGCTGGTGGCGTTGATGATGTGGATAGCCATGTTCGTGTTGCCTTGCTTGGAATTGACCGCCTCGCGGCGGTTGGGACACTGCCCCGCGACCAGGGCAGTGGTGCAGCAGCCGCGACGGGCAGGCCCGGCGCGGCGGAGGGTCAGTCGACGTAGAGCTCGGAGACCGATTCGCCGAAGGCGATGCGGCGGACGGTCTCGGCGAGCAGTTCGGCGACGCTGAGCTGGCGGATCCGCGGGCACAGGCGCGCGGTCTCGGACAGCGGAATGGTGTCGGTGACGACCAGCTCGTCGAGCTGGCTGTTGGTGACGTTGCTGATCGCCGCGCCGGACAGCACCGGATGGGTGCAGTAGGCGACGACCTTGCGGGCACCGTGGTTCTTCAGCGCGGCGGCGGCGGCGCAGAGCGTGCCGGCGGTGTCGACGATGTCGTCGACCAGCACGCAGGTCTTGCCCTCGACGTCGCCGATGATGTTCATCACCGTGGCGACGTTGGCGCGCGGGCGGCGCTTGTCGATGATCGCGAGGTCGGCGTCGTCGAGGCGCTTGGCGATGCTGCGCGCGCGCACCACGCCGCCGACGTCCGGCGAAACGACGATCAGGTTCTCGGTGCCGTGCGTGCGCCAGATGTCGGCCAGCAGCAGCGGCGAGGAGTAGACGTTGTCGACCGGGATGTCGAAAAAGCCCTGAATCTGGTCGGCGTGCAGGTCGATGGTGAGCAGGCGATCGGTGCCGACGGCGCCGAACATCTTGGCCGCGACCTTCGCGGTGATCGGCACGCGCGCCGAGCGCGGGCGGCGGTCCTGACGGGCGTAGCCGAAGTAAGGCACCACGGCGGTGACGCTATTGACCGACGCGCGCTTCAGCGCATCGACCAGCACCAGCAGCTCCATCAGGTTTTCGGCCGTCGGCGCATTGGTGGGCTGCAGCACGAAGACGTCTTGGCCGCGGACGTTCTCCTCGATCTCGACCTGCACCTCGCCATCGGAGAAGCGGCCGACGAGGGCCTTGCCCAGCGGCACGCCGAGCTCGCGGCACACCGACAGCGCCAGCGGGCGGTTCGCATTGCCGGTGAACAGCAGCAGGTTTTGCTTGCGCATCGCGGGAGCTCCGGGAGAGGTGGCCGGGCGGAACGGTTTGGCAGGGGCGGTAGGATTCGAACCTACGGATGCCGGGATCAAAACCCGGTGCCTTGGGCCACTTGGCGACGCCCCTGTGTGTCTGTTGCCGTCAGGCAGCGAGCGCCGCCCCGAGGGGAGAACGATCGACACCGACGCAGGCCCGGCAACCCCAGCCCTCGGCCGACAGCTGGCGCTGCGCGGCTTCGGCCTCGGCCCGCGAAGGCAGTTCGACGAAGCAACCGCCCCCGGTACCGGTGAGCCGCGCATCCCCGAATGCCTCCAGACGATCCAGCAGCGTCGACACGAGTGGCGCGCGCTGGCGCAGCACCGGCTCGAAGGCGTTGCCGTGGACCGTCCCGGAAAGGAAGTCGGCGATTGTAGCCGGGGGCGCATCCCGCTTCAAATCAGGGGCTTGGAAGAGTTCAGCCGTCGGGACGGAGACCCCGGAATCGGCGACGAGGTAATGCCGCTCCCCCAAGGCCATCGGGGTGAGGGCCTCCCCCACCCCCTCGGCCCATCCGCTGCAGCCACGGACGAACACCGGGACATCGGCGCCGAGCGCCAGGCCGAGCGCCGCAAGGCGGTCGACGCCGAGATCCAGCCCCCAGAACTGGTCGAGGGCGACCAGCACGGTGGCTGCATCGGACGAGCCACCACCAAAGCCCCCACCCACAGGAATGCGCTTTTCGACGGCGATATCGACACCTTGCCGGACTTTTACCGAACTTTTCATCCCAGCGGCTTCCAAGCGCAGGCGTTCGGCGGCACGAATGACCAGGTCTTTGGAAGGCTCCGGAGCATAGTCGGGCGCGCCAATGCGCTCGATGCGCTCATCGTCACGCGGACGAAGCCAGACCGTGTCGCCCCAGTCCAACAACTGGAACACCGTCTGCAGGGCGTGGTACCCGTCGGGACGGCGCCCCGTGATGGCGAGGAACAGGTTGAGCTTGGCCGGCGCCGGGTAGGCCCGCCAGCCCGGGCGATCGTCCGGGGGCGCCCTCATTCCGCCCCCGCCTTCCACTCGCTGACGACGAGGCGGACGGAGGCTCCCTCGGTCTCGGCGAAGACACGGCGCGGCAGCGGCGGGTCGCCAGGCCACCAATCGCGGTAGGCCAGGACCCAGGCGTCCTGACGGAAGCCGACCGGGCGTCCGTCCGCATCGACGGACAGTCCAGCGAGCGGCCCCGGGCCCCTCAGGCCGCGGACCCAATCAGGCAGTTGCCGGATCGGCAGGCGCCAACCGGTGGCTTCGAGCAGCAGGCTTTCCGCGTCGGGACCCTCGCGAGGGCCGCCCTCGAGACCCTCGAGCGTCGCGTGCCCGGCGCGGCCGGACAGCCGCCATTGCTTGCCGGTGACCGGGGCACTGAGGCGGATGTCGAAGCTCTCGCCCAACTGGACCCAGGACAGGTTCAAGGTACCGCCCTCGTTGCCCCGGGCGACGGCGAGACGCCCGGAGAGCGCCCAGCCGGGACCCTCGCGCAGTTGGGCGTCTCGGGCGGCAAGCGCGGCGAAAGCTTCCGGGGAGTCCGGCGGAGGCGCCGCCGTCGAGGCGACCGAGTCCTGGGCCGGCAGCGCCGGCGACGGGCCGATGCCGCGCTGCGTCGTGGCGCAGCCGGTGGCCATGAGCAGCAGGAGCGCGGAGAGCGTGGGACGGATCATTGGCCAAAGCGCTCCAAGGTGTCGGCCAGCACGGGATCCGCCGGGTCGAGTTGGCGCCCGCGTTCCCAAGCCACCCGGGCCTCGGCGGTGCGTCCCAGCAACCACAGGGCCTCGCCCCAGGCGGCAGCCGTCGGGGCTCCCGGCTCCGCGGCCCATGCACTCGCGAGCAGGGGTTCGGCGGCGGCCGGTTGCCCGCGCGCCAGCAGCAAGCTGCCCAGCGCGCGCAGCGCGGGCGCGTGTCGGGGATCACGGGCCAGCACCGCCCGCAGGTCGGCTTCGGCCTCCGGAGCCTTGCCAGCATTGCGGGCGACGCGGGCCCGGGCCACGCGCAGGGCGGGATCGTCTTCCAGCACCGCGAGCCCTCGGGTCAGCGCTGCCTCGGCCTCGGGCCGGCGGCGGCGGGATTCCCACTGGTCCGCTTCGGCAATGAAGGCGTCGCGCCGGATGGCGCCATCCGCCCCGTCATCGGCCTGGAGATCACGCAGGGCGGCGAGGCTGTCCTCGAATCGCGCCTGCCGGGCCAGCACCACCCCCAGCCGCAGGCGGGCCCGGTCGCGCGCCTCGCCCTGGTCGAGGCGACGGTACCAGCGCTCGGCCGCGGGCCAATCCTGCAGGCGCTCGGCGAGTTCCCCCAGCAGCAAGGGCAAGGCGGGTTCGGGAGTGGCCCGGCTGACGGCGAGCGCTTCGGCCTCGTTGAAGAGCCGTCGCAACCCGGGAAGGTCGCCGGCGCGGGCCAGCCACGTCGAGCGCAGCGTCATCGAACGCGCATCCTGGGGCCCCTGCGCCATGGCCGCGGCGGCCGCTTCCGGGTCCCCGAGCACGGCCAAGGCCTCTGCGGCGATCCGACGCTGCTCGGCCGGCAGGTCGCCGCGCGACAGCACCAGCCGCACCTCGGCGCGGGCCGCCTCGCGCTCGCCTCGCTGCGTCAGGCGCTCGGCGCGCAGCAGACCGGCGCGCGGATCGGCGGGAAAGCGCTGCACGAGCGCATCGACCCACTGCGCCGACAGGGCGCTGTCACCGAGCCGCTGGGCCAATCCCGCCATCGCCAGCCAGGCGTCGAGCCGCTGCGGGAAGCCGGGATGGACCCGCAGGGCGCGCAGAACGGCGCGGGCGATCACGCCCTGGTCGGGATACGGCGCCTCGAGCCCGGCGACGAGCACGGGAAGGTTCGCCTCTTCGCCCAGCAGCCGCAGCGCGGTGCCCACCGCCCGGTCGTCGTCGCCCTGCAGGATGTGGAAGCGCAAGGCCAGCGCGTCGCGACGCGCCGACTGCGGCTGCAACTGCGTCCAGCGCTCCAGCGCCGCGGCGGCGCGGAAGGTGTCCCCGGCCTCGAGCGCCGACTCGACCGCACGCTCCGCGAGCAATGCATCGCCAGACGCCTGCGCGGCGACGAGCGCGTGCGCCGCGGCGGCGGCCTTGTCGCCTCCGGCGCGGGCGAATTCGGCGGCGAGCAAGGCTTCGAGGAGGTCCTGGGACAGCACGGCAGCCCGGGACGGTGACGACGCCACGGTTCCGAACGACAGCAGCGCGGCGAGGGGCAGCGCGAACGGACTCCAAGGACGGCGATTCATCGGGACTCCAAGCGGGGCCGCTAGAATACCGCCCCGACGCCGCCACGCGCCCGCTTCCGCGCCCCTCATGCCTTTGATCGCCCTCGGAGTGAACCACCAGACCGCGCCCGTCGAGGTGCGCGAGAAGGTGGCCGTGGGCGAAGCGCAGATGGCCGACACCCTGCGCCAGTTGCAGCAGGTCGAAGGCGTCGAGGAAGCGGCGCTGGTCAGCACCTGCAACCGCACCGAGATCTACGCGCGCATCGACGAGGGACGCGTGCCGGCGGTGGTCGACTGGCTGGCCCGCCGCAACGGCCTCGCCGCCGACGCGCTCGCCACCTACGTCTACACGCATGAAGGCGACGCGGCGGTGCGCCACCTGTTCCGCGTGGCCACCGGGCTCGATTCACTCGTGCTCGGCGAGCCGCAGATCCTCGGCCAGGTCAAGGACGCCTGGCAGCAGGCGCGCGGCGCCGGCAGCCTGCGCACGCCGCTCGACCGTCTGTTCCAGCAGAGCTTCGCGGTGGCCAAGCGCGTGCGCACCGACACCCGCATCGGCGCCCATCCGGTGTCGGTGGCCTACGCCGGCGTGCGGCTGGTGCGGCAGGTGTTCGCCGACCTCGACCGAGCCACCGTTTTGCTGGTCGGCGCCGGCGACACCATCGAGCTCGCCGCCAAGCACCTCGTCAACGCCGAGGCCAAGCGCCTGCTGATCGCGAACCGGACGCTGGAGCATGCCCAGACGCTGGCCTCCAAGGTCGGGGGCTATGCCCTGCCGCTGTCCGAGCTCGCGCGCCACCTGCCCGAAGCGGACGTGGTGATCTCGGCCACCGCCGCACGCGAGCCGGTGCTGCGCGCCGCCGACGTGCGCGACGCGTTGAAGGCCCGCCGGCAGCGCCCGATGTTCCTGCTCGACCTTGCCGTACCGCGCGACATCGATGCGGCGGTAGCGCAGCTGCCGAACGCCTACCTCTACACCGTCGACGACCTCGAGCAGGTCATCAGCGAAAGCAAGGCCTCGCGCCAAGCCGCCGCCGAGCAGGCCGAGGCGATCATCGACCTCTCGGTCGAGCACTTCATGGCCTGGTGGCGCGCGCAGGGCCAGCAGGACAGCCTGCGGTCGCTCCGGCGAACGGCCGAACTGGCCAAGGCCGACGCGCTGGCCAAGGCCCGCGAGCGACTGGCCGCCGGCGAGCCGGCCGAGGCGGTGATGGAGCGCCTCGCCCACCAGCTCACCAACCAGCTGCTGCATGCGCCCTCGACGGCCCTGCGCCAGGCGGCGCTCGATGGCGATGCGGCCACGCTGGCCGCCGCGGCCAAGCTCTTCGCGGCCGACGGTTCGCCTGCCGGCCCCAACGAATCCGCATGAGCCCGGGACTGCGTCGCAAGCTGCTGGCGCTCGCCGAGCGCCACGAAGAAGTGGGCCGCCTGCTCGCCGAGCCCTCGGTGATCGCCGACAACGCGAAGTTCCGCGCGCTGTCCCGCGAGTTCTCCCAGCTCCAGCCCGTGGCGGATGCGCTGGCGCGCGAGGCCGCGCTGCAGGCCGACCGCCGCGAAGCCGAGGCGATGCTGGCCGACCCGGACCTGCGCGCCATGGCCGAGGATGAGCTGCCGGCCATCCGCGACGCGCTCGCCGCGCTCGACGACGAATTGACCCTGCTGCTGGTGCCCAAGGACCCGCGCGACGAGGGCAATCTGTTCCTCGAGATCCGCGCCGGCACCGGGGGCGACGAGGCCGCGATCTTCGCCGGCGACCTGTTCCGCATGTACGCGCGCTACGCCGAGCGGCAGGGCTGGCGCGTCGAGGTGCAGAGCGCCAACCCCGGCGAACACGGCGGCTTCAAGGAGATCGTCGCGCGCGTCGAAGGCCGCGGCGCGTATTCCAAGCTGAAGTACGAATCCGGCACCCACCGCGTGCAGCGCGTGCCGGACACTGAAGCCCAGGGCCGCATCCACACCTCGGCAGCGACGGTGGCGATCCTCCCCGAGCTCGAGGACGTGGCCGAAGTCGTGATCAACCCGGCCGACCTGAAGGTCGACACCTTCCGCAGCTCGGGCGCCGGCGGCCAGCACGTCAACAAGACGGAATCGGCCATCCGCATCACCCACGTACCGAGCGGCCTCGTCGTCGAATGCCAGACCGAGCGCAGCCAACACGCCAACCGCGACAAGGCCATGCAGCGCCTGAAGTCGGCGCTGTACGAACAGCAGGTGGCCGCACAGCAGGCCGCCACCGCGGCCTCGCGCCGCCTGCAGGTGGGCAGCGGGGACCGCAGCGCCCGCATCCGCACCTGGAACTTCCCGCAGGGCCGCGTGACCGACCATCGCGTGGAAGGGCTGACGCTCTACGCGCTGCCGACGATCATCGAAGGCGACCTCGACGAGCTGGTGCAGCGCCTGGCGCAGGAAGCCCAGGCCGACGAGCTGAAGCTGCTGACCGAGGCGGCCTGAGCCACGGCGCGCTAAGGTCGCGCCATGGCGAAGAGCAAGGCGGCGGCCTCACGCGACGACACGGGCGACGGTGCCGGGAACGGCAACGGCAGGCTGAAGAAGAAGGACTACCTCGAGCGCCTCGCGCCGCTGCAGCTTGCCCTGTCGGAGGCGGAGCGCTGGGTGGCCGCCACCGGCCAGCGGCTGCTGGTGATCGTCGAAGGCCGCGACACCGCCGGCAAGGGCGGCGTGATCCACGCCATCGCCGAGACGTTGAACCCGCGCCACTGCCGCGTCGTCGCGCTCAACAAGCCCACCGAGACCGAGCGCGGGCAGTGGTACTTCCAGCGCTACATCGCCCACCTGCCCTCGGCCGGCGAGATCGTGCTGATGGATCGCAGCTGGTATAACCGCGCCGGCGTGGAAAAGGTGATGGGCTTCTGCACCGAGACGCAGTACCGCGCTTTCCTCGAACAGGTGCCGGTGTTCGAGAAACTGCTCGCCGACGACGGCATCCGCATCGCCAAGTACTGGCTGGGCGTCGACCAGGCCAAGCAGGAGGAGCGCTTCGCCGAACGCGCCCAGGACCCACTGAAGCGCTACAAGCTGTCGCCGATCGACCTGAAGGCGCGCGAGAAGTACGCCGAGTACACCAAGGCGCGAGAGGCCATGCTCGCCGCCACGCACACCGCGCATGCGCCGTGGACCCTGGTGGACTTCAACGACCAGCGTCGCGGCCGGCTGACGATGATCCGACACTGGCTGGGCAGCCTGCCGTGGCAGGCCCCCGACGACCGCGCGCTGAAGCTACCGAAGCTGTCCGGCAAGCCCCTGCCCGAGCGTTACGCGGCGCTGCCGCCGATCGCGGACACCTCGGACTCGGAGGCGCCGGTCAGGCCGGCGTCGAAGCGGCCTCGCCCGCCGACGTCGAAGCCGCGGAAACCTCGCTGATCTTCGCTTCGATCTCGGCGCCGGTCACCGGGCCGAGGAACTTGTGCGCCACGGTGCCGTCGGGCGCGACCAGCACGGTGAACGGCAAGCCACGCGGGGTGTCGAAATCGGCCGGCGGGCTGTAGACGTCAACGATGGCGACGGGGTACTCCGGCTTCACCTTCTCCGCATAGAACGCGCGCATGTCTTCGGGCGTGATCTCCTCGTAGGCGAGGCCGATGATCACGAGGTCCTCGCGCTTCGCATCGAGCGCGTTCAGATCGGGGATCTCCTTCAGACAGGGCGCGCACCAGGTCGCCCAGAAGTTCACCACCACCCACTGGCCGCGCTGCGCGGCGAGGTCGAAGCGGCCGTGGTCGACGGTGTCGACGGCGAGCGTGGGATGCGTGGGCTTGGCCGCATCCGCCGCGGCGGGTGCCGGGGCCGGCGTGGCTTCCAACGGCGCGGGCCCGGACTCCGCCGGTGCCGCCTCGGCGATCGGCGTGGCGGCCTCGACCGGGCCGGCGTCGGGCGACGTCGACGCCGACGGCCCGCAAGCGGCGAGCGTGAGCGCGACGGCCGCGAGCAACGCGGGGCGAGCGAAGGCGGAACGGAAGGGCATCACGGGGAGTCCAGTTCAGGAAGGAGGAAATCGGAGAGAGGATGCCTGAGCGCGGTGTCGAGGGGCTGTCGCAGGTGGCGCAGCGCCGAGAGCGCCGCCCGTCCGATGGCGTCCTGCGCGCCCGGCAAGGTGCAATCCGCCGGAGGCAGGCGCAGGCCGAGGCGTTCGTGCAGGTCTTCCAAGGTGACGGTGGCGAGGTCGCGCACCGGCAGCCAGGCGCCACTCTCGCCGCGCTGCACGACGCGGAGTTCGGCGAGGCCGCCAAGCAGGCGCTGGCAGAGGTCGTCGGTCAGGGCCGGTTCGAGCGCCCGCAGGGCCTCGGCATCTAGGCCCCGGCCGTGGCGCCGGCTTTCCTCCAATCGGGCCAGGAGGCGCAGGCAGGCATAGAGCTCGGCGCCTGCCGGCAGCCGCTGGTGCCTCGGCTGGTAGCGGAACGCACCCAACGAGGCGGCCAAGGACGCGCCCAGCAGGACCACCAGCCAGCTCAGCCAGACCCAGACCAGAAAGATCGGGATGACGGCCAGGGCGCCATAGAGCTGCTCGAAGTTGGTGTTGCGCAGGTACCACGCGAAGCCGTGCTTGGCGGTTTCGAACAGCACGGCGGCCAGCAGGGCGCCGGCCAGCGCGAAACGCAGCGGTACCGGGCGGTTTGGGATCAGGCGGTAGGCGGCGGTGAACACGATGAAGGCCACCACGAACGGCATCGCCCCCAGGGCCTGCTGGCCCAGCGTGGCGTTGGCCTTGGCGAACGCGGGCAGCGCGAACAGCCAGGTGCTCACCGCCAGGCTGGAGGCCGCCAGCACCGCGCCGAGCGTCAGCAGGGTCCAGTACACCACGAGCCGCCACAGCGTCGGCCGCGGCTGCGGCACGCGCCAGATGCGGTCGAAGGTCTGCTCGATGGCCAGCATCACCAGCAGCACCGACACCAGCAGTGCCACGAGGCCCTTCAGGCTGAGCTGGCGCGCGCTGCCGGCCAGCTGACGGAGGGTGTCGGCCACGGCGGACGCGGCCTCGGGCACGAAGTTCTGGAACACGAAATCGACCAACGCCTGCGTCCAGGCGTCGAACACCGGAAAGGCCGCGAGGATGGCGAACACCACGGCCGACAGCGGCACCAGCGCGAAGACCGTCGTATAGGACAGCGCGCCGGCCGATTCAAAGCAGCGGTCGTCGACGAAGCGGCGCGCGAGGAAGCGGAAGAAGGTGGTGCTGAGGTCGCGATCGAGGCGATCCCACCAGCGTTGGAGGACGGCAAACCAGGTCATGGGGCGGAAGCCTAGCGCGGCGGGCGGCGCTTGCGCCTCACGCCGGCAAGCCCCCGCGATGGGTTAGCCTTCGCGCCCGCCCTACCCAGCCGGAGCCGCCATGGCCGACGTGCTTGTTCTCTACTACAGCCGCGGCGGCTCGGTGGCCGCGCTGGCGCGCCAGATCGCCCGTGGTATCGAATCGGTCGACGGCATGACGGCGCGCCTGCGCACGGTTCCGCCCGTGGCGCCGACGACGATCATGGCCAGCCCGCCGGTCCCCGAGGACGGCGCGCCCTACGTCACCAAGGCCGATCTGGCCGAATGCGTCGGCCTCGCGCTCGGCAGTCCGACCCGCTTCGGCAACATGGCCGCGCCGATGAAGCATTTCCTCGACACGACGGGCGCGGAGTGGGCGTCCGGCACGCTGGCCGGCAAGCCGGCCGCGGTGTTCACGTCGACCGCGTCGATGCACGGCGGGCAGGAGTCCACCCTGCTCTCCATGCACCTGCCCCTGCTGCATCACGGTTGCCTCGTCGTCGGGCTGCCTTTTTCGGAAGCGGCGCTTTCCAGGACAACCAGCGGCGGCACGCCCTACGGTGCCAGCCACGTCGCCGGCGCCAGCGACGACGCCACCCTCAGCGATGACGAGAAGGCGTTGGCGCAGGCTTTGGGCCGGCGGCTCGCCGATGTCGCCCGGCGCCTTGCCTGAGCCCCCTCCCCCGCCCCACGGACGAGACCCGAACCCATGAACATCCTGCTGCGGCCGCTGCCGTGGATCCTTGCCTTGGCCCTGCTGCAGCCGGTCTGGCATCTGTGGCTGGCGCCGTCCACCTGGCTGCCGCCGGTCTTCGTGGCCGGATTGATGAGCCTGCCGATCCTGCCCGCCGTACTGCTCGCGCTGTTCCGCCGGCCCAGCGCCGGCTTCTGGGGGGGCGTGGCCGCGCTGCTGTACTTCTCGCACGGCGTCATGGAGCTGTGGAGCAACCCCGAGGTCACCGCGCTGGCGGCGGTGGAGACGCTGCTGGCGGTCGGCATGGTCGTCGCCGCCAGCTGGCGCGGGCTGCAAGCGCGGGCCGCGGCGCGACGCACCAAAGCGGCCGAGCCCGCCGCCTCGGCCGGCGACGCCGGCGCGCAGTAAACTGCCGCCCCCCTTACGCCCACGGAGCACCGCGATGGACGAGCTGCTGATCGTCACCACCGGCGGCACGATCGACAAGGTCTACTTCGACGACAAGTCGGACTACCAGGTCGGCGAACCGCAGATCGGCAACATCCTGCGCGAGCTGGGCGTGGCCTTCCGCTTCACCGTCATCCCGGCGCTGCGCAAGGACAGCCTGCACATCACCGACGACGACCGCCAGATGGTGCGCACGCTGATCGCGGCGCAGCCGCAGAAGCACGTGCTGATCACCCACGGCACCGACACCATGGTCGAAACGGCGAAGGTGCTGGCCGACCTGGGCAAGACCATCGTACTGACGGGCGCGCTGAGCCCCGCGCGCTTCCGCGGCTCCGACACCGAGTTCAACGTGGGCTGCGCGGTCGGCGCGGTGCAGTCGATGCCGCCCGGCGTCTACATCGCGATGAACGGCCGGGTGTGGGATCCGTTCAAGGTGCGCAAGAACGTCGCCGCGAACCGTTTCGAAGCCGTCGACTGAACCTAGAATGCAGAAGCCCGCACCTTGCGGCGCGGGCTTCTTGGTGATGCGAGGCTGGGAGACGCCGCCGGGCCCGGGCCGAAGCCCGGACCCGCCGTCGCTCCCCTTTTCCGCCTTAGAACGTGATCGTCCAGCGACGCAGGGTGCCGGTGTCACCGCGGGCGTTGTCGTTGACGCGCAGGTTCCAGGTGCCGTTGAGCTGCTCCGAGGACAGGTTGATCGTGTAGGTGCCGATCAGGTTGTCCGCGCTGCCGCCCGCACGATTCGAGATCGTGTACAGCGAACCATCCGGCGCGACCAGCTGGACCAGCAGGTCGCCGCGGTAGGTGTGGGCGATGTCCACCGACACCGAAGCGTTGGACGGCGCGGCACCCGTGCGGCCCGTCACCGAGATCGGCGAATTGATCGTGGTGTTGTCGCGGATCGCGAAGTCGGTCTCGTTGGCGTAGGTCTGCGTGGTCGGGGGCGTACCACCGCCACCACCACCGCCACCGGCGGCGTCAACCGCGCGCTTGGCATCGATGATGCCGGCGCCGCAACCACCCGAGCACGCACCCGCCAGCGGGTAAGCGGTGCTCTTCAGCAGCGACTCGACTTCCGCCGGCGTGTAGAGCGGCAGGCCGAGGGCCAGGCGACGGCTCTGCACCAGTGCCACGGTACCGGCGACGTGCGGTGAAGCCATCGAGGTGCCACTGTAGCTGGCGTAGCTCTCGGCGCCCGGCGTGGTGGTGCCGGCGTTGAGCGTCGAGAGGATGGCCGAGCCCGGGGCCGAGACGTCGATCAGCGTGCCGAAGTTCGAGAAGCTCGAACGGGCCGAAGCGCTGGTGACCGAAGCGACGTTGATGACGTTGGCGCAGCTCGCCGGGGTGAAGCCCGAAGCATTGGCATTGCTGTTGCCGGCCGCCACGACGACGGTGGTGCCGCGCGAGACGGCGCCGTTGATGGCGTTCTGGGTGGTCGCGCCGCACGAACCCGAGCCGCCCAGCGACATGTTGATGACGTGCGCCTTCTGCGAGGCCGACAGCGTCGGCACGCCGGAGACGGTGCCGCCCGAAGCCCAGATGATGGCGTCGGCGATGTCCGAGGTGGAGCCACCGCCGCGACCGAGGACGCGAACCGGCATCACCTTGGCGTTGAACGCGGTGCCCGCGACGCCCGCACCATTGTTGGTGCGCGCGGCCACCGTGCCGGCGACGTGCGTGCCGTGCCAGCTGGAGTTCTGGCCGCCGGAGAAATCACCCGGGTCCGACGGGTCGGAATCACGGCCGTTGCCGTCGCCCGAGACCGTGGTGCTGGTGATGAAGTCATAGCCCGCGACGAGGTTGCCGGTGATGTCGCTGTGGGTGGCCTGTCCCGTGTCCAGCACCGCGACGATGATGCCGGTGCCCGTCGCGACGTCCCACGCGGTGTTGGCGCGGATGCCCGCATCCGCATCGAAGAAGCCCCACTGCTCGTTGTAGCGCGTGTCGTTGGGGGTGAGCGCCGGACGCATGATCAGGTCGGGCTCGACGTACTCGACGCCCGGCATGGCAGCCAGCTGCTGCATGGCCTGCACGGCTTCGGCCGAGCTCAGCGCGCGGCTGGCGCGGATGACGTCGGCACCCAGGCCCATGCGGCGGAAGTGGCGCAGGCCAGCGGCGCCGCGCGAGGACTTGGCCATCACCGCGTTCGCCCCCTGAAGCGAACGCGCGACCATGGCCGGATTGGCGCGCTCAGCCGTGCCGTCGCGGAATTTGACGATGAAGCCCGAGAACTCGGCGCCGGACTCGACGGCCATCTTGTTGACGATGCGCGCGCCGTCGGCGGCGACGGCGGCACCCATCGGCGCCATCGCGACGATCAGCGCGGCGGCGAGAGCGTGGGGCTTGAAGGACTTGCGATTCACGTGATGTTTCCCCTGGTCGAATTGAACGAACGGAAAGTCGGGCTGAGGCCCTTGGCGTCCCTGCGCCAGTTGCCGGCCCCGTCGCGCTGGCGCGTTCCGCGGGCCGCCCCCGCCGACCAGACCGGTCCATGGCGGGCCAGGTGGGCCAGCCGGGACAGGGCTGTCGCGGGAGAGTCGTGACGGGGACGTGCGGTGAAGCGGGTCACGTTTTCGTCACCGGACTGAAGAAACGCTGTCACATTGGTTGCTTCAAGCAATGGTTTCAGTCCGAAACAGTTGGGGCTTGGCACCAAAGCGTCTTGGATTTCCTTGTAGATCCTGAATGCGCGTGAAATCCGCACCGGCCGGCCCTTAACTGCGCGGCCCGCCCCCGGCCCGGCGGGACCAACCGCCGTCAAACGGGGTTTTGACCAGCGTCAATCGGTCGCATCCGACCGACGCTCACACTGGCCTCACTTCCACGACGAGGCCTCCCATGAGCGCGTCCGCGCCCACCCGGCACCCCGAGACCCCAGCCGCGACCTACAACGACCGGGTCGTCCTCCAGTTTTCGCTGGCCACCGTGATCTGGGGCGTCGTCGGCATGGCCGTCGGCGTGCTGCTGGCCGCCCAGCTCTACTGGCCCGCCCTGAACTTCGACACCGCCTGGCTGAGCTTCGGCCGCCTGCGGCCGTTGCATACGAACGCCGTGATCTTCGCGTTCGGCGGCAGCGCGCTGTTCGCCACGTCGCTGTACGTGGTGCAGCGCACCTGCCACGTGCGGCTGCTGTCCGACAAGCTGGCGAGCTTCGTCTTCTGGGGCTGGCAGGCGATCATCGTCGCGGCCGCCGTGTCCCTGCCTCTCGGTTTCACGCAAGGCAAGGAATACGCCGAGCTGGCGTGGCCGATCGACATCGCCATCGCGGTGGTCTGGGTGGCCTACGCCGTGCTGTTCTTCGGCACCATCGTGAAGCGACGCGTGAGCCACATCTACGTGGCGAACTGGTTCTACGGCGCCTTCATCATCGCCGTCGCGGTGCTGCACATCACCAACTCGCTGGCGCTGCCGACCTCGGCACTGCACAGCTACCCGATCTACTCGGGTGCCGTCGACGCGATGGTGCAGTGGTGGTACGGCCACAACGCGGTGGGTTTCTTCCTGACCGCCGGCTTCCTCGGAATCATGTACTACTTCGTGCCGAAGCGCGCCGGCCGGCCGATCTACAGCTACCGCCTGTCGATCGTGCACTTCTGGGCGCTGATCGCCATCTACATGTGGGCGGGCCCGCACCACCTGCAGTACACGGCGATCCCGGACTGGGCGCAGAGCCTCGGCATGGTGTTCTCCCTGGTGCTGCTGGCCCCGAGCTGGGGCGGCGCCATCAACGGCATCATGACCCTCTCGGGCGTGTGGCACCTGCTGCGCACCGACCCGATCCTGAAGTTCCTCATCGTGTCGCTGTCGTTCTACATGATGAGCACCTTCGAAGGGCCGATGATGTCCATCAAGTCGGTCAATGCCCTCTCGCACTACAGCGATTGGACCATCGGCCACGTGCATTCCGGCGCGCTCGGCTGGGTGGCGATGATCTCGATCGGCGCGGTCTACATGCTGATCCCGAAGTGCCTCGGCCTGAAGGAAATGGCCTCGACCAAGCTGATCGACGCGCACTTCTGGACGCACACCATCGGTGTGGTGCTCTACGCCGCCTCGATGTGGGTCTCGGGCATCGGCCAGGGCCTGATGAGCCGCGCGGCGAACGTCGACGGCACGCTGACCTATGCCTGGATCGAGATCGTCAAGTTCACCTACCCGTACTACCTGATCCGCCTTGCGGGCGGCGTGCTGGTGATCGTCGGCATGGTGCTGATGGTGGTGAACGTCTGGAAGACCCTGCAGGCCTCGCGCGGCGCGGTCGAACACCCCGTCCTCGAACCGGCCCACGCCTAAGGAGTCGCTGCGATGAGCCATGACAAGATCGAACGCAACGTGGGCCTGATGGGCGTGCTGATCGCCGTCGCGATCAGCTTCGGCGGCCTCGCCGAGATCGTCCCGCTGATGCACAGCGCCGAGCAGGTGGAACCCCTGCCGGGCATGAAGCCCCGCCCCGCCCTCGAGCAGGCCGGTTTCGACATCTACGTCCGCGAGGGTTGCTACAACTGCCACTCGCAGATGGTGCGCACCCTGCGCTTCGAGACCGAGCGCTACGGCCACTACTCGCTGGCCGGGGAATCGGTGTACGACCGCCCCTTCCAGTGGGGCAGCAAGCGCACCGGCCCGGACCTCGCCCGCGTGGGCGGCCGCTACTCCGACGACTGGCACCGCGTGCACCTGATGGACCCGCGCTCGGTGGTGCCGGAATCGAACATGCCGGCCTACCCGTGGCTGGCCGAAACGCCGGTCGACGGCGCCGCGATCTCGGCGAACCTCGCCGCGCTGCGCACGCTCGGCCACCCCTACACCGACGAAGACCTGCAGGGCGCCGCGGCGGCCGTGGAGGGCAAGTCGGAACTCGATGCGCTGGTGGCCTACCTGCAGGGCCTCGGCAAGCACGCCCCGCGAGGTTGACATGATCGCCGGTACCGTCACCGCCCTTCTCCTGGCCGCCTTCCTCGGCGGCTGCGTCTGGCTCTTCGCCGTGCGCCGCGCCGCCGACTTCGACCGGATGGCCCGCATTCCCCTTGATGACAACGCCGAGGAGGCCCGCCCGTGAGCGACTTCTGGTCCTGGTTCCTGATCGCCCTGGTCGTCCTCAACCTCGTCGGCTGCGTCTGGCTGCTCTGGTACACCTCGAAGCAGCGCAACAGCAGCTTGCCCACCGGCGAGACCACCGGCCACGTCTGGGACGGCAACATCACCGAGTACAACAAGCCGCTGCCGCGCTGGTGGATCAACCTGTTCTACCTGACGATCGCCTTCACCATCGGCTACTTCGTGGTCTATCCGGGCTTCGGCAAGGCCGAAGGCAGCTTCGGCTGGAGCTCGCAGAAGCAGCACGACGCCGAAAAGGCCAAGGCGGATGCCGCATTCGCCGAGCGCTACGCCCAGTTCGCCACGATGCCGATCGCCGAGATCGCGGAATCGCCGGAGGCCCTGGCCGTGGGTCGCAACCTGTTCGCGAACAACTGCGCGCAGTGCCACGGCTCGGACGCCCGCGGCGCGCGTGGCTTCCCGAACCTCACCGACACGACGTGGCTGTACGGCAAGGACGAGCCGACGATCCTCGCGACCATCACCCACGGCCGGATGGGCGTGATGCCGGCCCTGGGCGCGGCGGTCGGTGACGATGCCGCGGTGACCGCCGTCGCCACCTACGTGCAGTCCCTGTCGGGCGCGACCGTGGATCCGGCGCTGGCCTCGGTCGGCAAGGCGAAGTTCGACGTCATCTGCGCGGCCTGCCACGGCATCGAAGGCAAGGGCAACCCGGCCCTGGGGGCCCCGAACCTCACCGACGCCGACTGGTTGTACGCCCCGGACCTCGCGACGATCCGCGAAGGCATCATCAAGGGCCGCAATGGCCAGATGCCGGCCTTCGAACCGGTGCTGGGCGCGGACCGCGTCCGCTTGGTGGCCGCTTACGTTCATTCGCTGAGCGATGCCCCCGTGCTGGCCTCGACGCCGGCGCCCGCGGAGGCCGCTCCCGCCGCGGATGCGGTGACGGGCGAGCCCGCGCCAGCGAGCGAAGCCGCGCCGCCGGCCGCCGCGAGCGAGGGCTGAGGCCATGGACGACGGCCCGATCATCGAGCACCCGCCGCGCAGTTGGACCCAGCGGCTCGGCGCGATCCTCTGGCCGTCGTTCTTCGCCGCCGGCGTGATGACGATGGTGTTCTTCGCCTTCGTCGATCCGCTGGACCTCCGCGACATCAGCTTCCCCGATCTCGACCACGAGATCGGGCGCGGCATCGGCTACACGATCTGCTTCTTCATGTTCTGGGCGGCGACCGCGAGCTCGAGTCTGTTCACCTGGATCCTGCTGCGTCCCGCCAGCCGCTTCAACGGCCCGCTCAAGGACTGAATCGATGGGCAAGCCGCTGCCGCTGAAGGTCGTCGACGACGGCGCCCTGTACGTCTCCGAGGCGAAGGTCTACCCGCGCGAGGTGTCCGGGCTGTTCCAGCGCCTGCGCCATCTCGCCGTGTTCGTGTTGCTCGGCCTGTACTACGGCGTGGCCTGGGTCTCCATCGATGGCCAGCAACTGGTGCTCTGGGACCTGCCGGCGCGCAAGTTCCACGTGTTCGGCTTGGTGTTCTGGCCGCAGGACTTCATCTTCCTCGCCCTGCTGCTGGTGATGGCGGGCCTCTCGCTGTTCTTCTTCACCGCCCTCGCGGGGCGGCTGTGGTGCGGCTACGCCTGCCCGCAGACGGTGTGGACCGAAGTCTTCCTCTGGATGGAGCGCTGGACGGAAGGCGACCGCGCCAAGCGGATGAAGCTCGACGCCGCGCCCTGGTCGCGCGAAAAGCTGCTGCGCAAGGGCTCGAAGCACCTGCTCTGGGCGGTGTTCGCGCTGTGGACCGGCTTCACTTTCGTGGGTTACTTCACGCCGATCCGCGATCTCGGCGCGCGCCTCCTGCCCTTCGAGTGGGGCGGCTACGAGACCTTCTGGACGCTGTTCTACGCGCTCGCCACTTGGGGCAATGCCGGCTTCCTGCGCGAGCAGGTGTGCAAGTACATGTGCCCTTACGCGCGCTTCCAGAGCGCGATGTTCGACCGCAATACGCTGATCATCGCCTACGACGAGCGCCGCGGCGAACCGCGCGGTCCGCGCAAGAAGGGCAGCCTCGCCAGCGTGCTCGAGCGCGCCCGTGGCCTGCTGTCGAAGCAGGACGCCGACGGCTGGGTGGCCTGGTTCGCCCGCCACCAGAGCGCCGCCAGCCTGGCCAGCGGCGCCCGCGGCACGACCTCGATCGTCGATGCCGCCATCCATGTCGACGACCGCGAGAAACCGAGTGGCGACGCGCTGGGCGACTGCATCGACTGCACGATGTGCGTGCAGGTCTGCCCCACCGGCATCGACATCCGCAACGGCCTGCAATACGAGTGCATCGCCTGCGGCGCCTGCATCGACGCCTGCGACGAGGTGATGGGCAAGCTGGGCTATCCGAAGGGCCTGGTGCGCTACTCGAGCCAGAACGCCGTCGATGGCAAGCCGACCAAGGTGCTGCGCGGCCGCGTCTGGGTCTACGGCGCGCTGCTGGCGGCCATCGGCGTCGGCATCGCGGCTGGCATCGCCACCCGCAGCCCGCTGATCGTCGACGTGCTGCGCGACCGCAACGCGCTGTACCGCACGAACATGGATGGCAGCATCGAGAACGGCTACACCCTGCGCCTGATCAACAAGTCCGAGGCGCCGGCGGCCTACCGCATCCGCATCATCGAGGCCCCGCAGGGCATCGCGCTGGCGGCCGATCCGGGCGCCATCGGCGTCGGCCCCGGCGAGGTGCGCAGCGTGGGTATCGCGCTGAGGGCCCCGGCCGGCGCAGTCACGGGCCGCGTCGACGTCACCCTCGAGGTGGCCACGCTGGACGGGACGACGACCGTGGCCGAGGAAACGCGCTTCTTCGGTCCGCTCTGACGCATCGCGCGGCCTTGCCGCGCGATGCCGCGCTCACTGCGACAGCCAGAGCCGCTCCATGTTCGGGAAGTTCCACTTGTCGGCCGATTCGAGCCCGACGATGCGGTCGCCGCAGTCCGGTGCGGCGAGGTCGATGTCCTTGATGAAGACCGGCTCGCGCTTGCGGGCGTTGAAGAACACCCGCACCTTCGGCGCCAGCAGCGAGCTTCCGCCCTGCTCGAGCACCACGCCGAGGCGGTCGGATTCGAGCCGCACCAGCGCGCCGACCGGGTAGATGCCGACGCTGCGGATGAAGGCCTTCAGCACCACTTCGTCGAAATGGCCCTTCCAGCTGACCATGCGCTGCAGGGATTCGGCCGGGCCCCAGGCCTTCTTGTAGGGACGGTTCGAGGTGATCGCGTCGTACACGTCGCACACCGCGCCCATGCGCGCCATCAGGCCGATCGCGTCACCCTTGAGGTTGTGCGGGTAGCCGCTGCCGTCGAACTTCTCGTGGTGGTGCAAGGCGACATCGAGCACCGCTTCGGACGCGCTGCCCGACTGCACGAGCATGTGGTAGCCGCGCACCGGGTGCGCCTTCATGATCTTGAACTCGTCGTCGCTGAGCGCGCCGGGCTTGTTCAGCACATTGAGCGGCATCGCGGCCTTGCCAAGGTCGTGGAGCATGCCGGCAGCACCCGCGTCGCGGACCTGGTCCTCCGGCAGGCCGAGGCGGCGAGCCAGCGCGACCATCAGCGCGCAGACGGCCACCGAGTGCATGTAGGTGTATTCGTCGTGGTTCTTCAGGCGCACGACGCTGAGCAGGGCATCGGGATGCCGGCTCACGGAGTCGTTGATCTCCTCGACCATCGGCATGACGGCTTCGGGCTGGATCGCCTTGCCGAGGCGCGCATCGTTGAACAGCGCGATCACCTGCGCCTTGCTGTCCTGGCAGATGCGGCGGGCGCGATGCAGTTCCTGGTCCATGCTGTGCCGCGGGGCCAGCGGCGCGGCGGGTGCCGCGGCGACGGCGTCGATGGCGACCGACGCCTCCGAGGCCGCGCGGTCCTCGATGCGATCCGAGGGTTCGTCGACGGGCGGCGGGTCCGAATCCAAGGCCTCCGGGCTTGGCGATCCGGCATCGACCTCTTCCGCCGCCGCGACAGGCGCGGGGGCGGCCGCGGTGCCGTCGTCTTCGACATCCAGTCCTTTGTCGGTGTCGATGATCAGTTCCTCGACGCCGCCTTCGGCCAACACCGCGATGTCGCGCGCTTCGAGCAGGAAGCCGTTCTTCACGAACGCGTGGTGGAAGCCCGAACCGCCAAGGCGGTGGAACCACATGCCGGCACGCGCGCGGGTGATGGGAACGGGCTTGATCATCGCCGCCAGCTTACGGCGTCACGGGCGCGTCCACAGGGGGTTGCGTCAAGGATTTGCCATCGGTGACAGGCGGGCGATTGATCGAACGCAAAGACGGGCGGCGCGGCCTCGGCCACACTGGCACCGATCCCGACCGCTCCCTCGGGCCTGCCCCGCGCCCGCCATGCCCCTGAACGCGAAGAATCCCGTCCTGCTGCTGCTCATCGGCCTGCCGGTGGCGACGCTGGCGGCGGGTGTCGCCACGCTGGCCCTCATTGGCCGGGGCGGCCTCGACACCGTGGGCGACCCGGTCCGGCGCACCGCCCAGGTGCAGCAGGTCGACCTCGCCGCCGATGCCGCGGCGCGCCAGCTGGGCTTGGAAGGACGACTGTCGATCGACGGGACGCTGGCGCGCGTCGAAGTGCCCGCCCTTGATGACGCCGCCCCGTTGCGCCTGCAGCTCGAGCATCCCATCGACGCTCGGCAGGATGTCACCCTCGAGCTCAGCCCGAAGGGCGGCGGCTGGCAAAGTCCGGCCTTCGACGCGGCGGTGGGTTGGCGGGTGTCCTTGGCACCGGCCGACGGGACTTGGCGCCTCGTGGCGCGCTGGCCGCGCGGCGCGCAGGCGATCGAGCTCGCCCCCGCAGTGGCCAGCGATGAACCGATGACCCCCGGCAGCGGCGATGGCCCCGGCTGACGGCCAGGCGCCGACGCGGCGCGGCCTGCGGCCGGCGGCCGCTTCCACGCCCTGCGCCCACTGTGGCGAAACGGCGACGAACCCCGTTCGGGCCCCGCTCGACGGCGTCGAGCGCG
>Ga0209278_1000701_pt1 | contig 23803 bp, 17 predicted proteins | sample JI81BgreenDNA_FD_187504 | JGI IMG/M metagenome (GOLD analysis project Ga0209278, IMG submission 187504) | Wastewater effluent complex algal communities from Wisconsin, to seasonally profile nutrient transformation and Carbon sequestration -... | ecosystem: Engineered > WWTP > Effluent > Algae... | reverse complement strand
AGCAGTGGTTCCGGCAGACATTACGCTATTGAACAACAGAATAAAATTTGTACTTTGGTTTTCAATTAGCTTCAATTACCAGCCTGACATTCATAAAATGCCAGCACATCAGCAAGCCGTCAACGTTGGCAGCAAGCAAATGAGAAACCTCAAATTCATATTAACTTACTTTCTTACAGTGCTTCTAATTGCAAGTTGTAAGACGAATGAAAGCGGTAATATAACGACTTTGAAAAGATACCCGAATGACACATCTATTTCAAAAAACGACGGAACACCCATAGACAGCTTATTTTTTTATTACCCAACAAAGTTCATTGACGACACAACATTACACAAGGACACTTTGGACGGATTTCATCAAAATTGGTTTTCTTCTTCATTGTATGCATTCAAGGAACCAATTCTTTACAACTATTACTTAGGACACGATATTTATCGGTTTCTCTGGCTCCGTACGTTTGACAGACCAGTTGTTTTTATTCTAAACCGAGACAACAGCAATGTTTGGCTAATTGCAAAAGTTCTTGACAGACAACCGCCTTTTCTTGACCAGACCGTTTTGAAAGCAGTACCGAAAAAAGGTAAAGGTTTAAAAGTGGAGTTAGTTCCTGATAGTATAATAAAAGGTGATCGAAAGGCTGACATCATTTTTAGAAATAAAATAAATCTCACTATTACTGAGTGGAACAAAGTGGACAGTTTAATAAATGCGGCTGACTTTTGGACTGTTCCACTTACTAAAGAGGCTAGCGGAACAGATGGCTCGCAGTGGATAATTGAGGCGCACCTGAAAGACAAATATCGTTTCGTGCAGAGATGGGCTCCAAAAGACAAATTCAGAAATATTGGAGAGTATTTAATTGAGCTAAGCAAACTGAAAGAAGAAATTTATTGACAAAGTAAAATCAACGGAGAAGGAATGCCTGCTGCCAACAAGAGGTTTGGCGTTATGTCGGCGGACAGAAAAGCACTCATTCAGCAGTTGAATTTCTAGGAACTTCAGTTCCCAGCTCGACGTTAAAACATCAACAACCATTTTAAACATCAACTTTATTAACTTTACTCAGGGCGACGTACGAGCTCGACGTTTTCCAAATTCCGCCACATCGCCAAGCCCTGAACGTTATGCCCAATTGTATGAGAATCCTCATAATAATTTTAATTACACTATTTGCACTTTCATGTAGACAAAATGATAAACATAAACTAAGTGTATCTAGTAGCTTAGATTCGACACAAAGTACAGATACAATCAAATTCGCAAACTTTGTTGACACAGTGTCATATGATTTACTTTGCAAATCCATCGACACAGTAAATAAAATCTTTAGTCATGTGAGAGACACAATGTTTGAATCTGAAGGTGTAGAATGGCCAGGAAAAATAGTTTCACATGACAAAAATGACTGGACAGTATTCGAGACATCTTGGAAAGACAACAAAAATATTTCCCGAGTGACAACAACCTCAAAGTCAATCAAATTCCAGACCCCATATCAAGTTGGTGACAGTATTAATAAAATTAAAAAAGACAAATATAATTTTACATTCAATGAGGGTGACGGAGCTGAATACTTTTATTTTACCAATGAAAGACAGAAACACTTAGGTTTTAGAGTCGACGAAAAATACTCTAACGAATTTTATAAAAATGTTTATGAAAAAGGCTTTACAGACCCAACCAAATACTTAAATGATAAAGCAACAATTATTGAGTTGACAATTAGCGGGCAATGTAATAATTAGATAATAAACAACTGGGCATAACAAAGGGTTTGGCGTTATGGCTGCTTGACGAATTACACATCAACAATAAATCACTATTCAACAGTTGTTCTCAGCTTGACCTTACGCTATTGAGCTGACTATTTTTAACATCAACTAATTATCTTTACTCAACATCAGTTCCCAGCTTGACAGAACGCTATACAGCCACAACGCCAAGCCTCGAACGTTGGCTGCAAGTGTAAAAAGACATCGACACAACAAACAGACGAGTGACAGAAACAGAAAAAAGTAACCCATTTTGACAGGTGGACACAGACATACAACCGATACAACAATTGGACAGCGAGTAAGCCGACACTCATTGCCGACCCTTCTGTATTTTTTATTTTCCCCACCGCACATTTTAAAAAATAATTTTCTGGCAGCCGCACAAGTGGCACATTGGCTTTTGCCCCAACCGCACAAGCCAACCCAAAGGCAAAATCCAAAGAGCCACTTTTACCCTCGCTTTGAAGAAAAAGTGTATCTTAAAAATCTAATTTTACAAACTGAATATTGAGCAATAAATGACAGCAGACCAATTAAAAGAACTCGAAGATAATTTATGGAAAGCGGCAGATAAGCTCCGTGCTGACAGCGGACTGAAAGCCAGTGAATACTCAACCCCAATTTTAGGACTGATTTTTCTTCGCTTTGCTTCTATCCGATACAACAAAGTGAAGGCAGAAATTAAAGCCGAACTGGAAGCTCAGAAGAAAAGCCGCAACCAACTGAAAGAAGAAGAAATTGCCATTCTGAAATGTGGTTTCTATCTGCCACCCGAAGCGGAATATGACTACCTGCTGAACCTTCCTGAGAAAACCGACATTGCCAAAGCCATTAAAAAGGCAATGGAACTGATTGAATATTACAAACCCGAACTGAAAGACAGTTTACCCAAAGACGAATACTTTAAACTCTACACCAAAGACGACCGCAGCCTGCCTAAAAGCTTGCTGAAAACTTTTAAAGACATTCCCGAAGATGCCACAGGCGATGTGTTCGGCAAAGTGTATGAATACTTTTTGGGTGAGTTTGCCCTTGCCGAAGGACAAGGCGGTGGAGCTTTCTATACGCCTACCAGCGTGGTAAAACTGATGGTGGAAGTGATTGAACCCTACAAAGGAACCATATACGACCCTGCCTGCGGCAGTGGCGGTATGTTTGTGCAAAGTAGCGAGTTTGTGGACAAACGCAGGGAAGAACTGCACGATGACGATACCAAAGACCTGATGGTGTATGGTGGTGAGAAAGACAGTGAAACCGTAAAATTGGCTCGAATGAACCTTGCCGTAAACGGACTGCGTGGGCAAATTGTGCAAGCCAATGCCTACTACGAAAATCCGTTTGACAGCTACGGAAAGTTTGACTACGTGATGGCTAATCCGCCATTTAATGTGGATGATGTCAACTACGACCGTGTGAAGGACGACAAGCGTTTTAATGAATACGGCATACCCAAAAACAAAACCCAACGCAAAAAAACAAACAGCCGTAAACAGCGTGCCCAATGCGAATTACCTATGGATAAACCTGTTTGCCACTTCCTTGAAAGACACAGGCAGAGCCGCTTTGGTAATGGCAAACAGTGCCAGCGATGCCCGAAACAGTGAAGCCGACATACGCCAAAACCTGATTAAAAGCGGAGTGATTGACTGTATGCTCACCTTGCCTAAGAATATGTTTTACACGGTTACTTTGCCTGCTACGCTGTGGTTTTTTGACAAGAACAAAAAAAGCAACGAAGACAAAATTCTCTTTATTGATGCCCGAAATATTTTCAGACAAGTTACACGGGCATTGCGTGAATTTACCGATGAACACATACAAAACATTGCTACCATTGTGCGGCTTTACCGTGGCGAAACCAAACGCCTTACAGCACTTTTAGCCAAATACCAACAGCAAGCCAACGATTTTGAACAGCAAGCCAAAAAACAAAAACAAGAAGTTGAAAAAATACAAAAGGCAAAGCCTACCGATGAAAAAGAACTAAAACGCTGGGAAAAGCAACTGGAAGAAGCCGAAAAGCAATGGAAAGCTTTAACCGAAAAGCAGAACTACTACTTAGGACACATTAACTGGCTGAACGAACGCTTCCCCAATGGTGTGTATGAAGATGTAACGGGCTTGTGCAAAGCCGTTACGCTAAAAGAAATTGAAGAACAAGACTACTCACTTAACCCGGGCAGATATGTAGGGGTAGTGATAGAAGAAGACGGCTTGACCGAAGAAGAATTTCTAGCCGAAATGAAAGAAAGACACTTTGCCTTGAATGAATTAAACAGCAAGGCAAAGGAGTTGGAAGAATTGATAAATCAAAACTTGTTGGTAATAGAATGAAAGATTGGAAACCATATAAATTGAATGAATTAGGTAAAGTTGGTCGGGGCAAATCAAAGCATCGTCCAAGGAATGAGCCTTCTTTATTTGGTGGCAAATATCCTTTCATTCAAACTGGTGATGTAAAAAGTGCTGAATTTTATATTTCTGATTATTCACAGACATACAGTGATAAGGGATTAGCACAAAGTAAACTTTGGAACAAAGGAACCCTCTGTATTACTATAGCTGCAAACATAGCAGAAAAAGCCATTTTAAATATTGATGCTTGTTTCCCTGATAGTATAATTGGATTTGTTGCGGATGAAAAGAAGGCAGATGTTAAGTTTATTAAATACCATTTTGACTTATTGAAACTGCATTTACAATCAATTTCTCAAGGAACAACTCAAGATAATTTAAGCCAAGAAAAATTATTAAAATTTGATTTTACAGTTCCGATTGATGTAAAGCACCAACAACGCATCGCCTCTATCCTTTCTGCTTATGATGATTTGATAGAAGTAAACAACCAACGCATAAAACTATTGGAGCAAACCGCCCGTGAGCTTTACAAAGAATGGTTTGTAAGAATGCGTTTTCCCGGCTATAAACAGGCGAAGTTTAAGAAGGGCATTCCTGTTGATTGGAAAATAAAACCAATTGGAAAAGTAATTGACTATCACATTGGCGGTGGTTGGGGAAATGAAAAAGCAGACAATCAATTTTCAGTAGCAGGATATGTAATTCGTGGAACTGACATTCCAAAAATAAGAGCAGGTCAGTGTAATCCTGAAGTTTATCGCTTTCACAAAGCATCCAATATGAAATCACGACAGCTAATTGAAGGCGATATTGTTTTTGAAACAGCTGGCGGCAGCGAAGGTCAACCATTAGGAAGGACTTGCTACATCACACAAGAAATTCTTCACGCTTACGGTGACAAAGTAATGGCTGCAAGTTTCTGCAAGCAAATTCGAACAACCAGTATTCCCTCGCTTTATCTGTATTATTTCCTCAATTACTTGTATGACACTGGAATGATTGAAACATTTCAAATTCAATCAACAGGCATCAGCAATTATCAGTTTGAACCTTTCCTGAAATTTCAAGAAATCATTTTACCTGATGATGATTTAATGCAAGCTTTTCACGACAAGGTGATTTTAATGCAAAAGCAAATTGCAATACTTGGAACTCAAAATACAAAACTGAGAGAAATCAGAGACAGACTTTTACCGAGATTGATAAGTGGTAAATTAGAAATAAAAGAAAATTAAAAATGGATTACAAATCAACCATATCAGACATATTTAGTCCGCGAAAAAACAAATTTGCTGTACCAAATTATCAGCGAGCCTATTCTTGGGAAGTGGGATCTAATGAAGACAAACAGGTACCACAATTCTTAACAGATTTAAAAGAACATCCTATTAGTGTCCCTCAATATCACCTTGGCCATTTTCTTTTTGAACAGGATAAACTTGATAGAAATAAATTTTGGATTATTGATGGTCAACAACGAATGACTTCGGTAATTATATTAATGAGTTGTATTTATAAAAGAATAGTACATGAACCTAGTCTAGAAAAGGAAGCAAATAATCTATATAATGAATACCTGAAAAGTTCAGATGATATACAAAAATTTCAAACCGTAGATTACGACAATAATTATTTCCTGAATCTCATTATTGAAAACCGCCCCGATAAAACAGATACTAAATCAAGGCGGAGAATACTTGAAGCAGTTGATTTTTTTCAGAAAGAGATTGCTAAAGTTGAAATTACAACTGTACTCAATTGGAAACATTTAATAGAGAATGCCAAAATCACAACAGATACCGTTGAAGACAAAGCAGAAGCAACTCAAATATTTACTTTCCAAAATGATCGGGGTAAGGAACTTACCACTTTGGAGAAATTGAAAGCATATTTAATGCTCCAAATTTATCTTTCTTGTAAAACAAATAGTTCTGACCCCAATGCTGCCATTGGCTTTATAGAAAAAGAGTTTGAATCTATTTACAAATCATTGGAAAAAATTGAGATTGCTGATGAGAATCAAATTTTAAGTTATCATACCACTGCATTTGTTGCACTATCAGGAACAGCCTTAGAACGCATTAAAAATATGTATTCTAAACAGTCGGAAGCCAATCAACAAAAATGGATTAAAGACTTTTCTGTAAGCCTAAAGCAATCCTTTGAGTTTACTATTTCTATCCAGAAAAAGAGAAATGAGAATAGTAATATTCCCGACCTGTTATATTTAGATACTCCGAACATTTTTCCTCTTCTCTTAAAATTGTTTCATCATCATATTTTAACACCTGAGATTGAAAAATTATTGAGGATAGTAGAAATTATTCTTTTTAAATGTAAATACACAACAGGTAATTACTATTCTAATTATCTGCCTAACGTGGCTCTAGAATATAATGGCAATCTTGATTGGTTGAAAGGCAGGCTTATATACTACTCTAAAAATGGTTTTAAGGAATACTGGAATTTTGAAAATGATTTCATAAGGTATCTTGAAGGGGATAACCATTATTTTGGTTTAACAAGATATTTACTTTGGAAATATGAAAATAAACTGAGAGCAGAAGTAAAAGAACCTTCTATGCTTTTTCCTGAATTTTCAAACTTATATGGTACAGCAAAGTTTGAGAATACAATAGATCATTGGACGCCACAGAATCCTTATGAGGTTGAATACGAGCAGGAGTTTAATCAGAAGTATTTACATAATATAGGTAATATGGTACTGAGTACCCGAAGCCGAAATGCAAGTGATAGTAATAATTTGCCTTCTGGTCGCTCTACAGTTTCAGTTTTAATTTCCCGGCAACAACTAGAGCCTTATAAAGGGAAATGGGGTAAAGATGAAATTAAGGATAGGCAGAAGCAAATTGTTGATTTTGCAAAAGATTATTGGAACCCGGATAATGTAATTTAATTATGGCACGCAATTATAATTTACAAGACGAATGGGATAAGGTCCAGATGTATGGAGACTATGATGCTATTTCTGAAGAAGAGTGGCAGGATTATATTGCTTTTACACAACTCCCAGAACATAAGTTTTCTTTCACATTTAAGGACAGAGGATGTTTAATGCGAATGGCAAACCAGGCAGGCCAATATCGCAAGCCAGCAGATAAGGACATTCTCTGGGGCTTATCTCTTGTAAATAAAATAGATCATTTACAATCATTAGCACACGCTAATGAGGAGGCAGAAAATGCTCTGGAAAATGATAAGTTAAGATTGAGAACACAACACGTTACGTTTCGTGTAGCTTGGCACGACAACCGATGGAATGGTACAGTTTGCAACAATCCATCAAAAAATCGTTATTGCAGCGGCTATCATTCTATGCTCTCCGAGCGTTTGCGTAAACGCAAAGAGCAAAATTTGGAAAATGAAATAAAATTTAAAGGTCAACCCATCAATGAATATGTGCCGCCTTGCTTTTGGAGCATCAATATCTTTGGTGATAATGACATAGTGGTAAAACACGACAACCCGGCCGAAAAGCAACTGAAATTGATTGAAGAAACCCTGCCTTCTCATTCTATGTTCAGTTGGCCATTTGCTGTTTCTTTCAGCCGAACCAGCGAACAAATGAAGAGCGATGGGGCATATCCCAAAAATTTAGAAAATGTCCGCATTCCTCGCTTCCGCTCTAAAATTAAACCCAATCAGTCGGTGGCGTTTATGTATGCCAAATTCAGTAATCCGCTTACCGAAGAAGAACAACAATATCTTGTAGTTGGATGTGCTCTGGTAACAGAAAAAGGAGAGCCACAATATTTTGGTCCAAAAGAAGTAATTGAAGCAAAACGTGAAAGTAGAGCCAAATACAGAAACTTTCCTTCAATGAATTGGGCTTTGCGTTTTTCATTCGAAAATGACGACTTACGGGTAAGGATGCCATATCACGAGTATATAGAATATGCAGAGAAAACAGGCTTGGATGCAGAGAAAAAGGACTACTACCTTAATCGGATTAAAGTTGCCATCACAGAACCCGAATTAGAGCACTGCTTCAAATATGTGGCAATGGATATTAATGATGATGAAGCCATTTTCATTCTCAGCAAAATGCGGAAACAATTGATTGATTGCAAAGACGATGGTATTGTTCCACCTGATGAAATGCAATTGAGAATTGATGCGATTGAAGAATTATTGGGCTATTGCTGGAAAAAACGCTCTTACTTTCCCGGATTTTCATCCATCAGCAGAGAGTTGTTGAATTGGGATAAGCCCGAATTTCTATTGGATGAGTTGATGGAAGATTTGCAACAATCAGAAATGGATGATTATGCCGAAAAATTTGTAGAGATTATTGAAAACCCAAATGCAGATAAGAATTACAAAAAGTATGCATCGCTACTTCACGACTTAAGAGAAGCATACGAAGATAGCTTTGGCTTAAGCACCGAACAGTTTTTACAATTGTGTATGCTTAATCTTAAGCCCTACCAATTCAAACGTATTTTAAAAGGCAAATTAATTGTTTCGGACGATTGGCGTAGAGATATAGACAATGAAAGGCATTCACACGAACTCCCCGATATTTGCAATAATCCATATTTACTTTTTGAAGATTATGTGTCTTGGGATGGATTGCTTGACTCGGTAAATGGTGAAGAACTGGACAGCCCGATAGACCTTTTTAAAATAGATATTGCTTATTTCCCTGACAATAAATTTGGAATAAATCGGATAGACCTGCAACGCAGTATGCGTAATAATGACAAGCGCAGGTTAAGGGCATTAACTATCCGCTACTTAAGAACATTGGTGAATAGCGGTAATTGCTTTGCAGACGCTAAAGAATTGGAAGAAGCTATCAAGGAATACCCTTTGTTCTACAATATGGGAACAGAATATCAGATACCATCTTCTTTCTTTGAACGAATAAATGCTGAATACAAACAACACTTTCAGGACAATGACAAAGTAATTGTGATTGAAGAAAACGAAACCAAATATTTCTATTTGGCAGAAGTGTATCAGGCAGAGCAAAAAATACAGCACATAATTGAAAAACTACTTGTGGGTGAGCAATTACAAGCCACTTATTTAGGATTTGATTCCTATCTAAATAAAAGTATCAAAAAGCTAAAAGATAAAATTGGCGACAAGTTCGATGTTCAACTTTTCAAAGATGAAAGAACCTCGCTTTATGAAAATATATATAGCAATAAACTGTTTGTATTGGCAGGGAATCCAGGTAGTGGCAAGTCCTATGAATTATTAAATATACTTACCGATTGGCAAAACAGTGGCCAAAAAAATCTATTACTAACCCCGACAGGTAAAGCTGCATTAAGACTAAAAACCGACCCTGATTTTCCGGGTATTGAAGCATCAACGATAGATAAATTTTTGACAGATGTAAAAAACGGTAAAATCAGCAGGGCTACTATTAATCAGTACAACAATGTAGTAATAGATGAAATGTCTATGGTTGACCTGTTGAAGTTCAGAAATCTGTTGGAAGTAATCAATATTGATGTTCCAGCCTTCAAACGATTTGTCTTAGTTGGTGACCCGCATCAGCTACCAGCGATAGGCTATGGTAAGGTGTTACAGGATATTTTGTATTTCTTAAAAACCCATACTCAATATCAAAAAAATGCTATAGAGCTACAATCCAACTGCCGACAGGAATTAGCTGAAAGCAAAATTCTAGAATTCAGTGAAGGATATATTACAGACGGAGAATTATCGCAGGAGTTAAAAGAGACAATCTTCTCAGGAGCGACAGATATTTCAAAAGGCTTTAGGGTTCATTTTTGGAATACGGAAGCAGAGCTGGAAAAATTAATCAATGATGAATTTGAATTGCTTACCAAAAAATACAAAGGGAGTAGGGAAGAAAAATTGAATTTGCTATTTAAACTTGACAAGGATGGTTCCATTGGAGAAAAATCAATGGATTTAGAGCAATTCCAAATCTTATCGCCTTACAGGTCTGATTTTTTCGGCACAATGCAAATCAACGATTTCATTCAATCGGAATTTAAAAAAGAAACCGAGTTGAGCCTGATGGATGATATGTATAAGCAATCTGATAAAATCATCCGTACAAAAAATTACTACGACAAAGGGAAGTTGATATTATCTAATGGTTCAATTGGGTTAATCCGATACAATGATGAACAATTGCTTTACTTCCCTGAAGTGAATGAACCAATTTCAATTTACGGTGAAGATGGAATAAGAAAAAATGAAAGGGAACTGTTTGAATTAGCATACGCCATTACGGTACATAAAGCACAGGGTAGCGGATTTAATCATCTGTTTTTTGTACTCCCCAAAAAACCTGGATTATTATCAAAAGAACTTGTATATACAGCACTCACAAGAAGCAGAGAGTCTGTTTCAATATTTATCCAAGGCGATATTCAGGAAGGCTTCGACAAATCCGTTTTAGAAAAAGCACGAATTCGTTCAAGTACTGAAAATCGTAAAACAACATTAATGCTGGATAAGCCTTACCGTTTTTATGCATTAGAAGTAGATGGGAAATTCATCCAGTCTGGAGTTGAACTTCTGATTTATCAGACATTGAAAGAGTATAAAAAACAAATGGGTTCTTCAGAATTTTCATTTGAATATGAATTAAGGCCGGAAATAGAAGGCCAAACTCTTCCTATGAAAACCGATTTTACTATAATAACACCCAAAGGTTTGTGGTATTGGGAGCATCTAGGTCGAATTGGTAACAAATCTTACGAATGGACCTGGCACAATGTAAAGCGTAAATCTTATCAGGAATATGGAATTGAAGATAAGTTGATTACAACACATCAACTGAATGGGATCAATCCTGACAAGATTAAAACAATCATTGAACATATTATTAATGACAATGTAGCAACAGAAGATAACACAAATAAATATTCAAAACATCATTATTCATTGAGATAGTATGGCCATCATCACCGAAGACCAAATAGAAAAAGCAATTATCAGTGTGTTTGTAAACAACCTAGGTTACAGGCATCTGAACTGCTTCGATGTGGACACAACGGAACGTGAAAGCGAAACCGATGTGGTGATAAAGCCATTGCTCAAACGCAAACTGAAAGAACTGAACCCACACCTGAGCGATGAAGTGCTGGAAGAAGCGTTTAAAGATTTATGCAATACCCGTTTTGACAAAAGCGACACCCACGCTAACCGTGAAATTTATGCCTTGCTCAAAGACGGTGTAGAAGTAAACATCACCACCGCCACAGGTCGCACCGAACCCGAACGGGTAAAAGTGATTGACTTTAAAGACGAAAGCAAAAACGACTATCTGGTTACTTCGCAACTTTGGATAAAAGGCGATTTGCGTTTACGCCCCGATTTGATTGTATTTATCAACGGCGTGCCTTTGTTGTTTATCGAACTGAAAAACAGCAATGTGCCTGTCCGCAATGCCTATGACGACAATTTAACCCGATACAAAAAACAAATTCCTTTGCTGTTTCGCTACAATGCCCTGTGTATGCTGAGCAACGGTATTGAAACCAAAATCGGAGCATTCAATGCAGGGTATGAGTTTTTCTTCAACTGGCTTCGCTATGAAAACGAAAAGCAAGTGCCCGACAAAAAGCGGATTAAAGATTACGGAGTGAGTTTGGATTATGCGGTGTTGGGTTTGTGCGAAAAGAAACGCCTGCTGGATTATCTGGAGAATTTCATTTTCTACTACAACGATACGGTAAAGATTGCCGCCAAGAACCACCAGTTTTTGGGTGTAAACAATGCTATTGATAATTTCGGTTTGCGTTTGCAGCACGATGCAGCAGGAACAGACAAAGAAAACAAAGGGAAGCTCGGTGTTTTCTGGCACACACAAGGCAGCGGAAAGAGTTTCAGTATGATATTCTTTACCCGCAAAATCTTTCGTCAGTTTACAGGCAATTACACCTTTTTAATTGTTACCGACCGTGAAGATTTAGACGGGCAGATCTACCGAAACTTTTTGGGTGCAGGAGCTTTCAGCAAAGACACTAAATGTCAGCCAAGCAACAGCGAAGATTTGCGGAATATGCTGCAAACCAACACCCGATACATTTTCACACTCATTCAAAAATTCAGATACGACAAAGGCAAACAATATCCTTTACTCTCAGACCGCAACGACATTATTGTCATTGTGGACGAAGCACACCGCACCCAATACAAAGATTTGGCGGAGAATATGCGGACAGGTTTGCCCAATGCTCAATACATCGCCTTCACAGGAACTCCGCTTTTGGGTAGCAGAGAACTTACCAAAAACTGGTTTGGTGATACCGTTTCGGAATACAACTTCAAACAAAGTATTGAAGACGAAGCCACCGTTCCTCTTTTCTATCATAAGCGAGTGCCACAGGTGCTTTTGCAGAATGATGATATTGATGATGACTTGGCAGAAATCGTTTCAGACGAAAACCTTTCAGCCGAAAATCAGGATAAATTAGAAAGAGAGTTTGCACAGGAAATGAGTGTGCTAAAACGGGACAGCCGTTTGGAAATCATTGCCAAAGACATTGTATATCATTTTCCTCGAAGGGGCTATTTGGGAAAAGGAATGGTAATCACAATCGACAAGTTCACAGCTGTGAAAATGTATGATAAAGTGAAACGCCTGTGGGAAGAAGAAAAACGGGAACTGCAAAAGCAAATCAACGAAGCCAAAGACCAGGACGAAAAAGCTGAACTGAAACGCATTTTGGAATGGATGCGAAAAACAGATATGGCTGTAATAGTAAGTGAAGAAGCAGGCGAAGAAGAAAAGTTTGAGAAAGAAGGCTTAGACATACGACCACACCGCAAGCGAATGAAATCGGTTGACGAGAATGGTCAGGAAATGGAAGACAAATTCAAAAATCCGAAAGACCCTTTACAGTTGGTTTTTGTATGCAGTATGTGGCTTACAGGATTTGATGCTCCAACCGTTTCTACTTTGTATTTAGACAAGCCGATGAAAGACCATACCCTGATGCAAACCATTGCTAGGGCAAACCGAGTAACAGACTTTACCATCAACGGAAAGCCCAAGAAAAATGGTTTAGTAGTGGATTATTACAACGTGTTCCGAAACCTGAAAAAAGCATTTGCATCCTATGGTGGTGGAAGCATTGGCACAGGAGACGACAAAGACGAAAATTCACCGGCAAGAGATATAGAACAGCTTTTTGTATTACTGAAAGATGCCATTGCGGAATGTGATGAATATTGCAAGACCATCAAGGTTGATTTGCACCAAATCAAACAATCTAAAGAGACATTCAGCAAACTGAGTTTGTTCGAAGAATATGCCGACATCATTTTGGCAAACGATGAGCAGAAAAAACAATTCATTGTTTACGACAACACCATTGATGCACTTTATGAAGCCTGCAAACCCGAAATTGTCGGCAGAAGAAATGAGTTTCCACTGGCTGCCATCATTCATTATTTACGACAAGTAATTGATGGCAAAGCCGACCGTGGCAATTTAGACAGTGCCAAACGCAGAATAAGCCAATTGCTTGATGAAAGCATCATTGCACAGGAAGAAAAAGAAGTAGCCGAAGACAACAAAGACTTGCATTTAGCAGCCGAAAAACGTGAATACTTCATCAAAGCTTGGAAACAAATTGACCTGAGCAAATTAGACGTTGATAAACTGAAAGAAGAATACAAACAAGCTCCATACAAAAACATTGAAATTGCGGACTTGCGGGCTTTCATTCAAGACAAGCTGCAAATGATGATGGACAGAAACGTAACCCGAAGAAGTTTTGCGGAGAAGTTGCAAGAAATCATTGACCGCTACAATTCAGGTAACTCAACCAACGAAAACTACTTTGATGACCTGATGGCTTTTGTGGAGAAGATGAAAGAAGAAGAAATGCGAGCCGCCAGAGAAGGTCTGTCCGAAGAAGAACTGGAACTGTTTGACTTGTTGAAAAAAGACAAGCTCACCAAAGACGAAGAACAAAAAGTAAAACTTGCTGCTAAAAACCTTTTGCACCGTTTGAAAGATGAACGACCAAAAGTTTTAATAAACGACTGGCACAAAGACATTCAAACCAAATTGCAAGTTCAGGCAGCCATCAAAAAAATATTAGACACGCACTTGCCCGAAAGCTACGACCGAGCCATTTACGCCACCAAATGTGATGCAGTTTTTGACCATTTTTATATAATGGCTACAAGTGGTGACCAAAGAGCGTTTGTAGCATAAAATTGAAAAAATGTTTCGATTAATCTCATTAAACATAAACGACTGGAACTATTTGGGACACATTCCTGAAGGTAATCTAGTTTTTATACCAACAAAGGAAATTACACCAACCCAAAAACCCTACACTTCAGTTTTGATTGGAGCAAACGGGACTGGCAAAAGCACTTTGTTGTCATATATCGGTAGAATTTTTGAAGATTTAAAGTTTGCAAAAGAAAACCAAGGCAAAAGAAATCCTAAGGCTATTAGCTTTCCATATTCCATAACCTTTCAGGTTAACCAAAGTAAATTTCAGATAACACATAAAAACGATGGTCTCGATTTAAAAGAGTTTAAGCAGGACAAAAGAACTTTAAAATGGAATTACAACATTTCGGTGAATGGCGAACAAGTAAAATCTGATTGGTCAAATGTTGAACTTCCAGAACAGGTAATTGCTGTAAGCTATTTACCGATGGACAGATTTAGACAGAAGAAAAATCTGCCCAACGACTTTTACCAATATTTGGGGTTAAGACACCGTTCAAATGCAGCGAGTCCACAGTATTTTTTGAACAACACCCTTCCTTTGCTATTCAATTATATCGCTGAAAGCAAATCAATAGGGTTTTTAAAAGAAATCCTTGAATTTATGTCGGTTGACCAAGATTATTTGGGCATCCAACTTGAATACCGATATAAGAAATTCTTTTTTACTGGTAATCTAACCCCATCGGGGTTTAATGAATTGTTTGAAGACACCAAACAATTTTCAAAAAGAGAAGGAACTTCTTTTGCAGTGGACTACTACAAACGATACATAAAAGGAGATGAAAAATTAATAAAAAGGATTGTTACTTACCTTAACGTTAGGTCTCAGCAAGACAATATTAGCGTAGGTGAAAAAAGTTTATTAGAGTTTAACCTCTTTGAAAATATGGAGTTAATTGAAGAATTAAGCTTAATTCAGCATCTTCAAAAACTAGACTTGCTTTCATCTGCTTCCCTTCTATTCAAAAAATCCGCTGGCAGCTTGATTGCCTCACAAAATTTAAGCTCTGGAGAGTTTCACTTTTTAACAACGATGATTTCCATTCAAGCTTCGCTTAGGGAAAACACGTTGTTATTGATTGATGAACCAGATACAAGCTTGCATCCCAACTGGCAGATAAAATATATTAACAAATTGAAAGAACTCTTTCAAAAATGGAATTCATCGCACTTTATAATTGCGACACATTCGCATTTTATTGTTAGCGATTTGGAAAATGAAAGTTCAGAAGTAATTGGCTTAAAAGGGCAAGTTCCCAAAGTGACAGCAAAACCAATGAATACAAATACTTTTGGACTTTCAGCCGAAGAAATATTATTAGATATTTTTGGTGTCCCGACAACTAGAAATCTGTTCGTTTACGAGAAAGTTGGTGAAATACTGGATATGATAGCCCTCAGAGACACCGAGCAAAAGGTTGTTCCAGAAAACAATTTCGAAGCAGAAGTCAAAAAGAAAGTGGAATACTTGCAAAATAAAGGTATTGACAAGCTTTCCAATGAAGACCCATTGAAAGAAGTAATTGATAAAATTATTGCTAAGTATGGCAGACCTCAATAAAACTTTTGACTATACATTAATCGGACAAGTTCCTGATGTTTCTGCGTCAGCACAAGCAAAAATAGATGCACACATAATAGTTGATAAAGATGATTGGAGAAAGAGTTTTTCATTAGATTTTATTGATGAAGTCAAGGTTTTTTATTCTAGGAAGCAAGGGCATAAGTGTGGTTATTGTAGATCAAGCATAACACCTGACGGATATACAGAACCAGTTGAACATATTACACCAAGATTATTAAAACCAAATTGGATGTTTGTCCTTCATAATTTGGTTGTTTCTTGTGGTGGCTGTAACTCCTTTAAAAAAACAGACAATGTTTTAAGAAACGACATCAATACATATGGCGACAATGCAGCTAATTGCCCAAACAATAGTATTGAATATTACATTTTCAACCCACATCACGACAGATGGAGCGAGCATTTTGTAATAGAAGATGGTTTCTTTTTAAAACCTAGAGCAAACACTAAAGGACCTTATACTTATGTCAAATGTGGTATGAAAAGATACCATATTATTTTAGACTATCTCTTTCAAGAAAAAATACGAAAACCATTTTCTTTTAGAATTTTAAATGCGAGAATTAGAAAAGAAAAAGACGATGATATTATTAAAAACCTAAAGAAAGCCTACGAAGTAATTGAAAATAGTTTATAGAATGAAAGCCAACGCACAAAAAAATACACACTTGCAAGCCGCACAAAGCCAAGCTCAAACCAAAGCTTACAAGAGAGTATTTTTTTTAGCCACCCAAGAAAAATTATTTTTTAAATTTTCCTCCCTTTCTGAAAATAAAAAATACGCAAACGCACAGACCAGCACGACAAGTAAACGGACAGTAAAATTCAATGGGGACAATGGTTTACAGACACGAAAGACAGAACACCAGCAGCCAACAGCGGTTTGGCGTAATGGCGAGTGAAGTGCTTCGTATGACAGTTTTGTGGTAGGTTCAAGTGCAGTTCTTCGATTGAACTTTTGTGCTAAAAATCCGCCACTACGCCAAGCCGCAAAACGTTAACTGTAACCAAGCTGTAGGCACAAAGCCGAGCTTTTGTTTTTCAATCATGGCTAACCGTTACTGGTTGACGGTAGACAGCAACGCAATCACAATTCATTCGTAATTACTTTGCATCAATGAACAGTATAACATTTGCCAAGCCAAGCAAGTTGCTACGGGTTGACAATACGTTTGTTGGTGTACAGTTAACAACGGTTTTGCGTCAGCATGGCTTGACGTCTTGCCATGCAGCTTTTAGTCCGCTAATCAACTTTTGTACTTGGCTAGACGGGAACGCAACCGAACAGTAGTTTCACTTGTGTTTCTCTCCTATCTTTATTCAACTTTTGTTCGGGCTGACGTGCTTCGCAGCCATGCCGAACCGCAAAGCCGACAACGTTGGTAGCCATTATAAATTCAATGCAAAAACTACTTCTTCTCATTAGCCTCGTTATTCTGACAATGTGCAAGAGCTCAAACAATGACAGTAACATGTTATATGATTTAAGTTCAGCTAAAGATGCTTTTAATTATCCAAATCTTGATAATGTAAACGACACAGATATTTATATCTATCAATTTAAGGATATTTTGAACAGACAGGATTCATTCATTTATGTTAACTATGGTTCACACTATCTAAAACAATTTGACGAAAAAAATTTGAGCCTAAGACCTTTAGCATTTGAAACGTTTAGATTCAGCTATCACCCTTTTGGTGGTCGACCTATAAACATCACCTTTGACAGGAGTGAAATAGTCGTCAAGCTGGAGGAGGCTGGGCAGCTTGAACCAATTTACAATGAAAGTAAGCTCGACAGTTTAGAGATAATCAAGTTTAAATTTCTGGAGAGGAATTTCTTTCGTTCAAGAGAGTTTTTCAACGAAAGAAGGTTGAAGTTTTACGATTCAATGGAGAACAAATATCCAGAATTGAAATCTATTAAATACTATAAAAAACTTCTTGACAAATCCATAGATTATGACTCCCTTAAGTTTAAATATACGACCAAGCGGATACCACTTACTGGTAGCCAGTATGCGTCATTAATTGACTCATTGAAAAAATCAAACTTCGATAACATTCCATGGAAAATCGAATACCCCGAATCAGTTGCGGACGGTGGTGGCTATAGTTTTGAGGCAAATACAAAAACAAAGTTCAAATATTTTGTTTGCTACGGATTACCTATTGACACTTTGCCAATGACAAACTTTTGCAGGTATTTATTAAAGGTTGCAAAGGTTGACAAAGACATTCGCTTATAGAATAACGGCTACCAACAAAAGTATTTGCAAAAGCAGGGCTGGACAAAGTAACATCAGCTAAGTGCAATCATCGGCAGTAGTTCGAGCTTGACGTTCAATGTTCAACTTTAGTTCTTAACTTCAACAACATATTTTTAACTGAGCATTTTTAACGGGCTGGACAATCAATGAATTCCCCGCCTTCGCAAATACTCGAACGTTGGTAGCCATTTTCAATGACAGACACATCCAAACATATCAGGACAGGATTTTATGACGACTTCAAAGGTTACGATACTGTATTAATTTCAGTTGATGTAAACGGACTGCTAGAAATTGAAAATGTTTTTCTTGAGCTTTCACAAGGACTTTCTTGTTTTGACTTCTCAACACTTAAACTGTTAGACAAAAAATATCACGTTGACATAAAAGCTTATAATGACACAAATAATATAGGACTTAAACAAATTGACGAAGGCAAGTTTGAGTGGCGACTTACAAAAGACATATGGAATCAGTTTCGAGAAATGACAACAGCTTTATATCGTAACAGTAATTGTGGACACCAATATTTGGACTCTGAAACCAACTACTTTAATTCTGAAAAAAACTATATTGACACAGAAAGTTTACAAGTAGTTCTTTCATTGGATGAATATTCATTAAGCTTTTGGGAAGAATATTTTGATACTTGTAATAATCGATCAACTAAATGAAAAAGCATTAGTTTGTCAGAATAAAACGGCTACCAACAAGCGGTTTTGTGCAAGTGTGGCTTGACGGAAGTAACTTCAACAACAAATCAATATTAAACATTTGTTCCAGCTAGATGGAACGCTATTAAGCAACAGAATTAACAATCAACAAAAGAACAGAAATTGGCTTGACGTCATGGGCGGACGGAATTCTATTATCACACCTGCACAAAGCCTTGGACGTTGCACGTAATAAATTCCAAATTTGGTTTTCAGGCTTTTACGTAGGGTTGTTTCGGTTGACAAATTTTCATTTGGACGGCTATAATTTGTTTGAGTATTTCGGGTTAACAGTATTTCGCATCTTTTGAAATTTTGGGTTGAGTTCTCTCCTACTTTCATTTATCGTAGACATTTTTAGTTTGACAAAAAAGCAATTTGAAACTTAAGATTCATTTCAAAACGCTGCATTCGGACTTTGAACGTAGCGAATGCTATTTTTTAATCTATTTTTTCTATTTATAGCAGCATTTCGGTTGACAAAGAAGCGCTATTCATGACTTCAAAACGGGTTGACAGAACGCAGTTAAGCATTTACCGTAAGCACAAAGGACTAAATAGAATATTGTTATTTTGACAATGGTTTTGGTTGACAGCATTTGCAGCGTAATTACCTTTCATCAGTTTCTGGTAGACGAAACTCGTCTACCACGAAGTTTTACTACGTGCAACAAAAGCATTTGTGTCATTGCAGGTGTTGTACTAAACATCAACATTTGAACTTTTATGAACTTTTGTTCCAGCTGGACATTTTCTAATCATCAAATGAACTAATTTTCATCTCTAATCTAACGCTAAGCATTTGTTGTGACTGACGGTAGCGAAGCTGCAACTACACAAATGCACGAACGTTGGTGGCAATTGTATTGGACAGCGTGCAACCATAAATTGACCACAACTTTAATCAGCTTCTTTTACTGACTAATCAGGATTTCAAATGAGCATTGACTTTAAATCCATAAAGACTAACATGCGTGGACTGTGGATTTACAATCTTTCCTTCATCGTTCTATTTGACTTTATATTTCTAAAGACTTTTTCAGACAGCGGTCAGACTTTTGGGATGTTCATTATTGTTTCGGTAATCCTTCAAGCATTGACAGTATTTCTTTTTATTTTGACCACATTAGGACTTTTGCTTATTCCAATAAGACAAAGCGTACTTGTGAATTCTATAATTCTTTTTATACTTTCCGAGATAAGTGTGTTAGTAATGACAGCTGACATTTCACTATTTGGACTTTTTGAAACGCATAACCCTAATTTATCGCCAGACCTTGACAAATCTTTAATGGCATTTCGTAAAGGACGTGACTTTGCTTTATCAATAAGTGGACTTTTGAGCTGTGTCATATATTTTCTGTTTTCTTATTTCAGACAAAGAAAACAACTGCCACCAACATAAGTATTGCTGCAATTTGGGCTGGACGTTGTAAGCATCGGCAGCAGTAAAAAATTGAGCTTCAGTTCTAGCTTGACGTTATAAATTTGGCTATTGGATAAAACATCAGCAACCGTTCAGCCATCAGCAGCAGTTCCGGCGTGACGAGTTTCAAATGCCCAAAGTGCAGCAATACCTGTCCGTTAGCTGTAACCTTGACAGAAACCGAAAAATTTTATTAAACATCAAATGAGTTTTTTGTTTTGACAGACTTTGCAAATGGAAGAAAAAGAATTTCATCCAGCTTTATTTTGACAAAAATTGGAATAGGGATTGGCACTTTTGCTTCATGCTATAATGTTATTTATCATTTTATAAATGACAAAATAGATGAAGTAACATTTTTATTTTCATTCATTATCATAGCACTTATTTTCATTTACTTTTTTATAAACAGACAAATTCAAGTTGACTATAACTATTTGACAGAAACTATATATATTATTGACAAAAAACAGTTGACAGAAATTGCAGTTCCAATTAAAAGAGTGATAGGAATTCATTACTCTCAATTTTGGTTAGGTAATAATCACTCTTATATGATTCATTATTTAGACGATTATCATACTGAGCACATAATAAGACTTCATCCTAAACTTTTTGACAATACAATACATCAAATTATTTCAGACGCAAGAGCTACGAATCCTGAATTGCCTGTTACATTATGGAGTTTTGGATGGACAATTTTTAAATAAAGGCTACAGCTAACAAGAGGTTTTGTGCAAGTGTGGCTTGACGTTCAAGTAATCAACTGTAGTTTATAATTCAACTTTTGTTCCAGCTAGACGGAATTCTACTCTCCTATTGCTTTAAATTTGAACAACAAATCAACTTTAGGCTTTTGTAACGGGCTGACAGTTAACTAAGTCCACACCTGCACAAAGCCACGAACGTTAGGTGCAAGGCAAAAGCAAAAAACTTACATTACCAACCATGATTTTTAAAGTAGTTATTTCAATCTTGACAATAATTTCTGTGACACATACCGCTGGACAGACTCGTAATTTAACAGGTAAGATAATTGGATACGACTTCCAACCCTTTATTAACACAAAGATTTTCAATATCGACACTTTAGAAATAGGAAAAACCGACATGACTGGTAATTTCAATATTGCAGTACCTTATGACACCAAAACAATAATAATTGCAGATGTTGGCATGGAATGGAAAAGACTTGACCTTGCCGACACTTGCAATAACATTGAAGTAATTTTGCTTCCGAGTTGGACATATGACTTCAAGACATTAAAAAAGGTAGACAAACTAAGGAAAAAAGAATTTGACAAACTTCCAAGCTTACATAAAACTGCATTTGAAAAGGGCATATTTAAAAGTTACAAACGTTGTTATGTAGACAATTTTATTTCCATTAGAAACAAGTAAAAGAAGTGCTTGAGAATAAGACATTCAAGCCCAGCACCTAACAAGAGGTTTTGTGCAATTGTGGCTTGACATTGAAGCAATCAGCAATAGTTTACAATTCAACTTTTGTTCCAGCTTGACGGAATTCTACTGTCCCATTTCTCTACATTTGAACTATAAAACAACTTTGGGCTTCTGTAACGGGCTAACAGTTAACTAAGTCCACAACATGCACAAAGCCACGAACGTTACAAGCAATACTAATGCGACACTTCAAAATATCAATCGTACTCATCTTTTTGACAGAGATTCTATTTGCACAACCACAGGTGACAATTTCTCTTATCACTCACACAGGAGTTAAAAAGACAGAATACTTGCATTTCTCAATAACAAATACAACTTCCACAACACATAATTTCAAGTTTGACAAATTTTCAAAGGACGGATGGTATTCAAATACTAACCTTTTTCAGTACAGTGAGGATATTGACACAGGTCTACATAAAATTAATATTGCATTCAAAACAGACAAAGAACAAAATATTATTGACACCTTGCTTATTGACAGTACAACTTCCAGAGTTGAAATTTTTGTTTTTATATCAACAACTGACTCAACAGGCGATTTTATAAAGGAAGTCAAGACCTTGAAATACCAGTCCAATTCAAATTATGTAAAGTTTTCTCTTCTTGACAAACCTAAAGTTGGTTCTGACGCAAGATTTAATATTGAAAATATTGGCGACAAAGAAATCTATGGCTATCCGAATAATGCATTTTTCTTTGGCACCCTTTATGAAGAAATTGGAAACGATTCGTGGACACAGCATTATCCGCTTTACATCAACATAAAATATTGTGACACTGTTTCACCAATAAAACCTTTAACGGTTGGGCAAACCACTCAAACGTGGACACCTAATGACAAAGACTGTTCTAAGTATAAATTCGTAAAAAAAGGAAACTATTATTTCGAACTTTTATATTCAACAACAAACTCTTCAAATTTAGTTTATCAAGGGTTGACAAGACTTAATAAAGTTGATATTTGCAGACAAATTTTTGAATTCAAACTTTGAGAAGTACAGCTTGTAACAGGCGGTTTGGCAATATGGCGGGGCGACGAATATATTCTCAACTTTTTGTTCGCTAATTGGCTTCAGTTCCAGCCGACGAATGACAACGAGCAATAGAATAAACAATGAACTTTTATTTACCAATTTAGCAACGGTTACGGGCTGACGATTTTCAAATACGGCCACATCGCCAAGCCGTGTCCGTTGTATGGCATAAATTTCCAACTTTGATTTTACTCAAAATTGCGATGAACTTCGGTTGACACAAACAAAATCAATAACAACTTGAGTTTTAGAATTTGCTTAAAGACTTTCGTTTATTGTTGAAAACAAAAACTATTCATAAGATAAATTTGCTGACAACATTAGAACTTTGAAACTTGATTATTTACTTTAAGCCAAGAAGTTTTGCCAATCTGAATTGTGTTTGAATGGTTTTATGAAAGACAAAATGAATTTTTATAAACGCTGTGAATTTTTATGCTTTACTTGGTGACAAATAACGTCATTCTTAAACAGCTTTATAAGTTGACAAAGACGCAATTCACATTTACCGTAAGGACATTTTTAATCTCAAACAAAAAACATAAGCAGTACTTGCTGACCAAATTGACTTGACTCTTGCTAAATCATTTTTAAAAAGCCTTGCAGACGAAATTTCGTCTAGCAAGACTTTTTACGCCATACAACAAAAGGTTTTGTGCAATTGTGGCTTGACGTTGAAGCAATCGGCAATAGTTCATGATTCAACTTTTGTTCCAGCTTGACGGAATTCTACTTTCCTATTTCAATAAATTTGAAAGACAAATCAACGTTTGGCTTTTGTAACGGGCTGACAGTTAACTAAGTCCACAACCTGCACAAAGCCACGAACGTTAGCTGCTACTTAAAATGACAACAAAACCTATATTAAAATTTGCTGGACTTGGACTTCTACTTTGTGGGACAATTCTGAATATTTTGATGTTTGTATCTGAAGCCTGGCCGACATACTTAT
>Ga0209278_1000700_pt1 | contig 23808 bp, 19 predicted proteins | sample JI81BgreenDNA_FD_187504 | JGI IMG/M metagenome (GOLD analysis project Ga0209278, IMG submission 187504) | Wastewater effluent complex algal communities from Wisconsin, to seasonally profile nutrient transformation and Carbon sequestration -... | ecosystem: Engineered > WWTP > Effluent > Algae... | reverse complement strand
TTCCACATCCAAGATTTCAGCAAGACATAGGAAGGCCCATCATGGCTGCACCCAAGCGTTTCAACAAAGACAAGCGCCCCAAGCGCAACACCCAGTCGCTGCTCTTCAAGCGCAAGCGTTTCTGCCGTTTCACCGTCGCCAAGGTGGAAGAGGTGGACTACAAGGACGTGGACGTTCTGCGCGACTTCATCGCCGAAAACGGCAAGATCATTCCGGCCCGCCTGACCGGTACCCGCGCGATCTACCAGCGCCAGGTCACCACCGCGATCAAGCGCGCCCGCTTCCTCGCCCTGCTGCCGTACAGCGACCAGCACCGCGTCTGATCAGGAGCCTCTCATGCAAATCATTCTTCTCGACAAAGTCGTCAACCTGGGCGCCCTGGGTGACGTGGTCAAGGTCAAGGACGGCTACGCCCGCAACTTCCTGATCCCGACCGGCCGCGCCCGCCGCGCCACCAAGACCGCCATCGCCGAGTTCGAGGCCCGCCGCGCCGACCTGGAAAAGGCCGCCGCCGCCAAGCTCGCCGAGGCGCAAGCCCTGGGCGAGAAAGTGGCCGCCACCACCGTCAAGCTGACCCAGAAAGCCGGCGTGGACGGCCGCCTGTTCGGCTCCGTGACCAACCACGACGTGGCCGAAGAGCTCGTCAAGCAGGGCTTCGCCGTGGCCAAGGCCCAAGTGCGTATGCCCAATGGTCCGCTGAAGATGGTGGGTGACTACACCGTTCAGGTGAACCTGCACACCGACGTGACGGTCGACGTGGCGATCACGGTGCTCGGCGAAACCGCCTGACCTCCGGGACGTTGCCCGAAACAAGCCGCTGCCCTGCGCAGCGGCTTTTTTTTGCGTGGTAACCGTCCGTGATGCTCTGCCGACCCGCTTTCCGGGACGGGCATCGCTGTTCAGGGATATCCGCCGGATTTCCCCCGTCCGCCCACCGCTTGTCCACAGCCTTGCGCACAGGTGCGCGGCCCCCGCGGGCTTACCATCGCTTTTTGCCCGAGACCGCCATGTCCACGCCGTTTTCCACGCCGTTCCCCGACTTTGACCACCCGATGGACGACCTCGGCCATGACCGTCAGGTGGCGCAGTTGCGCGTACCGCCGCACTCCATCGAGGCCGAGTCCAGCGTGCTCGGCGGGCTGTTGCTGGACAACGGCGCCTGGGACCGCGTCGCCGACCTCATCAACGACTCCGACTTTTACCGCTACGAGCACCGCCTGGCGTATTCGGCCATCGCCAGCTTGGTGAACGCCAGCAAGCCGGCCGACGTGGTGACGGTGTTTGAGCATCTGCAGAACCTTGGCAAGGCCGAGGACGCGGGCGGGCTGGCCTACCTCAACTCGTTGGCCCAGTACGTGCCCAGTGCGGCGAACATCCGCCGCTACGCTGAAATCGTCCGGGAGCGGGCGGTGCTTCGCAAGCTGGTGGCCGCCAGCGAGGAAATCGCCACCGCCGCGTTCAACCCGCAGGGCCGCGCGGTGGACAAAATCCTCGACGAGGCGGAGCAGAAGATCTTCCACATCGGCGAGGAAGGCTCGCGGATGAAGGAGGGCTTCCAGTCCATGGACAAGCTGGTCGTGGACCTGCTGGACCGTGTGCAGGAGATGGCCGACAACCCCAACGACATCACCGGCGTGCCAACGGGGTTCATTGATCTCGACCGCATGACCGCTGGCCTCCAGCCGGGTGATCTGGTCGTGCTGGCTGCGCGGCCGTCGATGGGCAAGACGGCGTTTGCGATCAACATCGCCGAGCACGTGGCGCTCAACGAAGGCTTGCCTGTGGCCGTCTTTTCGATGGAAATGGGCGCGGCCCAGCTGGCGGTGCGTATCGTCGGCTCCATCGGCCGCATCAATCAGAGTCACTTGCGCACCGGCAAGCTCAACGACGAGGAATGGCCGCGGCTGACGGAGGCGATCGAGAAGCTGCGCAACGTGTCGCTGCACATCGACGAAACCCCCGGCCTCACGCCGAGCGAGTTGCGTGCCAATGCCCGCCGGCTGGCTCGCCAGTGCGGCAAGCTCGGGCTGATCGTGGTCGATTACCTGCAGCTGATGAGTGGCTCCAGCAGCGACGGCGAGAACCGCGCCACCGAACTGGGTGAGATTTCCCGCGGCTTGAAGATGCTGGCCAAGGAGCTGCAGTGCCCGGTGATCGCGCTGTCGCAGCTCAACCGCTCGGTGGAGCAGCGCACGGACAAACGCCCCATGATGAGCGATCTGCGCGAGTCCGGCGCCATTGAGCAGGACGCCGACATCATCATGTTCATCTACCGCGATGAGTACTACACCCGGGACGCGTGCAAGGAGCCGGGTGTGGCCGAGATCATCATCGGCAAACAGCGGAACGGCCCCACCGGGACCGTCAAGCTGGCCTTCCTGAACATGCTCACCCGCTTTGAATCGCTCGCCGGCGGCGGGGATTACTAGGCGCGCGCCCTGCGCCGCTCACGCGGCTTCCCCCTCTCAGGCGCGCCGCTTCGCGGCGCTGGGAGGGGATGCAATCAACGATCCGGCGGAGCCGGTTCCGTGGGTGCTCCGGGTTGGCGGGATCTCTACCAGCCCGCGCCCGTCAAAGGACTTCGCTGGCGAAGTCGGCCAGGCGCGAGCGCTCGCCCCTGGCCAGCGTGATGTGGCCGCCGTGCGGCCAGCCCTTGAAGCGATCGACCGCATAGGTCAGGCCCGAGGAGCCTTCGGTGAGGTAGGGCGTGTCGATCTGCGCGAGGTTGCCCATGCAGATGATCTTGGTGCCCGGGCCGGCGCGCGTGATCAGCGTTTTCATCTGCTTGGGGGTGAGGTTCTGGGCCTCATCGATGATCACGTACTTGTTCATGAACGTGCGCCCGCGCATGAAGTTCATGCTCTTGACCTTGATGCGGCTGCGAATGAGCTCGTTGGTGGCGGCCCGGCCCCATTCACCGGCGTTGCCCCCGTCGCCCTTGGCCAGGAACTCCAGGTTGTCGTCGAGCGCGCCCATCCACGGGCCCATTTTTTCCTCTTCCGTGCCGGGCAGGAAACCGATGTCCTCGCCCACACTGACCGTGGCGCGGGTCATGATGATCTCGGTGTAACGGCGATCATCCAGCACCTGGGTGAGGCCGGCGGCCAGCGCCATCAGGGTCTTGCCGGTTCCTGCGGTGCCGGCCAGGGTAACGAAGTCGATCTCCGGGTCCATGAGCAGGTTCAGCGCGAAGTTCTGCTCGCGGTTGCGGCTGGTCACGCCCCAGACCGCGTTCTTGAGGTGTGTGTAGTCCTTCAGCGTCTTCAGGACCGCGGTTTTGTCGCGGATTTCGGTCACACGCGCATACAGCGAGGGCTCACCCGGGGCCTCGAAATAGACGAACTGATTGATGTGGAACTGGCCCACCGCCGGGCCGCTGACCCGGTAGAAGGTGTGGCTGCCGCTTTGCCAGCTCTCGATCGTCTTGCTTTGCCGCGTCCAAAAATCCTGCGGCAGGGCGAGCGAGCCGGCATACAGCAGTTCGCCATCGTCCAGCGTCTTGTCGTTTTGATAATCCTCGGCGGCGAGCCCCAGGGCACGCGCCTTGACCCGCATGTTGATGTCTTTCGACACCAGGATGACTTCACGGTCGGGGTGGCGCTGCCGCAAGGCCGCCACGACGCCCAGGATCTGGTTGTCGGCCTTGCCCTGAGGCAGGGAGCCCGGCAGATCACCATTGAGCGGTTCGGTCTGGAAAAAAAGCAGGCCCCGAGCGGACTGGTGACCGGTGGCTGAGAGCTTGAGCCCCTGGGTCATGTCCGCGCCTTGTTGGGCAGCGAGTGCGTCGAGCGTGCGGCTGGTCTGGCGGCCGTTGCGGGCCACTTCGGTCATGCCCTTTTTGTGGCCATCGAGCTCTTCGAGCACGATCATGGGCAAGAAGATGTCGTGCTCTTCGAACCGGAACAGGCTCATCGGGTCGTGCAGCAGCACGTTGGTGTCCAGCACGAAGAGGCGCTTGATCCCCCGTGCACCCGTTACCGAGCTGCGGCGGCGGGCGGTCTGAGGCCGTTCGGCGGTGCGGCGTTCGGCGGGCGCTGGGCTCGTCGCCACCGGCAGCGGTACCGGGGTTGCCACCGATTTCGAGGCGGGCGCCTTGCGTTCCGGCGCGGCGGGTGTCGTGGGGGCCGCGGATGCGGTGACGCGCACGTCAGCGGTCACAGCGGCTTGCGCCACGGGCGTGGCCTCGGACCGGCGATTGCGCGAACGGCGGGGGCCGCCCGGCGCGGCCGCTGGGGGTGCGTCGGATGGGGCATCGGCCATCGCGGCCGGGGCGCCCGAGGATTTCAGGTGGTAAGCGTCTGGCGCCAGCAAGGCGGCCCGTTTCGAGGGAGCGGGAGGCAGGGGCATGGATGGGTTCAGCGCGCGGCCGGAAAACAAAAAGCCGCCGAGTAAACCGGGCGGCTTTGTGGGCTGCTGGAGAGCAGGGGAATCAACTGGGCGGGGAGGCGTCCCGGGGGCATGAACCCATTATGCATGAGCCCCGTGAAGCGCACGATGGGCTCGAGGCCCCGCCACCTCTCGTGCCACCGGGCACCCGCCTGACTGGCGTCAGGCCGCCTTTTTCAGGGTCTTCACGGCCTTCAGCACTTCCTCAACGTGGCCGGGCACCTTGAGGCCGCGCCATTCCTGCTTGAGCACACCATCGGGGCCGATCAGGAAGGTGCTGCGTTCGATGCCCTTGACCTTCTTGCCGTACATGATCTTGTTCTTCACGACGCCGAACATGTGGCACATCTTTTCTTCGGTGTCGGCGATCAGTTCAAACGGCAGTTCGAGCTTGGCCTTGAAGTCGTCGTGCGACTTCATGTTGTCGCGGGACACCCCGAACACCTGGGCGCCGGCCTTCACGAAGTCCTTGTACTTGTCGCGGAACTGCATGGCCTCCGTTGTGCACCCCGGGGTGTTGTCCTTCGGGTAGAAGTACAGCACGACGGTCTGTCCGAGATGGCTCTGGTGGGTCACCTTCACGCCGCCGGTGGCCAGGGATTCGAACTCGGGAATGGGTTTGTTGACAACGACGGCCATGCGCTGGGACCCCTGAATAGATTGATGGTGTGGCGTTGGCTGCCCGCCGGCGGGCGGCGAGGCCGGCGGCACAAGGCCGCCGCAAACAAACCGCTATTTTAACCCGAACGGTTCAGTGCGGCGGACCGGCGGCGTCCCCCGCGGGCTCGACCAACAGGGCGGCCACGACCCGGCGTCCCTCGCCGGCGAGTATGTTGAAGGTGCGGCAGGCGGCGGCGGTGTCCATGGTTTCGACGCCGATGCGCTGCTCCAGCAAGCCGCGGCTGAGTGCCGGTGGTGCGAAACGCAGGCGCCGACCGCTGCCGAAGATGACCACCTCAGGGGCTGGTTGGGTGACGGTGGCCAGCTCGGCGAAGTGACCGGCCGACAGATCCCCAAAGCCGCCGCATGCCCAGGCGCGCACCTGGCCGTCGGAGGAGACGATGACGTGAGACGCGTGCCGCTGCCCGTTGATGGCCACCCAACCGTCGCCGTGGCCGGTGATGCTGGTGTTGTCGGGCTTGTCGGGCTTGTCGGCGTGGAGTTTCATGGGCAGACGGGCGGGGGAACTGTGGTCAAATTGCAGGTTTTCCGTCGGTGCGCCGACTATACCGCCCCATACACCGCCCACCCAGGTCGCCCGAAATGCCGCCGCGGTGTGGCCCTCCAGGGAACGCCGTGAAGACGATCCAAAAATCCGCCAAGCTGGCCAATGTGCTCTACGACGTTCGGGGCCCGATTGTCGAGGCCGCCAAGCAGATGGAGGACGAGGGTCAGAAGATCATCAAGCTCAACATCGGCAATCTGGCGCCGTTTGGCTTTGACGCGCCCGAGGAGATCCAGCAGGACATGATCCGCAACCTGCCCAACGCGGCGGGTTACTCCGACAGCAAAGGTATCTTCGCCGCGCGCAAGGCGGTCATGCACTACACCCAGCAGCAGGGCGTGCGTGGGGTGACGCTGGATGACATCTACCTGGGCAATGGCGCGAGCGAACTGATCGTCATGGCCGCCAACGCGCTCCTCGACAACGGCGACGAGCTGCTGGTGCCTTCGCCCGACTACCCGCTGTGGACCGCAGCCACCAGCCTGTCGGGCGGTGTGCCGGTGCACTACCGCTGCGACGAGGCCAATCACTGGATGCCGGATCTGGATGACCTGCGCGCGCGCATCACACCGCGCACCAAGGGCATCGTGGTGATCAACCCGAACAATCCCACCGGTGTGCTGTACAGCGACGAGCTGCTGCGTGGCATCGTTCAGATTGCCCGGGAGCATGAGCTCGTGTTGCTCGCCGACGAGGTCTACGACAAGGTGCTGTACGAAGGGGTGAAGCACACCGCGCTGGCCAGCCTTTCGACGGACGTGCTGACCCTGACCTTCAACTCGCTGTCCAAGTCCTATCGCGCCTGCGGCTATCGCGCGGGCTGGATGGTGATCTCCGGTGACAAGTCGATGGCCCGCGACTATATCGAGGGGCTCAACATGCTGGCGAACCTGAAGCTTGGCTCCAACGTGCCGGGTCAGTTCGCGATTCAGACGGCGCTCGGCGGTTACCAGAGCATCAACGATCTGGTCAAGGAAGGCGGGCGCCTGCGCCGCCAACGCGACCTGGCCTACGAACTGATCACGGCGATCCCGGGCATGACGTGCGTGAAGCCGCAGGCCGCGCTGTACATGTTCCCGCGGCTCGATCCGGTGATGTATCCCATCAGCGACGACCGCCAGTTTTTCATGGAAGTGCTGCGCGCCACGCGCGTGATGCTGGTGCAGGGTTCGGGCTTCAACTACCCGGACCATCAGCATTTCCGCATCGTGTTCCTGCCGCACGAAGACGACCTGCGCGAGGCGATTGGCCGCCTGGCGCGCTTTCTGGAGCAATGGCGTCAGCGCCACGGCACCGCCTGATCGACCCCTTCAACCTTTCCCCGTTTTCCCTTCCGTCATGAAACCGATTCAAGTGGGCCTGCTGGGCATTGGCACCGTGGGCAGCGGCACCTTCCAGGTGTTGCAACGCAACCAGGCAGAAATCCAGCGTCGTGCCGGCCGGGCGATCGACATCACCATGGTGGCCGATCTCGATGTGGCCCGCGCCAGGTCGCTGGTGGGCGGCAGCGTGCGCGTGGTCGGCGATGCGCGCGAGGTGATTGCCAACCCGGACATCGATGTGGTGGTCGAGCTGATCGGCGGCTACGGTGTGGCGCGAACGCTGGTGATGGAAGCCATCGCCGCCGGCAAGCATGTGGTCACCGCCAACAAGGCGCTGCTGGCCGTCCACGGCACCGAGATTTTTGCCGCGGCGGCATCCAAAGGGGTGATGGTGGCGTTCGAGGCGGCGGTGGCCGGCGGCATTCCGATCATCAAGTCGCTGCGCGAGGGCCTGACCGCCAACCGCATCCAGTGGGTTGCCGGCATCATCAACGGCACGACCAATTTCATCCTGTCGGAGATGCGGGACAAGGGGCTGGACTTCGATGTCGTCCTGAAAGAGGCGCAGCGGCTGGGTTACGCGGAAGCCGACCCGACCTTCGACATCGAGGGCGTGGACGCAGCCCACAAGGCCACGCTGATGAGCGCCATTGCCTTCGGCATTCCGGTCCAGTTCGACAAGGCCTATGTGGAGGGCATCACGCGCCTGTCGGCCACCGACATCCGCTATGCCGAGCAACTCGGCTACCGCATCAAGCTGCTGGGCATCACCAAACGCGTGGCCCGCGGGATCGAGTTGCGCGTGCACCCCAGTCTGGTGCCCTCGAAGCGGCTGATCGCCAACGTCGAAGGTGCGATGAACGCGGTGATGGTGCAGGGCGATGCCGTGGGCACCACGCTCTACTACGGCAAGGGCGCAGGCAGCGAACCCACGGCCAGCGCCGTGATCGCCGACCTGGTGGACATGGCCCGCCTGCACAGCGCTGACCCGCTGCACCGCGTGCCGTCGCTGGCCTTCCAGCCCGACGCGCTGAGCGACGAACCGGTGTTGCCGATGAGCGAGATCGTCACCAGCTACTACCTGCGCCTGCGCGTGGCCGATGAGGCCGGGGTGCTGGCCCAGGTCACGTCGCGCCTGGCGGCCGCCGGCATCAGCATCGACGCGGTGCTGCAGCGCGAGGCCGACGAGGTGGGCGGCGAGGGCGCCACCAGCACCGACCTCATCATCCTGACCCACGACACCCGCGAAGGCACGATGAACGACACCCTGGCCAAGCTGCAGCAGCTGCCCACCGTGCTCGCCCCGATCGTGCGCATCCGCAAGGAAGAACTCAACTGAATCCGTGCCGTGCGCCCGCCGGGCGCGCAGCCACCGGGCGGCGCCCGCGGCGCGCGACGCGGCCCGCCGTTTGATCGCATCACCACGCCGCCATGCTGTACCGCTCCACCCGGGGTCACCCCGACCGCCGACGCTTCTGCGAAATCCTGCTTGAGGGCCTCGCGCCCGATGGGGGGCTCTACCTGCCCGAGCAGTACCCGCGACTGGGCGAAGCGGACCTGACGCGGCTGCGGTCTGTGTACGGCCAGGGGCGCCCGGGCGGTTATGCCGCGCTCGCCTTCGAGATCCTGTCGCTGTACATCGACGACATTCCGGCCGCGGACCTGCGTGCGCTGTGCGAGCGCACCTACACCGAGGCCGTGTTCGGCACGGCCGCGATCGTGCCGCTCAAACCGCTGGACGATTCCCTGTACCTCGAGGCCTTGTCCAACGGTCCGACACTCGCCTTCAAGGACATGGCGATGCAGTTGCTGGGGCAGCTCTTCGAATACGAGCTTGGCCGGCGCGGCGAGACGCTCAACATCCTTGGCGCCACCAGTGGCGACACCGGCAGTGCGGCCGAGTACGCGATGCGGGGCAAGAAGGGCATCAACGTCTTCATGCTGAGTCCCCACGGCCGCATGAGTCCCTTCCAGCAGGCGCAGATGTTCAGCCTGCAGGACCCGAACATCCACAACCTGGCGGTCGAGGGGGTGTTTGACGACTGCCAGGACATCGTCAAGGCGGTCAGCAACGACCTCGCATTCAAGCGCCAATGGAAGATCGGCACGGTCAACTCCATCAACTGGGCCCGGCTGCTGGCGCAGGTGGTGTATTACGTGGCGGGCTACTTCCAGGCCACCACGTCCAATGCCCAGCGCGTGTCCTTCACCGTGCCCAGCGGCAACTTCGGCAACGTCTGCGCCGGCCATGTGGCGCGCCAGATGGGGCTGCCGATTGACCGGCTCGTGGTGGCCACCAACGAGAACGACGTGCTCGACGAGTTTTTCCGCACCGGCGTGTACCGCGTGCGCGGCGGAGCGGACACGCACGAAACGTCCAGCCCGTCGATGGACATCTCCAAGGCCAGCAATTTCGAGCGCTTTGTCTTCGATCTGCTCGGCCGCGACGCCGACCGCTGCCGTGCGCTGTTTGGTGATGCCCTGAACCGCGACGGACGCTTCGATCTCAGCGGCGACCCTGCTTTTGCCCAGGCTGCGTCGCGCTATGGCTTCCAGAGCGGCCGCAGCACCCACGCCGATCGCCTGGCGACCATCCGCGCCGTCGCCGAACGTCACGGTGTGGTGATCGACACCCACACCGCCGACGGCGTGAAGGTGGCCTGGGAGCGCCGCGATCCGGCCGTGCCGATGATCGTGCTGGAGACGGCGCTGCCCATCAAGTTTGCGGCGACCATCGTCGAAGCCCTGGGACGCCAGCCCGATCGCCCCGCCGGCTTTGACGGCATCGAAGCGCTGCCGCGGCGTGTGAGCGTGCTCCCGGCGGACGTGGCCCTCGTCAAGGCCTACATCAGCGAACACGCGGTGGCCCGGGCATGAAGGTGGTCGGCTTCGCCGGCTTCTCGGGGTCGGGCAAAACCACGCTGGTGGAACAGCTCATCCCGGCGCTGCGCCTGCGTGGCGCGCGGGTGTCCGTCATCAAGCACGCGCACCACACCTTCGACATCGACCATCCGGGCAAGGACACCTGGCGCCACCGCGAGGCGGGTGCGCTGGAGGTGGTGGCCGCTTCGCCGAAGCGGCTGGTGATCATGCGCGAGTACCCCGAGACCGAGGAGCACGATGTGCACGCGCTGCTGGCAAGGCTCACCGCCGGTGTCGACTGGGTGCTGGTGGAGGGTTTCAAGCGCAGCAGCCTGCCCAAGATCGAGGTCTGGCGCCAGGACAGCGGGCAGCCGGTGATCTACCCGACGCAAGATCGCGTGCTGGCGATTGCCACCAACAGCCCGCAAGCGCTGCCCGTTCCGCCCGCACGCCCTGTACTGGATCTCGACACGCCGGATGACGTGGCGCAATGGCTGTTCGACAATGCAGACCGCTTTGTCTACACCCCGCTCACCCCATGAACGCCCCCACCCGCGCCCCCCTGATGCCGCTGGAAGCGGCGCTGGACGCGCTGCTGGCCCGCGTCGAACCCCTCCCCGGTACGGAAGCGGTTCCCACCTTTGACGCGGCCGGCCGCGTGCTGGCCGACGACCTGATTGCCGCGCTGCACGTCCCGCCGCAAGACAACTCGTCGATGGACGGCTACGCCGTGCGTTGCGCCGATGTCAGCGCCTCGGGGGTGGTCCTGCCGGTGAGCCAGCGCATTCCCGCCGGCCACGCCGGCCAGCCGCTGGAGCCCGGCACCTGCGCGCGGATCTTCACGGGCGCGCCGCTGCCCGCCGGTGCCGACGCGGTCGTGATGCAGGAAGACACGCGCGAGGTCGGCGGCGACCTGCACGCGGTGCACATCGATGCCGTGCCCACGCTGGGCCAGTGGGTCCGCCGGGCTGGCGAGGACGTGCAGCGCGGCAGCGTGATCCTGCCGCGCGGCCACCGCCTGCAGGCGTCCAGCCTCGGCCTTGCCGCCAGCCTGGGACAGTCGCACGTCACGGTCGCCCGCCGCCCGCGCGTGGCGCTGTTTTCGACCGGCGATGAGCTGGTGATGCCGGGTGAGGTGCCGCCCGAGGCGATGAAGCCCGGCGCCATCTACAACAGCAACCGGTTTTTCCTGCGCGAGCTGTTGCACCGTTTCGGCTGCGAGGTGAGCGACCTGGGCATCGTGCCCGACCGGCGAGACGCCACCCTCGCCGCGCTGAAGACCGCGGCCGACCACCACGATCTCATCCTCACCAGCGGGGGCGTCTCGGTGGGCGAGGAAGACCACATCAAGCCCGCCGTGCAGGCGCTGGGCTCGCTCGATTTGTGGCAGATCGCCATGAAGCCCGGCAAGCCGTTTGCCTATGGCACCGTGCGCCGGGATGCGGGTGCCGGGGCCGCCGCGGGCTCCGTCAGCCATTTCATCGGTCTGCCAGGCAATCCGGTGTCGAGCTACGTGACCTTCTTGCTGCTCGTTCGGCCGGTGTTGCTGCGGCTGCAGGGGGTGCTGGACACGGCGGTGCTGGGACTGCCGCCGGCGGTGCCGCTGCGGGCCGATTTTGCGCTGCCGCGGGCGGACAAGCGCCGCGAGTTTCTGCGCGTGCGGCGCAACGCCAGCGGCGGCGTGGACCTGTTTCCCAACCAGAGTTCCGGCGTTCTCACCTCCGTGGTCTGGGCCGATGGGTTGGTGGACAACCCGTCCGGCCGCACCATTGCCCCCGGCGACGCCGTGAACGTCATTGCCTTGAGCGACCTTCTCGCATGAACATCCAGCTGCGCTATTTCGCCGCCATCCGCGAGGCCGTGGGCACCGGCCATGAAACCTGGACCACCCGCGCGACCACCCTCGGCGGCCTGCGCGACGAGCTGATTGCCCGCGGCGGCGCCCACGCCGAGGCGCTCGCCCGCGGCCGGGCGGTGCGGGTCTCGCTCAACCAGACCATGGCCGACGAAGCCACGCCCTTGCCCGCCGGCGCCGAGGTGGCCTTCTTCCCGCCCGTGACCGGCGGTTGAGCCCCTGTACCCGTTCGGAGCTTGCCATGACCGCCCGCGTCACCATCCAGACCGCCGATTTCGACCTCAGCGACGAGGTGGCCCGATTGCGCGCGCAGGATCGCGGCGTGGGTGCGGTGTGCAGCTTTGTGGGCACCGTGCGTGACCGCAACGACGGTCAAACCGTCAGTGCCATGGAGCTCGAACACTACCCGGGCATGACGGAGAAGGCCATCGAGGCCATGATCGACGAGGCCTTCCGCCGCTTCGACATCCTGGGCGCCCGGGTGATCCATCGCGTGGGTCTGCTGCAGCCGCTCGATCAGATCGTGCTCGTGGTCGTGACCTCGGCCCACCGCGGCCAGAGCTTCCAGGCCTGCGAGTTCCTGATGGATTACCTCAAGACCCAGGCGCCGTTCTGGAAGAAGGAAGACACCCCGGCCGGCGCGCGTTGGGTCGATGCCCGGGTCAGCGACGATGCGGCCCTGGCCCGCTGGGGCATCCAGGCCGGCAACGCCGGCTGACCGGCAGCCCCGCCGCCTGGCGGGCTTGACGCGGATCAAGCCCGCGGCGTTTCGGGCATGCGCCACGGCGCGCTGGCCTTGAAAAAACCATGCGCCGGCCCCATCGTTGACCGCATCGGAGGATTCATCCCATGCGACTCGACAAACTCACCACCGCGCTGCAACAAGCCCTGGGCGACGCCCAGAGCCTGGCGCTGGCCAACGACCACGCCTACATCGAGCCGGTGCACGTGCTGCTGGCTTTGCTGCGGCAAACCGACGGGGCGGCGCCTCTGCTTCAGCGCGCCGGCGTCAACGTCAAGGGCCTGAGCACGGCCGCCGAGGCGGCCATGAAGAAGCTGCCTCAGGTGCAAGGCCAGGACGTGACGGTCGGCCAGGACCTCGCCCGCCTGCTGCAGGCGGCCGAAAAGGAAGCGCTCAAGCGGGGCGATGCGTACATCGCCAGCGAACTGTTCCTGCTGGCCGTGGCCGACCACAAGGGCGATCTGGGGCGGCTGGCCAACGAACACGGCCTGTCTCGCCAGAACCTGGAGGCGGCGATCGCGGCGGTGCGCGGCGGCGAGTCGGTCAACACGCCAGAGGCCGAAGGGCAGCGCGAGGCCCTGAAGAAATACACGCTCGACCTCACTGAGCGCGCCCGTCAGGGCAAGCTCGATCCGGTGATCGGCCGCGACGACGAAATCCGCCGCGCGATCCAGGTGCTGCAGCGGCGCAGCAAGAACAACCCGGTGCTGATCGGCGAGCCGGGTGTGGGAAAGACGGCCATCGTGGAAGGGCTGGCGCAGCGCATCGTGGCCGGCGAGGTGCCCGACAGCCTGAAGGGCAAGCGCGTGCTGGTGCTCGACATGGCCGGTCTGCTGGCCGGGGCGAAGTACCGCGGCGAGTTTGAGGAACGGCTGAAGGCGGTGCTCAAGGAGGTATCGCAGGACGAGGGCCGCATCATCCTGTTCATCGACGAGATCCACACCATGGTCGGCGCCGGCAAGGCCGAGGGCGCCATCGACGCGGGCAACATGCTCAAGCCGGCGCTGGCGCGCGGCGAGCTGCATTGCATCGGCGCCACCACGCTCGACGAGTACCGCAAGTACATCGAGAAGGACGCCGCGCTGGAGCGCCGCTTCCAGAAGGTGCTGGTCGATGAGCCCAGCGTCGAGGCCACGATCGCCATCCTGCGTGGCTTGCAGGAGCGCTACGAGAAGCACCACAACGTGGACATCACCGACCCGGCCATCGTGGCTGCGGCCGAGCTGAGCCACCGCTACATCACCGACCGTTTCCTCCCCGACAAGGCGATTGACCTGATCGACGAGGCCGCTGCCAAGATCAAGATCGAGCTCGACTCCAAGCCCGAGGCCATGGACAAGCTCGACCGCCGCATGATCCAGCTCAAGATCGAGCGCGAGGCGGTGAAAAAGGAGACCGACGAGGCCTCACAGAAACGCCTGGCGCTCATCGAGGACGAGCTGGTGAAGCTGCAGCGCGAGTACCAGGACCTCGAGGAGATCTGGACCGCCGAAAAGGCCTCGGTGCAGACCTCGGGCACGGTGCGCGAGGAGATGGACCGCGTGAAGCTGGAGATCGAGTCGTTCAAGCGCAAGGGCGATTTCAACAAGGTCGCCGAGCTGCAGTACGGCCGTCTGCCCGAGCTGGAAAAGCGGCTGAAGGAAGCGCAGGCGCAGGAGGCCGCCGGTGGCCCCGCGGGCGTGGGGCGCAAGCTGCTGCGCACGCAGGTGGGCGCCGAGGAAATCGCCGAGGTGGTTGCCCGCGCCACCGGCATCCCGGTGGCCAAACTGATGCAGGGCGAGCGCGACAAGCTGCTCAAGATGGAGGACAAGCTGCACGAGCGCGTGGTGGGGCAGGACGAGGCGATCAGCGCCGTGGCCAACGCGATTCGCCGCTCGCGCTCGGGCTTGTCCGACCCGAACCGCCCGACCGGCTCCTTCCTGTTCCTTGGGCCCACCGGCGTGGGCAAGACGGAGCTGTGCAAGGCGCTGGCCGGTTTCCTGTTTGACAGCGAGGACCACCTCGTGCGCATCGACATGAGCGAATTCATGGAGAAGCACTCGGTGGCCCGCCTGATCGGCGCGCCGCCGGGCTACGTGGGCTACGAGGAGGGCGGCTACCTGACCGAGGCGGTGCGTCGCAAGCCGTATTCGGTCTTGCTGCTCGACGAGGTGGAGAAAGCGCATCCGGACGTCTTCAACGTGTTGCTGCAGGTGCTGGATGACGGCCGCCTGACGGACGGGCAGGGCCGCACCGTGGACTTCAAGAACACGGTCATCGTCATGACCAGCAACATCGGCTCGCCGCTGATCCAGGCCATGGTGGGGCAGCCGTACGACGAGGTGAAGGACGCGGTCTGGGGTGAGCTGAAGAACCACTTCCGGCCCGAATTCCTCAATCGCATCGACGAGACCGTGGTGTTCCACGGGCTGGACGCGCAGCACATTGAGGCCATCGCCGGCATCCAGCTCAAGGCGCTGCAGGCACGCCTGCAGCGCATGGACCTGCGGCTCGACGTGTCGCCCGCAGCGATGGCGGAGCTGGCCAAGGTCGGCTTCGATCCGGTGTTCGGCGCCCGGCCGCTCAAGCGCGCCATCCAGCAGCGGCTGGAGAACCCGCTGTCCAAGCTGTTGCTCGAAGGCCGCTATCCGCCGAAATCGGTGATTCCGGTGGGCGTGGATCCGGTGCGCAACCCGGGTGTCTTCGAGTTTGGCGACGCGCAGGCCATGGCCTGAGCACCGGCGGCGCGCGCGGGTTTTTGGATCACAAAGTCCTACTGCCGGCGGGGCCGCGCGCCGGTCATCGGCTCCACGGCGCAGCCCTTCGGCCGGCAGCGCCGGTGGCCGCCGCCGGCCAGGGTGGGGGGGTATAAATGTGACCCAGTTCACGGAGCGCCTACCGCCCCGGCCACCCTCGTTGTCCCGTCATGAAGGCCGTCTCTCCCCTGCTGCAGCAGTGCTTTGACGACGCGGTGAAGGCTGCGCCGGGCATGCTGGTGCGTTGCATCGACGCCATCATCACCAGCCAGCTCGACGGCAACTCCCGCCGGGACACGCTCGTGGCCGACCGGGACTCGGAGGCCTGGGCCGGCTTGATGCGCCACAAAGTCGCCTGGTCCAAGGCCTACCCGGAGCGGCTGAAGGCGGCTTTTCTGAGCGACGAGCCGGAACCGTCGAGTTCCCGCATGGGGCTGCTCAGCGACTCGCGGCTGCTTTCGCTGGTGGACGAGGACGATTTCAACGAGCAGCTCGAGTTCAGGCGCGCCCTGCAGAGCCTGCTGCCGCTGGTGGAGCAGGAGCTGGCCGCGCTCGACGCCCGGATGAGCTCGCTGGTGGGGCTGGACGCGGTGCGCGCCGACCTCAATCCGCTGCGGCCGTCGGTCTTCATGCGCGAGCTGCGCGACCTGATGTCGGCCACCGAGTCCGACCGGCAGGTGCGGGCGGCCTGGTTCAAGGCCCTGCCGGGGCCGATGGGGCGGGAGTTGCGCGGGCTGTATGCCCAGGTGGCTGCGCGCCTGCAGAAGGCCAATGTCGCGGAAGCCGGCTACCGGGTGCGGCTGGCGGCCGAGGCCGCGGGCCAGCGGCCGGGCGAGGAGGGCGCGGGCGGCTCCGGCTACGGCCTGACCTCCGAATGGTTTGACCTGCCCGGCGGCGAGCCGGCGCCGGAGCCGGTCGATCCGCTGCTGCCGGACATGGCCGCGCTGGCGAAGGTGCGCTCTCCCATCGATCAGGCGACCTACCACGCGTTTCTCCAGGAAGGGCATCACGCCCGCTACGACCGGGCGCTGACCCACGACTTCTATGACGCCGTCGAGGAGGAGCGCGGTCGGTTGCGGCAAGACATCGCTGCCTACACCCACGACGAGCAGGCCGTGCGGCTGCGGCGCGAAGCGCAGCGCCATCTCGCCGCGGTCGACCGGCCGGCCCGGGCGGTCGACACCACCACGCCGCTGAGCCGCGAGCAGTGGGGCGAAGCCGCGTCGCCACTGCACCGCGCCGGCGTGCTGCTGGACCTCAAGGCCCAGGCCCAGGCGCTGCCGCAGGCCATGGGCCTGGACGTGGTGCGCATGCTGGTCAACCAGGTGGCGAGCGATCCGCTGCTGCTGGCGCCGGTGCGTGAAGCGGTGGTGGCGCTGGAGCCTGCGCTGCTGCGCCTGGCGCTCGCCCACCCGCGCTATTTCAACGAACCCGACCACCCGGCGCGTCGCCTGGTCGAGCGGGTCGCGCAGCGCAGCTTCCGCTACAACGACGAATTCGACCCCGCGTTCGATGCGTTCTTCTCGCCGGTTCGTGCCGCGTTCCTGGGGCTCAACGACTCGGGCACCGAGGATGCCGGGCTGTTCGGGGAGGCGCTGGCGGACCTGCAGGCACGCTGGGACGCGGAGGACGCGGCCGACGCGGCGCAGCGCCAGACGCGGGTGCAGGCGGTGCAGCACGCCGAGGATCGCCAGACCGTGGCGGACCAGGTCGCGTGGGAAATCAGCAAGCGCCCGGACATCGAGGCCGCGCCGGCGTTCATCCTGGATTTCCTCTACGGCCCGTGGTCGCTGGTGATCGCCGATGCCCGCATGAAGGCCACTGCCGGCGAACCCGACCCCGGCGGCTACCGCAAGGCCATTTCGCAGCTGCTGTGGAGCATTCGGCAGGAGGTGACGCTGCGCCGGCCGGCCCAGCTGTTTCAGATCGTGCCGCCGCTGCTGCTCACGCTGCGGGCCGGCCTGCGGGCGCTGGAGCATCCGCCGGAGGCCACCGAGAGTTTCTTCGCGTCGTTGCTGCGGCTCCATGAGCCCGTGCTCAAGCTGCGCGCGGCCCGCAAGCGCGTCGATGCGCGCCAGTCCGGCCGCGCGCCGCTGGAAGCCTACGAGTTTCCCGACACGGTGGCCGAGCCGCTGCCGGCCGACATGCTGGAGCCCGCCACGGCCGAACAGCGCATCCCGCGCGCGGCCGAACAGCCCTGGCTGGGTCGGCAGGAGCAGGAGGCCGCGGGTTTTGCCGACACCGTGCGGGGCGATGCACCGCCGCTGGCGGCGGAGCTTGAAGGCACGATGGCTGCCGCCGCCGATCACGGGGGTGACGCGGACGCCGGACCGGTGGTGCATCAGCTCGACCGCCTGCGGGCGGGCAGCTGGGTGGATCTCTGGTCGCAGGGCCAGTGGGTGCGGGCGGAGCTGGTCTGGGCGAGCGCGCGAGGCACCCTGTTCATGTTCCTGGGGCGCGGCGGCACCGCGCACACCATGACCCGCCGCAGCTGCGAGCGCCTGCTGGCCGCGCGTCATCTGCGGCCGCTGGCGGTGCACGACGTCGTCTCCAGCGCGCTCGACCGCGTGCGCGAGGCGCTGCCGGCCGAGTCGGCTGTGGCCGAGTCGGTGCATTGAGCCGCCCGCGACCCCGCCCGCCGGGCGCCCGCACTACCATGCGGGCATGACCGCCGCCGCCACCACCGCGCCCGTCGCCCCGCCCCCGCCCGTGCCGCTGCGCCAGGACGCCGCCGTGATCGGCCTGGTGGGCCTGGCCCACGGCACGTCCCATTTCTCCCACCTGCTGCTTGCGCCGCTGTTTCCGGTGTTCATCCGCGACTTCGGCCTGAGCTTTTCCGATGTCGGCCTGCTGATGACGGTGTTCTTCGTCATCTCCGGCACCGGTCAGGCCCTGTCCGGCTTCGTGGTGGATCGGGTGGGCGCGCGGCCCGTCCTGTTCGCCGCGATCAGCTTCTTTTTGCTGGCCTCGCTCGTCGCGTCGCAAGCCACGGGGTACGCCGGGCTGATGGCGGTGGCGGTGCTCGCCGGGCTGGGCAACGCGCCGTTTCACCCGGCCGACTTCACCATCCTCAACCAGCGCGTGTCGGCGGCGCGGCTCGGCCACGCGTTCAGCGTGCACGGGCTGACCGGCAACCTGGGGTGGGCGCTCGCGCCGGCTTTCCTGGTGGGCATCACGGCGGCGGCCGACTGGCGCGTGGCTTATCAGTGCGCGGCGGTGCTGTATGTGGTGGTGCTGGGGGTGTTGTTCTGGCAGCGCGATCGCTTGCGCACCGAGGTGGTGGTGCGCGCGGCGGGGGCGTCGCGCGGCGACGACCTGGCGTTTCTGCGCCTGCCGGTGGTCTGGTGGTGCTTCGCCTTCTTCCTGCTCTCGACCATGACCCTGGCCGTCGTGCAGAGCTTCGCGCCATCCATCCTCAAGGCCTTGCACGGGGTGGGCATGGAGACCGCCACGCTCACCGTCAGTGCCTACATGCTGTGCGGGGCCGTGGGCATGCTGGTCGGCGGCTTCGTGGCGGCCTACGGACACCGCCACGGCCTGAGCAGCGATCGCGTGGTGGCGGTTGCCATGACCGGCGGCGCGCTGCTGCTGGCTTTGTGCGCCACGGGCTGGCTCGGTGCCACCGGCACGCTGGTCGCGCTGGCTGCCACCGGCTTTGCCGTCGGTGTGGGCGGGCCGAGCCGCGACATGATGATCAAGAAAGCCACGCCCAAGGGCGCGACCGGCCGCGTCTATGGCACCGTGTATTCCGGCCTCGACGTCGGGTTCGCGCTGTCACCCGCGCTCTTTGGCCTGTTCATGGACCGCGGCTGGTACAGCGCCACCTTGCTCGGCGGCGCGCTGGTGCTGGGCTTGTCGGTGCTGGCGGCGGTGGGCGTCGGTCGCCGCACCGCCTGAGCCGTTTTCCTGCTTCCACGGAGTCTGATCCCATGTCCGAGTCCCGACTCGCCGGCCACCTGCTGGTCGATTGCCTGATTGCCCAGGGCGTGACGCACGCCTTTGGTGTGCCGGGCGAGAGCTTTCTCGCCGTGCTCGACGGCCTTCACGCGCGGCGTGACCGCATCCGCTTCATCACCAACCGCCAGGAGGGTGGGGCGGCCTTCATGGCCGAGGCGCAGGGCAAGCTCACCGGGCGTCCGGGCGTGTGTTTCGTGACCCGCGGCCCCGGCGCCACGAACGCCTCCATCGGGGTGCACACCGCCTTTCAGGACAGCACGCCAATGGTCTTGTTCGTGGGCGACGTGGCGCGCGACGCGCGCGACCGCGAGGCGTTCCAGGAGGTGGACTTCTTCCGCTTCTTCGGGCCGCTGGCCAAGCGGGTCGAGCGCATCGACGACGCGCGGCGCCTGCCGGAGTACGTGGCGCGCGCCTTCGCCACGGCGATGGCCGGGCGGCCGGGTCCGGTGGTGCTCGTGCTGCCGGAAGACATGCTGACCGAGCGCGTCAGTGCTGAACCGCTGCCGCGGGTGGAGCCGGCCCCCGCGTGGAGCGACCCCGGTGCCCTGCGCAGCCTGCGCGAGCGCTTGCTGGCGGCGCAGCGGCCGCTGGTGATCGCCGGCGGTGGCGGCTGGACGCCGCAGGCCGCGGCCGCGCTGGAGCGGTTTGCCGACAACTGGCAGCTGCCGGTGGCCAACGCCTTCCGCTTTCAGGACACCTTCGACAACCATCACCCGCTGTACGCCGGGGACGTGGGGCTGGGCATCAATCCGGCGCTGGCCCGCCGCATCCGCGAGGCCGACCTGCTGATTGCGCTCGGCCCCCGCCTGGGCGAAGCCACCACCGGCGGCTACACGCTCATCGAAGCGCCCGAGCCGCGCCAGACGCTGGTCCACGTTCACGCCAGTGCCGAGGAGCTTCACCGCGTGTACCGCGCCACCCTGGCCATCCACGCCACCATGGACGCCGCGGCCCGCTCGCTGGAGGTGCTCACCGCGCCGCCCACCGTGGCCTGGAGCGCCTGGGCGCGCGAGGCCCACGCCGACTACCTGGCCAACATCGACCCGGCCAACGGCGGCGTGGCGCTGCCTGGCCCGATCGACATGCCCGCGGTGATCCACACCCTGCAGCGCCTGCTGCCCGCCGACGCCGTGCTCACCAACGGCGCGGGCAACTTCGCCAGCTGGCTGCACCGCTTCTACCGCTACCCGGGCCTGGCGCGCGGCCGCAAGACGCAACTCGCGCCCACCAACGGCGCCATGGGCTACGGCGTGCCGGCCGGCATCGCGGCGGCGCTGCTCACCGGGCGCACCGTGTTCACCATCGCCGGCGATGGCGATTTCCTCATGAACGGGCAGGAGCTGGCCACCGCCGCGCAGCACGGTGCGCGCACGATCGTCCTGCTGGTCAACAACGGCGCCTACGGCACCATCCGGATGCACCAGGAACGCGAGTACCCGGAGCGAGTGAGCGGGTCTGCGCTGGCCAACCCTGATTTCGTGGCGCTGGCGCGCGCCTACGGCTGGGCTGCCGAGCGCGTCACCGAGACGGCGGGTTTCGAGCCTGCCCTGCGGCGCGCGCTGGACGCGCCGGTGGGCACGGTCATCGAGCTGCCGCTGGACCCCGAGGTCATCACCACCCGCGGCACGCTCAGCGCCATCCGCGCCGCGGCGCGGGCCGCCGGGCACTGACGCGCCGTCTCAGAGAAAGCGTTCCAGCAGGCGGCGCGACCCGCGATCGAGCGCGTTGCGGTCGCGGATCTCGAACACCACGCCGTGCGCGCTGGTGACCAGCAGGCGCGGGGTGCCGGGCAGCCGGCGGATGTCTTCCTCGCCCTTGAGCACCAGCTCGGTCGGGCCGCGGTCGGTGTCGACCTGCCAGGTGCTGGGCGTGGCGAATGTGCTGACCGCGCGGATGCGCTCAATCACTGGCGTGAACTCGCGCTCGCCCAGCGCGGTCACCAGCGCGTCGCGCCAATCCGTGGGGGCGTCGCTGAGCCGAGCGACAAACAGCAGCTCATCGCCCGCGGGGCCGACCACGCTGATCGCCTCGTCGGGGGCGGTCAGCGGGAACGCCCGCACCGGCTGCACGCCCACGTGCTCGGTGCCCTGGGCGTCGCGGCAGACCCAGCGCCCCAGGCTGTCGCGCCACAAGGCCACCACCGTCCCGCCGGGTTGTGCGTTCTCGCTCATGCCACGCCTCCCTGCGTGTGGGCCGAGGGCTGGGGCAGCTGCTGCGCGACCAGCCGGGCCTCGTGCTCTTCGGCCTCCTCCTCGCTGGCGGCCTGGCGCGCCTGCGCTTCGTACAGCCGCCAATACGCGCCCTGGCGCGCCATCAGGTCGTCGTGTGGTCCGACTTCCACCACCTCGCCGCGGTCCATCACCACCAGCCGGTCGGCCTTGCGCAGCGTGGACAGGCGGTGGGCGATGGCGATCGTCGTGCGGCCTTGCACCAGGTTGTCCAGCGCCTTCTGGATCTCCTTCTCGGTCTCGGTGTCCACCGCCGAAGTCGCCTCGTCCAGGATGAGGATGCGCGGGTCGATCAGCAGCGCGCGGGCGATGCTGATCCGCTGGCGCTCTCCGCCGGACAGGCCCTGTCCGCGTTCGCCCACCAGCGAGTCGTAGCCTTGCGGCAGCCGCAGGATGAAATCGTGCGCGTGGGCGGCGCGGGCGGCGGCCACGATCTCTTCGCGGGTGGCGCCGGGCTTGCCGTAGGCGATGTTGTCGGCCACCGTGCCGAAGAAGAGGAAGGGCTCCTGCAGCACCAGTCCGATGTGGCGCCGGAAGTCGCTCACCCGCAGGCGGCGGATGTCCGTGCCGTCGAGCAGGATGCGGCCGTCGGTCACGTCGTAGAACCGGCAGATCAGGTTGACCAGCGTGCTCTTGCCCGACCCGCTGTGGCCGACCAGCCCGATCATTTCGCCGGGGCGGATGTCCAGGCTGAGGTCGCGGATGACCGAGCGGTTGCCGTAGCGGAAACCGATGCTGTCGATGCGCAGCCCGCCCTGCACCCGCTCGATCGTGACCGGGTCGGTCGGCTCGGGCACGTTGGAGGTGTGGTCCAGGATGTCGAAGATGCGCTTGGCGCCGGCGGCGGCCTTCTGGGTCACGGAGACGATCCGGCTCATCGAATCGAGGCGGCCGTAGAAGCGGCCGATGTAGGCGATGAAGGCGGTCAGCACGCCCACGGTGATGTCACCCTTGGCGATCTGCCAGATGCCAAAGCCCCAGACCACCAGCAGGCCAACGTCGGTCAGCAGGGTCACGGTGGGCGAGAACAGGCTCCAGGTCTTGTTGATGCGGTCGTTGACACCGAGGTTCTGGACGTTGGCGTCGTGGAAACGGCCGGACTCGCGGCGCTCCTGGGCGAAGGCCTTGACCACGCGGATACCCGGAATGGTGTCGGCCAGCACGTTCGTCACGTCGCCCCAGACCCGGTCCACCTTCTCAAAGCCGGTGCGCAGCCGGTCGCGCACGAGGTGAATCATCCAGGCGATGAAGGGCAGGGGCAGCAGCGTGACGAGCGCCAGCCACGGGTTGATCGAGAACAGGATCACCGAGGTCATGGTGAGCATCAGCACGTCGGTGGCGAAGTCCAGCGCGTGCAGCGACAGGAACACCGAGATGCGGTCGGTCTCGGAGCCGATGCGGGCGATGAGGTCGCCGGTGCGCTTGGCGCCGAAATAGTCGAGGGAGAGGCCGAGCAGGTGGTCGAAGGCGCTGGTGCGTAGGTCGGCCGCGATCCGCTCGGACACCAGCGCCAGCAGCCAGGTGCGCGCCCAGCCCAGGCCCCAGGCGAGCAGGCCCGAGCCGAGCAGGCCGCTGAGCAGCAGCGCCACGTAGGCGGCGTCGATGCGCTGGCCGTTTTGGAACGGGATCAACACGTCGTCCATCAGCGGGATCGTCAGGTAGGGCGGCACCAGCGTGGCGGCGGTGGACGCCAGGGTGAGCAGAAAACCGGCCAGCAGCTGCCAGCGGTAGGGCCGCGCGAAACGCCACAGGCGCAGCAGGACCCAGGTGGAGGGCGGCTCGTTGAACTCGCGCTGGCAGTTTTCGCAGTCATCGCTGTCGGGCGGCAACGGCGCCTGACACGTGGGGCAGGCGGCGGCCTCGGCCACCGGACGGCCCTCGCCGCGGGCCGCGCGGGCCACGGCGGCCTCAAAAGACCTTGCCAGGCGCAGGGCCGAAACGTTGTGCGCCAGCGTCAGCCGCCAGCGCGCCACGAGGCCGTTGTCGTCCAGCAGATCCAGCGACGCCACGCCCGCCAGGTCGGTGTGGCGCAGGCGCTGGCCCGCCGCCAGCGGATGCGAGGACCACGCGCCATCGCCGGCCTGTGACCACAGCGCCTGCCCCGTCAGGAGCAACTGTCCCTCGGAGAAGCGGCCGGCCGCGTCAAGGTCGATTGCGGCGCGGGTGAGCACGTCGTCCGGCGACACGCCGGGGGGCAGGGCGTCGGCGCGGTCGGGCGCCGGGTGGTCGGGAGCGGCTTGCATGGGAGCGGGATTGTCCGTCATCTGCCGCGCCGCACCGAGGCGACACATCCGGTGCCAAAAACTTAAGAAGCGTTCAGGCGAACACGGTAGGTTCATCGCAAAATAGCACCCGCGTTCGCGCGACAGCGCGCAGCGCGGCGCTGCCAGCGGCGCCGGACTTGGCCGGGTTGGATGCCCGGCCTTTGTGTATCCAACCACCGCATTTATGAGTTCGACCCGCTTCGCGCTGCAGGTCCTGCAGCACCGGTTCCTG
>Ga0209278_1000698_pt1 | contig 23831 bp, 21 predicted proteins | sample JI81BgreenDNA_FD_187504 | JGI IMG/M metagenome (GOLD analysis project Ga0209278, IMG submission 187504) | Wastewater effluent complex algal communities from Wisconsin, to seasonally profile nutrient transformation and Carbon sequestration -... | ecosystem: Engineered > WWTP > Effluent > Algae... | reverse complement strand
TTTTCAAAAAGAAATGTTATTGAGATGAGTTATCAAAATCGATGATAGTGACTTTGTTAACGAGTCTAAAAAAAATGAGATTAATATCTTATATTTTATCAATAGAGAATAATAATATTTTATACTATTCTGTGATTTAATTTTGAGATGTGATTGACATGATTAGAAAGTGGACTTCTTTCGTCTGTGTGATCTTTTTGATTAGAAATGGAATCTGTTTCTAATTTTTCTATATGTGAACTTTCTTATACAGTTGTTTTTGATGAAAGTTTAAATTTTAATAATAATTTATTGAACTTGCCTTTGCCTGCTTCAGAAAGAATGAATTCATTGGTAATTCTTTACTTGGAAGTGAGTTACATCACTTTATTCATATTTTTTATTGTAAGTTTTATTTTATTAGAAACGTTAATCGTTCATAGCTGTTCTGAATGAAATAGGACTTTTTCTAAAATGATAGATGAAGATTCTGATTCAATCAATGCTTTTCATACATCTCCTGTACATTTTACTCCAGAAGAGGAGCATTTTATAGATATATTTGTGATTTGTATACCTACATTAATCATATTACAAATTATTGTACCTACACTAGGTTATTTATATAATGAAGAAATGTTGTATTATGATACTTATATTTCTTTTGATGTTAACGTTATAGGTAATCAATGATTTTGAACATATGAGTATGTTATAGATTTATTAAATACAGAACATTTTCGTGAATGAAATCATCATTATTCTTTTAATGAAAATGAGCCTATTTTTATCAAATTTGATTCAGTTCTTAAATTAGATAATAGTATTAACAGATTATTAGACGTTGATAATCCTTTAATTTTGCCAGTTAATACAAATATTTTATTTTCATTTACATCTCGAGATGTCATACATTCTTGAGCTTTACCACAAATGGGTATTAAAGTGGATTGTATTCCTGGTAAAATCACACACACTATATTTTCTAGTTTTGCTATGGGTGTTTTTTATGGACAATGCTCTGAACTTTGTGGACCATTGCATGGTTTTATGGTGCGCCTTGGCACTTTTATGTTAAGATAGTTGAAATGATTATTTATAATAATCATGTTAATAATTAACAAAATAAGCATTATTCAACTAATTACTGTTTGTGATGTAATTCCAAGAACTAACTTTACCTATAAGGGGAAAGCCCTGAGGGAACAACAGCATGTTAGTAAAGGGTTCACTAGGAATAACTGTAATTCTAAAATGATTCCCAACTTGAGGCATCTATGAAGAAAGCTATACTGCTTGAAGTCTAGAGTTAAGGTCCCTATTCCGTGGGGGAGTGTCAAATACAGGAATCGGACACTTAAATAGTTGTGAAAAATGGCATGAAGTTTTCACAAAACAAACCTATTTACACCGTTATATAATGAATATAATAAATAACTCGAAAGGACCTTCTAAGGAAGCCATAAACTTAACTAAAAGAAACAAGGGATTGCCTAAAGGGAGTAATCCCCAAGGTAACAGAGTCTCCAATTGTACTCGATTTTTGCTTATTAGCAAAAAATATAATTTAGGTAACTCTAAATGAAGGGAAAGTGGGACAGTATTAATGAACTTTCAAGAAAGATCTTACAGTTCTGTAGAGAACAATAAAGTACTATCTAGATTGAATAAAATAGCTGAATTATCAAAACAACATCCAAATTCCGTTATAGATAGAAATTTATATAACTTCTTATTTGAAAAAGAGCTTTATATAATAGCCTATGATAAATTGAAATCTAATCCAGGTAATATGACACCTGGATTAGACGAAACTACTTTGGATGGTTTTTCCGAAAACACTATTAAGTCTATTACAAATTCTTTTTTAAATAATTGTTTTGAATTTAAACCATACAGACGAATCTACATACCTAAATTCAATGGAGAAACGAGGCCTCTTACAATAGCATCCCCTATTGATAAAATTGTGTTGGAAGTTATTAGAATGATATTAGAAATTATTTTTGAGCCTACTTTTACGACAGATAGCCACGGTTTTAGACCTAATCGTAGCTGTCATACGGCTTTGAAGTATGTTGAAACACATTTTAAATCAGCTAGAATAATAATTGAAGGAGATATATCCAACTTTTTTGACACTATAGATCACAAAATACTACTATCACTTCTCTTAAAAAGAATTAAAGATCATAAATTTATTAATATAATTAGAAAGGCACTTAAAGCTGGATATGGTGAATCGCATAAAGTAATAAAAGCTAATCTCATTGGCACAACGCAAGGTACACCTTTAAGCCCACTCCTTTCTAACATATACCTTAACGTTTTTGATAAACACATGATTCAATTGAAGGAGCAGTTTGATAAGGGTACAAAGCCATCTATAGACAAAAAAGATAGAAGTATATCCGGTTTATTATTACGAAACCAAAATAAAGCAATAGGCTATACCAAAAAAACATTACTACAAACTAAAAGGTATATTGATTGTGATTCGACATACAAAAGATTAATATATACTCGATACGCCGATGATTTTATTATTGGAGTAAGAGGGTCATTAAAGGAGGCTAATGAGATTAAATATAAATGTAAAGAATTCTTAGAAAAAACTTTAAAGCTAACGCTTAACGATAAAAAAACGATAGTAACATCTATACAAAAAAATAAAGTTCTTTTTTTAGGAGCTCATATTAGTTTAAAACAATTTAATGTCCTATCAAGAATTGTTAAAAATGGCAAAAAAAGTTATAAACAAAGAAAGGGCATCTATATTAGATTAGAAGCTCCAATAAAGCGTATATGACAAAAATTGAGTGAAGCAGGATATCACAAAGGGTTCAAGCCTATCTCAAAAAATATATTAATACCTAATACTAAAGAGCAAATAATTGATCATTATAACTCTGTTCTGAGGGGTTATTTAAATTACTATTCATTTGCAGCTAATTACGGTAGTCTTGTATCCATTATTCGTTACATATTGTGAAAATCATGTGCTTTGACATTAGCTATCAAATATAAATTAAAAAGGATAGCTAAAGTAATAAAAAAATTTGGTAAAAATTTGAAAGGTAATTCAAATATAGGCTTTATGGATGTTAATTACAAAATAAAAAAAGGAAATAATAGATTTAATATTAATGCTCAATAGGGTTATTTGGTAAGCCAAAATCTTTGGCTACGCTACATAACATGAAATGCTCTAAATGCGGTTCAAAAAAACAAGTTGAAATGCATCATATTAGAAAAATGTCAGACGTATCAAAAAAAATAGATGTTTTTAACCGTTTAATTATAAAAGCAAATAGAAAACAGATTAGTTTATGTAGAAAATGTCCATTTAGAGGCACATGGAAAAACAGTTAAGATCATATAGCCGTAATTAATACGGAAAGCCGTATGATGCGAAAGTATCCCGTACGGTTTGGGAAAGGGTATAAAATACAATTAAACTTTAATTCTTTAATTGAGAGACATATTAAAAATAATATAATATTATTATATATATTGTATTATAGAACTAATCAATCTATAAGAAAATAATTCTTACATTAACTGATTTTATCATGAAAAACATTATTACAATTTTTAAATTAACATTTTTGGAAAAAAATTCATCTAATGAATTTACATCATTGTAATTCCAGTATTAAAAAAATACCAGGGCACTATGTAGGCATTAGTAATGATATAAAAATAGTAAATATAAAAGAATTAAGTAAAAGGAATGAGATTGTAGTAATATCTAATATCAAAAATGAAAGTTTATCTAATTAATTACATTGAAAGGATATTCTTCCAAATGCAAAATAAAATTGCACTTCTGGTATAAGTGAACCTTAATTATTTGAAGATTTACCTGTTAATGAACCTGATGATGAAATTTGAATCTTTGATTCCATATAAGAATTAAAAATATTTTTATTACTATTATCAATAAAATATTTAAGTATTACTCTTTTAGAGGATATAATTATTAAATATATTATTCAACTAGATAATAATAATTATAAAACTATCGGTATTTATTTTAAAATCATTTATTCAATTAGTTTTATATGCATATATATGTTCGTATATATTTTGACATTATGCATAGTTTTATGTTTACTAATTAGTAATTTCCATTTACATAAATTGTTACTTTTATTTAAAAAATAATTACTATTAAAAGTCATAATTTTTTTATGCATTAAATTATTTTTTTATCTAAATTCATTTAGGACATTTTTACAATTGGGCTATAGACTTGTCCTGTTCGCCCTAATTATTAAAAATAATTAGTGGGAGCCTCCATAATAATATTTTTTATTAAATAATAAAAATAGGAATTGATTACTCCTATATTTCTAATATTTCTCTCATTTAATTTGTTATTTTTTATTTTTTGTATAAGTATATCCAGTTCATCCTATTTGTGTAGAAATTATATCTTATAAAGAATTTTTAATTTGATCGTTAGTAAAATATAAATACTGTTTACACGATTTAGGTGTTTACTCAGATTTAATTCTGACTAGAGAAGTTTTTTCTTTAATAGGTTTTAGTGACAATAAAGATATAGATTATATGACTTTATCTAACTAATTTTTTAACTTAATCAAATGATATTCAATACTTTAATATTTGTAAAGTACTTAGTTAATTTTTTAAATAATTTAGTCATTCGTTATCCAGTGCCTAAAAACTTAGGTTACTTATGAAACTATGGATCTTTATCAGGTATTTTCCTTGTGATTCAATTAATCACTGGTATATTTTTAGCAATGTTTTATACACCACATGTAGATTATGCTTTTTCCAGCGTAGATCATATCATGCATAACGTGGTTTATGGATGATTAATAAGATTGGTACATCTGAATTCTGCTTCTTTTTTTTTTTTATGTATTTATATACATATGTTAAGAGGTTTGTATTTTAGATCATATACTTTCCCAAAAACAGGAACTTGAATTACAGGTATTACAATTTATATTTTATTAATGGGAACAGCTTTTTTAGGTTATGTATTACCATGGGGACAAATGAGTTATTGAGCTGCTACTGTAATAACTAATTTGTTAACTGTTACACCATTAATAGGAAATGATTTAGTATATTGAATTTGAGGAGGTTTTTCTATTAATAATGCTACTTTAAATCGATTTTTTTGTTTACATTATCTTTTACCATTTATAATATGTATATTTTTATTTTTGCACTTAATTTCATTACATAAAACAGGTTCTAGTAATGAAATTAAAGTAAAAGTTTCTATTAATTATAATATTAAATTTTATCCTTTTTTTATTATTAAAGATCTTTTTACAATTTGTTTATTTCTATTCTTCTTTTCATTTTTTATTTTTTTTAATCCAGAGATGTTAAATCATTCAATTAATTATATTCATTCAAATCCACTTGTTACTCCAGTACATATAGTACCAGAATGATATTTTCTACCTTTTTATGCCATTTTAAGAAGTATTTTGCAAAAAGAAGTAGGTATTATATATATGTTTTTATCTATTATAATTTTATATTTTTTACCTAAATTAGATTCAAAAAATACCAGAGTTTTTATTCATAGTTCTCTATATAAAAAATTTTTTTGAATCTTTACATTTAACTTTATATTTTTAGGTTATTTAGGTGCTCAAGCTATAGTAGAGCCTATTATAGAATTATCTTTGTTCTGTACTTGAGTTCATTTTTATTATCTTTTTTTTTTATTACCAATTTTATCTAAAATAGATACGTTTATTTCCGGTGTGAAAACCGTGTAATCATTTTTTGTTTTTATATTTTATGAAGCCCTTCTTAAACAAAAAAGCTAATATTAGTAATCATAATGTTATTATGCCTAATAAGTATTATATAATTTCTAGTCAATCTAGTCTACTTACGAAAAAACAGATAGATTCTTGTATTAGTGTAGTAAGGTATTATTTAAAAAGATATAAAAAAAAAAAAAATTTTGTAAATTTAGTACAATTTAATGTACCAATTACCAAAAAAAATAAAGGTTCTAGAATGGGATCAGGAAAAGGTAAAATAAAAGAAAGTATTTCTAATATTAATATGAATAGTGTATTATTTATATTCAAAAACGTAAAAGAGTGACGAATGCATAAAATTTATAAGCAAATGCAGTATCGTTTACCAGTAAAAATAATGTTAAAATTTAGATAATCTATGGTTTCTCTTGGTACTAAATTATTAGTGTCTGATAATTCAGGTGCAATAAGAGCTAAATGTATTAAAATTTTAGGTAGCAGTTTTTGTAATTCATCAAATATTGGTGATACGTTAGTAGTAGCAATACAATCTGCTAAAGTAAAAAAAAAAGTAACTAAAGGTCAAGTACATAGATCTATTTTGATAAGACAAAGAAAAAAAACATTTCGTAAAAATGGTATTTATATTCGTTTTACTAATAATAGTGTTGTTTTGATAAAGCCGAATCTTGACCCTATTGGTAGTCGTATTAAAGGAAGTGTATTGCAAGAGCTTCGCCATAAAGGTTGTGCTAAAATAATGTTGTTAGCTTCTAATATTATATAAGTAGATATGTGTTTAGTGAGAGAGTATAAGCGCTATATTGCGAATGTTCATATCAATGAAAAAATTATACATCACTGTGATGTGATGTCATTTCATCACAGAAAGGATATTAACAATGTTACAATTAAATTAAAAATACTACAAGATATTCATAGTGAAAAGATAAATACTGGTTTATTATTATTGTTTAATACTTTATTTGGTATTAAAATTAAGTATAACTATTATGATAATAATGGTAACATACTATGTTATATGACAGTAATAAAAAAGATATCAAATCATTCATTAGATTCTATTATTTATTATATGATAAACAGTTTATGTTATCATCATCGTAATAATAGTAATTATGTTCAGGACAATACAATCCCTCAGTGAAGACTTACTTTTAATAATATGAATAATTATTTTACGAATTCTTTTTTTTATGATATTGTAAATCTAAATATCTCATGTAGTTTGACTCTTTCTTTGTTACATAATAAATATTATTTTTTTGATAAACTTATCTTAAGTCATACGTATATTAATGTATAATTATACGAATTTTACTGTTTTTTTTATCACTGAGTTCAAATACAGAATTTTTTATATATCGCTTAATTTTATTGTAATAATTACTTATTGTTTATATAATATTAATTCATTTTTATTGTTTTTTTTAAAGCCTTTAGAATACCTTAATCTGGATTTAGATTATGGTAGTTATATTTCTATTATTTTTTTTTTATTAGATCATTTCAATAGTATAGATAATAAATTACATTTACTTGATAATATTGAACATATTTCAGTTGATAATTTTTATGCTAAATTTGACTATTTTCCATGTTTTGAGATAAATTCTAAATCTGGATCCGTATTATATTTCTTTTTTATTTGATATCATGTGTTTTTATATGGTATACCTATACTTATGTACCAATTCTACTTATTTTTTTCTCCAGGTATTTTTTATTTTGAAAGTGTTAATATTAAAAAGAAACTGATTTGTATATTTTTATTTGTTAATATTTTTTATAAATATTTTAATGAGTGAATAATAATTATTTATCTTATTACTTCGTTTAATACTTATCATGAATTTTATCAGTATGAATTTGATATAGAGTTTGACCTAATAACTTTTTTAAAAATAAATCTAGTTCTTTTATTTTTATCTTATGTTAATATTAGTTATATACTTCTTATCAATGTAGATAAAATACATATATCAATCTGATGTAAATATTTGTATATCATATTTAATTTATATTGATGTGATTACTTTTTTTTATTTATATTTCATTTAATTATATATTATTTTTTTATATGATTCAGTCAATTTTGAACATACGTTTATAGTTATTAACAGATGCAATCCAATCATTTCCAAAGTAGACATTACTATAACAATATATTATTTACACCATGACCATTCGGTATAGGCGTTTGTCTTTTTCATGTCATTTATTTGACTATTTTATTTTGTAATAAATATTTTTTTCATGGTTCCATGTTTACATTATGTAGTATTTTTTTCTTTGCCTACTTAATATTTGAAATTATACTTGCATGATGTAAAGAAATTGTTTATGAATCTTTTTCAGGTAAATACACGAAAAAACTTCGAGCAGCTTTATTGTATGGATTTTTACTTTTTTTAATCTCTGAAGCCATGTTGTTTGGTTGTATTTTTTGAGCTTATTTTGATAGGATATTTCATTTATCTTATGTAACAGGATTTTTATCAGTACCTACCACAGTAGAAATCGTGAGATGATATAAGGAACCTTTATATGCTACAATAATCTTATTGGCATCAGGATGAACTTGTAATAGTGCGTATTATTTTTTTCAATTAAAAAACACAGAAAGTCTTATAAAGGCTTATATTTTTAGTTTTATAACTAATTTTTTAGGATGTGCTTTTTTATATATACAATATATTGAATATACACATTTACAGTTTACAATATCAGATACTGTTTATTGTAGTGTATTTTATGCTCTGACTGGATTTCATGGTATACACGTAATAGTAGGTAATTTATTATTGTATATTCAATTTAGATTAAAATTTACTTATTTTGATAATAAAGTCCAAGGTTTAGGTTTCGCAGTTTTATATTGACATTTTGTTGATATTATTTGAATATTTCTATTTATATCTGTTTATTTTTTTAATAATATTGATTATTTATCAATAAGTGAAGTGTCTACTTTTTTTATTAAATAACACGTATGTTTTTTCACATTTTAGATCATTTTGAAAGTGCGTATATTAGTTATTTTTATTTTTATTCTGGAGAGTTGATAGTTTTAATATTTAGCAGTAGTTTAATATATATGCTTCAAACTATCTTTATTTTATGATTATTAAAAACACATTATTTATCTGAAAATTTTTTTTCAAATATAATTGTTTTATGTGTAAGTTCTTTCATCTCTTTTATTTCAGATATAGTAAATAATTATATTACATATTCATATAATATATTTTTATTATTTATAAGTTTTATATTTTTATGAATTTTTATTAATAATATTTTAGGATTATTACCATTTTCTAATACTATTAATAATCATTTGAATATCACTGGTATGATTTCATTCGTGTTCTGATTAGGTTCAGTATTTATTGGTTTTAAATGTTTTAATACATATTTTATTTCATTATTTGTTGTTAATGGTATACCAAGAATACTTATTCCTTTTTTAGGTGGTATAGAAATGTTATCATATTTTTTCAGATTTATTAGTTTATCTTTACGATTGTTTTCAAATATTGTTTCTGGTCATATTTTATTGGAAACTGTATATATTTTCTTATTCAAAAATGTATTGAGTGACAATAAAAACAAAATTACTGTTTTTATATTATTATTTTTACCAAGTATACTTTTTGTACTACTAATATTATTTGAATCTGTTATTGCTTTTTTACAAGCATACATTTTCGTAGTTTTATGTTTAATATACTTGAAAGAATCTTTATACTTTCATTAATCTTATAACTCGTATATGAAAAACTTATTTGTTAATTGGTTTTGAACTACTAATCATAAACGTATAGGTATACTATATCTTTTATTTGGTGTATTTGCAGGATTTATATCTGTATTACTATCATTATTAATAAGAATGCAGTTAGCTTTTCCGAACAATAGTTTTTTGGGTGAAAATTATCAATTCTATAATATGATAGTTAGTATGCATGGTATAATCATGTTATTTTTCGTAATCGTGCCTATTTCTGTAGGTGGATTCGGTAATTTTTTTATACCAATAATGATTGGAGCACCCGATATGGTTTTTCCAAGATTAAATAATTTAAGTTTTTGATTATTACCTCCTTCATTTTTATTATTATTGATTTCGCCTTTTTGTGATGGAGGTCCTGGTACTGGTTGAACTTTATATCCACCTCTTTCATCTACATTAGGTCATGCTAATATGTCTGTGGATTTTTTAATAGTAAGTTTCCATTTAGTAGGAGTATCGTCTATACTAGCTTCTATTAACTTTATATGTACTATCTTATTTTTTAAACATGAATCTATGTTTATGAACAATTTACCATTATATGTGTGATCAATTTTTGTTACTTCTTTTCTACTAATATTAGCAATACCTGTATTAGCAGCGGCAATTACATTGTTGTTTTTAGATAGAAATTTCAATACTAGTTTTTTTGACCCAGTAGGTGGAGGAGACTTACTTTTATATCAACATTTGTTTTGATTTTTTGGACACCCAGAGGTTTATATTTTGATCATACCAGGATTTGGTATAATTAGTCAAGTATTACCTACATTTTCTAGAAAAAAAATTTTTGGATATAACTCCATGGTAGGAGCGATGGTAGTCATTGGTATAGTAGGTTTTTTCGTATGAGCACATCATATGTATACTACTGGTATTGATACAGATACTCGAGCTTATTTTACATCCGCTACAATGATTATTGCAATACCTACAGGTATTAAAGTATTTAATTGAATTTTAACTCTTTGAGGTGGAGTAATTTCTATTACGACTCCATTATTGTTTGCAGTAGGTTTTGTATTGTTATTTACTACTGGTGGACTTACAGGTATTATTCTATCAAATGCTGGTATAGATGTTGCATTACATGACACATATTATGTTGTTGCTCATTTTCATTACGTTTTATCTATGGGTGCAGTATTTGCTATCTTTTCTGGTTTTTATTACTGATTTGGTAAAATTACTGGTTATCTTTATTCTGAAACATTAGGTAAAATTCATTTTTGAGTAACTTTTATTGGTGTTAATGTGACATTTTTTCCAATGCATATGTTAGGTTTATCAGGTATGCCTCGTCGTATACCAGATTATCCAGATATGTATGCAAAATTGAATTTTATTTGTTCAATAGGTTCAATCATATCTTTTTTTGGTGTGTTATTATGATTTAGTATTATTTTATTAGCATATTATGAAAAGGCTAAATGCCCTAAAAATCCATGACAATTTTACTCTAGTTATCCATTATTATTAAATAGATTTTTTAGAGTAGCTCTTTATTTGTCTAATGTACATAAAAATGATATCAAAGGAAAAAAATTTTTCGATAATATTTCAAGCTTATATCACTTGGTTGATAAAAATTTGATTAATCTTTCATATTCTACTAAAAATTATAAAGTAGATTCTTTAGAATGAGTATTGAATTCACCACCAGAGCTTCATACATTTGTAGTATCACCTAAAATAGTAACTACTTCTAAAAAATATTTTCAGTATAGGTATGGTAAAAATATATTAAATATTGATGATAAAAAAAAAACGTTTATACGTAATACTCATTATAATAATTTTTCATATAATAGTATTAATGGTAATAAATATAGTACACATTTTGCAGTCCGTTCTATCAGCAAAAACAAAGACGTAAAAATACAAATTTTGCATAATTCAAAATTTGAAGACACAAATATTACTGTTAGATTTAATATACCTAAATTATTATACAAATATAAAGTTGTATTTTTTAATAACTTTTAATTATTTATATTTAATTTTTAATCTCAAATAGATCAAATCTCATGTCAACAAATATTGTAAAAAATAAATTGACTTATGTAGGTAAAATTTCAACCATTCAAGATAGTATTGTTTTATGTCATTTTCCAATTAGTAATACATTTATTGGAGAGTTAGTATGTTTTAATGAAAGTATTAATCAGAAAGGTATAGTTTTTGAAATCAGTTCTACTAATATAAAAATATTTTTGTTGGATTGTGATCAAAAAACTCTTTTTATAGGAGATTCCATCTCAGGATTAAATGAAACTGTAAAAATAAAAGTAGGTTTCTACGTTTTAGGAAATACTATTACACCTTTTGGTGAAGTATTGACTAGTAATGTAGAAAACGATAATAGTTTATTAAGCAATTTATATGAAACAGAGTATTGCTATTATTATAATAAATCACCGAGTATTATAGATAGAAAAAAAGTTAGTAAGCCATTACTAACTGGTGTAAATAGTATAGATTGTTTATTTCCAATAGGATTAGGTCAGAGACAGTTAATTATAGGTGATAATAATACAGGTAAAACTTCTTTAGCTGTTAGTACAATATTAAATCAAAAAAGATATAATTTAAATTCTAAAGTGCGTTATTATGAATATGCTCGTTTCACTTATTTTAAGCCATGTATTTACGTATTTATTGGTCAGAAACGTTCTGAGTCTATTAGAATTCAACAAGTTTTATCTCGTTATGATACTACTTGATATACATCTATAATATTTTCTAGCTCAGATGATTTACCTATTATTCAATATTATGCTCCTTATACTGGATGTGTAATAGGTGAATGATTTATGGATAGAGGTTTCGATAGCATTTTAGTATTTGATGATTTATCTAAGCATTCTGTTGCTTATAGACAAATCACATTATTGTTAAGAAGACCTCCAGGTAGAGAAGCTTTCCCTGGTGATGTTTTTTTCTTACATTCTAAATTATTAGAAAGATCAGCTCAATTATCATCTAATAAAGGTGAAGGTTCTATGACATCTTTACCTATTATTGAAACATTATGTGGTGATCTTTCTTCTTATATTCCTACTAATGTAATTTCTATTACTGATGGACAAATATTTTTAAATAAAGAATTATTAAACAGAGGTGTATTACCAGCTGTAGATTTAAATTTATCTGTAAGTAGAGTAGGTTCTTCTTCACAATTTAAATATATGGTATCAGTTTCTAAAAAAATAAAAATGCAGTTATCTTTATATAGACAATTCAAAGATGCTGAGCTTTTAGGTAATGATAGTAATGAAAACATCAAAAATTATGTTAATAGAGGTAAAAGATTAATTACTCTTTTTACTCAACCATTATACCATACACAAAACTTATTAAAACAAGTCACGTATTTATTTTGTTTAAGTGAAGGTTTTGCTGATAATATTAGTTTAAAAATGACAAAATTTTTTTTAAACTCTATTTTTAATATGAAGTTTTTTACGCATTTACCTAGTGATATTTCGATTATTTATATAGATATTTTTAGAAATCTGGATGTTTGTGAAGATCATTTTTCTATCATGAATAGTGACGTATTACATTCAAAATTATATAAGCTTTTATTTTATTATACTATTTTCTTTGAAGGTAATATAATTCCAGTATTGAACGAAATAAAAAATAAGGTTTATATAGAATCATTAATTTCTAGATTTAACGACTCTTTTTAATTCTTTTATATATATACATGCACTTTCTTAATTTTAAATTTTTCGTATTGTTATGTATATTATTAGAAATAGTGATAAGTGTAGGTTTTTCCAGTAATATCTATTTTTTTTTTATATTTTTTCTTATATTATATATTTTTCTTAATTCTATTAATAGTGATTTTTATTATGAATCAAAATTAAATTTAAATTTATTTAAAAATCAAGTTAAATTTTCTATTTTTACGATCACTAACATTTCTTTTTTAAAAAATATTATTATTAATTATATTTTTTTTATGGAAAATAACTTATTTGCTTTATCGTATTATATTGCTAATAAATTATATTACAAATATTCTATAATTAATAAATTATCTCTTTTTATATAATATTAATAATAGTATTTTTTATTAGTATATGCTCGAGTATAGAAAAATAATTTCCAAATATGAGAGTATAATAAAAATCTTATCATTCAATAAGCAATCTATACATAGAATCGTATGAAACTATAGAAATCTTTTTAAATATATATTTTTTTATTTATGTAAAAAAGCATATTTTATTAAATTTTTATTTTTTTACGAATGATTAAAAACATGCATGTGTCAATTAAATGACACATTTAATAATATAACATATTCTTATAGTAGTACTTTATACATGATGTATATTAATAATACTACTAAGTATGGTATATATTTTTTATCACATTTATTTTTTTCATATAACTATAATGAACTTATTTTTTTTAATAATATATCTAATATTACTATTTTTAAATTATTAAATATTAATTTTTTTTTTCATAGATTTCTAAATTTGTATATGAATTATAATTACGCAATTTATCTATGGTTATATGGTATTAAATTGACACGTATTACTTTTTTAAACTGTAGTTCTTTACCTACTAAAAAAAGTATAATGGTAGTTTTGCGTTCACCACATAAAGATAAAAAATCTAGAGAAAAATTTAAGCTTACAAAGTTGACTATGAATTTACGTATTCCTACATTTTTATATGAAAAACATTTTTTATATCCATTTTCAAATGATTCATGCTTAATTAAATGTTTAATTAATTTAAAAAAAATGAATTAAATGATGTCTTATTATAATAAAAAAGTAGGGTTTTTGATTAAACATTATAATAATATTTTTTCTTTAAATACTTATAAACATGATAAAGATTTGATGTCTATATTATATACTAATTTTGGAAGAAAGCATATGTCTTCTCCATGCTTATTAGTCTATCCTATTATTAATAAAAAAATAGTTTTTATTGAAATGAGTTGTAAAATAATAAAAAAAAAAGGTATGAAAAAATGAGCGAATTTAAATCAAACAATTATTTTAGAAGCTAGTATATCAAGTCAAAAATGTATATATACTATTCCTATTTTTTCTATATTTCATCATTTATTGCGTCATATGATGTAATAATTATAATTTTGATTCAAACAATCAATGTCTTATCGTTTATCTAAAATATTATTACAAAAATATGTCAATATCTTTTTTTTATGTAAAACTATAGAATTAGTTACTATTTTAACTTTAAAATTATACAGAAATAAAATCTTATCTTCTCAAAAAATCATTAAATTGTTTTTTTGTTTTCTAAAAGAAAATTATAAATATAATTTTCTATCATCAAATCATTTACTAATACCTTTTTTCACAGATAAAAGTTGTAGTGGTATAATTAATAATTTATTGTGAACAAATATTAAAGAGCTTTTTGTGTTGTCTACTTATCAAAATTTAATTATTTCATTATTTGGTACTAGTTTAAAATTTAAAAAAAATTTAATGCTGACCTCATATACGAAATCTATAGTATCTAATTTTTATAATTTATCAGATGAGACTGTAAATTATTATGTTTCTTTTATTTTATTAAGAGAAATTATTTTTTTGGAATATGATTATTTTTATTTTTATTTTAACGAGTATGTGAATATATATCGTCAGGTAGTCAATTATTATTTAATTAGATCATTAAAAGAATTAATTAATATTTATTTGTATAATGATGTTGTTTTTTTATTAAATAATATACATATGATTATTGATATTTACATGTTTATTGTTAGTATTATTTTATTGGATATACTAGAATCTACAATGTATAGTGAATTAGGTAGTAGAGCTAACTCTATGACAAATTCTATACAAAATTCTAAAGAGAATGTTAAATATTACACTTTAATTTTTAACAGATATAGACAATCTAAAATTACTAATGAAATTATAGAGATTATCTCTTCTTCTAATATATAATATATATAAAATATATTACTTTTTTTATTACATCATTATATCTATCATGTTATTAAACATAGTATCTATCTTTTATATCTTATTAATTTTTTCTTCATTAATAATGATTTTGTCAAGTAACCAAGTTTATTCTGTCTTTAGTTTAATTTCTATATTTATTAATAGCGCTATTATATTCATTTTATTTAATGTTGATTTTTTAGGAATAATTTTACTATTGGTCTATGTTGGCGCAATTGCTATACTTTTTTTATTTATAATAATGATGATTAATATGAAAAAAATAGAAAACGAAAATAATACTTATATTATTATTAGTTTAATGATATTTTTATTATTTTTTATATATTTTGCATATTTAATTTCTTATTCTTTTATATTTTATTTTCCAGATTTTTTATTCTATAATGTTAATCATTACTCATTCATAAGCTATGAAACCTTAAATGATGAATTTAATAATATTAGCATCGTTAAAAAAATAGGATTTTTCTTATTTTATGATTATTACTTATTTTTATTTTTTTCTGGATTATTATTATTGATATCTTTAATTGGAGCTATCTTCTTAACTAATTTTAAAAAAGGGTATTCCACTAAAAATCAATATAATCAACTTTTTCGTAAGAATAATTTAATAAATTGTCATATTTTATAAATACATTATTTTTATTTTATTATTTGATGCTGAAAAAGTCGTTAGTTGATAGGTTATACAAGTATAATATGCACATAGGAAGCATTGCTTCTCTTAATAGTAAATTAAATTATTATATATTAGGTAATCGATTTGGATTTCATATAATCGATTTAAATAAATCTTTTATTTTATTAAAAAAAACGATTTTTTTTTTAAATAAGCTTTCTGAAAATAATGGTAGTTTATTATTTCACTATTCAGGTTACTCTCATTTGAGTATCATATATAAGTGTGTTTTATTAAGTATATGTAAAAGCAGTAATCAACAAATGATTACATATAATTGAGTTTATGGTTCTATAGGAAACTATTATTTTAGCTTTTATTCATTAATAAAAGAATTAACTTCATTATGGCTAAAAAGGCATCAATATTTATTTAATAATGATAAAAAATTAAATCAATATTATTCATATCATTTTGAGAATGAAAAATTTGAATTTTTTGAATATTTGTTTTTAACAAAATGAAAATTGAAAAAAAAAAATACTAATAAAAGGTTTAAAAATTCACCATATTCAAAATGATATAAAAAGTGAATTCAATCAACGAGTACGTATAAGCTTTGAAGTTTTCAAAGTAGTTCAAACAAACACTACAGTTTTTTTAAAAAACTTTGTTTAAATGATATAAATAATGTATGAAAAAAAAAAAAATTATTAAGTTTTAAGTTTTTATTTATTAAATTATATTATTATATATATGCTAAAAAAAAAGACTCTTTTTCATATAATAGTTTAGAAGCTAATAATATTAAATATTCTTATTTACATACGAAGTTTAAAAGTTATTGACGTTTTATGCTTTATTTTAAGTATTTTAATAATTATTACAGTTTACCAGACGCACTTTTTTCTATTCATCCAAATAAAAATATTCTTCCAATTAAAGAATACAGTTCAGTAAGCCTTGTTTCAATTGGTTTAATAGATACTGATTGTAATACAGCTGGGGTTAATTATCCTATTATATGTAATGATGATTCTCTAATGATTGTTATTTTTTATTTTACATTATTTTCTAATATCTTTATTGATAGTAAAGTGAATATTCATTCCATGTTGTGTTCAAACATATAAAAATGCTTATAGTGAATTGAAAAAAACATTACCACGTACCTGGTTTATTTTTTAATGATATTCGTTTTACTAGTACTAGAAAAGGTAAATTTTATTATTTATCTGATTTAGTTTATAGAATTATACATAAATTTTGTCTTAAGTTATGTTTGTATTATTATGTTAGATATTCTTTTTTTTATCGTTTTCAAAAATCATGTATTAATATTAATAATAATTTTTCATCAAGATCATTTTTTCTTAAAAGAAATATTAATAATATTTTAACACATGCACATCTAATATATTCATCTGATAGTGAAAATACTTCATCATTTAGTACAATAATAAAAAAAAAAAAAAAATTAATAGTTCACTTTAATTTTTTTATTAGAATAACTCGTCATTTAATGGATAAAAATATGCAAACTAATCGTTTTTTTTATCATTGTTTTTTAATTAGTGAAAAGTATTCATGACTATTTAAGTATAGCATTAATTTTATATTTCATCTATTTACAGTAATAAAATCTATTATTACTAAAAAATATAGTAGTAATAATAAATTTTTTTTGTTGCATCAGATAATGGTTATTCGATTCTGTATTAAATACTTAATGTTTTTTTTAGATAGTATGTTATCTCTTATTACTATTTATAAAAGTTATATGAAACAATCTCCTTTATTGAATAATATTGATACAAGCTCATTATCTGTAACATATACAAATACTACCATTTTATATGATTTATATAAATCTAAAAATATTGTTCCTATTAGTACGAGTTGAAAAAAAAATTATTTTTTATATATTAATCATATTAGTAATTCTTTTCATGATCTTTTTTCTCATTTTTTTTTTTTACGTAAGTTAAATCTTTATAAATCTTTGAAATTTATTAATTATGTTAATACAAATAATTTGATTTATAAAAAAGAAATTATTAATAAATTTAGAAAACAGTTTAGACTTTTTAAAGCTAAATTTCGTAAGTATAGATCTCGATATGCATATCGTTTTTATACTTTTTTAATTCGTATTTTTTATGCTAAAAAAAATTGATTGCTTGGTCCTGTTCATAAAACTAAATTTTTTAAATATATTTTCATTATTTATAATAAAATTAAATTGACTTTTAAAAATTTATTTTTATTTAAGAATTCTTCTGTGAAAAAAAAAGGTAAATTCTCTTTTTTTTTCGATAGTTCTAAAATTCGTGAGCATTTTTTTTTATATCTAGGTAAAAAACGTTATAGTGAGGAGTTTCTTTTATTAAAAAATAAGAAATGATATTTAAAATTTTATATCAAACATTTTTACAATATTGATTTTAAATTTTTATGACAGTATAATAAAGAGTTACGGAAAAAATATAATATATCACAAATAAAAGATTTATTTTTATTTATAGAGCATCACATAGATGTATTTGAAAATAAATATCTAAATTTGAATCGTTCTACGAATTCTAATGTCATTATTCATGAGAGATCCATAGTTTCTAATAAACTTTTTTTTTTTATTGGCGATTCTTTAAAAATCAATATTTCTTTATTGAATCAATATAAGTATGAGAAGTTTTATATTTTTTTTAATATTATTTATTTCATCAATCCACTTTTTTTTGATAGAAAATGACGTCTTTTATCAGATTTGTATATTTATTTATATAATCATCTATTCTGTCAATCTCTTTTTATGTTTAAAGAAAATATCAATTGAGATCACTTGAATATAGATCATTTAAATATCAATATAAAAAAAATAATTCATTATTTGAGTATTTTTTTTAAATCATTTGATTATAACGATTATATAAAAACTCTACATCTTTTATTTAACAGATTTAATATTCATCATCTGAATGATAAATGAGGTAATCTTAATTTTATTAATGGCGATGTATCGTATATTAATACAATAAATAAAGTATATTTAAAATTAAATTTAATAAAATGAAATATATTAAATGGTACAAATAAAAAGCGTATACAAAAACCATTTTGATGATTTAAAAATATTAAAGCTGATAAATCTTTTTGACGTAGAAAAAAAAGAAATCGTATTAGTAAAAACTTTTTTACTAACTTTTATAAATTTTATAAATATAATTTTTTCAATGCTTCTACTAACGCAAAAAACACATTTTATAAAGATAATGTTTATACTAAGCTTAATTATAAAAATTATAAATCTCATTTATCAAAAAAAATTTTTTTTTTAGATACTGACAGTAAGTTATCTAATATTTTGTAATTTCTTTTATCATATAATAATTTAATACATATACCTATACCTATATATATATTTTTCAGTTCATTTATTCAACTTTTATTTATATCTTAATAGTTAATCAGTTCACATATTGTAAAAAAATTTTTGCAATGTCAAATGTTAAAATAGAGTCTATATCATATCATGAAATGTGTATATTTAATTTTTATCTATCAATTTCTCCAAACACAATATCTTGTGTTCCAATAATTGTAACTAAATCAGCTATCATATGGCCATTAGCCATATGATTTAATGCTTGTAAATGAACAAATCCAGGAGTTCTTATTTTACATCTATATGGTCTATTTGATCCATCAGAAACTATATATACACCAGTTTCTCCTTTAGGAGCTTCTATTGAATTGTATAAATGTGTTTTATTAACATATATACCTTCACTGTATAATTTAAAATGATGAATTAAAGCTTCCATAGACTTTCGCATTTTCTCTCTAGGTGGGTTTGTTATTTTATGATCATTAATTTTTATTAAACCATTCGGTATATGATCTATACATTGTTTAATTATATTAGTTGATTGTCTCATTTCAAAAATACGTATCAAATATCGATCGTAACAATCTCCATTTTTACCTAATGGTATTATAAAATTCATTTTATCGTACACTTCATAAGGTAATTTTTTTCTAATATCTCAATCAACTCCAGAGCCTCTAGCTAGAACACCCGTTAAACCTAACTCGATTGCTTCTCTATAATTTATTTTTGCAATATCTACGAGTCTTTGTTTTCAAATTCTATTTTCAGTTAATAATTCTTCTAATTCATTAATTCTAGTGTTAAACTGCTCAATAAATTTGAATATATCATTTAATAAACCTACAGGTATATCATAATTTACGCCACCAGGTTTAATATATGCAGAATGCATTCGAGCTCCTGAAACTCTTTCGTAAAATTCCATAATTTTTTCTCTTTCTTCAAATGCTCATAATAATGGGGTAAGTGCACCTACATCGATCGCATGTGTTGTTATTGATAATAAATGATTTAAAATACGTGTGAGCTCTAAAAAAATTACTCTAATATATCTAGCTCTGTAAGGTATTTCACAACCTATCATTTTTTCTATGGCATTTGAAAATAAGTGTTCTTGTGCCATCATTGATACATAGTCTAGTCTATCAAAGTAAGGTAGAGCTTGTCAATATGTTTTATATTCTATTAATTTTTCAGTTCCTCTGTGTAATAATCCTATATGAGGATCTGCTTTAATAATAATTTCTCCATCTAATTCTAATATTAATCTTAATACACCATGTGCTGATGGATGTTGTGGTCCAAAATTTAATATAAAATGTTTAATTTTTCGCTTCATTTAGTTATTATTTATTTCATATACTTATTTTTTTATGATTATGAATTCATTTTATTTTTATCCGATTTAGTATAGGATAATGCTCTTACCAAAAAAACTAAAATATATTTTAAAATTTAATATAGAAAGTAATATCAAAAACTTAAATCCTAAAATTAGCACAGTATTGAGTCAGAAACGTATTAACGGTCCTGATTTTATTACATTATTTAAAGAAAAGTTATTATTATTCAAAATAAAAGAAGATGTGAGTGTCAATTTAAAAGTATTATTATTTGTTTTCGAATCAGATGATTATATCATACATATAAAAATGCCTAGTCTAACTACTCTACTTAATCGATTTTTTTTCTCTAAAAAAAATTTTGATTGTCCAGGTTTTTTATTTAATAAAAAATTAAAAAGCACATATTTTAATTATATAATAACACCTTATATTTTATATGAAATTTTACTATATCAATCATGTTATGACAGTTCGGATAGCAATATTTTATATAATCATTATATAAAATGTGTGAAGTCTTTGAAAAGTAAAGGAATAAATGTTTTATATATAAAATAGAAGAATGTCTATGAATATAATTAATATCGATAAAAAATATTTATATCATAATTTATATTGTAATAAAAAAAATATTACTTTTTTTAATTACAATAATAAGGCATATATAATAAATGATCTTAGTTTTAAAAGTCATTTTCAATTTCATAGTTTTACATATTTTCATTCTAGAATTTTCGGCTTAAATAAAAATGTAACGAAGTATTTTCTATCTTTTATTGGTTGTCATACTAATATTTTTTTTACAGATTTAGAAGAGTATACTTTTACATTATTTAGATCTTTACTTAAGTATTATAATGATTATTTTTCATTAAGCTGATATTTATTATTATTACATGAACGTAGTATGTTACTACCTTTCTTATACAGAGGTAGTAGATATATAAAAAAATTGCCTAGTAGAGGTCAACGTACAAGATCTAATTATGAAAGTTCTAAAAAACGTAAAGATTTACCATATTATGATCATTTTAAAAAACGACTTACAAATACATATAAAGAGACTTATTTTCCAAACTGAAGAAAAATGGAACATTTTTATTTTCATCGTTATTAGAAAATGTTGTGTAACCGTTACTCGAACTTTCATAAAGAAATATTATTTTCATATACAATTATTAGTTTTATTTTAGATGAAGATCTATGATCTTACTTAACGTTAGGTATTATATACGATTTAGTTGAAATGTTAAGTTGAATTGAGTTTCATTATTCAAATTTTTTTAACTTTGTTAATGAATGTAGGAATTCTATTTCTTTTAATAAAATAGCTAATGCTTTTTATAATATCTATTTAATGGAAGAATATTCTTATGAATATATTTATATTATTATTAAAAGTTTGCTACTTTCTTATTTTAGTTTTTCATATTATAGTGTAAATGTTAACACTAATAAACAATTTATTTACAATAATGACGTTCAAGAGCATTTTTTTTCGTATAATATTCATTCATTGGTTGAAAAAAAAATTAACTTTTATTCTATTAATAAAAAATTTATTAGTAATGTTTTAAACATTACTAATAAATTTTTTATTAATTCTACTAATAAAGTTAGTCAGACACATTTTCAAATATTTAATAAATATATAAAAAATTTTTCATTTTCAATGAAAAATTTTTTTTTAATAAAACCATCATTTTTTTTTTTTATGAAAAATGTTGATTTTTATAATTGTATAATGTTTTTAAATTTTATTAACAGTTTATTTAAAAGTATAGGTTTAAATTCTACTATCACTTTTAATAATGTTAATAATTGATCTATGATGGTAAATAAAAATATTATTATGATACCAATATTATTATATTATACTCAATTTTTAGCTAATATATTTAAGCATGATGTGTCTTATCTTATTATAAATAATTATTATTATAATATTTTACTTAAATCAAAATATCTATTTTTATATAAAAAAATATATCATCAAAATAATAATCATTTAAAGCCTATTCAAATGATTAAATATAGTCACTTATATTCTACTACGCGTTTTTATAGATTATATAGTTTTTCTTTAATAGATCATTTAATGAATTAAAATTTGATGAATAATAATCTATTTCAATCTTTTCATTCCTCAATAAATTATATTTATACTATTAATAATCAATTATGTAAATATTTTGTACGATATTACTATGATACTGAATCTGTATTTAGAAAAGTTAATATAGCTGATTTAATGGAAAAGTATTTTCATTTAAATGAGTTATACATACAGCTTAATAGTTTTAGAAGAATTTCAAATTCTTCTTCTATTAAGTATAATTACATAGATGATGTTTTTAAGAATAATATGTACGGAATTATTAATAAAGATAAATTTACTAAAATTGATTTTGTTATAGACGAATCTTCATACGATTTTTTTGATAATAAATATTTTTATTATCATTACGTTAATACACAATATAATATTGACAAATTGAATAATAAAAAACAATATTTTTACCATGGAAGTATCGATTTTTTTTATTCAAATATAAATATTATTAGAAAAAAACTTTTTAGCTACCATTTATTTACTATTTTTTCTACTCATCATTATTACTATAATCCTTTTTTTTACCCTAATATAAAAAATAATTTACTAAATAATAACGGTATTTTATACACATATAAAAAATACTATCGTGTTAATATTATGAGTAATTATAATAAGTATGTTAGATACTTAAATTATTATATTTTATCAATGAATAATAAAAATTTAAGTGAAAAACTATTACTATCATCTAATGTTTATTTAACTAATTTAATTTCATCTACAATGTTAGATAATGGTTATTTATATCATATTGATAACAAAATATTATATAATAATAATAATTCTTATAAATATTTTAATAGAAATA
>Ga0209278_1000697_pt1 | contig 23837 bp, 17 predicted proteins | sample JI81BgreenDNA_FD_187504 | JGI IMG/M metagenome (GOLD analysis project Ga0209278, IMG submission 187504) | Wastewater effluent complex algal communities from Wisconsin, to seasonally profile nutrient transformation and Carbon sequestration -... | ecosystem: Engineered > WWTP > Effluent > Algae... | reverse complement strand
AGGGAAAACCGTAGGCGGTGGCGTGGGTATTGCTGCGGCAACCGACTATTGTATGGCGACCCAGTTTGCCGCAATTAAGTTGAGCGAACTCAATGTAGGGATCGGACCCTTTGTAGTGTCGCCCGCCATTGAACGTAAAATGGGGGTTTCCGCTACCTCGCAAATTGCCATTGATGCCAATACGTTTTATGAAGCATCATGGGCTCGTGAAAAAGGATTGTTTGCACAAGTATTCCCTACGTTAGAAGAATTGGATGCTGCGGTTTGGGCTTTCGCACAACACCTGTGCACCTACAATCCCGAAGCCATGATCGAAATGAAGAAAGTCTTCTGGCGCGGCACCGACGATTGGGATACCTTACTCGCCGAACGCGCAGCCATCAGCGGCCGTTTGGTACTGAGTGATTTTACGAAACAAAAACTGGAAAAGTTTAAGTAAGAGTAATTAGTGACTAGTAACTAGTGACTAGCATTTTAAAAAGAAGTTATTTTGTTCACAAGTCACCAATCACTAGTCACTAATCACTAATCACTAATCACCAATCACTAATCACTAAAAAATGATTTACGCATTCAAAGGATTCATTCCGGTCATTCACGAGAGTAGCTTTATCCACCCGCAGGCTTCGGTCACGGGGAATGTGATTATTGGGAAAAACGTGTATGTCGGACCCGGTGCTGCCATCCGTGGGGATTGGGGCGAAATCATCATCGAAGACGGATGTAACGTGCAAGAAAACTGCACGCTGCACATGTTTCCCGGAAAGACCATGGTTTTAAAAGCCGGGGCTCATATCGGCCATGGCGCGATTATTCATGGCGCGAATATTGGGGCCAACTGCCTCATCGGAATGAATGCCGTGTTGATGGATGATGTGAATGTCGGCGACGAATGTATCATTGGCGCGTTGGCGTTTGTCAAAGCCGGAATGCAAATTCCCAACCGAAAAATGGTTGTGGGCAATCCCGCCGAAATCATTAAAGACGTTTCCGACGAGATGATCGCCTGGAAAACCAAAGGGACCCAATTGTACCAACAATTGCCCCAAGAATGTTATGAAACGCTACAAGTGGTCGAACCTTTACGGGAAATCCCAAAAGACCGACCCACACAAGAAGCGTTTTATGCAACATTAAACGATTTTAAAAAGAAATAAATTGTCGGTTTTCGTTTTTAAAGTTTATTCCCTCAGTCGGGTGTAACTTTAAACCTGAAACCTGAAACCTGAAACCTGAAACTAATACAATGGTTGAATTTAGAATGCCCAAATTGGGGGAGAGTATTGCTGAAGCGACGGTCATCAGTTGGTTGAAAAATGTCGGGGACTATATCGCGGCCGAAGAGACTCTTTTGGAAGTCGCCACCGACAAAGTAGACAGCGAGGTGCCATCACCCGTTTCGGGAATTATTAAAGAAATTCGTTTCCAAAAAAACGATGTGGTACCTGTAGGAACCGTGATGGCGTTGATTGATGCATCTGAAGGGGAGTCTCAGTCGCAGTCTTCAGTCAGCAGCCTGCCTGCCGATCAAGGCAGGTCGCAGTCACAAGTCGCAGAACCGAGTTCGCCCTATGCCTCCGCCGCACCTTCATCCGTAGCGCAATTGCGTCAGGGAGGCACCACCTTCTTGTCGCCGCTCATCATTAGCATCGCACAAAAAGAAAACTTATCGATAGAAGAATTACAGTTGATACCGGGTTCAGGAGCTGACGGTCGTTTGCAAAAAAGCGATGTGTACCAGTATTTGAAAAACCGCAAATACCCGGTACAAAGCAAACCCGTGGTTCAAAGTCCACCCACATCTTCCTATCCCAAACCGAAAATCAATTTTACCGAAGGGAAAGATTATATCATCGAAATGGACCGTATGCGCAAGATGATTGCCGATCATATGGTGTATTCAAAACAAACTTCACCCCACGTTACATCCTATCTCGAAGTGGATGTGACCGATCTCGTGGCGTGGCGCAATACCCACAAAGAGGCCTTTCAAGCCAAAACGGGACAGAAGCTTACCTTCACGCCGCTTTTTGTGGAGGCTGTTGCCAAAGCAATTCAAGCCTATCCGTTGATTAATGTGGCCGTAGAAGATACCAAAATCTACGTTCGTAAAGACATCAATATCGGTATGGCAACCGCATTGCCTACGGGGAATTTAATTGTACCCGTAGTGCGTAACGCCGACACCAAAGATTTAGCCGCTTTAGCTTCTGATGTAAATCAATTGGCCGAAAGTGCGCGCACCAATACCTTAAAACCCGAACAAATTCAAGGCAGTACCTTCACCATTTCCAATGTGGGTACGTTTGGAAGTTTGATGGGAACACCCATTATCAACCAACCCGAAGTGGCCATTTTAGCCTTTGGCATCATCAAAAAACGTCCCGAAGTGATTACCACCGCAAAAGGGGATGAGATTGCCATTCGCAGTATGATGTTCCTTTCATTATCGTTTGACCACCGCGTTGTGGATGGCTTCCTCGGCGGCTCGTTCCTGCGCAAGGTGGGCGATTACCTCGAACAATTTGATACCAATACAACCTACTAAATAAAGAATGATACCAATGACGCAAGAAATAAAAATTACGAAAGTAGCGGAGTCGCAAGCGGCCGGCGTGGATTTTCACAACATTGTCATGGGAACGCGATTTAGCGACCACATGTTTATCTGTGACTATGAAAATGGTGCGTGGCACAACCCGCGTATCGAACCCCTAGCTTTGATTCCGACGCACCCTGCCGCCATGGCGTTGCATTACGGTCAGGCGATTTTTGAAGGAATGAAAGCCACCCTTGGACAAGACGGAACGCCCTTGTTGTTTCGCCCCGAAGAAAATGCGAAGCGCTTAAACCACAGTGCCGATCGTATGGGCATGCCCGCATTTCCAGAGGATTTGTTCGTGGAGGCTTTGAAGCAATTTGTGGCCCTTGAAAAAGAATGGATTCCAACCCAAGAAGGAAGTGCGTTGTACTTGCGTCCGTTTATGTATGCTGATGAGGCGTTTATCGGAATGCGTGCGGCGACTTCGTATAAATTTATCATCATGGCTTCGCCGGCCGGCCCTTTTTTCAGTCGTAAAATCAAATTGTACGCGGAGAAAAAATACGTGCGTGCCGTTAACGGGGGAACTGGTGAAGCGAAAGCCGCAGGGAACTACGCTGCAGCCATTCGTCCTACCGAATATGCCAAAGCCCAAGGTTACGACCAAGTGTTATGGTTGGATGCCCACGATTTCAATTATATCCAAGAAGTGGGGACCATGAACATTTTCTTTAAAGTGGATGGCAAATTCATCACACCGAGTTTGAGCGGTTCTATTCTCAACGGAATTACCCGCATGAGTGTCATCGACTTGTTGCGTCACAAAGGGTATGAAGTAACCGAGCGTCCGATTACCATGGATGAAATCAAAGCGGCCCATGCAGCCGGACTCCTCGAAGAAGCCTTCGGAACCGGAACCGCAGTAGGCATCGCGATGGTGGAAGCCATTGGCAATAACGATTTCACGTTGACCTTGCCTGAAGCCAATCCCGTTTCGCACATGGTCAACGATACCTTGAATGCGATGAAAGTACAACAAGAAGCCGATCCGTTTGGATGGATTGTGCCTGCTCAATAATTTGCGCTTGACGCACCCCATGGATATGTTAGATAAAAAAATACTTGAAAAAGCGTTTACGACCTTAGTGACAGCCAAAACCATGGCCGAATGGTACGAAGCGAATTTTAAAACCGTTTCCAAATACGTGCATGCCACTTCACGCGGTCATGAAGCGATACAGATTGCGGTAGCCATGCAATTGGGACCCCAAGATTATGCGTTTCCTTATTACCGTGACGACGCCATGTTGTTGGGAATCGGGATGCAACCCTATGATTTGATGTTGCAATTGTTGGCCAAGCGTGACGATCCGTTTTCGGGGGGGCGCACCTACTATTGCCACCCGAGTTTGCGCGATGCCGACAAACCCAAGATTCCGCACCAGTCGTCAGCGACAGGGATGCAAGCCATTCCCGCTACGGGGGCTGCTATGGGATTTTGGTACAAAGAAAGTATGGGCTTACCGCAAGAGGCGGGTGCTCTGCCTTTAGTGGTTTGTTCGCTCGGCGATGCCTCGGTTACCGAGGGTGAAATTGCAGAGGCGTTTCAAATGGCGGCCTTAAAGCAATTGCCGATCCTGTATTTGGTACAAGATAACGGCTGGGATATTTCGGCGAATGCCAAAGAAACCCGTGCCCAAAATGCCTTTGAGTACGCCAAAGGATTCCATGGTTTGGAAGCCATTAGTATTGATGGGGCCAATTTTATAGAAAGTTATACCGCACTGGAACAGGTTATCCAGACGATACGTACCGAACGCCGTCCGTTTTTGGTACATGCCAAAGTGCCGTTGCTCAACCACCACACTTCGGGTGTGCGGATGGAATGGTACCGTGATGACTTGGACGAAGCCCGTTCGCGCGATCCGTATCCCGTTTTGTGGCAGCAAATGCTAGATGCCGGATTCACAGCAAGCGAATTACAAGCGATCGAAGCCACCGTGCTGCAACAAGTGGAAGCCGATTATGAAAAGGCGATGGCAGCAGAAGATCCGCGTCCTGAAGATTTATTTACACATGATTTTGCTCCAACACCCGTTACGGAAGAAGTCGGGGAGCGTTCCCCCCAACGCGAAGATAAAGTCGTCATGGTCGATTGCGCCTTATTTGCGGTCGAAGAACTCATGAAGAAACATCCCGAATGTTTGCTGTACGGTCAAGACGTAGGCGGACGCTTGGGCGGGGTTTTCCGTGAGGCAGCCACCTTGGCCCAGAAGTTTGGCGACAACCGCGTGTTCAATACTCCCATTCAAGAAGCCTTTATTGTAGGGTCTACGGTGGGGATGTCCGCCGTTGGTTTAAAACCCATTGTTGAGGTACAGTTCGCCGATTACATTTGGCCGGGCTTGAACCAATTGTTTACCGAGGTGAGTCGTTCCAATTACTTAACCAACGGAAAATGGCCCGTGAGTATGATCTTGCGCGTGCCGATTGGTGCGTATGGCAGCGGCGGCCCTTATCACTCGTCGTCGGTGGAGAGTGTGTTGACCAATATTCGTGGGATTAAAATTGCCTATCCGAGTAATGGTGCCGACCTGAAAGGTTTGCTAAAAGCGGCCTATTACGACCCGAATCCGGTGGTGATTTTGGAACACAAAGGCTTGTACTGGAGTAAGGTGAAAGGCACGGATATGGCACGCGTAAACGAACCGTCAGAAGACTACCTCTTGCCGTTTGGAAAAGCGAATGTCGTGCAAGAAATATGGCTCCAAGAAACCCAAGAAACCCTTACGGTGATTACTTACGGTATGGGCGTGCATTGGGCGTTGAATGCCTCGGCGGGCATGGCGACGCAGGTGGAAATTGTCGACTTACGCACCTTGCACCCGTTGGATGAAGAAACCATTTTCAAATCGGTTCGCAAAGCCAAGAAATGTTTGGTGGTGACCGAAGAGCCGGTAAACAACTCGTTTGCGCGTAGCTTGGCGGGTCGTATTCAAGAGGAATGTTTCCGTGACTTGGATGCGCCTGTGATGGTCATCGGTTCTGAAAACCTACCCGCGATCCCGTTGAACAGCACTTTGGAACAAACCATGATCCCGAATGCGGAGAAGGTGAAGGCGAAGATGGAGGAGCTGTTGCGGTATTAGTTTCAGGTTTCAGGTTTCAGGTTTCAAGTTTCAAGTTTCAGGTTTAAAGTTTAAGGTTTTCGTGGTAAATTGACGTTTACGAAGGCTCAGGGGCTTAGCAACTCAGTGTCTAAGCAGCTTTAAACCCAATCTTGTCCTTTCGACTGTATAATGTCATTTTTTCCAGTCAGCAGGTCGTGTGAAAGTTTTCTTCTCATTTTTCACTTCAAATGTCATTTTAGCATTCTTGAATTTATCTTCGTGTTTCTCAAGATAAACGACTTGTTTAAATAGTGATTTCAGCTCGTTTGAAGCTCTATTTGGAGGGAAATATAATTTTATTTTTATGTGTGGAAATTTTTTTTGAATAAATTTTACGGTTGAAACCTGATCGCTATCGGCGGTTACAAGCACTATAATATCTACTTGATTGTTCATGCAATCTCCAACGATATTTAATGCTATATTGACATCCGTGCATTTTTCTTCCGGTACTCGAAATGTTTCTTTACATGTTGCTAAGCAATCTATGTATTTATCGGCATAGTGACCGTTCAATACTTCAAAAGTGTCACCATTTATAACTTTATTTGCTCCAAATAAAGCACTTTGTTTACTTCTTTTTTGTAAATTAATTGGTGGAGCGGTAAAGTATTTTACTTTATGTAAGACTTGTCCATCATGAGCAAAAACAAACTGTGAACAAAATTTAACGAAGTCTATCCAGTAATAATTTTTCCAGTCTGGATTTGCACCCGTAAAAGATTTAAACCCATGGTAAAAATTAAAACCATCAAAATAAAACACCACTTTTTTGGGCGGTATTTGTTGGGTTTTTTCAGCTTGTTTTATTTCTTCAGACATAAGGCATATAAAAAAAAAGCTCCCAGTAGGAGCAGGTTCATAATACTGAGATTATGAGGTGGCGTTAATTGGTAACAAAAGTAAAACTATATTTTATAAAAACAATTTTTTTTAGTTTTTTTTGGGGTTAAAAAAAATACCGCTAAGGTTTCGCCACTAGTTTTCAGTAGCGACCAAAGTAAAACAAGTTTTTTTTCTTTTAACATACGTTTTCCTGAAAATAAATGTCAACTTTAGACTTTCCATTCATAGCGACAACTAACTATTGTGTCCTAGGAAAAGAGTATGTCTTTGGGCATGATCATGGCTACGAAGTCGGGAGACTTTGGAGCGGGATTATTATTGTAACTACCACGCGAAAGGATTGACTTCGTCGCATTTCATTTCGCGCGGTAGCGGGGGCATTACCAAAAAATATATTTCCCACTTTGCTTTTCATACAAATACTTTTCATTTTTAAAGCCCATAGTTTTTCTGTATTGCTCGTCAAATACATCTCCAAAATTTGAATCAGTGATTAGTTTGTCTAAGTATTTAACTTTTTTTGGATTGATTTGCTTAGTTAAATAACCACCACAAATTTCCAATTCATCTGAAGATATAATTTTACCATGCAAAGTTTCTCTGAATAAGAGAAAATCAATAAAATACTCAGGTTTTTTTCCCTTTGCAATCAATGTTAAAATAAATATTTCCAGATCATCAAACTTTACTGCCCATGGAAATATATCATCATCTTTTATACCCAATAAGTATGATAAATCATTTTGGATTAAACCAAAGGAGTTTATGTTTACAATAATGGAAAAACATTCCTTGATTTTGGAAGTGTCAATTGTTTCAATGATTTCACCTTTGTGGTTTAGAATTTGCAAAGGCTCACAATTTAAAATTATGTTTTCTACACGAGATGTTTGTTGATATCCATATCCAATACAATTTTTAAAATCATCTTTTATTCTTAGATATGCTTTCTCGGGATTTCGAAAAGGCTCTCTAATATTATACCCTTTCGCTTCGATTATAAATGCATAATTATTCCAAATTATTAGTATATCTTGTTCATTGTCATTTATATAATAACTCTGAAAAATTTTTACATCAGTTCCAAAGAATTTCTCAAATAGTTCGATTATATTATTTTCGAGTAAATCACCTTTTAGTTTTAAGTATTTATCTTTAATTACAGCATCTTTTGTTACTTCCTTTTCAAGTAAGTTATTAATTGAATGGATAACTTGTTTCACCTCAAAAACTTGAAACATTCCATTATCGATGTCTAAAATTGGATTATCATAAAGAGGATTTCCGGGATTAGTTTCCGTATAAAAAGTAAAGTCTTTTTGATTTCTTTTTATTGATACAAATTGAAGAATCCTATTTACTTTTTCTAATGATAGATTATCTGAAACTAATTCTTCAGGAAGAAAACGATCCTTCATCCCTTTGTCTATCATAAATTTAGACATTACCTCAAAATCTTTTGGTATACTTTGTTTAAAAAACTCAGGCAAGTTTTTATCAATACCGGATTCAATAGTTGTGTAATCAGCCCAATTTTGTCTTAGCAATTTAGGATTCATACTATGACCTTGAAAATTATCTTGTACAAGTCTATCTAAATTTTCATAGAATGAAATAAAGTCTTGTGTGCTTACTCCTAATTCATTTACAAGATATTCGTCAAAATAAGGGAATAATCCTGTAAACCAGTTAATTATTTGTTCTTCAAAATTTAAAGGCCCTGTGTTAAAATATGACAAAAATGATGGAATCGCAACTTCTCTTACTTTTTTCCATTCTTCAAAGTCTTCATTTCCTTCGAATTCTAAAAGTATTTTACTGTACTCAATTTCTATTTCATTTAGTAACTTAACAATCTCATTCCATTTCTCTTTATTGTACTTGAAATCTATACCTTTTTTGTTATCAGAAGATACGTTTAGTCCAGCTAAATAGTATAGTTGCCTCATTGGAGATGAAAGGTTGCTAAGTTGGTCAAACGCTCTTTCTTTTCCACTATGCATTAAAAAAGATAAGTCGCCTAATAGCCATTTAGCATCATAACTAGCAATAAGTTCCTTAAGTAGTTCGGATTTCTCTTTTAAGCTCATAGTTCCTATGCTTGTGGGTAACGTTACAACTTTCGCCAACTGTGGCGGAAAAGCGAAACGATTTTTCCATACTAATATAAACGTTTTTCTTGTAATCCAAATACCAAACTAGCACTTACCAGCCATAGCGACTAGCGGCTGTTAGCAGTAGTTGCAATCACTTGAAAAGATTAACTTCACCTTCAACCAACTCAGTAAGAAATTGCTCTTTTTGTAAATGGATTCTAATTAGTAAACTAGTTAAGTCATCTGGTTTTTTGCCATACTCAGATACCATTTTTCGTATTAAGTTTGACGAATACAAACGTATTTTCCAGATAAAGTAAGGCAGTAATGTATTATCAAAATATGCATTGTGAACAATGAGATTTCGAAATCTGTAGATCATGAGTAAATCTTCTTTAATAACTACATTTTGCTGTGAAATTTTCTTATAAGTTTCTTTTTTATCATTATAGAATTTTAAAAGGTCATCAATCTTGCTTATTATAAATGGATTAGTTTCGTAATTTTTAAATTCTTCTAAACACTCAATAAACTTATTAAGATGAATCTTCTCTCCAACTTTAGGAATTAAATTGGCTTTTATAATTAAATCTTTCGGTATTCGTTTTCCAAATGGATTTATGGCAATATGACTATAGTGATGATATAATTCCCATCCATAACTAAAAATGAATGTAAAAAGGTGAGCACTTGAAATCACCTCTTGAATTAAATTGATTTTACTCTTATTCTTTGGATCAATAATATCATAGTCAACATTGAACAAATTCTCAATAGCAATCCAGTAATTTAGCATTTTATCTTCTTGCCTCATTGATTGTTCACCTTTGCTAAACCAATGAATTGCGTTTAAAAGTTTTGATTTTTGTTTAAAATCACTTTCATCCCACAAAAATGAGTTCTCATTTATTTCGTCAAAAAGATCTTTAATATCTTCTAAATCAAGTGAATCTGCATATTTCATAAAAGTATCTCTCTTATCTCGACTCCATGAAGAGTATATATATTCACCATTTTGGACAATCACATAATTGGAAGTATTTGTTTCTAAAGGCGTACTAGTTTTAAAATAGCATGAAATTATATCTAATGCATTTTCCAATTTATTGACAGCAGCTAATAAAGATGATTTTGGTAATAGGTAATCTATTTCTACGGCAGCTTGGATAAACTTTTCGTTATCACTTTCGTCTTCCTCACTACCATTTGATTGCAGATCTTCTTGGTGTTGATTTTTCGAACCTGTAATTAGTCTTTTTTTATCTAAAGAATAGAACTCTATTCCTGCAATTTTAATGTCTACCGAGCCTTTCAAACCTTCTACTACAAAGATGTATTTCGCTTTAGTCTTATTTTTATAGAAATAGTGAGATAGCGTATTGATGCGTTCATCAATTGTCAGATTGGTTATAAAGTTAATTACCTCTATGTTGAACTCTTCACGTTTAAAATTACCTTCAGGATCAATAAAATTTTTATAATCTATGTTATGTGGATAATTTGTAGATAAATAATCACTTTTACTGATTTTTTGGATTTTATAATTGTCAAAAATGTTTCCTGGAAACTTTTTAATATCCTCCAAGGAATAACCTTTTTTCAAAAATTCGACTATCAAGCTCTGGGAGAAATAATTGATACGGCTTACAAATTCTATAGAGATTTCCTCATTCATTTTGAGTTCCTCACGTATTATTTCTATACATGAATTGTAATATAAACCTTCTTTAAATTTTGCGTTAATTTCTTTGGCAGTTTGAAGAACATATTGGTTACCATTAGTAAAAAGAATTTTTCTAAGCAGTTTGAAGCTGGCATAAAACTTTTTTTGAATAACACTATCATTTTTAAAATACCAATCCAATTTTGCAGACAAGTATTTTTTATTTTCACTATTTTTAAATGAGATTTCTTCTATCTCGGTTATTATATCTTCGATAAGAATTTGTGGACTGTATAATGAAAGTCCATATGACTTTTTGAGGAAGTTATCTATTAAATCTTCCCATAAATCAATCCAAAATTCAACTCTGTCATTTACATTTTCCATTTTACAACATTGCTGAAGCAATTACTGCCAAAAGCTATTTAAGTCCAATTAAAAAATTTATTTCCCTCGCAAATTAAACATACTTCTAAAACTCCCTCAGAATTTTCCCTCATGAGGTAGGAGTTTTTCCTTTGGGTTAGTTGTTTTCTTGCTGTTGCGGTAGGGAATGGTATGAATTATGCTTTTTATGGGTTTCAAACTTTTAATAGGCACCCCCAAATTCAATGTCCACTGCGGTCGGAGTAGGAACGACTTCTTGGACATTATTTCCGTTGATGTCACAAGAATAGATTGCAGCGTAGTTGTTTCCTCCTGCGCTGTTGATGCCTACAAAAAATATTTTTTGACCATCGGGAGAAATTCTGGGTTGGACGCCATTGGTAACCTGATTAAATGATACGTTAGGAGGGAAGTTAACCATAACTTGTGTTTGATTCGTTCCATCATAGTTGGCTATCCAAAGTTGCTTATTGGTAATACTCAAATTTTTAATATAGACTATTTTACCCAAAGGCGCAGCTTGGACTACGTTATTGTTTTTGGAGTCTTCATTAGAACAACTAATTTGGAATAAAATCCCAGCAGCAGCAAATACAAAAAGATACAAAGTGGTGTTTAATACATTTTTCATGATATAAATGGTAAAGATTAATGCTAAATGAACGAAGTTTAATAGTTACATGCGATACAAAACAAGGCATATACTCTAAAGGATATTGCAAATTACTATTTTTTTCAATTCGTGGAAATTGAAGGGCGCATTTATTTTTTTTTAACTATGTAGTAAAGAGAACCTTGCGAAGGTTTTCAGTATTCCAAAAGGAGAGCAGTAAGGAGGTATTTTTCTTAGACGTAATGCTCCATTTTCGGGTTGCGCCTTCCTGTTATGTATACCAAATTCCTGTTGCCCAGCCCTCAAAAAGGGGTCAAGCCTAGCAAAGGCATGGATAAAGCATAGATAAAGCATGGATACTGTATGAAAAAGGCATGGAAACGCTCTGTCAAAAAGTTGGCAAAAACCATCGAAAAGTATAAAAAAACAGTAAAAATTAATGGGTCGATGGGGTGTGTGAATGGCTTTGGTGCAGCTATACTTTTTTTGCAAGAGGTTTTTATAGCTGCTGAGCCGCTGAGCTTCTAAGTTACTGAGCAAGGGGTGTATGTTGTGCCAATGATTAATCCTAATGAAAGGCGTGTAGTTCATCTTTATATTTTTAGAACAGCAGTTGGTAAAAGGAGCATTCTTTTGCGAGTGCCGCTAAGGTATAGCTTATCAGTTCTTCTTCGGTGAGAACGATTGGGGCATAAAAACAAAAAGTATACCCCAAGTCGTTAAGAGATACGCAATAGGTTGCATCAAATTGGGCTGTGTCCGGATTCATTTGTACAACTGCTTTTGTAAAGGCAGCGTTCACTTTTTGTAGGCCGTGTTTTTTAATCAACGTGACTATTTTCAACGAATCCCGTTCCAAGCAGTTTACGCCAAAACTCGCGCCGTGTGTGGTGTCTAATACCCGCAAGGCATCGTCGTACCGTTTTTCTTGAAGTAAAATTTGTGCTTCAATGAGGTTCATTCGGCTATGGGCCGTTGCCTCAGGATTACCGCTATGAAAATCAACTTTTCGGGCGCTTTCCAAATAATCGCGGGCTTGGGCTAACTGGCCTTGAGCTAACTTTCGTTGGGATTTCTCCATGTAGCTATAGCCTTTTTTTGTATGGTCTTGACTGTAAAGCGTGAGGCTTATGAATAAAGAGGCGACAAATAGAGTACGTTTCATAACCGTGAATTGATTCTTTAAAATGTAAAAAAAACCGGTGCAATTTCGTAATCACACCGGTTTTCCAAAGACAGCATGCGTCTTATTTTTTCTCCTGTTGTGGAGGATAATGTTCGAGAATCTTGGTTACAAATTCCTTGATGTTTGCATCCTTTTTCTCCATACGTTGGGTGAGCTCGCCTTCGCCCACACCTTGCCAAATCAGTTCTTTCGTTTTGGCATCGCGGAAATCAATGGTCAGTTTTCCTTCCACATATTGGTACACCGAATTGAAGCCACCCCAAGCCCAAGGACTCCAACCCCAGCCCCAGCCCCAACCCCAGCCCCACATGGGCGATTGGATGACATCGACTTGCTCTTTTTCTTGGGTAAAAATGGAAACAATTAGGTCGGGCGTCTCACTTTTGGTAAAGCCTTTGGTAGCCATCACTTCGTCAATCGATCGTAAAATACGCCGCTTATCCAAGTCCGAAATGGCCGCTTTGTCAATGGCCGCTTTTTGATAGGCATAGGTCTTGTACTGGCTAAATGTGACCTCTTTGTCATAGTCAGCATTCACACGAATCGTACTACAGGACGTTAAGCATAACGCCAAAACTGCGGTGAGTAAAAATAGTTTTTTCATAACAATTGGTATTTAGAGTGCAGCTTCTTTCGGAGTGGAAATCGGCTACAACAAGGTTTCGTCTACCAAGTAGGGAAGGGTTACTTTCAACAAAGGTTCCACTTCCATGGCCCGTTTGATGGCAAAAATAGCGCCTTCATTGCGGGCCCAACTCCTGCGGGAAATTCCGTTGTTCACGTCCCAAAACAGCATGGATTTCAGTCGTCTATCGCTATCAGCAGAACCATCAAGAACCATACCAAACCCACCGTTCATCACTTCGCCCCAACCAACACCACCGCCGTTGTGAATCGACACCCATGTTGCCCCACGGAAACTATCGCCAATCACGTTGTGAATTGCCATATCTGAGGTAAAACGGGAACCGTCATAGATGTTGGACGTTTCGCGGTACGGAGAGTCCGTTCCCGACACATCGTGGTGATCACGGCCTAAAATCACGTAGCCAATTTCGCCACGAGCAATCGCTTGGTTAAAGGCTTCGGCAATTTTCATGCGGCCTTCGGCATCGGCATACAAAATGCGGGCTTGCGAACCGACCACTAATTTATTTTCTTGGGCTCCTTTGATCCATTGGATATTGTCGGCCATTTGTTGGCGAATCTCCTCAGGAGCGGTTTCCATGATTTTTTCTAAAACGGCACAAGCAATCGCGTCGGTTTTCTTCAAATCTTCGGGATCACCCGAGGCACACACCCATCGGAAGGGGCCGAATCCATAATCAAAACACATCGGTCCCATAATGTCTTGAACGTAGCTTGGGAATTTAAACTCGCGACCCAACGTAGGATGGTCGTTCATCACATCGGCCCCAGCGCGAGACGCTTCGAGTAAGAAGGCGTTGCCGTAATCAAAGAAATAGGTGCCTTTGGCGGTATGTTTGTTGATGGCTGCGGCATGACGGCGCAGGGTTTTTTGGACTTCCTCGCGGAACTTTTCAGGGTGGTTGGCCATCAAGTCGTTGGATTCTTCAAAACTGTACCCCATTGGGTAGTAGCCGCCCGCCCACGGATTGTGTAGCGAGGTTTGGTCGGAACCCAAATCGATATGTAAGTTTTCGGCATCAAAACGTTCCCACACATCCACAATATTCCCCAAGTAAGCGATAGAGACTACCTCTTTGGTTTCTTGGGCTTTGCGTACGCGGGTGACGAGTGCGTCAATATTTTCGATTATCTCATGAATCCACCCTTGTTCGTGACGGATGCGGGTGATTTTAGGGTTGACTTCGGCACAAACCGTGATACAACCGGCAATGGTACCCGCTTTGGGTTGCGCACCGCTCATCCCGCCAAGACCCGAGGTGACAAAAAGGTTGCCTTTCGGACTCTTTTTAATTTTTCTAAAACCGTTGAGTACAGTGATGGTGGTGCCATGCACGATACCTTGGGGTCCGATGTACATATAACTTCCCGCGGTCATTTGCCCGTATTGGGTGACGCCAAGGGCATTGAATTTTTCCCAATCATCGGGTTTGGAGTAGTTCGGGATCATCATGCCGTTGGTCACGACTACGCGCGGGGCATCTTTGTGTGAGGGGAAGAGTCCCATCGGGTGGCCCGAATACATGACGAGCGTTTGTTCGTCCGTCATTTCGGATAAGTATTTCATGGTAAGGCGGTATTGAGCCCAGTTTTGGAACACGGCACCATTTCCTCCGTAGGTAATTAATTCGTGCGGGTGTTGCGCCACAGCATAATCCAAGTTGTTTTGAATCATGAGCATGATGGCTTTGGCTTGCTCGCTATTTCCGGGGTATTCCGAAATGGGTCGGGCATACATGCGGTAATCGGGGCGAAGGCGGTACATGTAAATACGACCGTAGGTTTCCAATTCTTGCTTGAATTCTGGAATGAGTTCGGCATGGTGCTGCGGTTCAAAATAGCGCAAGGCATTTTGTAGCGCCAGTTTTTTCTCTTCGTCGTTTAAGATTTCTTTGCGTTTGGGCGCATGATTGATAGCGGGATCATACGGTTTCGGTTGGGGTAAAACCTTTGGAATTCCCTCGCGTATTTGTTCGTGAAAAGTCATTTTAGTTTTTAGGTTTGTTAGTTTGTTTGGTTCGAATGGTGCCGGTGCTTTTGTCAAAACCGTAGGGGCAATGGCGGCAACCGGATTTGCAACAGTATCCGCGTTTCAAGTGGTAATGTTCGGTAAATACACGATATCCTTCAGGACTTAGGTAATAATCGACACCTTCCACAAGATTATTCGGATTCAATTGGTCATTCATAACCACAAAATTAACAACTTTGCAGGAATGAAAGTCATCGTTGCCAAATATTTAACGCCTGTTGGATTTCGGGCCATTACCCTTTTTCCTTTTGTGATCATACGGTCAAAAGAAGCCTTGTTGGATCCCCATTTGCTAACGCACGAACGTATTCATATCCACCAACAACGCGAACTGCTCGTGGTGTTTTTTTATGTATGGTATATCTTAGAATTTTTAATACGTTGGCTACTATTGCGCGACCGAAAGGCGGCCTATCGAGCGCTCTCTTTTGAACGAGAGGCGTATACCAACGAAAACGACCCTCACTATCTCAAGCGAAGGTCGTTATATTCTTTTCTTTCTTATTTTTAAAAAATAACCTTTGTTGCAGTAATTATGCCATTGGCCAAACGGGTTTGCACCAATAATGGCGTTTGGTTGCGGGTTAAATTAGGAACCTCAAAGTAGGAGGCATTGATTGTATCATATTGACCAATAACGCGACCCAACATGTCCAAAACGGTGACGGAAGCAATGACTTCACGTGCAGAACTTACTTGTAGGGTTTCTTGGGTGATAACGGTCACTTCATCTTCAGCCTCTACCGATTGTTTCAATCCATTGTTGTAGATAATGATAAAACGATTCGAACGTGTTCCCGCTGTGGTTGTAAAGCGATACGGACTTACTTTTAGGTTGTGTACTATATTCAAATCTTTATCACGGATAAAAATATCTTGATCGCTAAACATTCCATCGACAGCAGCCAAAGCGATATGGTATTGCCCTGCAGCAGGAGCGTGGAAACCAACAGGAACTTCATCCATCGGGTTAAAGGGTAAAGCCCGTCCTTGAATTTGGTATTTTTCAGTATCGATCAGTGAAAAGATACTCATGGATCCTAAAATTGCCGTATTGCTGTCAAAAAAGTTGTCTTTTCCATTGCTAGCGGTTTGAACATAACCGACCAAGGTCCGATCTGATTGAAGGTTGCTGTTCACGATATCCAACCAAAAACGATGGCGTTCGAGTTCAACATTTACCGGCGGTTCAATGATATAATCACTACTGCGGTAGAAGTTGGTGTTATCAAACGAATTGCTGCGTAAGCCATTGTTGAAAGCAACGGTGTCAGTTGTCGCTGGGCCATCAATCATTTGAACAAAGAATCCTTGGCCAGCACCTATGAAATAATCGCTAGAGGCAGCAGGACAACACGAAGTTCCGGTAAAATTATACGTCAAGTAATCACTAGGATTATAGTTGTATGTATACGAATTATAAAACGGACTCGCGATTTGAGACGGTAAAGTACCGTGGGTCCAAACTTTGATGTTCCCCATGATTTTTGTACGGTTATTGAACAAGAACTGACTCGCGCGAATCGCTGAAGGATAGGGGTTACCGATCAAATTCCAGTTGTCGCTGTAATTGGTAATTTCGGTACCATTTAATCCTGCGTGATACGCTGTATTAGTGTCGGAACCACGCGCAATAGCCGTAGTGATATTTCCATTGTTAGGAACACCCGTAAACCTATTGACAAGGGTTTGTGGTGTTACATTGCCAAACGAATCAGGGCCGCGAACAATATATCCTCTACCCGCAGTCATCGTGTTGCCCACAGCCATTTCCCAATTGCCTTGTCCGCCATTGGTATTGGCAATGGTAGGGTTCCAGCGCCAGATTAATCCAGAGGTGGTAGGTGCCCCAATGTTGCTTGTGCTAAAACCAGCAACAGGGGAGGACCAATACACGTAGTCTTGGCGACGAATGTTCGCATTGCGAGTATAGTTGATCGATCCGGTGTTGGCTACGTTATTGATTTGCACCAAACTTGAATTGTTTAGCAGGTTAAATTGAGCCCCTGTTTGCACATTCACCCAATCGGTAACTGTGATGGTGTTGGAGGCATTAACGGTTAAGGTAGCGCCAGTTTGCACAATCAAGTTTCCGGCGAAGGCATGATAAGCGCTTCCTGAAATGATAGGATTATTGGCAGTCACAGGAATTATCACACAATCGGCATTGTTTGGGATGCTGGAGTTGGGTGTCCAGTTGTTTACTTTATTCCAATCGGTATCTACCGAACCATTCCATATTTTACGACTATTCACTGTAATGGTGGCATCGTCGGTGACATCCATGATAACTCCATTACAAAACGTATAGCGAATGCGTGCCGTGTAAGTTGTTGTTTGGTTTGGACAAACAGAAAGTGTTGGCGAAGTTCCCACAACAGGACCCGATGTTCCCACACCTTCAAACCAAGTTATCGTGGTAATCGAAGGTCCAGCTGGCATAAAGCGCCAAGCTTCGTTGGTGGTAGTCCAATCAGGATCTAAAGAGTTACGATTGGGGGCAACTACTCCAGCGGTACCTGTATTGTTTTGAATCCCAATAACTGCATTACCACTATTCCAAGAGGCACAAACGCGTTTTTCTTTGATGTATACTTCTATGATATTTGTGTTTTCATACAAAACAATCATTCCGGTGTATAACAAATTGTTACAAGTGGCCGAGAACATCGGAACATCGCTCCATCCAATAATCATGGCGCGGCATCCCGAAGGCATGGTGACCAATTCCCAACCTACTTCACCTCCTACACTGGGGTCGATATCGTGATAGGCTCCAAAGATAGTATTCAAGAAAAGCGAAGGGCTCGGTAAATTGGTGCTAAAGGCCCAGTTATTATACCCTCCAGGGGTGTTGTTGGTGGTGTTAAACGAAACAACTCCATTGGAACCAATCAACATTTGGTTGTAGGTGTTTCCATAGTAACAGAAGTTAAAAGGAATAGACACCAAGCCCGACCATACATCATCCACGTTAATACTTACCGAATTGGCTAAACATCCAAATTGGTAGGGTGGAGCGTATGGAATCGATTCAACCGTATAATTGGTAGTGTCGCCTAAGTTTTTATAAGTAGCCTCCAACGTAGTACAGGTTGAAGCACCGCAAGTAGTTATGGGTGCAGGGTCGACACCGCCAAGGCCTAAACCTCCTGCCACGTTGGTGGGACAGCCGGTTGAGTTAGTTCCCACGCCACCTCCAGGCGTACATGCGGTGGTGACACAAATGCTGAACGTACCTTGACCAATACCGTTTGAAAAACTATACACACGAATATAATAAGTAGCTCCAACAGTTAAACCTGTAAGTACTGTTGCTTCATTTAAACTTCCCGTTGTAGTATTTACACAAGCAATGGAAGTAAGCCCAAGACACGTACCACTATACACTTGAAAAACAGCGTTGGCTAAAGTACCAGGCGTTACCGTGACCGTGTGTGAAGTTTCATAAGCTTCAAAAGTATACCATACATCATCATCGGCATTACCCACACACCCTGCGAGTGAACTAGTCGCTGCAACGGTTGTCCCACTTGTAGAAGCTGTACAAAAGGTGGTGGGATTGGTATTTAAGGCTACAGCAGAAGCACAACTGTCATTTATAGGTGGGCCAGGAGTAGTCACACAAATACCAAAAGTCCCCGGATTACTATTTCCGTAATCCCAAACGCGAATAAATAATGTAGCGCCCGGAGTTAATCCTGTCAAATTGATACTAGACATTAATCCATTAGCACTGGAATCGTCATCACAAGCAATTAAACTCAACGATCCGCACGTTCCTTGGTACACCGCCATTCCACTATCGGTCATGACTCCAGTTTGGCTGTCAATAGTAATAGCCCCTGAGGTAGGAACGATTACTCTAAACCAAACATCTCCTCCAAGGTAATTTGCGCATCCCGGAGCTGGTGGTCCAACCGAATTGGTGGCGCCAAGATTGGTATATGTCGTATATGAGCAATTTAGACTAGGGGTTAATGTTATCGCACCACTACAATTGTCATTGGCAGGAGGTGAGGCGCATGTTCTAGAGATGGTAAACCCACCCGTAGCTGTACTTGTAGAGTCCCAATGCGCTATGTAGACAAAATAAGTCGTTCCTGAAACGGTAGTAAATGAAAAGGTTTCAGTACCTCCTGAAGACCCAACATCTTGACAGGCAATATTGGTTAAACTTCCACACGAACCACTAAGGATAGCCATTTCATGATCATAACCAGTATTTGCCGTTGAGGTAATGGTAGTGGCTTGACCATCACCAACAAAGGTATACCAAACGCCGTTGTTGCTTACAGTACATCCTGTGCCGTTTGGGTTTAAATTTGTTGTTAAAGCTGTAGTTCCAGATAAATTTGTGGTGCCACAAGGTAAAGTTGTAGCACTTGTACACAAACTATTCGCAGGAGAAGCGTTTACACACAAACTCGTTAGGGTCATGGAATTATTGTTCCCTACATTCAAGATACGAATGTAATATGTCCCGTTATTTAAAGCAGTAGGATGAATCAAGGTCTCTGTTTGTGTACCATTGGTATTCGTTGCATTGGCACATCGCAGTTGAGATAAACTTCCACAAGCCCCTGAAAGTAGTTGGATAGCAATATTTCTATTGTTTCCTTGAGCCACAATACTAACAATTTGTGGGCCTGATGTGATAGTAAATTGATACCATCCCTCTCTAACAATTGTTCCTCCACAGTTGTATCCTAGTGCTCCACTTTCAATTGTTGAGTCTGTAATATTGTGTCCGGTAATGCATGTGCCATTGACATTTACATTCGCTGCAGTGGCACAAGTGGCACCTTGAGCATTCATTTTACACGAACTCAGAAAAAGTATTGTGTAAAAAAAGTAATTGTAAATTTGTTTCATACCTTGTTGTTTTTGTGCTTTTTCGACTACAAAATTTCTACAAAAAAATGGGATTAATATATAAAGTCGATTAACTGTTAGATTTTCTGTTGAAATGCAAAAAATACGTATTTTCTCACAAAAAAATCGACGAATAACCATTTCTGTTTTGCTAAATTGTTGAAAAACAATGAATAACTTTTTCGGTTGTTTTTGATTTCTATTTTGTAAAATCATTATTCATTGAACTTTCTTACTCATTTACGTAAAAATAGTTACCAACAGTTTTTTACCATTTTCTTCCCTTTTTCCATTTCGTCCCTCATTTTTTGAAAAAGTGCATAGAATTATGGATAAAACCTTCATTTTCAATCCTTATTTTGTTAAATTTGAAATCGAAGTTACGTAAGGAAAGTTGAAAAACCCAAGTTTTTAATTAAAAAACGTGCATTTCATCGATTTTTTTGGTAATTACGTCGATTATAAGAAGTAAATTCCTACATTTACAACATAAACTTTTTGATTATGAAAAAAATAGTACTATTATTTGTTTGTTTAGTGTCGTCTGCGACCTATGTTAGCGCACAATTGTATGTGTCTAATAATAGCTATGTTTTCAACAAAGGTGCTTTGTTGTTTGCACGTGGAAATTTGGAGCTCAATGGAGCCAATAGTTTTTTATATCTTCGGAATGAGGCACAGTTCCTTCAAGGGTCTACCGGATCATCAACTAATAGAGGCCTGGGTCGACTGTCAGTTTTTCAAGAGGGAACCAGTAACGCTTTTGCTTACAATTATTGGTGCTCACCCGTAGGGAATGCCTCGGCAGGTTCTGGAAATGAAAATTTTGGCGTGAGTATGTTGGGTACTCCAACCTCAATCACAGCAACTACTCCTGCAACTTTATCGGCAGCAACCTATAACGGTTCAGCAGCTGCAGGTTCTTTGACTATTGCTACCTATTGGATTTGGCGCTTTTTATCGTCAAACAATTATTCACAATGGGTTCAATCCGCGGCCACAACCAATATCGCCCCGGGTGAAGGTTTTACTATGAAAGGGGTTTCAGGAACCGATGCGACCAACCCCGGGGAGTCTGTTGCAAATAATCCAGGAAATCGTCAGCGCTATGATTTCCGTGGGAAACCCAATGATGGAACTATTGTAATTAATGTTGCCAATGGAGCGTCAACACTCACAGGAAACCCTTATCCTTCAGCAATTGATTTGAATTTATTCTTAAATGATCCTGCCAATTCTTCAATAGACGGAACTGCTTTGTTTTGGGAACACGACAAAACGGTTAATTCGCATAATATAGTAGATTATCGTGGAGGGTATGGGGTGTATAACGGCACTACCAGTGTCTATACTCCCGCTACATTTTACACCTATGATTTAGGCGGTAACCAAGGCTCTGTTTTTAGTTCCCCCAACAATGTATACCAACGTCGATTTTCACCCATAGGACAAGGGTTTATGGTGCGTGGAGTTTCCAATGGCTCAGCGATTATGCGCAATACTCACCGTGTTTTTGTAAAAGAAGGCGCTGCCAATTTCTCCCAGTTTGAACGACTTAGTAATGAAGCAAATTCAGCAGGTGTTGCAGGGTTTGGCAATATTCCTAATGTGGCGGGAATTGATTATACTCAGTTGAGTGCCGAACCTACTCCTCACTTTACAGTGAATACCTCTTTGGGCGGAAATGCTGTTCGACAAGTAGCTTTATGCTTTTTACCCAATGCCCTTGACGGTGTCGATCGCGCCGATTCAAAATCACCCGATGCTACGACTAACTTGCCTATGGACATGTATCTCGTGCTGGATAATGAGCCTTATGTGCATGCAACCACGGCATTTGATATCAGCAAACGTATCAATGTAGGTTTCAAATGCAATGCTTCCACCACCTTCACCATGATGGTTAAAGATATCGTGAACTTTGATATGGCAGAAGATATTTTCCTATACGATGCCGAAACAGGATTGTATCATGACATCAAAAATCAACCGTATGCATTTACCTTGCAACCAGGAGTGATCAACAACCGTTATCAAATCACGTTTACGGATCAAGCTCTTTCCAATGGCGAGTTTAATGGAGGGCGATTGGACATACTACAAAACAATCAGGAACAGCTTTTAGTAATCAGTAATCCTACGCAATACGAGCTTTCAGAAGTAAGCCTTTATGATATGCTTGGAAAAAATGTATTTACCAAAAAAGGCCTGGGGAGTCAAAATCAATATGAGTTTGCTACGGGTTCCCTTGCAGAAGGAATTTACATCGCACGCATAAAAACCATAGAAGGACATTCGCTTAGTAAAAAAGTCGTTATCGAGCGTGTTCGCTAATACTAAAGGGGCCTTAAGGCTCCTTTTTTTATGTATTTTTGTCCCATGCAAGCGATTTCGAAAAAACTCGAGTTACATGACACCATTGCTGTGACCCTGCGTCGGGAAGATCTCCTCTTTCCAGAGATTTCGGGAAATAAGTGGCGAAAACTCAAATACAATATTCAACACATTCTCCAAGAGGGTTATGAAGGGGTGCTAACATTTGGTGGCGCTCATTCCAATCATATCGCTGCTACCGCCTATGCGGCCAAAGCGTTCGGATTTAAAGCGATAGGTGTAATCCGAGGGGATGAACTTCAACAAACCACTTCGTGGAGTCCTACTCTCCAATCGGCACAGCAATGGGGCATGACGTTCAAATTTTTATCGCGAGCGTCTTTTCGTGATTTAAAATCTGATGAAAGGTATTGGAGTGATCGTTTTCCCAATTATTTTATCTTACCCGAAGGAGGAACCAGCGCTTTAGCGGTTAAGGGATGCGCCGAAATACTAATGCCCGAAGACCAAATTTTCACGCATATTGTGTGTGCTGTGGGTACAGGAGGTACGCTTGCGGGATTGAGTGAAGGGGCTTTTTCACATCAAAAAATTTTAGGATTTCCTGCATTAATTGGGGATTTTTTAAGAGAAGATATTCGTAATTTTGCAAAAAAGGAAAATTGGGAGTTGATTCAAGGCTATACCTTTGGAGGGTATGCCAAAACAAGTCCCGAATTAATTCGTTTTATCAATCAATTTTATCAAAACCATCAGGTGCCGTTGGATCCGATTTACACGGGTAAAATGATGTATGGTTTGGTTGATTTATTGGCAAACGATTTTTTTACTAAATCAGCAAACATACTGGCCATTCACACTGGAGGGTTACAAGGTATTCCCGCGATGAATGAAAGGCTCAAGAAAAAAAATCAAGTTACGCTTCAAATTCATGTATAAATTCATCTGTATTTTGGTTGTGTTGTTGGTCTTTACGGCCTGTGGTTCTTCACGTCCTGTCGTTCGAACGACCAAACCCACTGCGCAATCCACAAAAACTGATCCGCGTAAAACGAAGCGCCCTGTTGCGACTACCACACCTACAACCCCTTCATCCACAAAACCGGTTCCAACCGCTCCAACACCTGTGGCTACCCCGCAAACAGATCAATCCAAAACCGAGGTATTGGAAGCTACTACAGCCGTAAAAGTTACTACGGCGATGGTGCTCGAATACATTGAAAAGTACAAGGATATCGCCAAAAAGGAAATGGTCGATTACGGTATTCCGGCAAGCATTACTTTGGGCCAAGGGATTTTAGAATCGGGGGCAGGAACAGGACCGCTCAGCGTTCAAGCCAACAACCATTTTGGAATCAAATGCCACAAGGAATGGAAAGGTCCAAGTGTAAGTTATGACGATGATGCAGTAGGCGAATGCTTCCGCAAATACAGCGATCCTTTTG
>Ga0209278_1000695_pt1 | contig 23901 bp, 24 predicted proteins | sample JI81BgreenDNA_FD_187504 | JGI IMG/M metagenome (GOLD analysis project Ga0209278, IMG submission 187504) | Wastewater effluent complex algal communities from Wisconsin, to seasonally profile nutrient transformation and Carbon sequestration -... | ecosystem: Engineered > WWTP > Effluent > Algae... | reverse complement strand
GCCCTGTGGCTGCGGTATGGCTGCACCAGCCACGCTTTGCGGCCAACACTGCAATTGTCATGAAACTGTCACCCGACGCATGCGCGCCGTTTGATATATTTGTGCGTAAATGCATCAACAGGAGCAGCGCATGGCGCAAGATAAACACGATAAGGCGGGATCGGATTCAACGAAAACGGTAAAGCATCCTGTGCCGAAAGCTTTAGAGTTCGATTCGCAGATCTATGCCAAAGGTGTTGGGCAAAGCATCGGTCGTTGGAGCAGTGTGATTGCTGCGGGCCTTGCGGGTACGGCAACCTTTTTCCTACGTTCTAAACCTCAGAATATTGTAGATAGCGCAACGCGCGGCATTACCACTCCGGTGGCAATGGCTGTTTCTTCAGTCGTTGCGTGGGTTGGTGCAGGTATGATTGGTCGCGCAGTTGGCAAAGCCAGAGGTACAAAACAGGCGAATGCCTTCAAGAGTGAGCTGTATGCCTCTATGGCAGAGACCGAAGGATTGAAACGCGAGAATGCGATACTCAAGGAAAGCTTAGCCAATACTCAAGAGCAGCTTTTACCAAAAACCAGATCATTTGCTGAGCATCACTCTTCACGCGCTGAGCATGCCAGCCATGCGGATGCCGTGCGCGCCAGTCAGGCCGAAGCGGCACATGAAGCCCGCGTGCACTAGGTCTGCACGGGGGAGTCATAAAAAGGGCGGTGGATTGTCCACCGCCCTTTTGTTTTTGCATGTCATTGCGAGCGATAGCGAAGCAATCCATCTCTTTAAAGACCGTAAAGATGGATTGCCACGTCGCCTACGGCTCCTCGCAATGACACCGCTTACGACCCATGCGCGAGCAACGCGAGCAATAAAATCGCCGCGATGTTGGCGATTTTGATGAGCGGGTTGACGGCCGGGCCAGCGGTATCCTTGTAGGGATCGCCCACGGTGTCGCCGGTAACGGCGGCCTTGTGTGCCTCCGACCCTTTGCCGCCGTGATGGCCTTCCTCGATGTACTTCTTGGCGTTATCCCACGCGCCACCGCCTGAGGTCATCGAGATGGCCACGAACAGGCCGGTGACGATAATACCGATGAGCAGCGCACCCAATGCCGAGAAGGCCGCTTCCTGCCCGGCAATGCTGTTGATTATGAAATACAGCGCCACGGGCACCGCAATCGGCAACAGCGAGGGAATCACCATTTCGCGGATGGCGGCACGCGTCAGCATGTCCACCGCTTTGGAATAATCCGGCTTCGCCTTACGCTCCATAATGCCTTTGATCTCGCGGAACTGGCGGCGCACTTCCACCACCACGGCTCCTGCCGCGCGGCCCACCGCCATCATCGCCATGCCGGCGAAGAAGTATGGCAGCAGCCCACCCACGAACAGCCCCACCAGCACATAGGGGCTGGATAGATCAAACGTGACGTTAAGGTCGGGGAAGTAATGCTTCAGATCCTGCGTGTAGGCGGTGAACAGCACCAGCGAGGCGAGCGCCGCCGAACCAATGGCGTAACCTTTCGTTACGGCTTTGGTGGTGTTGCCCACAGCGTCCAGTGCGTCGGTGGTCACGCGTACATCGGCCGGTAGGCCCGCCATTTCGGCAATGCCACCGGCATTGTCGGTCACGGGGCCATAGGCGTCGAGCGCGACGACCATGCCGGCGAGGGCCAGCATCGTGGTGGCCGCAATGCCCACGCCAAACAGGCCCGCTAGCAGGTAGCTGCCCAGAATGCCTGCGCAGATAGCGAGGATCGGCAGGCCGCATGCTTCCATGGACACAGCAAGGCCCTGGATCACGTTTGTGCCATGGCCGGTGGTGGAGGCTTGCGCCACCGATTTCACCGGACGGTACGCGGTTGAGGTGTAATATTCGGTGATCCACACCAACGCACCCGTCACGCCAAGGCCGATCAACGCGCAATAGAATAACTCCATGCCCGTGAAGGTAAGGCCTGCAGAGGTGAAGCTAGCCTCAAAGCCCACCACCGCATCGAACAGGTGGTAGACCAGCCCGGCGGAGATCGCCGCGCTCAGCACGAAACCCTTATACAGCGCTCCCATGATGTTGTTGTCGCGCCCCAACCGCACAAAATAGGTGCTGATAATGGAGCCAACAATGCATACCGCACCAATCGCCAGCGGCAGCACCATGAACAGCTCCTGCGCTGCTTTGGTGAAGTAGATGGCAGCAAGCAGCATGGTGGCCACAATGGTCACCACATAGGTTTCGAACAGGTCAGCGGCCATGCCGGCGCAATCGCCCACATTGTCGCCCACGTTATCGGCGATCACGGCGGGGTTGCGCGCGTCATCCTCGGGGATGCCGGCTTCGACCTTGCCCACCAAATCGGCGCCCACATCGGCGCCTTTGGTGAAGATGCCGCCGCCCAAGCGCGCGAAGATGGAGATCAGCGACGCGCCGAACGACAGCGCCACCAGCGATTCCAGAATCGGGCGAATCTCAACGCCTGCATCTTTCAGGTAGAAGAAGTAACCCGCCGTACCCAGCAGGCCCAAGCCCACCACGAACATGCCCGTGACCGCACCCGAGCGGAAGGCGAGGGTGAGGGCCTTTTGCAGGCCACCGCGGGCGGCTTCCGCCGTGCGTACGTTGGCACGCACCGAGATATTCATGCCGATATACCCAGCCAGGCCCGAGCAAATAGCGCCGATCGCAAAACCGATGGCCACATACTGCCCAAGCTTCCACCAAAGCAGCGCAAAGATGATCGCGCCGACGAAGCCGATGGTGGTGTATTGCCGGTTCAGGTAAGCGCTGGCGCCTTGCTGAATGGCGGTGGCGATGTCCACCATGGTCTCATTGCCGCGCGGTGCGGCCAGAATGGATTTAATGGTCAACAGGCCATACAACACGGCAAGGCCGCCACAGGCGAGGATGATAGTGGGGAGATCGGTAAGTTGCATAAGTCACGGCTCCTTCAAGAAACGAAATGGCACAGACAGGCGATGACCCGGCACATCGCCAGGATTGCTTTCGTTTAGAGGAATGTTTGCCGGCGAATGCAAGCAAATTGCATGCTGCACTGCGGCAAAACGCCTTGAATATCAATGGGGTGTGGCGTGCTCGCCTACTTACCTGCAGCGCGGGCGATGCCTTCACGGATCAGCCGCTCGGCGTCGGCCTTGCTGCCCCAGCCGGTCACTTTTACCCATTTGCCTTTTTCGAGGTCCTTATAATGCTCGAAGAAATGCTGGATCTGCTCGATCAGGATGCTGGGCAGGTCGGTATATTCTTCCACATCGTCCCAGAACGGGTGCAGGCGCTTGGCTGGCACGGCGAGGATCTTCTCGTCCCGCCCGCCATCATCTTCCATCAGCAGCACGCCAATGGGGCGCGAGGGAACTACGCAGCCCGGCATCAGTGGGCGGCGGCCCACCACCAATACGTCGGTCGGGTCGCCATCTTCGCTCAGCGTGTGCGGAATGAAGCCGTAATTGCAGGGGTAGGTCATGGCGGTGTGCAGGAAGCGATCCACGAAGACTGCGCCGGATTCCTTGTCGATCTCGTATTTAATCGGCTCCGAGCCCATGGGCACTTCGATGATGACGTTCACGTCATTCGGGGCGTCTTTGCCGATGCTGATTTTGCTGATATCCATACCACAATCCTCTTATCATTCCCGCGAATGCGGGAATCTCCTTGAAGGGGATCCCTGCCTGCGCAGGGATGACAAAGAAAAAAGACCGCAACTCACATTTGCTGCGCAGCGTTATGCGCAATGCTGCGCTGCAATGCAAGAGGGATTCTCTGGGCGCATCGCTTTGTGGAAAATCGGAGGGGGAATGTGGCTCTGCCGAGGGCTTAAGGTCGTATCGTACCTTTAAAACGCATAGAACATGGTGCAGTTCTTCGTGCGCAATTGTAAGTTATAGGTGGCATCCGCCGCATCGGAAACTGGGCAGTTAATGAAACTGAATAACATGGTGTAGAGCATGCCGCGATAGGGCAATCCATCATCCAGTTTCGTATCGACGTTCCATGCTTCCTCCGGCGTTAACGTGCCGTTGAGTAACCCTTGCGTCCCATACATATTCACCGCATTGCGATTGGTACTGGATTGGGCGTGAAACAGGGTGGGGCTAGCAAAATTATAAGCGATATCGAAAAAACCGCTTCCCACCCGCGCCGTCGGCACATTCGTGCCAGCCACTGCCTCATAGCTATTGACGGCCCCATTGGTTCTGCCGAGGTAGCTTCCTTCCACCAGGCCCGCATTGGCCAGATGTTTCCATGCTAGAAACCGTTCGGCCCACGCATCGTCTGGCAGTCCAGTAACCAGACCATCACCCGTGCCGTTGCAAGTTGCCTGGGCGGTGGTTTGTGCGCTCATGCAGGCCGCGTTGCCACCGTTGCCACCCGCACTTTGCCAAAAGGCAGTGGCGTTTTGCATGTCCCCGGGTAACGCAAAATATTTATCACGGAATGTGTAAACGGCGGTCCTGTATTGGGCGAACTGTGTGCCGACGCTTCGCAACTCAGCGGCGCGGATCAGGCTCTGCCCACCCAAGATGCCGCCAGTGAGCAGCCCCAAAATGACGAGTACGATAGAGAGTTCAACCAGCGAAAAGCCATGGCGATGTTTTTGAATGGTTCGCATATGCAAGATTAAAAATACCATAATGCGAGCGGCTATAAAATGAAAATATCACAAGGCAGGAACCAGGGTATTCTGATGGTTTCGGCATAGCAGCAACGGCCGATACGGAATCCCTGTGGGCTACATCACATAAAACAGGTGGCACAGCCCGCCTGTAGCCGTAAGGTTAAATGCGGCATCCGCATCGGCAGAGATGGCGCAGGGCCCAATCGTGAAATTGAGCGTAAACATCTGCCCTCGGAACGGCGAGCCATCGTCGAGCTTGGTGTCGATATTCCATGCTTCTTGCGTGCTTACCGGGCCGTAGAGTGCAATGGCGTTATTGTCCGTCCTTGAGACGGGGTTGAACACCGCAGGATTGGGCCACGCATAGTTTAGGTCGAAATGGCCATTCGCCACTTTTGCCGGAGGTACGTTGGTGCCAGGAATGACTTCGTAGGTGCCCGAAGCACCGGTGGTTTTTCCGGTGTAGGAGCCTTCAACCAACCCTGCATTGGCGAGGTGTTTCCACGCAAGGAAGCGCTCCATATCGTTATTATAGGAGCTGCCGATATATAGCATGCGCCCGTCGCCATTGCCATTGCAGGTGGCCTGCGCCGTCGTTTGTGCATCAATGCAGGTTGTATCGCCACCGGTGCCACCGGCAGAGCCCCAAAATGCTGTGGCGTTTGTCATGTCGCCGGGCAGGGCAAAGTACTTATCGCGGAAGGTGTACAGCGCGCCGTGGTACTGTGAGAATCTGGTGATGCCTTGCCGCAGTTCAGCCGCGCGGATCAGACTCTGCCCACCCAAAATGCCGCCAGTGAGTAAGCCCAAGATGACGAGAACGATGGATAATTCTACCAGTGAAAAGGCGCGGTTCATATACCCTCGATGATGGTATAAGGTTGGAATAAGCCAGCTAGTGTAGTCCATGGTACAAATGACAGTTGTTGGCGGATTGCGTGAAGTCATACGTCGCTGTGTCGGCATCGGATGTAGCGCAGTTGCCGCCGCCAGAGGCCGATGTGCGTTTAACAGTGTAGATACGCCCGGTGACTGGCGAACTGTCGTCAAGTTTGGTATCGATGTTCCATGCTTCCTCAGGCTTGATAACCCCGCCAGCAAGAGATTGATTGGCAAAGAACAACAAGTTTGAACCAAGCCGCGAGCCAGCAAAAAAATCTGCGTTTCCAGCATCTGCTTGATGTAGATATGCAAAATCGAAGAAGCCATTTGAAAGCTTTGAGCGGGGTAGATTGACGCCCGGCACAAGATTACCAGCGACGTAATTGCCGCTCGCATCGGTTGTTTTTCCAGTATAGTTGCCCTCAATAAGGCCCGCATTGGCGAGCTGCTTCCATGCTAAAAACCGCTCCATGTTATTGATCCCGGCCGATTCCATGATCTGGCCATTACCGTTCCCGTTACAGGTAGCGATGCTGCCTGCCGCTTGCGCGGCGTAGCAGGTTGCATCCGCCCCGTTACCTCCGGCAGAACCCCAGAATGCTGTGGCGTTTGTCATGTCGCCGGGGTTCATAAAATATTTATCTCGGAACGTATACATGGCCGTTGTATATCGCTGAAAATCAGTACTGACACTACGCAGCTCTGCGGCACGAATCAGGCTCTGCCCACCCAAAATACCGCCGGTAAGCAGCCCCAAAATGACAAGTACAATGGAAAGCTCAACAAGTGAGAAACCATGGTTGTGTGTTTGGGGCAATCTGCTATGCATCGCGCAAACATAGCACAGGTTTGCATATGAAAACACAGAATATTAAAAAAGTAGTGCTCGCTTATTCGGGCGGGTTGGATACCAGCATCATCCTGAAATGGCTAAAAGATACCTATCAGTGTGAAGTGGTGACCTTCACCGCCGATCTCGGGCAGGGCGAGGAGCTAGAGCCCGCGCGCAAAAAGGCCGAGCTGATGGGCGTGAAAGAGATTTTCATCGACGATCTGCGCGAAGAATTCGTGCGCGATTTCGTGTTCCCCATGTTCCGCGCCAACGCCATGTATGAAGGCGTGTATCTGCTGGGTACCTCCATCGCCCGCCCGCTGATCGCCAAGCGGCAGATCGAGATCGCGCGGCAAGTGGGGGCCGATGCGGTGTGCCATGGCGCCACCGGCAAAGGCAACGATCAGGTGCGGTTCGAGCTGGGCTATTACGCCCTGCAGCCAGATATTAAGGTGATCGCCCCGTGGCGTGAGTGGGAGCTGAATTCGCGCACCGCCATGATCGAGTATGCCGAGAAGAACCAGATCCCCGTCGCCAAAGATAAGAAAGGCGAAGCGCCCTATTCGATGGACGCAAACCTGCTGCATATTTCGTATGAGGGCAAGGCGCTGGAAGATCCGTGGGTGGAGCCGGGCACGGACATGTTCCGCCTGACGGTAAATCCCGAAGATGCACCGAACGAAGCGGAATATATTGAGGTGGAATTTGAGCGCGGCGATGCCGTGGCAGTTAACGGTAAAAAGCTATCGCCCGCCAACCTGCTGGCCGAGCTGAACCGCCTTGGAGGCAAGCATGGCATTGGTCGCCTTGATCTTGTTGAGAACCGCTATGTGGGCATGAAGTCGCGTGGGGTGTATGAAACGCCCGGCGGCACCATTCTTAACGCGGCGCATCGCGGCATCGAATCCATTACGCTCGATCGTGGCGCGGCGCATTTGAAAGACGAGATCATGCCGCGCTATGCCGAGCTGGTCTATTTCGGCTACTGGTTCAGCCCCGAGCGCGAAATGCTGCAGGCACTGATCGACAAGAGCCAAGAGAATGTCACCGGCACGGTGCGCCTGAAGCTGTTCAAAGGCAGCGTATCGGTGGTCGGCCGCAAATCACCGCACAGCCTGTATTCCATGGCGCATGTGACCTTTGAGGCCGATTCGGTCTACAACCAGCGCGATGCGGAAGGCTTCATTAAGCTCAACGCGCTGCGCCTGCGCCTGCGTCATCAGGGAAAATAATCGCGCTATTTTCGTTTCCGTCATCAAGCTGTCACATGGCTGCGCTAAGGTAATGGCAGAAGGATGATCATGGGCAACGAAAGCAGCACCGCAGAAACCACCACCCCGGCGAGCCCCACACCGCCGGAGGCCAAAACGGATGGGGCGGGTTTCACGGAGATCTTCCTTGGCCTGTTCTCAAAAATCGGCGATGGTTTAGAATGGCTTTGGTCGAAAATGGGGAAGTTATTCAGCTGGATTGGCGAGTTTTTCGCGGGCGATGCGAAAGCCAGTACCCCCGCCGCTGGCGCGAATCCGCCCGCTGCGTCGAACCCGCCTGTGGCCACACCCCAGCAGCCCACCATCAGCCAAGACGTGGGCGATAAAGCGCGCGACGCGGTGACCCCAGCGCTGGCGGAAAGCCAGCAGGCCTCGGTGCCTGCCGCCCCGCCGCAGCCCGCGGGCCCTGCCGCCGCACTTACGCGATAAGCTATTGCTTTTCTTTGATGTGCTGCCCCGTGTGGTCCCGCACCTTAACATAATCTTCACATTTTAGATTTATTGTCGGTGATAGAATATAAGTATGAGCATTGAGACGATGACATGGGGATACACCGCGCCGCTTGAGCCGGAGCAACAGCCGCCAGCGGTTGACGTTATGCCTGTGGCGCAGCCGGAGCCGTTGGCCACGGGGCCGCTTAATGTAGATGAATACCAGCGCATTCAGAATGAAATTCAGAGTTACGCGGCGCATCCGGACATCCAGCAAGCCTTCGCCCAAATCATCGCCTCCAGCCAAGGCAATCCCGAGCAGGCCGCGCAATTGCTGCGGGAAGCCATGGAGGTGATTGAAAGTGTGCGTGCGAACCCGCACATCAATCACCCCGTACATCCGGCGCTGCAGCAGCTGGTCGAGCAGGTACGCGAAGTTGAGCTGCAAAAGCCCGACCCGCTAAATGCATTCCGTGGCGGCTTGGAGTCTGGTCCGCAGCAAACCAATGAGGCACCGTTATTGGCGCAAGAGTTAGCAGCACCTGCAATGCTGGCCGCTGCCCCAGAGCAGAACCCCTACAATCTGCCGGCCGGTCGCATGCCGGTAATCGATATTCCGCCTGCGCAATTCCTAGCCGCGCTGGGCAATCTTGCTGCGCCGAATACGCCGAATGTGGCGATTGATCGCGGCCAAGGCCAGAATCTGCTGGCCTAGCACCCCTTAATTTCCCCCAAACTGTGGATAAGTGCGGCCTCGCGTTTGTTTAACGCGGGCGATGCTTTACAACTGCAATTTCATTCCTGTCATTCCCGCGAAGGCGGGACTTGAGCGTAGCGAAAGACGCGATCTCAAGTCCAACCTTTGAGCGAATCTAGGGCAACTCCATGAGAAAACGATTTCTCGCAAGGAGGCCTGGGATCCCTGCCTGCGCAGGGATGACAAAAAGAAATAAGTAAAAGGTAATCACCATGGCCGGTATGAACGCTGAAATCCTTCCCATCTCCATCGAAGAGGAAATGCGCAAGAGCTACCTCGATTACGCCATGAGCGTGATCGTCAGCCGCGCGATCCCCGATGTGCGCGACGGGCTGAAGCCGGTGCATCGCCGCATTCTCTACGGCATGATGGAGCTGGGCGTGGATTACAACAAGCCCTATAAAAAATCGGCCCGTATCGTGGGCGACGTGATGGGGAAATACCACCCGCATGGCGACAGCGCGATCTACGACGCGCTGGTGCGCATGGCGCAGCCCTTCAGCATGGGGCTGATGCTGGTGGACGGGCAGGGCAATTTCGGCTCGATGGATGGCGATAACGCCGCCGCCATGCGCTATACCGAATCGCGCTTGTCCAAAGCGGCGCATGCGCTGCTTGATGATATCGAAAACAACACCGTGGATTATCAGGAAAACTACGACGGCGCCGAGCAGGAGCCGACCGTGCTGCCCGCACGCTTCCCGAATATTCTGGTCAATGGCGGCGGCGGTATTGCGGTGGGGATGGCGACCAACATTCCGCCGCACAACCTTGGTGAAGTGATTGACGCGACCTGCGCACTGATCGACAACCCGGCCGCTAGCATGGAAGATCTGGTCGCCATCTGTCCGGGGCCGGATTTCCCCACTGGCGGCATCATCCTCGGTCGCACCGGCAGCTACAGCGCCATGACCACGGGCCGTGGTTCGGTCGTGATGCGTGGGCGCGCCGAAGTGGAAGTGCAGAAGAACGGGCGCGAGAGCATCATCATCACCGAGATTCCTTACCAGGTGAACAAGGCGCGCATGATCGAGCGCATCGCCGAGCTGGTGAAAGAGAAGAAGATCGAAGGCATCAGCGACATCCGCGACGAGTCAGACAAATCCGGCGTGCGCGTGGTCGTAGAGATCAAGAAAGACGCGATGGGCGAAGTGGTGCTGAACCAGCTTTACCAATACACCCCGCTGCAGACCAGCTTCGGCGTGAACATGCTGGCGCTCAATAATGGCCGCCCTGAGTTGCTGGACTTAAAGCGCGTGCTGACCAGCTTCATCAGCTTCCGCGAAGAAGTCATCACCCGTCGCACGCAGCATCTGCTGGGCAAATCGCGTGATCGCGCGCATGTGTTGATCGGCCTTGCCATTGCGGTAGCGAACATTGATGAGGTCATCGCCGTGATCCGTGCGGCGAAAGACCCCAACGTGGCACGCGAAGAACTGATGCGCCGCGAATGGAAAGCGGCCGATGTGATCCCGCTGCTGGAGCTGGTGGAGGATTCGCGCAACGCACTCAATGGCGATAAGATCAAATTCACCGAGGAACAGGCCCGCGCCATTTTAGAGCTTCGCCTGCAACGCCTGACCGGCCTTGAGCGCGAGAAGATCGACGGCGAATTGAACGAGTTGGCCGCTGACATTAAATACCACCTCGCCATTCTCGGCAGCCGCGAGAAGCTCTATGCGCTGATGCGTGACGAGTTGCTGAAAGTGAAAGCCGAATTTGCCGTGCCGCGCCGCACCGAAATTCAAGACAGCGAAGCCGAGATCGACATGGAATCGCTCATCATGCGGGAAGACATGGTGGTGATGGTCACGCAAGGCGGCTACATCAAGCGCGTGCCGCTGGCCACCTACCGTGCGCAAAAGCGCGGCGGCAAGGGCCGCAGCGGCATGAACCTGCGCGATGAGGATTTCACCACCGAAGTGTTCGTGACCAATACCCATACGCCGGTGCTGTTCTTTAGCTCGACGGGTCAGGTCTATAAACTGAAAGTCTATCGCCTGCCGCTGGGCACACCGCAAGCCCGTGGCAAAGCGCTGGTGAATATTTTCCCGCTGAAGCAGGGTGAGACCATCACTACCTTTATGCCCATGCCCGAGAACGAGGAGGATTGGGACAAGCTCAACATCTTCTTCGCCACCGCCAAGGGCAATGTGCGCCGTAACGACCTGAGCGATTTCAAATCCATCCAGAGCAACGGCAAAATTGCCATCCGCATGGATGAGGACGACAAGCTCGTGGGCGTAAAAACCTGCGCCGAGGACGACCATGTACTGCTTTCCACCAAGGACGGCAAGGCGATGCGCTTCCCCGTCGATGCGGTGCGCGTGTTCAAATCCCGCACGTCGGACGGCGTGCGCGGCATGAAGCTCGCCGAGAAGGACGAGGTGGTAAGCATCAGCATTCTGCACGGCATTCGCGCCAGTGCCGAGGAGCGGGAAGCCTTCCGCAAATTCGCCAGCGCCAAGCGCCGCGCCAGCGGTGAAGAAGAAGCCGACGCCGCGCCTGAGAAGGATGCAGGCGAGGCCGTGGCCGAGGTAATGCTGGATGCAGCACGCATCGCCGAGATGGAAGCGGCCGAGGAGATGATCCTGACCGTGACCGAGCTAGGTTACGGTAAGCGCACCAGCGCCTATGAATACCGCGTGACGAATCGCGGTGGCTCAGGCGTGACGGGCATGACGTTGGGCAAGAAGAACGGCAAAATTGTTGCCAGCTTCCCCGTCGATGCGGGCGACCAGATCATGCTGATGACCGACAAGGGGACGCTGATTCGCACGCCCGTGCAGGATATCCGCATCTGCGGTCGTACCAGCCAGGGGGTCATCACCTTCCGCACCGCGGATAAGGAGAAAGTGATCTCGGCCGTGCGCATCGCGGCGGATATGATCGTAGAAGAGACCGACGAGGTTGACGATACGGGGACGGATGTCTCGAACTCCAGCGTGGAATAAACCCGATTAAGGGTGCAGGCTTGCGGGTATCATCAACCATCATGCGGGAAGGGTAGGCTAGCCGAATATGCAAACGACCGACCCGAGCGATGCAATGCCGGATTTTCCATGGGAGACGCTTGAGCGCGCCCATACGGAGATCGAGCAGCTCTTCCAGCCCAAGGGCGCGCATGAGGTCTTGCTGCGCCACTGGGAAAAGGCACAGGGAGTGATCGCTTTGCAGGTCGTGAATCAGACCTTTGTCGACCATACGCGCAATCTGATCGGCATGCTCAATGCCAAGCGGTTCATTCCGCGCGACCCGGTGCGCGCATGCGATGGACTGCAGCAACGTGCGAAGTATGCTTTGGAGGCGGCTGATAAATTCCAACAGGCGCTACGCCGCGAACCAATGACGGAAGATGCGACACGGGTAGATGAGCTGATTGAGCAGTTACGTGCATCGATCGAAGCGGTGCGCGCGTGTGTTGCACCGTTTGCAGCGGAGCAATCGGCCTGGCGTGAGCGCACCGCTGAGCGGAGCAATCTGCCGAAGCATCGCTAAAACTTGCGCTTGCAACTTCTTGGCTTTTCATTATTTTTGCCGCATGAGAATTGGCATTTACCCCGGCACGTTCGACCCCATCACCATGGGACATATGGACATTATCCGTCGCGCCACGCGCGTGGTGGATCGGCTCATCATCGGCGTGGCACTCGACACAGCCAAGGACCCCATTTTCGATGTGGAAGCCCGTGCGGCGCTCGTGCGTGGTGAACTTGATGCGTTAGGTGAAGACGCTGCCCGCGTGCAGGTGAAACCGTTCAGCGGCTTGCTTGCCAACTTCGCGCGCGATGAGAAAGCTTCTATATTAATTCGTGGGTTGCGCGCCGTTTCTGACTTTGAATATGAATTCCAGATGGCCAGCGTGAATAACAAGATCGCCCCCGAACTGGAAACCGTGTTCCTCACCGCTAGCGATGCCACGCATTTCATCTCCAGCCGCTTCGTGAAGCAGATCGCGCGGCTCGGGGGCGATGTTTCCAAATTCGTCTCCCCCGCCGTGGCGGAAGCGTTAGAACGCACCTACAAAGCCTAAGCGCACGGCTTGCCTTTTGCGGTGAGGCGGGCTACACCCTCCCGCATCCACCGCACAGGAGCATTGTACCATGCGCATGTTGACCCTTATCCTCGGAGCATTCCTTATGACCGCGAGCACCGCCTCGGCCCAGACCTTCAAAGATCCTGAAAACACGCTGCTGCTGCAGCTGAAAGATGGCACCGTCGCCATTCAGCTGCGCCCCGACAAAGCGCCCAAAACGGTGGCACGCATTAAGGAACTGGCCCGTCAGAAATTCTATGATGGTATCGTGTTCCACCGCGTGATCGAAGGTTTCATGGCGCAAACCGGGGATCCGACCGGCACCGGCACGAGCGGTTCGGGCAAAAACCTGAAGGCCGAATTCAACGACCTGAAACATATCCGCGGCACGGTGTCGATGGCGCGCGCGGCGAACATCAACAGCGCCGATTCCCAGTTCTTCATCTGCTTCAAGCCCGCCAATTTCCTCGATGGTCAGTACACTGCCTTCGGTCAGGTGATCTCGGGTATGGAGTTCGTGGATAACATTACCCGTGGTGAGCCGCCTGCAAACCCGGACAAGATCATCAGCATGCGTGTGGCCGCTGATGTGGCAAGCGACGCTGCCGCTGCCCCAGCGCCGGCGGCTGCCGCCGCGCAGTAAGCGATCCATGAGGGCGGCGGTGTGAAAGTTTCTGCATTCGATTTCACGCTGCCGCCCGAGCGCATTGCCCATCACCCGGCCGAGCCGCGCGATGCTGCGCGGCTTTTGCATGTGGGGGAAACGCTAACGGACCGCATCGTGCGCGACCTGCCGCAACTGCTGAACCCCGGCGATATGTTGGTGTTCAACGATAGCCGGGTGATTCCCGCGCGGCTGTTCGCGCAAGTGGGTGAAAAGCAGGTCGAGGTGCTGCTGCACCAGCTACGGCCCGATGGACAATGGAGTGCCTTTGCCCGCCCGGCTAAAAAGCTGAAAGCAGGCATGATGCTTCAGTTTGCACCAGATTTTACCGCCACCGTGCAGGGCCGCACCGAAGACGGGCAGGTGCTGCTGGCCTTTACCCGGCCTGATACATTGTTCGACGATCTGCGCGCCCACGGCCATATGCCGCTGCCGCCCTACATCGATCGAGCGGATACGACAGAAGATCAGCGCAGCTACCAGACCGTCTATGCGCAGCATGATGGTTCGGTCGCGGCCCCCACGGCGGGGCTACATTTCACGCCTAAGCTTTTGGCGGCGCTGCAGGCGCGGGGCATCCATACCGCGTTCGTGACGCTGCATGTGGGCGCGGGCACGTTCCAACCCGTGAAGGTGGAGGATACGCGCGAGCATGTGATGCACCGCGAATCCATTCATCTCACTGCTGAAACAGCGCAGGCCATCAACGCCGCGCGCGCAGCAGGCGGCAAAGTGGTAGCCGTGGGCACAACAAGCCTGCGCATTCTAGAAAGCGTGGCAGCCGAGGATGGAACCCTTGCGCCGTTTACCGGTGAGACGGGCATTTTCATTACCCCCGGTTACCGCTTCAAGATCGTTGATCGGCTGATGACGAATTTCCACCTGCCCAAATCCACATTGTTCATGCTGGTGAGTGCGTTCGCCGGGTTGGAGCGCATGCAAGCCGCCTATGCGCATGCGATCGAGAACGGCTACCGCTTCTATTCCTACGGCGATAGTTCGTTGCTGGAACGGGCGGATTGAGTCACCTGTTCCACCCACGGCACATCCGGCGCGATGGGTGAAAGCGGAGCCAGTGCATCCATCCATTCGCGCACATAGCGTGCCCGTGCTAGCGGGTCACTACCCACAGCGTGCACCATCAGCGGGTTTAGTTCCGCTTCGCAAAAACACTGCGCCGGAGTGATACTTTCGGCGTCGTGTGGGTCGGGATTGATATTGGCATCAAAACCGCCCTGCTGTCCGATGTAGCTGGCGAGCGCTGTGGCATGGCCCAGAAAATAGGGCGGTGCCACATGGTCGGTGTAGAACTGCCGGAAAGTGGGATCGAATACCACAATACCTGCATCGCTGGTATGCACGGCAAGGTACGTATGTTCGTAGCGGTACAGCTCCGCATGGTCGATGTTGCGGGCGTGTAACACGGCGCTGTAGCGGTCGCTGATCTCATCGCACCGGTCAATGACGTTGCCTGCCTCCACATCTGCCCACGGCGTATCCACCGGCGATTCAATGATCGCGCGCAGCTCTTCCAAGGTCGGCCGAACGAGGGTGGTGCTTGCACTCATGGGGATAAGTCTATAAGGGGCGGGGGCAACAGAGGATGAAACTTTCATGACATTCGCGTTCACCATTCATGCAACCAGCGGCAAGGCACGCCTTGGCACCGTTTCCACCGCGCATGGCGAGATCCGCACGCCCGCCTTCATGCCTGTGGGCACCGCGGCCACCGTGAAAGCCATGCATATCGACGATGTGGCGGCCACGGGGGCGGATATCATCCTCGGGAACACCTATCACCTGATGCTGCGGCCCGGGGCGGAGCGCATTGCGCGCCTTGGTGGGTTGCATGCCTTCATGGGCTGGAACAAGCCCATTCTCACCGATTCAGGCGGGTTCCAGGTGATGTCGCTGGCGGCCTTGCGCAAAATGAACGAGCAGGGCGTGACCTTCCAATCGCATATCGATGGTAGCAAGTGGGAGCTAACGCCTGAGCGCTCCATGGAGATCCAGCATTTGCTTGGCAGCACCATCACCATGGCGTTCGATGAATGCACGCCATTTCCCGCCACGCACGAAGTCGCGCGCGATTCGATGGCGCTTTCGATGCGCTGGGCCCAGCGCTCGTTCGATGCGTTCCAGCAGCGCCCGGGCTACGGTCTGTTCGGCATTCAGCAAGGCAGCGTCTACATGGATTTGCGCCAGCGTTCCGCCGAAGCCCTCAACCAGATTGATTTCCAAGGCTATGCGATTGGTGGCCTTGCCGTAGGCGAAGGGCAGGAGGCCATGTTCCGCGTGCTGGACGAAGCACCGGACATGCTGCCCACCCACAAGCCGCGCTACCTGATGGGCGTGGGCAAGCCGGATGATATCCTCGGCGCGGTGCAGCGCGGGGTGGACATGTTCGATTGCGTGCTGCCCACGCGCGTGGGGCGCAATGCGCGCGCCTACACCAGCATGGGCGAGATCAACCTGCGCAATGCCCGCCATGCGGATGATCCGCGCCCGCTGGACCCTGCCAGTACTAGCCCGGTGAACCGCTACAGCCGCGCCTACCTGCACCATCTGTTCAAAGCCGATGAGATGCTGGGGCCCATGCTGTTGACCCAGCATAACCTGCATTATTATCAGGAATTGATGGAAGGTATTCGTGCGGCCATCGCTCAGGGTAGGCTCGATGACCACGCGCAGACCCTGCGCGAGGGCTGGAAACAGGGCGATTTTCCACCTCGCTAAAAATTCATCCGCCAACGCTTGACAAGCGCATGATTATCCGTAGATTCGCCCTTCATTTTCGGGCGTTTCGCCCACCGGCGTGATCCGGTAGCTCAGTCGGTAGAGCACGTGACTTTTAATCACGGTGTCGTGGGTTCGATTCCCACCCGGATCACCACTTTCCCGCCAAACTAAAGCGCTGCTTCCACCATGATCTCCACCGCCCAGTTGGGGTCGGCCAGTTTGGCTTCCACCGTGGCGCGGGCTGGGGTCTGGCCGGGCACGACCCAGGCATCCCACACGCGGTTCATCTCACCGATCGTGGCAATATCCGTAAGCCAAATATTGGCTTTGAGAATGCGCGTTTTATTGGTGCCGGCCTGTGCCAATAGTGCGTCGATCTGCGCCAGCACGTCGCGCGTTTGCTCGGCCACGCTGCCGCCGGCAGCCGCATCCGGCACCATGCCGGAGAGGTAGATTTTATCGCCATGGATCACGGCTTCGCTCATGCGCAACCCGGCGTCAATGCGTTCAATGCGGCTGGTGGTCATGCGTGGCCTCCCTTATACGTTGTACGTCGCGCAATAACGGTTCAGCGCATCGCGAATGCGGCCGCGAAGCAGGTACAGCGCAATGCAGTTCGGAAGCGCCGCACCGAGAATCAGCAGGTCCGAGAAATCGACCACCACAGCGAAATTCAGCACGCCCCCGGCAAAGCAGCACAGCGCAAAAAGTACGTAATAGAGCTTGATGGCGCGGCGACCAAACAGGTAGCTCCAGGCGATCTCGCCGTAATAACTCCAGCCGATGCTGGTGCCATAGGCGAAAAGAAACACGTTGATGGCGAGCAGAATAGTGAACCAGTCGCCCACGCTGGCGAAGGCTTGCGCGGCGATCAGTACGCCGTCGTTCAGTGTGGCGCCTTCATGCGCCCCGGTGATGACGATGATGATGCCGGTGAGAAACGCAATGGCAGCCGCAAAAAGCGGTTCAATCAGCGCCACCGCGCCTTCGCGCACCGGCTCCTGCGTGCGTGCGGCGGCATGCGCGATGGGGGCGGAACCCAAGCCCGCTTCGTTCGCGAACAGCGCGCGCTTGAACGCCACCACCAGCATGCCCAGCATGCCGCCTTGCACGGCCGATGCATCGAACGCGCCGTGGAAGATCAGCCCCAGCGCATGACCGAGATTGCCGATGTTGGCGGCCACAATGACCAGCGCGCAGATCAAATAGAGAATGCCTTTCATGGGCGTGACCGCCTCGGCCACCTTGGCAATGCGTTTGATGGAGCCGAACAGCACCAGCCCCACGAGCAGCGCGAAGCCGAGCGCGAACATCCACGCGGGCACGCTGGGGATCTCATGCGTCATGATCTTCACCACCGCGTTGGACTGGAACATGTTGCCGCCGCCCACCGCGCCGCCCAGCACGAACACGGCAAACAGCGCCGCCAGCGCCTTGCCCAAGCGGGCGAGGCCAAGCTCGGCCAGCCCGTCGCGCAGGTATTGGATGGGGCCGCCGAATACTTTTCCGCTGGCATCCACCTTGCGGTATTGCAGCGATAGCGTGACTTCGGCGAATTTACTGGCCATGCCGAACAGGCCCATCACCACGATCCAGAAAATGGCGCCGGGGCCACCCACTGCCACCGCGACGGATACCCCGGCGATGGAGCCAAGGCCCACAGTCGCCGCCAGCGCTGAAAGCAGGGCTTGCAGGGGGCTGACCTCGCCGCTGGAGCCGGGCTCGCGCAGCTTGCCGCTGGCAATGGCGAAGGCGTGGCGCAGCAGCCGGAAATTCACGAATTTCAGGTAGAAGGTGAAGAACAGGGCCGCCACCATTAGCCACAGCACGATGAAGGGGAAGCCGCCCACCTCGAAGAACAGAACGCTGGAGAGAACGGAAACGATGGGGGCAAGAACGCTTTCCAACCCGGTGCTGATGCTCATGGTCGCCTCGAAATACTGGTGCAATCAGGCACTTATCTAACGCATCGTCATACGATTGTCACATCTTCATGTTAGACTTCAAGGTGAAGGAGTGCGCATTGACCGACGCGACCACCACAGCCACCGACGACCGTTCGCTGGGCGATAAAAAGCTCAAACTAGCGGGGTATTCGTATATGCTCGGCGACGCCGCCATGGTCGCGGCCGAGATGGCTCGTGGTAACAAATTTGCCGATGCTGCCAAAGCTGGCTCCATCTGGTTTGCTGGCGGTCTTGCAGCGGCGCGATATGGCAATCCTTCTGCCGATAAACAGCTTGAGCTGCTTGCACACAAACTTGAGCGCCATCTCACCGCCAGCGGCGCTGCTATCCCTGATAATGCGCGCGAACAAAATGCGCTTCTTAAGCAGCAAAATTTCTGGGGACGCGTCGAGAATTTTCTGTACGAACATCCCTCTGAAACGTTGAATGGCGCTTATGGTGTCGGCGCCGGGTTCCTGATCCACAAAGGCATTAGCCAGCTTAAACAAGGTTACAAGCCGCTGCCGGGCATGGGCGGCAAAGTCGCCAACTTCTTGTGGATGGGCGGCCTGATCATGGCTGGAGCGATTGGTGGTCTAGTAATCAAGGAATATCCGCAAGCACGAGAAAAAGCTCAGGGCAAAGGCACCGTCGCCAAAGTTAAAGCCTACTTCCATGAAAAGGCAAATCGTCTGCCGGGATTGCTATATGGCATGAATAACATCCCCCTTGCTGCGCAAGTAATGCAGGATTTCCGCGACCATGGCAATAAGGTTGGGCTCAAGCCGCATTTGTTTTCGGCAACCACTCTTGCCACCTATGTCTTTTCTAATCTCATGCTACAATTCTCATCACGTGATCAAATCAACGAGCAGGGCTTGAATCCATCGCAAGTGGCGCAGCTTGAAGATGCTGCCGCCCGTGTTATTGCTGCACAGCCGCCCGCTTTGCAACAAGAGCTCATCCTCAATATAAGCCATTATTTGGCGGACCAGAAGAATGTCGGACCCGAAGCGCCCCAGATCGCCCAATCACTCGCCAACCGCCTCACAGAAATTACCGGCGAACGCGCGCAAGAGGCAGTCAATAAAGTAAGCTGGGCCGAGCGTGAAAAAATGAGATCAATTAAAAACCAATCATTGAATTTCTAATTTAATATTTTTATCTATGCAAATTTGAGGCCCCCTTATCGATATTTTCAGTGATAAATTGTTCCAATTCATCAAAATTAAAGTCTTTATCTAAACCAGTGCCAACTATATCAATACGTGTTTCATAAGCATTGCCGCGACCATAAGGATTGTCTGCTAGAAAAGTACCTTTAATCCAATTGCCACGATTTAGTCTGAAACCGTTACTAATGCTCCCTTTTAGACTGTATGCGCCTAATACCTCTAATACAGTTTTATCACGCGATTTTAAGAAATTTTCCATTTCTGTTTCATAATCGCGGCCTTTAATTAGGCGATTTGCAATGTTAACACCAAAAGCTGTAGCGCTATGAGGATTAGGAAAAAGCATTAATGCTATGCCGTGCGCATAAGTATTTAAAAACTGTCGTGCCTGTTTTCTATCAATAGAGCTTTCTTTCTTCTTGTAACCTAAGTCTTTTGAAGACAGAAAATATGCTATTCTAGGGGTTATTATGATTTGCTCCGGCATTGCGCTGTAGATTTTGTTAAAATCCTCTGCTGATGGCCATGGGAAATCATATCCAAAAAGTGCACCACGTATTGGATAGACTTCGCGATAAGCCCGCTCTTTTGCTAAGCGATCATTGTATAGTTTTTCTTTTTCCGCTCTAGTATTTGCAATCAGTTTACCTAGAGCATCCAATTGTTTTGGATTATCAATTTCCATATAAGAACCTTTAACTTATTTAGATTCAAACATAGCTAGATTAAAGGAAATGATGTGAGAAGATTCAGTTAAGTTATTTTAGCTCCTATTGGTTGCTACATATAAAATATAATTTTTTAAATAAATGTTTCTATAATTTCACTGCCATTACATACTGGAATGTCGTAGCAATCGGCGCCGTGCGCTAGGCGCTAGGCGCGGCCAAAGCTTTTTCGATCGCCTCTTTCAGCGAGGATGCATCCGGCGCGGTGGTGGAGTGGAAATAATCCAGTGCCGCCCCATCACGCCCGATCAGGTATTTGTGGAAGTTCCATTTCGGGCTGGAGCCAGTCGCTTCGGCCAGCCACAGGTAAAGCGGAATTGCATCCTTGCCTTTGACCACAGCCTTGCCCGCCATGGGGAAGGTGGTGCGGAAGCGCGTTTCGCAGAACTCGGCGATTTCCTTGTTGCTACCCGGCTCTTGCCCGCCAAAATCATTGCTGGGCACGCCAAGCACTACCAAACCCTGATCTTTGTAGCTTTGGTAGAGTTTCTCCAGCCCCTCATATTGCGGGGTGAAGCCGCATTGCGAGGCAGTATTGACCACCAGCACGACCTTGCCTTTGTAATCGGTGAGTGGCATGGGCGAACCATCAATGGCTTCCAGCGTGAAATCATAGGCGGTGTGCATGGTCTCCTCCGCATGGGTGGTGGTTGAGAACAATCCGGCGAATAGCAAGGCGAGTAAGCGTTTCATAGCGTGCTCCATTGATGATATGCGTGATGTAGCATCGGTACGCGGCGCAGGCGAGTTACCGATTGGTTAGCGCAATTCAGAGAGAATGGTCTGTGCCGCGTTCGCGCGGTCAGCACTTTCGGTGATGGGACGGCCAATCACCAGGTAATCGGCCCCGCGCTCCAGCGCCTCACGCGGCGTGAGGATGCGCTTTTGGTCGCCCGCCGCGGCACTGGCTGGGCGAATGCCGGGCACCACGAGGGTGAGATCGTCGCCCAGTGCTTTGCGAATCGGTGCAATCTCGAACGGCGAGCAGACGACCCCATCCAGCCCAGCACTTTGCGCCAAATCGGCCAGGCGCAGCACCTGATCCTGCACCGTATCCTGAAAGCCGATGATGGAGATGTCGTCCTGGTCCAGACTGGTTAGCAGCGTCACGCCGATCACCAGTGGGCGCTCTTTGCCCGTGGTTTGCGCTACCCGGTCGCTTGCATCGATCGCGGCTTGCAGCATGGCACGGCCGCCGCTGGTATGTACCGTCATCATGAACATATTCATGCTGGCCGTGGCGGCAATGGCTTTGGCTACGGTGTTGGGAATGTCATGGAACTTCAGATCCAGAAAGACGGGCACACCCAGCTTGGTGATTTCCTTCACGCCTGCCGCACCATTGGCGGTGAAGAATTCCAGCCCCAATTTCACGGCGCCCACATGTGGCATCACCTCGCGTGCGACCTCGGTCGCTTCTGCGACTTCCTGCGTGTCGAGTGCGCAGATGATGGGGTTATAATTCCGAGGCGTCATGCTTCATTCTTAGCAGAAAGATTTGGCCAATACCACCGCGAGTATGTTGGCATTTTCTTCAAATTTCCTGCGTATATCCATGGATTTTAAACGATGAAAACGGACTCGCCGCCCACCACCGTGCGCACGGCGCGGCCTTTCAGTTGCGCGCCATCGAACGGCGAGTTCTTCGACTTGCTGTGCAGCGAATCGTTACTCACGGTCCATTCGCGGTCGAGGTCGATCAGCACCAGATCGGCCGGGGCGCCTTTGCGCAGGCGGCCTGCGTCGGCATGGATGATATCCGCCGCTTTGTACGTCATAGCAGCGAGTGCCTGCTGCAGCGAAATATGCCCCTCATGCACCAGCCGAAGCGACAGGGCGAGCATGGTCTCAAGCCCCACAATACCAAAGCTGGCGAGGTCCATCGTCACGCGTTTGGAATCGGCATCGTGCGGCGCGTGGTCGGTGGCGATGGCGTCGATGGTTCCATCTTTTAGCCCTTCGATTAACGCAAGGCGATCTTTCTCGGCGCGTAGCGGCGGGTTCATTTTGCTGAAGGTGCGGTAATCGATCACCGCCTCATCGGTGAGGATGAAATGGTGCGGCGCCACTTCGGCGGTCACGTTCACGCCGCGCGCTTTGCCCCAGCGCACCAGATCGACCGCTTCGCGGGTCGAGATATGCAGCACGTGGTAATGCGCGCCGGTGAGTTCCGCGAGCAGGATATCACGCGCCACGATCACCGCTTCCGATACGTTCGGAATGCCTTTCAGGCCCAATTTGGTGGCGACCCAGCCTTCGTTCATGCAGCCACCGCAGCTTAAATGGTGGTCTTCCGCGTGCTGGGCAATGGGCACACCGAGCATCTTGCCCATGGTCAGCGCCTGGCGCATCACCTGCGCGTTCATCACCGGCAGCCCATCATCCGTAAAACCACAAGCCCCGGCATCCACCAGCATGCCCATCTCGGTCAGTTCTTCGCCCTTCTGGCCTTTGGTGATGGCAGCATAGGGGCGAATGTTCACGTAGCTGGTCTCGGCCGCGCGCTTGTTCAGGAAGGCAAGCACGGTAATATCATCCACCACCGGTTTGGTGTTCGGCATGGTGGCGACCGTCGTCACGCCACCGGCGGCGGCGGCCATCGATCCCGTTTCAATCGTTTCTTTGTATTCCTGCCCCGGTTCGCGGAAATGCACCTGAATATCCAGCAGACCGGGGGCCAGCACGTGGCCGCCGCAATCGATCACTTCGGCATCGCCGGTGCCCGCATTAAAAATATTAGCCCCAACATCCGCGATCTTGTTGCCCACGGTCATTAGCCCGCCCAGCGTATCAAGGCCGGATTCGGGGTCGATCAGCCGCGCGTTGGTATAGGCAACTTTCTTGCCGTCGTTCTTGCGGGTGGGTTTGGTGAATATACTCATTTTGTTGTCATTCCTGCGTACGCAGGAATCTCCTTATACATAATCCTGAATGGTTGCATATAGATCCTTCCATTCCGGGTTTGATTGTTCAATCAGATCAATTTTCCACTCACGCTTCCAACGTTTTAGTTGTTTCTCTCGTGCCAATGCTTGGTCAATGTAATCAAATGCTTCTGCGTAAACCAGCAACTCGACATAGTATTTTCTTGTAAATCCTTCGACTAATCCTTCTTTATGTTGCGTGACGCGACGCGCCAAGTCGTTCGTTACTCCAATATAAAGAACACCGTCACGCTTGCTCGCCATCATGTAGACATAATAGCGATGCCCCATCTTAGGAGATCCCTGCGTTCGCAGGGATGACAAAGAAAAAGGTGAGGGTGGGTTTGGTGAAGTGGGTCATATTATTTTCTGTATGAAAGAAGAGGTTCTTCTTGCTCTGTAAGTAAAGGAGACCATCTGAAGGTGAACTCACCAGTCGGTTTATTATTTTCTGTTAAAGCAATGTAGGTGAGCATCCAAGTTTCACCCGTACATTTATTAAACTTAATTGCTCGAACTGAGTCTTTAGCTTGTAGTATATCAAAACAGCCTATCTCTGTGGTGGAAGCTTCTTGTTCAAGGCAGCTACTAAGCAAAAGTGCTGTCAAAGAAAGTAATATGAATTTACTCATGTGTTCCCCTCCAACAATAATTCCAGCACCGCCTGACGCACGGCGACGCCGTTCTCTACCTGATCGAGAATCGCGCTGCGGTTGATATCGTCGGCCACGTCGGTGTCGATCTCCACGCCGCGATTCATCGGGCCGGGATGCATGATGAGTGCGTCCTTCGCGGCGACGGCGAGTTTGTCGTAGCTCAGGCCATAACGCAGGAAATAATCGCGCACGCTGGCAATGCCGGATCCCGCCATGCGCTCGTGCTGAATGCGCAGCATCATC
>Ga0209278_1000694_pt1 | contig 23916 bp, 24 predicted proteins | sample JI81BgreenDNA_FD_187504 | JGI IMG/M metagenome (GOLD analysis project Ga0209278, IMG submission 187504) | Wastewater effluent complex algal communities from Wisconsin, to seasonally profile nutrient transformation and Carbon sequestration -... | ecosystem: Engineered > WWTP > Effluent > Algae... | reverse complement strand
AAGTTGCGAGCGTTCGGTGTTAGCAGTTTCTAGCTGAACTTCTAATTCAGAGCGAGTTTGATGCAGGCTATTTAGCTGATTTTCTAAGTCCGATACTTGAGATTGAAGTTGAGTAGGGATCTGGTTTGCTGTCTCGATTTGACTTTGCAATTGGGACAGTTGAGAATAAAGGTGGGAGCGTTCTGTGTTAGCAGTTTCTAATTCAGCTTGCAGTTCTGATAACTGAGACTGGAGTTGCGAGCTATCTTCCTCCTTGCGCTGTATCTGAGACTCCAATTCTGACAACTCAGACAGCAGTCTCTCTCGCTCTACAACAACCATTTCGGATTGAAGTTGTACTTCATGAAGTTGAGAGTTTAACTGCATTTTCTCCAGATTAGCTGCTTCTAACTGTCTTTGCAGTTCTAATAATTCCAATGGAGGTTGCTTTGCTTGTTGGCGAGCGGTTTGCAATTGAGAGTTGAGTGTTTTGCGTTCTTGCTCTGCACTCTCCAATTGAGCTTGTAGCTCTGACAATTCCGAAGTAAATTGCGATCGCTCTGCTTCGACTAATTGCAGTTGCTCTTGCAAACCAGATAGTTGAGACTGAAGTTGCTCGCGCTCTTGAATCGAGCGATCGAACTTAATTTGAGTTTCCGACAACTGGTACTGTACCTGCAATCTGCTTTGGCTAGCCGTTTCCAACTGACTTTCAAATTCCGACAGCAGAGCGTGAAATTGAGAACGTTCTGCATCAACCGCCTCTAACTCTGCTTGCATTTCCAGCAATTGAGCGTTAAGTTGCGATCGCTCCTGATCCGCAACTTCTAACTGCTCTTGAAGTTCTGCCACTTCTGCTAACTGAGACTCAGCTTGTTGAGCATTTTCTAGCTGAAACTGCAAATCAGCAATCAGAGTATCAATTTGCGATCGATCCTGGGCAATTCCTGCCAAAAATTCTTCCATTTCCGACACTTGATTTTTTAACACTTCTTGCTCGCGAGTCACAGTTTCCAACCGACTTTGTAACTGAGACAATTCAGAATTTAGCTGATTTTCATTCTGCACCTTTTGCCGCAATTCCGAAGTTCTGGCATCCAACTGAGCAGCCAAATTCGATATCGCCTCCTGCGAACCCTGCATCCGTACCAAATTGCGTGAATTTCGCTTATTCAAAATTAGCCAGCAGACTAATGCCCCGCCTCCAAATCCTATTAATAAAAGTAATGCTTCCATGTGTTTTATCTAATTAATATAAATTGAGGGATTTTGATTATGACCAAAAAAGGGACATCCACAAATCGCGATCTTACTCAAAGCTATCACAACTTGCCAGCCTGTGTTGACTTTTCTCGACAATTTATATTTCTTTACAAATCCCTTTTGTTTACAGGTAAGGTGCAGCCCGCCCTGCAAGTCCGATTAATGCAGCAAATCCACAATATGAGGAATAATTTCGATATGCTGAGTCAACAAATAATCCAACCTATCCGCCAATAAACTAAAAATTAAATCGTTATAACTCATCCCGTATTCCGCCAAACCTAAAGCTACCAAACTCGTCACATTTTCCCCTGGATGTTTCAGATCCGGTTTGGGATTTGCTTCCAAAACATAAAGCGTTCCATCAGCATCACTGCGGACATCAATCCGCACCAAACTGTTCAAACTAAACTCCCAATAAATTTTTCTAGCTAACTCAATTAACTCTTGTTTGAGTTCAGGTTCCTCACCGCCCATCAACCGTCCTCGATCTGCCGTAATCGCTTTTTTGTCCATAGAAGTAAAGATAAGTTCGTCAGGCTCAAGCACGCGCTCCACCGTCGAAAAAGCAAAAGGTTTTGTATCTTTACCAAAACCGCCTTTAGCATATTTAACATAGCCACAAACCGCCACACAAAATTCTCGTCCCGGCAAATACTTTTCAATTAAAGCAGTATTGTGAGTGGCTCGGTGAACTTCCGAAACCGCCTCAGACAAACCCTCAATTTTGTCTACAAAATGAACGTGCAGCGAAGCGCGACCGGATACTGGTTTAACAACAAACGGCCCTTGATAGTCACCAAAAGCAATGGCAAAACGCTGATGCAAATTAGGATGCAAAATCCCTTGAGAAGGATGCCAAGTAATAAACGGAGCGGTTTGTATTCCGACTGATTGCAGTTCCCGTTTAAAAGCGTGTTTGTTATCTAAAGTTGAACTATTTAAAGGATTGTGACCGACATAAGGCATTCCCAACATTTCCAACAATGCGGGAGTGTGACAAACAGGATTGTATCCCTGGACTCCGCCAGTATTCAGCCACACTAAATGGATATTTTTTTGTTTTAGTTGTTCCGGTAAGTTCATGTCGTCAGGCATGACAAAGACTTGCTGAAAGCCAATTTCTGCTAATGCTGTAGCAATTTCGCGGGCGACGATTTCGTAACTCTTCCAAGCGCGGGGATTGTGAGTTTTGTAAATCACTGAGCCGGGGCGATCGCAGTCCCCGCCGAACACCACAGCAATCCGCAATTTAGCAAACAGCACCTCCAAATATTGACGCAGCAAACTAAAGTCATAATGCCAGCGATTCAGGCTAATTGATGTTGCAACCATTTAAGTTTATTTCCTGTGTGTTTTATTTTTTATCTGCCGAACTGCTAGATTTTGCCAAATATATTCCCGCCAAAACTACGGAGAATGCAAACCAATTAAACAAGCTCAAACTTTCCGCAAACAGCACCCCGGCAATAATCGCAGTAATCACGGGTTCTAGCAGCAGAAAAAGAGCGACAAATCCCGACGACAAACGACCGAGACTGTGGATGAGCAGTCCCTGGCCGAAAGCTTGACAAATCACCGCCAAACCAATTACAGCCAGCCATCCCTGCCAAGAATAAGGGAAAACTCGATCGCCCGCCAGCAGAACCAGTGGCAAAACCAAGATACTACCAATAAAACAGCGCCACATCAATATAGTTGTCGCCGGAAACTTCGTTCGCAAATGTTCTGAAAGTAGCAGATTTCCTGCATAAAACATCGCCGATAAAAGAGCAGCAATGTCGCCGACTAGATTGTCTCCCGCCGTTTGCAAATCGTCCATTCCGATCGCAATTGCGCCAGACAAAGCCACCGCCAGTCCCACCAAAAACCTGCTGTCAAAGCGCCGCCCCAACAGCAGCCATCCCCCCAAAGTAGTAAATAAAGGAGTTAAGTTTCGCAGTACAGTAGAATTAGCGACATTAGTCTGAGTCAGTGACCAGGCCCAGAAACCCAAAGAAGCAGAAGAAACCACGCCTACGGCTGTTAACAGCATCACATCCTGCAGAGTGTAGCTCGATCGCTCTTCAACTTTTGCCCCAGACATTCGGCGGCGTGCAGCATCAGCACCATTCCATACTCCAAATACCACAGTTGCTATCCACAAACGGTTAAAAACAGTAGCATTCGGGCTGATTTCCCGTTCGCTAAACCTAATAAAAATCGCCGCCAGCGACACCGCTAGCAGCGCCGCAGACAGCGAAACGATCGCCCAAATTTTGCCTTGACTGTCAGCTAATTCACCGTTTTTTAAACTGTCTGACTTTCCCGAAACAAGAGTTTTGTCTTCAGTTTTTAAGGCAGAGTTTAACTCGGTTTTTTCCAAAATATTGCGCCGAAGTTCAATATTTTGCTCTGGCAATTCCAGTTTTTTTGACATTATTAAAAGTTCCAATGAAGGCAAAAAACAGAAAGCAGAAGGTATAATTATAAATTATACAAATCCTCAAAACTCATGCAACAGTATCGCTCCGGGTGCGTCGCCACCCTTAAATATTAAATAATATCCACAATCTTTGAGCGACGCACCGGTGCATACAGTCTTTCAGTAAACAAACCCACACTCATCATTCTTGCTTTCTGGAGGCGAGAATTGGTATTAACAGCAGCTTAGGTTGAAGGTTTAACAGAAAGCCTTGTCAAAGCCTCCTTTAGCGCCGGCGGCAATTGCCGGATAATCTTGTTCTTGTCGCGATCGACACCCACCAAAGTTACCTGTGCTGTCACATATAACTCCTGAGTCTCAGCCGATCGAATTTCGTAATCCCAAAGCAGCCGCACACCCTCGCTAGCAGCCATCCGCGTTCTGACTGCCACAGATTGACCCATTTGTACAGCCCGGTGGTAGCGCAGCGAAAGTTCCACCACAGGCAATTCCAAACCCTGCGCCACCCAGTCTGCATACTCGATGCCAAGAGAGCGCAAACTTTCCACCCTAGCTTCCTCCATCCAAGCAATATAAGTCCCATGCCACACCACACCGCTGTAGTCAGTATGGTGAGGGTACACTCGCACCAAATATTCAAACCAGCCCTCAGAGTCCATCCCGCGCCGGTTTTGAATAGCACCAGCCGGTGCGAGTTCAGGTTGAGTTCGATCGTTCTCTAACACTTTACAAATCGTTCCAAAACGCTACATTTCTACAAATCATAAGACAAACTTCAGGCTTATGCTTGACTGTAAGCAACTAGAGTACCAACGCCCTAGTTTAACGTCGCACAAGAAAACTCAACTGTTTTTACCGCCAAAAAAACCATGATAGAAAAAATTTTAGTAGCCGTCGCCGGTCGCGGCTTGTGCGAAGAGATGTTTAATATGTTGATGGACATCCCTTCCTTGCAACAAACCTCTGTCACCGTCTTGCACGTCGTGCCGCCCCAAGTAACCTCCGATGGCATGGCCGAGAAACTGGAAGAAGGAGGCAAGATTTTAGCACAAGCAGTCCAGTCTTTGAAAATAGATCCCAGCAAAGTCAACCCCAGGCTCAAACAGGGAGACCCGAAAACCACAGTTTGCCAAGTCGCAGAAGAAGAACAATCCGACTTAGTAATTATGGGTTCCCGCGGACTCGGACGGCTGCAATCGATTTTGGAAAACTCAGTCAGCCAGTACGTTTTCCAGCTAACATCCCGACCGATGTTGTTAGTAAAAGACGACATCTATGTCAAAAAAATTAAGCGCGTCATGGTGGCGGTAGACAAATCAGAAGCTGCCAAACAGTCATTAGAGCTGGCGCTATCTTTGGTCAAAGAAGTCAGTGGCCCAGAGATAATTTTAGTACACGTCACCAAAGATTTGACGGGAAAATCCAGCACAGATTTAACAACAAGTGCTGAAAAAGACGCTGTATTGGCCCCAGCAGTAGCACTAACCAAACAAATGGGAGTTAGCTACCGCTGCGTGAGTGCTACAGGCAAGCCAGGGGAAGAAATTTGTCGGATTGCAGACGAGTTGAATGCCGACTTGTTAGTAATCGGTTCCCCGGATCGGCGACCCAGCGTTGCCAAAAACTTTGTGGATATCGATCGACTCCTAGGAAATTCGCTATCAGACTACGTGCGAGTTTATGCCAACTGTCCCGTCTTGCTAGCCCGCACAGTCGGCTAGAATCTCATCGTTAACACTTAGGATCGCGAATTAAATAATTTACACTCTTGAAAGTGCGGAGTAGGGGTTGGGCTTATAGCCCGCCCTTTCTGGACGGGCGGGACGCCCATCTCACAAAAACCATCACGCATTGTAAGTTATTTAATTCTCATTCCTTAGCAGCTAACACTCAACAGTTAATAAAAAAAGCGCCTCAGCAAAAAGCTGTTGGCGCTTTTTTTTTGCAAGCAGCTTGCGCCTGACAGAAATAACAGCAGTTGCTAATCTTTTCTACCTTGACGGCTAGCTGTTTGAATGTACAGAATGATTAGAAAAACACTGGGAACCAATACAAACAGAATGGTTGCCACAAACCCTAAATCGTTAACTTCCATGAAGACGCTCGCCTCTATCGGAAAATAGAAAAACACACACAACTAGGATATCACTCAAAGGCAAAAGGCAAACTCGAAGACAGAAGAAGAGCTGACGGACAAGCGTCGAAACCCGCTTTCTGCCTGGATGCCTCCCTACCCAATCTCTTATTTGTCCTAGAAACCAAGTTTCTTTTCCTAGGCGAGCAAAAGGCGTGATTATACAGTGAAATAGGAAAAAAAACACAATTTTTGCATTCTGCATTTTTCTTTCTGTTAATCAACCTTCTGCCTTCTGAGAGTCACGGTTTAGTCTTGACGCTCACCGGGCCATTGACCATAGCTTGACAAGCCAACCGATAGTTTTCGGGCTTTTTCTTGAGCTTGCGGTTCTCAAAGTCAGTGCGGGGCGACAGATTTTCACTGCCCTCGACAATTTCCACAATGCAGGTGCCGCATTGACCGTAGCCCCCGCAATTCATCATCTTTCCCGAAAATGTGTACAAATCGATGCGGTTTTCTAGAGCTTTGAGTCTCAAATTGGCTCCGTCTGCTGCGATGACTTCCTGATTTTCCTTCACAAACTTGATATTGGCCATTGCCGATTCCTTAACGCAGTTGACATGGAACTCTATTACAAAATATTAACTAATGTGTCGGACGTTTAATACCCGATGTCTAATTGCCTTTGTGATTAAAGGACGCGCGTGCGTAGCTATCCCGTAGGGAATCGCCCCAACCCAATCTCAAGGAGCATCCGAGAGGTTATTAGTCGGAAGATTGCTCACAGCCCGCTGGAGAGACGAAAGCCCCAGGTTGTAGGTGACAATTGCCGACAATCGGTTTCTCTCAGCCCTAGTCAAATCAGTTTCCGCCTGAATCACATCCGTCTGAGTACCTACACCAGCTTGAAACCGCAGTCTCGCCAGACGCAGAGCTTCCCTTGACTGCAAAACCCCCGCCTCAGAAGTTTCGATATTCTCAAAACTCGACTCTAAGCCAAAATAAGCTTGTTCCACTTCCCGGCGCACCTGATTGCGGAGTTGGTCAAATCGACTTTCGGCGATCGCAATATCAGCATCCCGCTGTCTCACCCTCGCGTTCGCCGCGCCCCCGTCGAAGATACTCCAAGTCAGACTCGCCCGGATCGAATAACCATCCGCCCACCCGCGAGTAGCAAACGGGTTGGGGTCGTCAGGGTCTTGTCCCAGCACGTTGTAACTACCCCCAACACTCAGTTGAGGCAAACGCCCCGCCTGAATCGATCGCCTCTGCTGCTTGCTGATATCCCTCTGCACCAACTGCTGTTCCAACTCGGGGCGATTCCTAAAAGCCTGCACGATACTCTCTTCCAAAGACAGCCTCCAAGAGCCCGCTTGCTCTACCGGATCGGCCGCCGTCAAGTTCGCCGACTGGCTGACATTCAAAATCTCAGCCAGACGCCGCTGGGCAACTCGCTGATCGCGACGAGCAACTGACAGTTGTTGCACTTCGTTAGCCAAATTTGCCTGAGCCTGCAATACAGCAAACCGGGTTCCCACCCCTGCCCGTTCCAGGGCTTCGGCATCCCGCAAACTTTGCTGAGCATTTCTGACTGAAGCTTGGCGGATGGCAACTTGTCCGTCCGCGTTTTGCAAGGTGTAGTAAGCCTCAGCAGTGTCGAAGCGGAGTTCCTCGGCTTGGCGTTCCACATCCAATTCCCGAAGGCGCAACTGTTCCTCGGCCGCGCGGATGTTAGCCCGCCGTCTTCCGAACAAATCGATGTCATAGCTCAACTGCAAAGTGTTGTTGAGACTGTTGCTGCCTAAATTTTGCCGGGCTTGCTCGGCGGGCTGCCCGGTTCCGTTAGCCCGAGAGTTGTTGAAGCGCTGCTGAGCCCGGACTCCGAGTTCTCCGCCTGCAGTCACAGAGCGGCTGGCGTCCATTTGAAAATTCAGGTCTGGATAAAGAGCAGCTTGCTGTTCGCGCAAAGCGGCTCTGCTTTGTTCCACTTGCTGTCCGGCGATTTGCAAAACTTGGCTGTTGCGGCGGGCGAGGTCGATCGCCTGCTGCAAGGTAATTGACTCAGTTTGCTCGATCCTGACATCCTCCGGGTTTGTCGGAAACTGCAGGGGATTCGGGTTGGGTTCCAGGGAAGCCGGAGGCTTGGTGTCTAAAATACCCCTCGGAGGGACAGGGGGGAAACTTTCGTTCGGAGTGCCCCGGAGGATGGGTACCGGGGAACTCGGCACAGGAACATTGTTGGGAGGGTTCGGGGAAGGCTGCTGAGTCTGTGTCGGTTCCAACCCTCTTAGAGGCGTTGCACCGGCCTGAGACAGAGTTGATGGGGAAGCCGGAGCAGCCTGTTGAGGCTTTGATGCTTGCTCGCTTCCAGTTGGGGGATTAAGGGCGATCGACTGTTCGGCCTGTGACGCTGATTCTGCAGCTGTGTTCGAGGTCGATCGAACCTTCTGCCCTAATTCGAGCTGATTGAAGCGGGCCAAACTGTCCTGAGATTGAGTCGGAGACTGTGCTGAAGCACTCTGTGGGGCGTTGCCCAAAGTAATTGCAGCGCCCACTCCGACTACGATGATTTGACGAAAAACACGCATAATTTTTTAATTACTCTGCAATCCTAGAGACAATTTTAGAGCAAGATTGAGGTCTCAAATTTCTAGTCTGTAGCCTGAACTCGACGGTTGCAAGTCACAATTACCCTACTCATCTTAACTTTTGAATGTTCGATTCAAAATTTAGAATTTAACTTCAGCATTTGCCAGACCGATCGCCGTCGAGATTAGTTCCTCTACTCCGCTCACCGGCAAAATCCGGGTTTTTAGCGAGCTGGCGAGCTGTTCGAGGGTCATGTCGTCGAGAAAACGCGGTTCCCCCTGTTTTAGCATCACCGACGGCAGCAGAATGCCATCTCCCAAGTCTCGCCCCTGCAAAGCTTCCAGCAAATCTTGCCCGGTGAGCAAACCCGTGACAGTGATAGTTTGTCCCCAGTAGTTGCTGCACAGTGCGGCCATGTTGACGGACAAGCCGGGAATTTGGTTTAGTTGTTGTACGATCGGCTCAAAAGCTTTTTCGACAGCATTCCCCACCACCCAAACTAACTTGCGCGCAGGCTCGACTGGCATCGGTTGCAGCTTCTCAAAAGCCGTTTCAAACTGCTGGATAAACTGGCGGATAGAACCCACACCATTACCAATTTGCGGATAATCTTCGTAATCAGCAGCCGACGGCAAATCTAAACCAGCGATTAAAAACCACTCGTCAGCCAGCCAAATACAGCGAGATTTTGACTTTCCTAACAAGCCATTTAAATCTTCTCCCCCCCTTGCTAAGGGGGGGTTGGGGGGGGTATATTTTGCATTCTGCTTTTTCGCTTTTCCGCCGCCTTTTCCTGTACTCAAAAGCCCTTGAATTTTCTGCACTTGCTCGATTACTTCTCGCGCTTTTTGGGCAGTTACTGCGATTAGTTCATCTTCGGCCGGGCGAAAGCGAGTTAAACCCACCGGCACTACAGCCACCGATGCTACAGCCGGAATACTTCCAGTATGAAACTTTGCCAAATCTAACAAAGTGCGTTCTAAATGTTCGCCATCATTAATACCGGGACAAACAACTACTTGAGCGTGAATTTGCAAGCGGCGTTCTTGAAACCATTTGATTTGTTCTAAAATCTTCCCCGCGCGGAGATTTTTTAGCAACCGAATTCGCACTTCCGGTTCCGTAGCGTGTACCGAAACATAGAGAGGAGAAAGCCGCATTTGTTCGATTCTGTCCCACTCTTTTTCGGTCAGATTTGTGAGAGTGAGATAGCTACCGTAAAGAAAACTAAGTCGGTAGTCATCATCTTTGAGATACAAAGTTTCGCGCTTTCCCGGAGGCTGCTGGTCAATAAAGCAAAAAGGACAGCGATTGTTGCACTGAATTAGTCCGTCAAAAAGAGCAGTTTCAAATTCCACTCCCAAGTCTTCGTCATACTCTTTTTCTATTTCTAATTTGTGAGTTTTGCCTTTAGTGTCTAATACTTCTAATTCTAGAAATTCATCGGCGCACAGGAATTGATAGTCAATCAAGTCGCGGGGTTTTTGACCGTTGACGGCGACGATTGAGTCTCCGGGTTCAAATCCCATTTCGGCGCAGATGCTGTCGGGGATAACTTTGGTGATTAGGGCGGGCCGGATTGATATGTCGCTCATGGTTATTAGTTATTAGTTATTTGTTATTTGTTAGCGGAGAATGTTTACAGTTTAACTTGTCTAGGCTGACAGAAGCGATCGGGCGATCGCTTCTGCCAGTCTAGGCGAGTGAATTGTCTTTAACGTCTTTAACAGAATTGACTTGTCGGGTTGCTAAATATACAGCATTATTATATTTTTTCCATAAACAGTTCTGCAATCCGCACCTCAAAAGTTATTCCGGGTAGCTGAGGCTGCCATCCGAGTCGCACCGCTTGCCGTATCCATTGTGTTGCATCACAGGGTGTTACTGGTTTCACTTCGTTAGTACCCCAACATTGAGGATGAGGTCGATCGGTGATGATAACTAACACCGAACCCCGTTTTTGGGCGTGTTCGATCGCAACATGAAGATTTCCGGAGTATTCTTGCGTATAAGTAGCTTGTCTTCGGATTAGCCAGATAAAAGGCTCCCCATCAACAATTATTTTTCTGGCTCCTTTTTTCGGTATTGACATAGTTTGCTTAAACTCGTTAGCGTAAAGGTAAAAATCGCACTTGTCCTTCCCATTCTCCTTCCAGACTGCACTCAGCTATTAGCAAAATTTCCTCGATCGCCAAACCTACAGAAACACGGCGGCTGACTTCAAATAACCCTGGCATCGCAAGACCTGCTTGCATTCGTTCGTAGGCAAAGTTTGTCATAGTTGCTACATCGTGAGTTAGTACCACGCGCCCTTGCTGCGCGGCCCATTCTAAAACAGTTGGGTCGTCTGCTTCGATCAAGCCCATATCTTGAACGCGGACAATATCAACGTCGGGATTTCGCCGCAGAATACCTCGAACAATCTGATTGTTAAAGTTCTCGTCTGCCAATAATCGCAGCATATAACACTACCCTTTTTGGTTGCGTCTGGCTAATAAGCGATCGCGTATTCCAACTGGGTTAAAACGCCTTTCTGCTTCCTGCTGAACTTCTGTGGCAAGACGTTGACGTTCCATCAGATAAGCGTCAACTTCGGATTGGTGTCGCAAGTAGTAGCCGATCGCAAAATAAATATCGGAAAGTTGAAGAGACGGGTACTGTTCCCGGATTTCTTCTGCTGTGCCTCCTTCAAGAAAAGCTGTAATGACTGTATCTAGGGTAATTCGGGTTTGGCTAACCCGGATAACACCGTTTGCATCAGCCACAAGCGGAATTGGTTCAGCCGTAGGAACAAATAGCATTTTAAGATTGATGGCAGTATTAGTTTTCTCTTTTCAGCATAGCAGTCTCCTAGGCTCGATCGCCTTTAGAATCAGAATAACTTCTGGGTTGTGAATTTAGCTTGGCTGTGAGAGGATGTATCAAAAATATGTATTTATGAAACTCAAAATTTTGACGGGGTTCCTGACAGGCTTAGTTGTTTCTGCCAGCACAACAGCGCTCTTTTGTCAACCCAGCCTTGCGGCAAATAATCCCTTTTTTTGCGAGACTATTCCATATATTAGCACTGGGATTCTGAACGGAGAACCTGTTTTAAATCTGATACTATTGTTCCCACAATTCCGGGAGAGATAAAGAAGGACATCGCTACACCAATGCTAGCACCATGAACCAGCATAATTAGCGTTAATTTTTCATTTTGGCGCTCGCTATCTTCAGGCATTCTATATCCTTCACGGCGACGCTCACTTTGAGTTAAAAGCTAACAGCTTGTCAGCTATTAATAAGCTTTTTATGAACGGGCAAGATGCCCGTCCCACAAGAAAATTTACTCTTTGTGGAACAGGCATCTTGCCTGTTCTTGTTTTGTGGAACAGGCATCTTGCCTGTCCTTGTAATTATAACAACCTACGCATTTTTCACTGCCCCACCTGCGATCGCCGTTAAAATGGCCACGCCAAAAGCTAGCCGATACAACACAAATATCCACGTCTTTTGAGTTTGCAGGAACTTCATTAGCCACGCGATCGACAAATAAGAAAACACAAATGATGAAATCGTTCCCACTATCAAAGCTGCAACTCCCGCATCGCTGATTCCTTGTCCCAAATCACCCCTTAATTCCACTAATCCAGCCAGAGTAATTGCCGGAATTCCCAATAAAAAAGAAAACCGCGCGGCGGCGGGTCTTTCCAATCCCATGAACAATCCTGCTGTTAGAGTGGAACCCGATCGCGAACACCCCGGAATCAAGGCGATTGCTTGAGCTAATCCCATCAAAATACCGTCTAAGACAGTTAACTTTTCATAAGTGCGATTGCGCTTGCCAATTTTTTCTGCTATTGCTAACAGTAGCGACATGACGATCGAAGCAATGGCGATACTGGCCAAACTTCTAAGTGGCGAGTTGTCAAAATCTGGAACCAATGCCTTGATTAGCAGCCCAAAAAAGACTATAGGTATTGTTCCCAAAACCAGTGCTACCGCCATTTGAAACTCATGGGATTTGTAGTTGCGCTGCACCAGGGCTTCGACTGCACCAACAGCTATATTTGTCAAGTCTTTCCAGAAATACCAAAGCACTGCGACAATGCTGCCCAACTGAATAACAGCAGTATAAGCAACTCCGGGATCGCCCCATCCCAGGGCGATCGGCACTACCTTCAAATGAGCGCTGCTGCTGATAGGCAAAAACTCTGTTAATCCTTGTACAATTCCTAAAACAAGGGCCTGCGCCAGATTGATTTGAGCCGGCCCGGAAACATCAGCAGCCGGCGTTTGGGCGAGGAGTGCGTCAAGCAAAGCTATCATTAGTTGTAAATTCCCAGTTTTCAGTTTCTAGTTATCACTTGGATTTAACATCTTGCATTATTTTCAGAAGCTACAAGCCCATGCCACCACAAATAAATTTTATTGTGGCGCGGACACTTCCAGCCCGCCCCTAAAAAGCCGATCGCAAATAGTGATCTTGGGCCTGTAGAATCGCCTTGTCGATCGCCACTATCAGCAATTTACGATCGTCGAGCCGAAACTACTTTAACCTACTCAACAACATTTGCCTACATTTTGCTGATAAACTTAGGAAAGTTTTTGCATCTGATTTCGGTTTCCTTACAGCAACTGCCCACAACCTATGATATTTACTGAGAAAAAAAAATCACTTGTTACTGCTGCTTCTGGCATCCGCTGGCTGAGGCGAATCTTGTCAGCCAGTCTTGTAACAGTGGCGATCGCACTTAGCTTCATACTGCTAAGCGGCACGGCCCCAGCCTTGGCAACTCTTACGGACGATCGCTTTGACGGTACAATATTTGCCCTCTACGCCGGCAACGGTTCCCTAGTTCCTCCTAAAGTCAAGATTACAGATTCTTTCAAACGCCATAAACCCGTACTGTTGGTTTTTTACACTGACGACAGCAGCGACTCCAAGCAATACGCGATCGTCGTCTCTCAACTCCAGGAATTTTACGGGCGCGAAGCCGATTTTATGCCCATAACAATTGACTCTTTGCCTCCGCAACCGTCACCCGAAATCACCGAACCAAGCCATTATTACGAAGGTTTCGTACCTCAAACTGTCATCCTAGACCAATCGGGAAAAGTAGTTTTCAATGAAAAAGGACAAATACCATTTGAACAGGTAGATGACGCTTTTCGGAAAGTATTTGACTTGCTGCCTAGAGAAAAATCAATTCCGCTCAAACGCCGTGTTGTGAACGAACTCAATATCGAATTGTCGAAGTAATAGGTAATGGCTAATTCCTAGTGGCTATAGCAATCTTCAATGATTCCTCAACCAGAGTTTTTCGGTCTTATATTGAATAAGGTATGCTGGGGCGCACCTTACATTGATCGTGATACTAATTGGATTGAAAAAGTGACAGGCAGAAGATAGAAGGTAGAATTAAAAATTAAGCTACGGGTAAAGACACGGCATTGCCGTGTCCCTACCAGTATCAAGGCAAAATAGATGTGAACAGTTTAAACTTTAAACAATGAGTAGAACCTTAATTCCTGTGATTCTGGCCGGCGGTAAAGGCGAACGTTTCTGGCCACTAAGTCGCAAACAGCGGCCCAAGCAGTTTTTGAGTCTCGACGGTAGCGGCAAGAGTTTGCTGCAGGCTACTGCGGAAAGACTTTTGGAATTAGGTAACGGTTGGGACGATTTGTGGGTGGTAACGTCGGAAATGTTGGCGGAGGGGGTTCGGGAACAGTTGCCGCTGTTACCGCCGGAGAATTTACTGGCGGAACCGGAGGGCCGGGATACTGCGCCGGCGGTGGCCTGGACTGCTATAGAAACTGCGAAGCGTTACGGTGAGGATGCGGTTGTTGGTTTTTTCCCGGCGGATCACTGGATTGGGGAACCACAGGAGTTTATCAAGACTTTGGAGGCGGCGGCGGAGTTGGCGAAAAATCAGGATGCGATCGCCACTTTGGGAGTCAAGCCGAGTTATGCTTCTACCGGTTACGGCTACATCGAACAAGGCGAGGAAATCGGCAGTTTTGGGGGTTTTCCGGCCTATCGAGTGGCGAGGTTTACGGAAAAGCCCGATCGTACAACTGCGGAAGAATTTGTAGCCAGCGGCAAGTTTAGCTGGAACGGCGGAATTTTTGTATTTCGAGTCGGAACAGTCTTGACAGAACTGCGAAATCATGTACCTGAAATGATGGCAGCTTTGGAAGCAAAAGGGGCGCAGGCGTACTCGGAATTACCCAAAATTAGTATCGATTACGCGCTGATGGAGAAGACGCAAAAGGCTTGTGTTCTGCCCGTAGGCTTTAGCTGGGACGATTTGGGAGATTGGAATGCGATCGGTCGTTTGCTGCAAGGAGATAAGCCGAATTTGGAGTTAGCCAAACACGTCGGAATTGATACGAAAGGTGGCATTTTTTATGCAGCCGATGAGAATGAGGTGATTGTCACCATTGGTTTAGAAGATGTGGTAGTTGTCAGAGATGGCAATGTAACTTTGATTGTAAAAAAGGACAGGACGCAGGAGATTAAACAGGTAATTAAGGTGTTGGGAGAAGATGATAAATTGAAAGATTTATTGTGATAGAAATAGGGCGATTATCAATCGCCCTTTGGAATTACAATAAATCCCGGAAAAAGCGAATTACAAAAAATTATAAAACAGGCTATTTTTCCCGAAGCTGTTAAAGATGTTGAACCGGGCGAGCGTAAAACCCATCATTTAATTGTCTTACAGACTAGACTGAGGTTCGGTTTCCCATATATAATAACTTAAATTATGGAATCGAGCGGTTGAGTACAGAGCGCTATAGAGAAAATAAGCCAATGAACACCTACTTTCAATCCCCTGCGGTCACTCTCTACCAAGGTGACTGCTTAGATGTATTAAAGTCACTGCCTAATAATTGTGTCAATCTAATTCTGACAGACCCCCCCTATCATTCTACTAAAAAAGATAACATTACGGGCGACAAAAGATTTAAAAATGATCCAGAGTACCTTCACTGGTTAGACACTATAGCCGAGCAATGGCAGCGGGTATTAGCTCCCAATGGCTCTCTCTACTGTTTTGCCTCTAATAAAATGGCAGCCAAAATTGAGGTAATGTTAGGTGAAAGATTTAATGTCCTAGCTTCAATTACTTGGACAAAACCCAATGAACCAGGCTATGATGGATGGAAGCAAAAGGCAAAAAAAGAAAGTTTAAGGAGTTGGTATCTTCATTCGGAACGGATTATTTTTGCTGAATCAGCCTCAGCGGAAAACAACAAACAATCAGCTTTTGGTAGCTTGCTCAGAAAAACCCGCGAAGCTGCAGGGATCTCAACTATTCAGCTAACAGAAGCTATTGGTGAGTATGGGAGTGTCAATCACGGTGGTGCAGTATCGAATTGGGAGACCGGCAGAAACATCCCCAGTCCCGAACAATATCAAAAACTGAAATCGGTGTTGTCTAAATTTAGCCCCCAAGTCCCAGAATTACCTGATTATCAAGAAATAATCAGACCTTTTTCTGTAACTGCCGATATACCATACACCGATATTTGGGATTTCCCAACAGTTAGACCTTACCGGGGTAAACACCCAGCAGAAAAGCCATTAGATATGATTACTCATATTATTGAAGCCAGTTCTTATTCGGGTGATATGGTGCTGGATTGCTTTGCAGGTTCAGGTGTTGTTGGACAAGCAGCCCAAATGTTAGGTCGTAAAGCTATGCTGATTGAGATTGAAGAAAGTCTGTGTCACAAAATAACTTTACGGTGTTCTGATATATCACAGCCATTACCAAAGTCTAAAACATCAGAATTTGACTGGAAAAAGGAATTTTTGTTTCAAAACTTATTAAATAATGTGTCTTCGGAAAAATAATTAATTATTTTTCCGTTATTTGTGAGGACTTCTTCCATCCATTTTAATGTGCGTTTAACTCCCCAGTCTCTAGCTGCTGCATTACAGTGATGATGTCCCCATCCCAAATTGTAACGACAGTGATTATATACTCCGGCTTTGAGTTCCTTAACATGAAATAAATTTGCTGTGGTAACTGTCAAATCAGGTACATTTCGACCTTCAGCTTGTTCCACGCGGGACGCCAGCTCTTGAGCTAGGATAGGCTTCAAGCAAAGAGGGCAAACGGTACGCTGTTGGCTATCTATTATCCTGTTTTGCTGAAGTAGCGTAAGATCGCTCAGTCCCATGTCCTGACATTTAGCTTCGATTATTGCCTTGCATTCTTCAGGATTCAGTGTCCCTTCTTCTCGCGCCATATCAATAATTCCCTCGGTTTGCCACACAAGGAAAGATAACTGATATCTAGTAGCTTCTATTTCTGTTTTTGAAGCATACTCATAAATCCTAATTCCTGCCCCTTGACCGCCAGTTTTGCTATCTATGTACCCATGCCTTTCAAGAGAGTCTCCAGGACGGGTAGTATCTGGTACGCGGGCAAGGTATTGACCTCCTAGTGGTGGAATTCGAGAATGGGCGGGATGCCAACCATACTGACTTGGAGGGTAGCGCATCCATTGAGGTCTAGTTTCATAAAATACTAATAAATCTTTTCCTAGCTGTAAGTCTTTTGGTAAATCTAATTTAGAGGTTGGAGGAGTGTCCGAAAAGTATTCCTCTGGATGGGCAAGAACTATGTAACCATTTTCAAATCCTTCGGGTGGTGGGACAACCCCAACTTTCCACGAACTCAGCGGTATTAGGACTGTACTAGATCGGAGGACGCGGTTTTGATAAACAGTATCTTTCTCTGCACCTCTGGTTTGACCTGTCTTTTCAACTTTTCTCGCTATTGCTGCTGGCAGACCAAGTTTATAGCTCAACCGAGTATTTTTAGCTTTAGCATTTTTTTTAGCTGTCACTCTTCTACCTCTATACCATAGTTAGCAAAGAGCTCAGAAATAGATATATCCAGGGCTTTTGTTAGATTGTCAATATTTTCCAAAGATGGATTGCGCTGACCTCTTTCTATGCTCGAAATGTAAGTACGATGAAGTCCTGAAATTTCGGCTAGGTGTTCTTGTGATAGATCGAGTTCTCGCCGACGCCGCCTTATGGCTTTTCCAAAACGCTTTTTGATATCTATTTCACTTTTTTGCTTCAAGGTACAATTATCAAAAAATGTAGACAATAAATCTACAGACTATAAATAAACTTTTATAGACAATAAGTCTACAGATTATAAGTCAATTAATGAATACTATAAGTAACAAAACGGTCTGAAAATGTTTCCGAGACGAGGAAATTCTCAACAGCAATTCTGCTACCCAAAATACGCGCGTGCGAAGCTATCCCGTAGGGAATCGCGCCCCATTCGCACCACCCCCAAGTTATTCCCCAAGACACTGGTCAGCTTGGTCAACAGCGCTATCCTAGTAGTTATATAGCCCTTAAACCCGATCGACCCGGAGGCCCCTTGTTTAGCCTAGTTCAAAACAATTCTCGCAAAGGAGAAATTCTAGAGGTCGTCTTCCGCAACGGTTGGGACTACATGAAAAGCCTCCTAACCGGCCGCAAAACCGACGCACCCAGTCTCCCAACTCCAGCAGTTCTCCGCAACATCCTCGTCGAATTAGGCCCAGTATTTGTCAAATTGGGTCAATTGCTGAGCACCCGTCCTGACCTTTTACCCGCCAGCTATATCGAAACTCTCTCCACGCTACAAGCGGAAGTGCCGCCCGTACCGTGGTCGCAAGTAGAAGCAATCGTCCGCCAGGAACTCACACAATCTCTCGAAAATACCTTCGCCAAATTTAACACCGAAGCCATCGCAGCAGGTTCGATCGCCCAAACCCACAAAGCTACCTTAAAAGACGGCCGCGAAGTCGCCCTCAAAGTTCAGCGCCCCGGTATTGATATTGTCATCGAACAAGACATCGCCGTACTGCGAGGTTTGGCAGAACTTGTCATGCTCACAGACTTCGGTCAACAATACGATATTGTCGCCTTAGCAGAAGAATTTGCGATCGCCCTGCGTGCAGAACTAGACTTCATTCAAGAAGCCAGCTACACAGACGAACTGCGCCGCAATTTATCTAAAAGTAAATGGTTTGACCCCACACAAGTGGTCTTACCAGAAATTAACTGGGAGTTAACTACAAAAAAACTCTTAGTCATGGAGTGGCTGAACGGAGTCCCGATTTTGTTAGGCGATTTGCAAGGAATTCGCCACAAAGGAGATGTAAATGCCGAACGCGAAGAAATTACAACGCTGCTTTGCCGCGTTTTCTTCCAGCAGTTGTATATCGACGGATTCTTTCACGCAGACCCGCATCCCGGCAATTTATTTTATCTCAAAGACGGCCGGATAGCTTTGCTGGACTGCGGCATGGTCGGCAGATTAGACCCGCGCACTCAGCAGAATTTGACAGAAATGTTGCTGTCAATTGTCGATTTAGACGCTCAGCGCTGCGCTCAATTAACATTGGAAATGGCAGAATTTGCTCAGCCGAAAAGTTTAGCTGTTCTAGAGAACGATTTGGCGAGAATGCTGCGAAAGTATTACAATGTCAGCTTGTCGCAAATGAACTTGTCGGAAATTTTTTATGAGGTGCTGGAAATCACCCGCAAAAATAAAATTCGACTGCCCAGCAATCTCGGTTTGTATGCAAAAACTCTAGCGAATTTGGAAGGACTGGCGCGTTCTTTTAATCCCCGGTTTAATATTGTAGAGCAGGTCAAACCGCTGATGACCGATATGTTTCGGCGTCAGTTATTAGGAGATGACCCAGTACAGGCTATGCTGAGAACTGCCCTGGATCTCAAAAGCTTGTCTTTGCAATCTCCGCGACAGGTGGAAGTGCTTTTAGACCGGGTAACTTCGGAAACTTTGAAGTGGAACTTGACACTAAAAGAACTCGACCCGCTGCGCCGCACTCTGGGGGATTCTGCGAACCGACTTTCTTTTAGCATTGTCGTGGGTTCACTGATTATAGGGGCTGCAATTATTTCTTCTAACGCCCAAACTTCTCAGCTATCTTTTCTGAGCACTGGTTTGTTTGGGGCGGCGAGTTTTTTGGGTTTTTGGTTGATTATTAGTATTCTCAGGTCAGGGCGTTTGCGGAGTTGATTGAAAAGGGGAAATGGGGAAAATCAGGAGATATAGCAATCCTTTCGGGAAACGCGTAACAGGCTTTTTTTGTGAACGAACCGCGAAGACTCTCTTGACGCGAATGTTGAGAAGAGAAGAGAAAAATTTCACAATTGATGCCAGGATTGCTATAGCATCCTCAACTATTAAGCAACATCTCTGACTTAAGATAGGCGATCGCCCGCAACAGCTAAGTCTAAGCTAGAAATTATAGTTAGATCGAGTTTTGAGAGACTAAAGTCTCTCAAAACTCGATCGCTAATGACTTCAGTCCTTATTACAAACCTATTTTGTGATAAAAATAGAGCTAGGTGTTATTTTGAATGAGCAATATTAACCAACTATTTCAAAAAGACAAATTGCCGGAATTGGGATTAGTCTGCATTACAACATCCGATGCAGTTCGCTTTCGCACTGTCACGCGGAAGCGACTTTTACAGCTTTCGGAAACCGAACAAGAAACTGTATTGCGCGAGCTTTATACAGACAACTTAAAGCGGCTTGACAAAGCGATCGACTTCTGTTCCGTCAATCAGATTAAGCTCTACCGCATGACTTCTGCACTGTTCCCTTTTGCAGATACAGATTTGGGGGAAGCAGTGCTACACTCAATGACTGAGGAATTGCGGACTACGGGCGATCGCGCTTTGTCTTTGGGCATCCGTTTGGTACTCCACCCGGATCAATTTGTCGTCCTCAGTTCCGACAAGCCTGATGTCGTTGCAAACAGCATTAAAATTCTGGCGACTCATGCTTTAATTTTAGATATGTTGGGACAGCCCCGATCGCCCCAGGCACTGATGAACATTCACGGCGGTAAGGGCGATCGCATTTCGCAGCTCAAATCAGTCATCCGCGACTTGCCAGAATCGATTCGATCGCGCTTAACCTTTGAAAATGACGAATACGCTTACAGTTCCTCGGAAATTTTAGAAGTTTGTCTCGATACCGGCGTACCAATGGTTTTTGACGCCCACCACCACGTCATTCACGAACATTTAGAAACTTACGACGACCCCAGCGTTGCCGAAATGCTCGCAGCCGCCCGCACAACTTGGTCTGTTCCTGAATGGCAATTAGTGCATATATCGAATGGCAGAGAATTTTTTGCCGATCCGCGCCACAGCGATTTAATTACAGAAATGCCTAATTGCTATTATCAAGCTCCTTGGATTGAAGTAGAAGCTAAATTCAAAGAATTAGCTATTGACAAGTTGCGCGCCGAATGGTTGTCGGCGAAGGTTCCACAATTTAGCAATGTCTCTTAGGGTGGGGTTTTACCAACAATAATTGCCTAAAACAAATCATCTCGAAAATTCACCCCCACTTAACGGTAAATCACAAGAACAGGCAAGATGCCTGTTCCACAAAGAATGAATTTTCTTGTGGGGTATCCCGCAAGAACAGGCAGGATGCCTGTTTCACAAAGAATGAATTTTCTTGTGGGGTATCCCGCAAGAACAGGCAAGATGCCTGTTTCACAAAGAATGAATTTTCTTGTGGGGTATCCCGCAAGAACAGGCAAGATGCCTGTTCCACAAAGAATGAATTTTCTTGTGGGGTGTCCCGCAAGAACAGGCAAGATGCCTGTTCCACAAAGAATGAATTTTCTTGTGGGGTGGGCGTCTCGCCCGCCCGGTTTAGTCCGACAATCCGACAGGGGTTTTTAACCCCTGTCTCATAGTTAAAGTCCTCTAAAAGAGGACTAAAATAGATAGATATTGAGCTCATATTTCCAGTCGGTTTTAACCGACTTTAGCTTTGAGGCAGGGGTTTCAACCCATGCCGGACTGCCGGATTACCCGACTGTCGAACTGCCGGAATCGGTAAAAACCGCGTTAATACAACTATAAAATTATGTGCGGAAGATTCACTTTAACTACTTCAGGTCAAATCATCGCCGAATTATTCAAACTGTCGGGAGTTCCAGACATCAAACCGCGATACAATATCGCCCCAACTCAATCAGTTGCCACAGTCACAGTTGAACCAGAAAAAATGCAGCGACATTTTCAATTTATGCGCTGGGGTCTGATTCCAAGTTGGGCAAAAGACATGAAAATAGGCAGTCGCATGATTAATGCGCGATCGGAAACTGTAGCCGAAAAACCTGCTTTTCGCAGCGCCATTAAGCACAGGCGATGTTTGATAGTGGCTGACGGTTTCTACGAATGGCAACAGCAGGGAAAGAACAAACAGCCTTACTATTTTCAAAAGGCAGACGGCGAACCTTTTGCTTTTGCCGGTTTGTGGGAAAATTGGGAATCTCCTGAAACAGAAAACATTGTATCTTGCACTATAATTACTACCGCTGCTAACGAAACAGTGCAGCCGCTGCACGATCGAATGCCCGTGATTCTCCCCGACAGCGATTGGGAACAGTGGCTCGATCCTGCTGTTAAAAATGCTCGGGAAGTTTTGCCCTTGTTAAAGCCCTATGCTTCCGAAGCGATGAAAGCAAAGGCCGTAAGTGTGATCGTCAATAGTCCAACTAGAGACAGTCCCGAATGTATTAGCGATCGACAATAAATCATTGCAGCCGACAAAACCGAGATAGTTTGAGTTATGATGTAAAATGATGTTTGAGTTGTAGCTTGGGTTTTCTCAAGATCAGTTTAACTCTGTTGTTATTTGCTCAAACACTTTTAAATCTTAACATCAGTTAGAAGACAAAAAATATGATCGGATATGTTACACTCGGTACCAACGATATTGAAACGGCAGCCAAGTTTTATGATGCTTTGCTGGCTGAAATTGGCGCTCGACGATTCATGGAATTCGACGGATTTATCGCATGGAGCGTTTCTCCAGAGGAACCAGCACTTGCTATTATAAAACCCTATGATGGTAACACAGCAACTGTTGGCAATGGAGTCATGATAGCTCTTCAGGTTGACAGTCCAGAAAAAGTTAACTTAGTTTATAACAAAGCGATCGAACTTGGGGCTAAGGATGAAGGGCCAGCAGGACCAAGAGGCGCGTTACCGGGGTTTTATGCGGGATATTTTCGCGATCTTGATGGGAATAAGCTGAACGTGTTTTGTTTGACATCCACCCCGCCGTAGAACGGCGAGGATTCCCAAACCTCAAGATTTAGGTTTCTGCTTCTGTCCCTTACGGGGTTTCGCACCTGCCTTAACAGATTTACTCTGTTCGGGTCTTACAGTCGCTCCACAGACTGCCACGGCAAGCCCTGCCGCCAAAATATTCTTTGCCGCGTTGATGTCTCGGTCATGGTGTGTCCCGCAATTAGGACAATCCCATTCCCGGATATTCAACGGCATCTTGTCAACGATGTGTCCGCAATTGCCACACCGTTTTGAACTCGGAAACCATCGGTCAATCTTAATTAAAGTACGACCGTACCACTTACACTTGTATTCAAGTTGCCTGACCAATTCGCCCCAACTTGCATCACTTATGGCCAGGGCAAGGTTGGGATTTTTAATCATGTTCTTCACAGCCAAATTCTCGACGGCGATGGTTTGGTTTTCGCGCACCAACCGCGTTGTTAACTTGTGAAGGTTATCTTTTCTTGCATCAGCAATTTCTTGATGTACTTTCGCTACTTTGAGTCGTGCTTTGTAACGGTTGTTTGACCCTTTCTGTTTCCGGCTTAAAGCTTTCTGCGCTCTTCTAAGTTTGCGATATTTTGCCTTGAATCCTTTGGGATTGGCAATCTTTTCACCAGTGCTAAGAGCGAGTAAACTTGTAATGCCCAAGTCAATACCAACTTGACTGCCTGACTGAGGTAATGCTTCAATTTCAACATTCACCAACAGGGAAACTGACCACCTACCAGAGGGTGAAAGCTTCACCGTAATGGTTGATGGTCGGCAACCGACAGGTAGCATCCGGCTCCAACGAATTGGCAACGGGTCGGCACACTTTGCTAAGTAAACTTGTCCATCCTTAAACTTGAAAGCAGATTTGGTAAACTCTGCGCTACCACCATTGCGTTTTTTCTTGAAGTTGGGATATTTCGCCCGCCCATCAAAAAAATTGGTGTAAGCCGTTTGTAAATGTCGCAAGCATTGCTGTAACGGTACGCAGCTAACTTCCGACAGAAAATCTAACTCTTCTGTTTTCTTCCATTCGGTTAGCATTGAAGAGGTTTCAGCATACCCTACCCGTTTTTGGTCTTTGTACCATGCCTCGGTTCTTACGGCTAAGGCACGGTTGTATACTAAACGAGCGCAACCCATTGTCCGTCGCAACAAACTCTCTTGTTCCGGAGTTGGGTAGAATCGATAGCTGAAGGCTTTGAGCGTCATGCTCACAGTCTAACACTTCGATTGTGATATTGTGCTAGACTCAATGTAAAATCTTTGTAAAGCCGTCAAACGAAGGACGGGGTTTCAAACCCAAATTTCTGATGACAGGGCCAAACACTTAAGATTTTTATCTTTCGTGAGGCGAGCCGAAAAAAAGCTATTTCCGATTGTTAGTTATTAGTTATCAATCCATAAATAAGAGTTGATAACTAATAACTAATAGTTAATGACTAA
>Ga0209278_1000693_pt1 | contig 23947 bp, 20 predicted proteins | sample JI81BgreenDNA_FD_187504 | JGI IMG/M metagenome (GOLD analysis project Ga0209278, IMG submission 187504) | Wastewater effluent complex algal communities from Wisconsin, to seasonally profile nutrient transformation and Carbon sequestration -... | ecosystem: Engineered > WWTP > Effluent > Algae... | reverse complement strand
CCCAAGCCCTTCACCGACGTGATGGACCCCGCCGTGACCGAGCTGCTGCGCCACGTGGCCGTGTCCAAGTTGCCCAATTGAGCCCCGCCGGCCGACGCACACACACAGAAGGTTCCCATGATTGACAAGCTCAGCTGGATCGCGGCGTATCCGGAAATCCTGTTGCTGGTGATGGCCTGCGTGATTGCGCTGGTCGACCTCACCGTGAAGAGTCCCCTGCGCGGCGCCACGCACGCGCTCACCCTGCTCACCCTCGGCGTGGTGGCGGTGCTGCTCGGCATGGCCGGGGCCAGCGGGCAGGCGATCACCGGCTTTGGCGGCATGATCGTCTCCGACCCGATGGGCAACTGGCTCAAGTGCTTTGCCGCGGTAGCCATGATGGTGACGCTGGTGTACGGGCGCGTCTACGCCGGGGCCCGCGACATGCTCCGCGGCGGTGAACTGCACATCCTCGCCATGTTCGCGCTGCTGGGCATCTTCGTGATGATCTCCGGCCACAACTTCCTGGTGATCTACCTGGGCCTCGAGCTGCTGACCCTGTCGAGCTACGCGCTGGTGGCCTTGCGGCGCGACGACCTCGCGGCCACCGAAGCCGCCATGAAGTACTTTGTGCTGGGCGCGCTGGCCAGCGGTTTCCTGCTGTACGGCCTGTCGATGGTCTACGGCGCCACTGGCTCCCTGCAGGTGGTCGAGGTGCTGCAGGCCATGGCGGGCGGTGAGGCCACGCTCAAGGGGTCGCAGCAGGTTCTGGTGCTGGGTCTGGTGTTCACGGTCGCCGGCCTGGCCTTCAAGCTGGGCGCGGCGCCTTTCCACCTGTGGGTGCCCGACGTGTACCACGGCGCGCCGACTGTCGTGACCCTGATCGTGGGCGGCGCACCCAAGCTCGCTGCGTTTGCCATCGTGATCCGCCTGCTGGTCGAAGGCATGGCACCGCTGGCCATCGACTGGCAGCAAATGCTCGGCGTGATGGCGGTGATGTCGCTGCTGGTGGGCAACCTGGCGGCCATCGCTCAGACCAACGTCAAGCGGATGCTGGCCTTCTCCACCATCGCGCAGATGGGTTTCATGCTGCTCGGCCTGATGGCGGGCGTTGTCCCCGGTGACACCAGCAACATGGCCAACGCGTACGGATCGGCCATGTTCTACGTGGTGACCTACGTGCTCACCACCCTGGGTACCTTCGGCGTGATCATCCTGCTCTCCCGCGCCGGCTTTGAATCCGACGAGATCAGCGACCTGGCCGGTCTGAACCAGCGCAGCCCGCTGATGGCGGGGATCATGGCCGTGTGCATGTTCTCGCTGGCCGGCATTCCGCCGCTGGTGGGCTTCTACGCGAAGCTGGCTGTGCTGCAGGCGCTGCTGGCGGTGGGTGGCGGCTTCTATGTCGGGCTGGCGGTCTTTGCCGTGCTGATGTCGCTGATCGGCGCCTTCTATTACCTGCGCCTGGTCAAGGTCATGTACTTCGACGCCCCCACGCAGACCGCGCCGATCGAAGCGCCCGCGGACGCGCGGGCGGTGCTCGGCATCAACGCGGCGCTGGTGCTGGTCCTCGGCATCGTGCCGGGCGGGCTGATGGCGCTGTGCGCCCAGGCCGTCGCGGGCCTCGCCGGCTGATCGCCGCGCGGGAACCGCCGGTCTCTGCCGCGCTCAGAGCAGCACCATGGACACCTCTTCCTCGATCGCGTTGGTGCTGCTGGCCGCCTTGCTGGCGGCCAACCTGCCGTTTCTCAACGACCGCTGGCTGGCGGTGATCCCCCGCGGCAGCGCCAAGCCGCTGTGGGGCCGTCTCGCCGAACTGGTGTTCTGGTACGCCGTAGTGGGCGGACTGGGCTTCGCGCTCGAAAAGCACGCCGGGCAAATCCACCCGCAAGGCTGGGAGTTCTACGTCACCACCGCCTCGCTCTTCCTCACGCTGGCGTTCCCGGGCTTCGTGTACCGCTACCTGTTCAAGCGCCGCGGCGCTTGACCTGCCACGATGAACCCCGACGCCGATCACCTGCGTGAGACACGGCTGTCGCGCGAGGAGCTGCTCCGCGGTCACTTCCTGCACGTGGTGCGAGATACCGTGCGCCTGCCGGACGGCCAGGATGCCACGCGTGAGTTCGTCTTGCACCCCGGCGCGGTGATGGTGATCGGGCTGCTGGACGACGGCCGCGTCGTGCTCGAGCGGCAGTACCGCCACCCGATGCAGGCCGTGATGGTCGAGTTTCCGGCCGGCAAGCTCGACCCGGGCGAGGGCAGCCTGGCCTGTGCGGTGCGGGAATTGCGCGAAGAGACGGGTTACCGCGCGACTGCCTGGGCCTTCGCCGGCCGCCTCGCACCGACCATTGCGTACTCCGACGAGGTGATCGACATCTGGTTCGCCCGCGGTCTGAGCGCGGGCGAACGCGCGCTCGACGCCGGTGAGTTCCTGGACGTGTTCAGCGCATCGCCCGACGAGCTCATCGCGATGTGCCGCGATGGCCGGGTGATCGATTGCAAGACGCTGGTGGGCGCTCTGTGGCTGCAGAACGTTCTCGCCGGCACGTGGGTTCTCGACTGGCGGGATAATCCGGCGCCATGAAGGTGCTCAACCTGCAATGCGCGCACCAGCACGTGTTCGAAGGCTGGTTCGCTTCCGAGGACGATTTCAACGACCAGCAGGCGCGTGGCCTGGTCACCTGCCCGCTCTGTGGCGACGCAGGTGTGCGCAAGATGCTCTCGGCGCCTCGCCTGAACCTGCGCACCGCGCGTGGTGACAGCCCGGCCCCCGCGGTGGGCGACGCGCGCGAGGTGGCGGTGAGCAACCATCCCTCCCACGCCGAACTGGCCGAACTGCAGGCGCGCATGCTGCGCGCCATGCGGGAGATCGTTGCCCAGACCGAAGACGTCGGCGAACGTTTCGCCGAGCAAGCCCGTGCCATGCACCACGGCGATATCGAACACCGCAACATCCGCGGCCGCACCACCGCCGAGGAAGCCGTGGCCTTGCTCGAAGAAGGCGTCGAGGTGCTGCCGCTGCCCATGCTCCCCGCCCTCAAGGACATGCAGTAGGGGGCGGGCGCGGCACACTCCCCTGCGCCGCTGCGCGGCTTCCCTCTCTGGCGCGCCTGCGGCGCTGGTAGGGGGGACGACAGCTGGGGCCGGCGGAGCCGTCCCGCGCTGTCTCGCGGTACCCGTGCCGGCGTCATTACGACGCTCGCAGCCTGCGGGCGTCCATGTCCTTGGTTTCTTGCGCCAGAGCCTGGCGCTGGAGAAACCGGTCGACCCCTGGCTGTCTCCCCGGAGCGCGCACCGGGAGATGCCGTGGAACCGGCTCCGCCGGGCCACTGGCCATGCCGGCGGCATCACGGCGCTCGCAGCCTGCGGGCGTCCATGTCCTGGTTTCTTCCGCCAGAGCCCGGCGCTGGAGAAACCGGGCGACCCCTGGCTATCTCCCCGGAGCGCGCACCGGGAGATGCCGTGGAACCGGCTCCGCCGGGCCACTGGCATCGTCCCCCCTCCCAGCGCCGCAGGCGCGCCAGAGAGGGGGGAAGCCGCGCAGCGGCGCAGGGGGGTGTCAGGGATACAGCCCGCGCAGGTCGCGCGCGTGGAGGATGCGGCGGCAGGCGACGATGAAGGTGGCGGTGCGCAAGCTGACGTTTTTGTCTTGCGCGACCTGCCACACCGCGGCGAAGGCCTCGGTCATGATCTTCACCAGCCGGGCGTTGATCTCCTCTTCGCTCCAGAAGAAGCTGGAGAAGTCCTGCACCCACTCGAAGTAGCTCACCGTCACGCCGCCGGCGTTGGCGATCACGTCGGGCAGCACCAGCACGCCGCGTTCTTGCAGGATGTCGTCGGCCTGCGGGGTGGTCGGGCCGTTGGCGCCCTCGATCACCAGCCGCGCGGTGATGCGCCCGGCGTTGGCTTCCGTGATCTGGCCCTCGAGCGCGGCGGGGATGAGGATGTCGCAGGGCACATCCCAGAAGGTGTCGGGCGCCATGACTTCGGCGTGCGCGAAGCCCGCCACCGACCCGTGGGCTGCCACGTGGGCCAGCAGCGCGGGCACGTCCAGCCCGGCCTCGCGGTAGATCGTGCCGCCGTGGTCCTGCACGGCCACCACGCGCGCGCCGGCCTCGGCAAACAGCTTGCCTGCGACGCCGCCGACGTTGCCGAAGCCCTGCACCGCCACCCGCGCGCCCCGCAGCTCCAGCCCGATGCGGCGCGCCGCTTCGCTGCCCACGGTGAACACGCCGCGCCCGGTCGCTTCGCGGCGGCCGAGCGAGCCGCCAAGGTCGACCGGTTTGCCGGTGACCACGCCGGTGGCGGTGGCACCCTCGTTCATCGAGTAGGTGTCCATCATCCAGGCCATCACCTGCTCGTTGGTGTTGACGTCGGGCGCGGGGATGTCCTTGCTCGGGCCGATGATGATCCCGATCTCGCTGGTGTAGCGGCGGGTCACGCGCTCGAGCTCACCGCGCGACAGCTGGCGCGGATCGACGCGGATGCCGCCCTTGGCGCCGCCATAAGGCACGTTGACCGCCGCGTTCTTGATCGACATCCACGCGGACAGGGCCATCACCTCCGACAACGTCACGTCCTGGTGGAAGCGCACGCCGCCCTTGCCCGGGCCGCGGCTGGTGTTGTGCTGCACGCGGTAGCCCTCGAAGTGGGCCACGGTGCCGTTGTCCAGGTGGATCGGCACATCCACGATGAGCGTGCGCTTCGGGCGTTTGAGGGTGTCGATCCAGCGCGCCAGCGGGCCGAGGTGCGGGGCGACGCGGTCGACCTGTTGCAGGTAGGTGCCCCACGGGCCAAGGTGCTGGGGGTCGAGGTAGGAGGGCAGGGCCTGGGTGAAGGCCGCGGGTGCCGTGGAGGGGTGCATGGTGGTGCTCCGCAGGGGGTGCGACGCCGGGTTGGCGACTGCGGCGCACTGTAGGCGTGGGCCTCGCCGCTGTCCAAGGCCGCTTGCCAATCAGGCCATGCGCGAAACGCATAACCTCCTGGGCCGCTCACGCCCCGAACTGCAGCGCCGCCAGGCCCGCGTACACCCCACCGCGCGCCACCAGCTCGGCGTGGGTGCCCTGCTCGACCAGGCGCCCGTGGTCCAGCACCAGGATGCGGTCGGCGCGCTGCACCGTGGCCAGGCGGTGGGCGATGACCAGCGTGGTGCGGTCGCGCATGGCCGCGTCCAGCGCGGCCTGCACCATGCGTTCGCTCTGCGCGTCCAGGGCGCTGGTGGCCTCGTCGAGCAGCAGCAGCGGCGGGTTTTTGAGCATCGCCCGGGCGATGGCGATGCGCTGGCGTTGGCCGCCCGACAGGCGCACGCCGCGCTCACCCAGGAAGGTGTCGTAGCCCTGTGGCAGCGCCTGGATGAACTCGTCGGCGAAGGCCGCCCGCGCGGCGGCGCGCACGTCGTCGTCGCTGGCGTCCGGACGGCCGTAGCGGATGTTGTCCAGCGCGCTGCCGGAGAAGATGACCGGGTCCTGCGGCACCACGCCGATGCGCGAGCGCAGGTCGTCCAGCGCCATCGCGGCCAGCGGCACGCCGTCGAGCACGATCTCGCCGGCGTCCGGGTCGTGGAAACGCAGCAGCAGCGACAGCACGGTGCTCTTGCCCGCGCCACTCGGCCCCACGAGCGCCACCGTCTCGCCCGGTCGGAGTTCGACGCTGAGGTCGCTCAGCGCGGCCTGCGCGGGGCGCGACGGGTAGCGGAAGGTCACGCCGCGCAAAGCGACCGTGCTGCCGCCGCGCGGCCAGGGCGCTGACCGCGGGACGGCCGGCGACTGGACCGGCGAGGTCGTGGCCAGCAGCTCGACGAGACGCTCGCTCGCGCCGGCGGCCCGCAGCAGGTCGCCGTACACCTCGCCCAGCACCGCCACCGCGCCGGCCAGGATGATGATGTAGACCACCGTCTGGCCCAGGTGGCCGGCGCTGATGGTGCCCGCCAGCACGGCCTGGGTGCCCTGATAGAGGCCCCAGAGCAGCAACGCGGCGGTGGCGATGATGACGAAGGCCACCAGCGCGGCGCGCGCCCGCGTGCGCCGCACGGCGGTGCGGAAGGCCTGGTCGGTGGCGCGGTCGAAGCGCTCGCCCTCCCGTGTTTCGGCGGTGTAGCTCTGCACCACCGGGATCGCGTTGAGCACCTCGGCGGCGATCGCGCTGGCGTCGGCCACGCGGTCCTGGCTGGCGCGCGACAGGCGCCGCACCCGCCGCCCGAACCACATGCTCGGCACCACCACCAGCAGCAGGATCAGCGCCACCTGCAGCATCACCGTGGGGTTGGTCCACACCAGCATCACCAGCGCGCCCAGGCCCATGACCGCGTTGCGCAGCCCCAGCGACAGCGACGAGCCCACCACGGTCTGCACCAGCGTGGTGTCGGTCGTCAGGCGAGACAGCACCTCGCCGGTCTGGGTGGTTTCAAAAAACGCGGGGCTCTGGCGCAGCACGTGACCGTACACCGCGTTGCGCAGGTCGGCCGTGATGCGCTCGCCCAGCCAGCTCACGAGGTAGAAGCGCGCCGCCGAGAACACCCCGAGCGCCACCGCCACGCCGAACAGCTGCAGAAAGTGCCCGCGCAGGGCCAGCGCGGTCTGGGCCCGGTCGGGGCCGGTGAGGCCGCCGTCGATCAGGCCGCGCAACGCCACCGGAAACAGCAGCGTGGCCGCGGCGGCGAGCGTGAGAAATAGCAGCGCCAGCGCGATCTGGGCCCGGTAGGGCCGCAGGAACGGCAGCAGGCGGGAGAGCGAGCGTGGGTGGGTGGCGGCGGGGCGGGCGGTGTCCGGGGGTGGCATGGACCCATTGTCGCCGGCCGCGCGTTTTCACCGACTTGCCGATTTAGCAGTACACGATTGAAATGGTGACTGTTGAAATTCATCCGTTTTAATCATGTGCAATTCACAAGCGCACAACCCGGAGGAGAAGCCCATGTTCCGCACCCGCCTGACGTCCGCCGCCGCCCTGACCGGCCTGCTGCTCGCCGCCGCTTCCTGGTCCGCGCACGCCGCCGGCCCGACCTGCACCGCCGCCGCGGCCGAGAAAAAGCTGTCCGGCGCGGCCAAGACCTCGTTCCTGAAGAAGTGCGAGAAGGACGCCGGCGCCAGCTGCGATGCGCAGGCTGCGGAGAAAAAGCTCGCCGGCGCGGCCAAGACGAGTTTCACCAAGAAGTGCGTGAAGGACGCGGTCGGCGCTGCCTCCTGAGGCGCCGGCGCCGTCAGAGCACCAGCCGCGCGGCGTAGCCGGTCATCTCCAGGTAGCCACGCCCGACGCGGCGGCCGGCAGCGTCGTGGAGGTCCGACAAGCCTTCCCAGTACACCGTGCCGGTGCTGGCGCGGCTGTCGAGTTCCTGCGCGTCCACCAGCGCCTGCACGCGGTGCTCGCCCGCGGGCGTCTGCAGCCGCCAGACCACCGGATAGCGCGCGCCGGTTTTGGGGCTGACCCAGACGCGCTCCGGCGTGAAGCGGACCTCGTGCGGCCCGAAGGCGCGCGCGCCCAGCGGGTCGCCGCCCGCGCTGGCCGGGCGGAAGGAGCCGCCGGCCCACAGGGCGCTGCCATCGGCGCGCCGCAGGCGGAAGGCGGTGAGCGCGCCGCCGTCGTCGAGGTTCATGCCGACCCAGTCCCAGCCGACCGCTTCGGGGTGCAGGATCGCCTCGCTCCACTCGTGGTCGAGCCAGGCGGTGCCGCGCACCCGCCAGCGCCGCTCGCGCAGGCGCAGCGTGCCGTCGACGGCGAGCTGCGGGTGGGTGACGTAGAAGCTGGCCTGCGCGGGATCGGGGCCTTTGCGTGAGAAGCCGTGCTCGCCCTGCAGCAGCCAGGTCTGCACGGGCGCGGCGCGCAGCGCGATGCCCAGGCTGTCGCCCTCGATGCGGGTGTCGTAGAGGCCGTCCGGGCCGCGGCGGATGTGCCAGTCGCGCAGGGTGACGTCGGTGTCGGCTTCGGCGGCGTACACGCCCTGACCGGCCACGGGCGGCGGCTCGCCGTTCCAGCGCGCCAGGCGCTCGTCGTGGTGCAGTGCGGCGCCGGCGACGTCGGTGATGGCGGCGTGGGCGAACAGCAGGTGGCGCGCGGCGAGCCGGCCGGGCAGGCGCTGCGCCGGGTCGACGCGGCTGCGGAAGAACGTGACCTGAAAGCCCAGCAGCGCGCCGCGCTCGTCCTGCGCCTGCCCGGTGAGGTACCACCATTCGGTGCGCGCGTGGTTGTGGGTGCCGTGGTCGCGCGGAAACACGAGCGGTCGCGGCCGCAGCGGCGCGCCCACGGCCTCGTCGGCCGCGCGCGCGGCGGGCATCCCCAGGCCGGCGGCACCCCACGCACCGGCGGCGGCGAGCAGCAGCGGGCGGCGGCCGATGAGCGGGGCAGGGGGGGCGGTCCGGGCGTGGGGCGGGGGGCGGTTCATCGGCGGCTCCAGCGGTTGGGGGGTCACCAGTCCTGTCGCACCGCCTGCACCGCGTCGCGGCCGGCGGCGGCGCGGCCCGCGAGCCAGGCGGTCAGCGTGCCGGCCACCACCACGGCCAGCGCCAGCGCGGCCAGCCGGGCGGTGGGCAACACCAGGTCCATCGTCCAGTGAAAACTCTGCGGGTTGACCACGTGCACCAGCACCACCGCCACCGCCAGCCCGAGCGCCACGCCGGCCAGCGCGCCCAGCGCGGTCCAGGCCAGGCCTTCGAGCGCGACCACGCCCAGGATCTGCCGCCGCGTGAGCCCGAGGTGGGCCAGCAGCCCAAACTCGCGCTGGCGCGCCAGCACCTGCGCGCTGAAGCTCGCCGCCACGCCGAACAGCCCGATGGCGATCGCCACCGCCTGCAGCCACACCGTGACCGCGAAGCTGCGGTCGAAGATGCGCAGCGAGATGGCCCGGATCTGCGCCGAGGACGCGATCTCCAGCAGGTCCTGCGCGCCCTGCTGCGCCGCCAGCGCGCGCAGCGCGGCGCGCACGGCGTCTTCGTCGGCGCCGTCCGCGAGGTGCAGCGCCAGGTCGTTCACGCGGGTGTCACCGCTCAGGCGGCGGTAGTCCGCCGCGTCGATGGCCACGCTGCCGTGCTGGCGCGCGTAGTCGCGCCACACGCCCGCCACCACCACCGTCGCACCGCGCGCGGCGGGCGTGTCGAAGGCCTGCGCCACCAGCGGCAGCGGCTGCCCCGGCCGCGCGCCGTAGAGGTCCACCATGGCTTCGCTCACATACACCGCCACCGCGCCGGGCGGCACGGCCACCGGCCGACCCACCAGCGGCAGCGCCACCCCCGACGCACCGCCGTCCAGCGGCCGCGCCACCAGCGCCACCGGCGGGCGGCCCGGATCGGCCAGCAGCGGCACCACCCGCACCGCGTCCACCCGCGCCACGCCCGGCAGCGCCGCGACCGCCGCCACCACCGCGGGCGGCAGCGTCTGCCCGTCGGTGCCCGCGGTGCTCGCGCGCACATACAGCGGCGCCGGCAGCACCGCGTCGAGCCATTGCGTCACCGAGTCGCGGAAGCTCGCCACCATCACCGTCAGCGCCACCGACAGCGCCAGGCTGGCCACCACGCCGCTGGTGGCCACGGCCGCCGTTTCACGCACCCGCCGCGAGCGCTCCACCGCCAGCAGCGGCACCGCCCACGGCCCCAGCCGCGGCGCCAGCCGGTCCAGCGCCAGCCCGGCCAGCGCCGGCAGCGCCGCGATCCCGCCCAACAGCAGCAGCGCCACCGAGACATAGGCCGCCAGCGGCACCCCGCCCACCGGCGGCAGCAGCGCCAGCAGCGCACCCGCCGCGAGCAGCGCCAGCGCCCGCCACGGCCGGCCGCCCGCGCGGTGCTGCAGCAGGCCCAGCCCCTTGAGCGCCTGCGCAGGCGCCAGCCCGGCCGCGGCGCGCGCCGGCCACCAGCCGCCCACCACGGCCGCCACCACACCCAGCCCGCCGTACACCAGCGCCGCGCCCCACGACCAGCGCAGCGGCGGCGACACCCCGGCGAAATAACCGCCGCCCAGATCGCCGCCGAGCAGCCGCAGCGCCAGCGCCGCCAGCCCGCTGCCCAGCGCCACACCCAGGCCCGCGCCCAGCGCGCCCAGCAGCGCCGACTCCAGCAGCACCAGCCGGTGCCGCTCGCGCGCGCCCAGCCCCAACACGCCCAGCAGCGCCAGTTGCGGCGTGCGCCGCGCCACCGACAGCGACAGCACCGAAAACACCAGGAACGCCCCGGTGAACAGCGCCACCAGCGCCAGCACCGTCAGATTCACCCGGTAGGCGCGCGACAGGTTGCTCACCCGCTCGGTCGCCTGCGCCGGCCGCTGCAGGTCCAGCGCCGCCGGGTCGCCCAGCGCCGCGCGCAGGCCCGCCGGGTCGGCCCCGGGCGCCAGCCGCAGGTCGATGCGGCTGAGCTCACCCGCCCGACCGGCCAGCGCCTGCAGCGCCGCCACGTCCATCACCAGCAGCGGCCCGCCCGGCGCGGCCACGTGCCCGGCCCGGCGCACCGGCACCCAGCGCAGCCCCGCCTGCACCCGCCAGTCGCCGCCCTCGCCCAGCGCCTGCAGCGCCGCCGGGTTCGCAAACACCGTGTCGGGCGCGAACAGGTCAAGCCGGCCCGCGCCGTCCGCCAGCCGCGGCTGCAGCGCCGGCGCCAGCGCGCCCACGGTCAGCGCATCCACGCCCACCAGCCGCACCGCCACCCGCTGCCCGCCCGGCCCCTCGGCCTGCGCCGCCACTTCGAGCACCGGGCTGGCACTGCGCACCACCGGCAGCGCCGCCACGCGCGCCAGCCAGGCGTCGTCCAGCGCGCCGCGGCGCCCGCGCAGCTCGGCGTCGGGCTGGCCGTTGACCGCGCTCACCGCGCTGCCGAACTCGGCCAGCGCCGAGGCGTTGATCAGGTGCACCGCCAGCCCGAGCGCCACGCCCAGCGTGACCGCCAGCACCGCCGCGCCGGTGCGCCACGGGTGCTGGCGCCATTCGCGCGCGCTGAAGGTGCGGATCAGGGACCACATCCCCGCGAGCTTACGGCCGCGCTGCGCTGTGGTTGAATACGCCCGCCCATGCCCCTGCGCGCCGGCGCGGTGCTCCCACTGCCTCGGCCAGCGCCGTCCTGTCACCGCCGCTCCGTCCGCTCCACCCGCCATGCAACGACGCCCCCTGCTGGCCGCCGCCGCCTTGTCGGCCGTGACCGCTCCCTTCGCCGCCCCCGGTGCCGCCCGCGCCCAGGCGCGACCGACCCTGCGGGCGCTGGTGCACGATTCCTTCGAGCTGCCCCCGCCGCTGCTGCAGCGCTTCGAGGCCGAGGCCGGCGTGACGCTGCAGGTCATCAAGGGGGGCGACGCCGGCGAGGTGGCGAACAAGCTGATCCTCAGCCGCGAGCGGCCGATCGCCGATGTGGTGTTCGGCATCGACAACGCCTTGCTGCCGCGCGTGGCCGGGGCCGGCGTGATCGACGCCTACGACGGGCCCGCGGCCCAGCGGGCGGCGCTCGCGCCGCTGGGGGAGGGCGTGGTGCCGGTGACGCTGGGCTATGTGGCGCTCAACCTCGACCGCGCCTGGTTCGCCCGCGAGCGGCTGGCCCCGCCCGCCTCTCTGGAGGAACTCACCCAGCCGCGCTGGCGCGCCCGCCTGGTGGCGCCCAACCCCGCCACCTCCAGCCCGGGCCAGGCCTTCCTGCAGGCCACCATCGCCCACTTCGGCGAGGACGCCGCGTTCGACTGGTGGGGACGCCTGCGCGCCAACGGCCTGAAGGTGGTGAAGGGCTGGAGCGAGGCCTACTACACCGAGTTCACCCGCAACGGCGGCACGCGCCCGCTCGTGGTGAGCTACGCCAGCAGCCCGGCGGCCGAGGTGTTCTACGCCAAGGAGGCGCCGGCCGAATCCCCCACCGCCAGCCTGTTCCTGCCCGGGGGCGTGTTCCGGCAGGTGGAGGGCGTCGCGCTGGTCAAGGGCGCGCCGGCGGCGGCGCGGCCGGCGGCCGGGCGTTTCATCGAATTCCTCCGCAGCCCGGCGGTGCAGGAGGCGCTGCAGACCACGATGTGGATGTACCCGGTGGAGCCGGGTGTGGCCCGTGTGCCGGTGATGCAGCGCCACGCGCCCGAACCGCGCCGCTTCGACAACCCGCCGCCCGCGCTGGCCGCGGCGCGCGCGCGCGACTGGCTCACGCGCTGGACGCGCGTCGTGCTGCGCTGAGGCGCGTCCTCGCACCGGCCCCGCCGCCGTCCACCGATGTCTGCCGCTGGCCTGATCCCCCGCGTCTGGCTGGCCGTGCCGCTGCTGTTTCTGGCGGCGGTGGCCGTCGCGCCGGCCTGGCGCTTGTTGGCCGAGGGCGCGTCGGCGGGCGACGCGGCGTGGCTGGGGGTGTGGGCCGACCCCTTCTGGCGCGGGCGGCTGCTGTGGTCGCTGGCGCAGGCGGCGGTGACCGTGGTGCTGGCGCTGGCGCTGGGAGTGCCGGTGGCCTGGGTGCTGGCGCGGCGCGCATTCCCCGGGCGCGCGCTGGCCCTGCGGCTGCTGATGCTCCCGTTTGTGGTGCCCACGCTGGTGGCGGCGATCGGCGTGCTGGCGCTGTGGGGGCCGCGCGGCTGGCCCGGCGCCTGGTTGGCCGAGGCCGGTCTGCCGCTGGATGAGACGCCGTGGCTGCTGCTCTACGGCAACCTCTTTTTCAACCTGTGTCTGGTGGTGCGCGCGGGCGTGGAGGCGCTGGAGCGGGTCGACGGCCACCGCGTGGCGGCCGCGCGCACGCTGGGCGCCTCGCCGTGGCGGGCGTTCTGGCGCGTGGAGTGGCCGGCGATCGCGCCGTGGCTGGCGTCGGCCGCGTGTCTGGTGTTTCTGTATTGCTACGCCGGCTTCGGGCTGGCGCTGGTGCTGGGTGGGCCGCGGTGGGCGACGGTGGAGGTGGAGATCTACACGCTGGTGGCCCACGAGCTGGCGCTGGGCCCGGCGAGCGCGCTGGCGGCCTGGAGCCTGGCGATCGGCGCGGCCGTGGCGCTGGGCCATGCGCTGCTGGAGCGGCGGCTGGGCGTGCCGGCGCGCTGGCAGCCGGTGCCGCGCGCGCGCCCGGCCGGCGCGGCGCAGTGGCTGGGCGTGGGGCTGGCGATGGCGGTGCTGGCCCTGGTCTGCGGCGCGCCGCTGCTGGCGATCGCGTGGCGCGCGGCGGTGGCGCTGGCCGGCGGCGCCGCGGCCTCGCTGGCGGGCGATCCGCAGGTCTGGCTGGCGCTGGGCAACACGCTGCGCTTCTCCGCGCTGGCGCTGGCGCTGGCCACCGCCCTGGGCCTGCTGCACGCGCTGGCGGCCCACGGCCTGGCCCGCGGCGGCAGCGCCGTGCGCGCGCTGGCCTACCTGCCGTTCGTGCTGTCGCCGGTCACGGTCGCGTTTGGCCTGCTGCTGCTGGCGCCCGGCTGGACGGCCAGCCTGAGCCTGCTCGTGGCGGCCTACGCGTTGCTGGCCTACCCGTTTGTGGCCCAGTCGCTGGGCGCCGCCCTCGACGCGCTGCCGGCGCACTGGGCACAGGCCGCCGCCACGCTGGGCGCGCCGCCGCGGCGCGTGCTGGTGCGCGTGGTGCTGCCGCTGCTGGCGCCGGCCCTGCGGCGCGGCATGGCCTTCGCCGCCGCCACCGCGCTGGGCGAATTCGCGGTGTCGCTGTTCCTGTCCCGGCCGGAATGGGTCACCCTCACCACCCTGATCCACCAGCGCCTGGGCCGGCCGGGCGCCGGGTCGCTGGACGAGGCCTTCGCGCTGGCGGCGCTGCTGATGCTGCTCGCGCTGGCCGCGTTCCTGCTCATCGACGGCCCGCGCCGCGCGACCCGCCACGCCTCCCACCACGCCTCCATCGCCTCTGCCCATGCTCGACCTGCATGACATTCACCACCGCTGGCAGGACCAGCCCCTGCTGGACGGCGTGAGCCTGCGCGTGGGGGCCGGTGAAACCGTGGCCCTGCTGGGGGCGTCCGGCAGCGGCAAGAGCACGCTGCTCAAGATCGCCGCGGGGCTCGAAGCGCCGCAGGCCGGCCGCGTGTGCTGGGACGGGCAGGACATCACCGGCGTGCCGCCCCACCGCCGCGGCTTTGCGCTGATCTTTCAGGACTTCGCGCTGTTCCCGCACCTCGACGTGCGCGACAACGTGGCCTTCGGGCTGGTGGAGCAGGGCATGGCGCGGTCCGCGGCCCGCGCGCAGGCGGTGGCGCTGCTGGCGCGTTTCGGGCTGGCCGGTCAGGCCAGCGCCCGGGTGTGGACGCTCTCCGGCGGCGAGCAGCAGCGCGTGGCGCTGGCCCGCGCGCTGATCACGCGCCCGCGCCTGCTGCTGCTCGACGAGCCGTTCTCCGCGCTCGACGCCGACCGCCGCGCCGATCTGCGCGAGGAGTTTGGCCGGCGCGTGCGCGAGGCCGGCATGGCCGCGTTGCTGGTCACGCACGACGAGGCCGAGGCCCGCGCCATGGCGCAGCGCGCGTGGCGGCTGGCGGGCGGCGTGCTGCACGCCTTGTGGTGACACCGCCGCGCGGCAGAATCCGGGCGTCCTCTTTCTTTCGGCCGATTGGCCGACAACCCGCCCGCCGCAAGGAGCCCCGCATGGCCTGGTCGTCCAAAGCCCACCCCGACTTTTTCCTCAGCACCACCACGCCGCCCGGCATCGACGCCTCGCAGTACCTGGGCATCGTCAATGGCGAAGCCATCATCGGTGCCAACATCTTCCGCGACCTGTTCTCCGCGGTCCGCGACATCGTGGGCGGCCGCGCTGGCGGCTACGAGCGCGCGCTGGCCGGCGCACGGGACGCGGCGCTGGGCGAGATGCTGCAGGCCGCGCGCGAGCTGGGCGCCAATGGCGTGATCGGCATCGATTTCGACTACGAGGTGCTCGGCGAGACCAACGGGATGATGATGGTCGCCGTCAGCGGCACCGCGATCCGCCGCTGAGGCGCCCCGCCGCGCCTTCTCGCGCGGTGTCGCGCGGCTTCAGCCGCCGCGCAGCGCGCGCAGCAGGCGCTGGCCGGCGCGTCCGTCGGTCGTCAGGCCGAGCCGGGCCTGCTCCACGCGCACCGCCGCGCGCGTGCGTTCGCCCAGCAGGCCGTCGATCGCGCCGATGTCGTGGCCGCGCGCGGCCAGCAGGGTTTGCAGCTCGCGCCGCTCGGCGCGCGACAGGCCGGGGTCGTCGGTGGGCCAGGGCGTGGCGAAGGCGCCACCGCCGCGCAGCCGGTCGGCCAGGTGGGCGATCGCCAGACCGTAGCTTTCCGCGGCGTTGTAGCTGTAGAGCGCGTCGAAATTGCGGCTCACCAGAAAGGCCGGGCCCTGCGGACCGGCGGGGGTCATGAGCCCGAGAGACAACTCGTCAGGGATCGGCTGGCCATCCACCCGTTGCAGGCCGCGCGCGCGCCACTCGCTGCCCGGGCGTTTGGTGCGCCGGCCCTCGCCGGCGGTGGAAAAGCCGGCCGGCAAGCGCACCTCGAAGCCCCACGGCACGCCGGGGCGCCAGCCGGCGCGCTGCAGGAAGTTCGCGGTCGAGGCCAGCGCGTCGGCCGTGCTGTCGAACAGGTCGGCGCGGCCGTCGCCGTCGAAGTCCACCGCCAACCGCTCGAAGGTGCTCGGCATGAACTGCGTGTGGCCGAAGGCGCCGGCCCAGGAGCCGTTGAAGCGTTCGGCGGGGAAGTGGCCGGCCTGCACGATGCGCAGCGCGGCGAAGAACTCGGTGCGGAAGTAGGCCTGGCGTCGGCCTTCGCACGACAGCGTGGCCAGCGAGCGCAGGATCGGCAGGCCGCCCAGGCCTTGCCCGAAATTGCTCTCCACGCCCCACACCGCCACCACCGTGGCCGGGTCCACGCCGTGGCGCTGCTCGACCGCGCGCAGCACCTCGGCCTGCGCGCCCAGCCGCGCCTGTCCGTCGGCCACGCGCTCGTCGTCCACCAGCGCGGCCAGGTAGTCCCAGACCGGGATGCGGAACTCGGGCTGGAAGTTGAGCCGCTCGATCACCACCGGGTCTGACAGCAAGCCGGCGGTGTGGCGGCGCCAGGTGTCGGCGTTGACGCCGGCGGCCGCGGCCGCGGGACGCAAGTCGGCCATGCAGGCGGTCAGCGGCGCGCCGGTGGGCGGCGCGGACGCTGCGGTGGGGGCCTGGGCGGCCACGAGGGGCGCGGTCAGCAGGCCGGCGAGCAGCGCGCACAGGCGACGGGGGGTGGTGGGAGGGATCGTGCGGGACATACTAGGAGGAGGCGACGGGGCGCGGAAAGTTCGGCGGAATCGATGAGGGCGCGGTGGCGGCCACGCCGTGGCAGGCTTGTGGGGCGGGCCCGCGGGGCGCGGGGACCTACCGCGCTCAGGCCAGCCAGGTGCTGCCGTGCTCGGGGACCATGGCGCGCCAGCCGAGTTCGCGCTCGATGCGCGCGCGCAGGGTGTCGGAGGCGGCCAGTTCGCCGTGGGTGACGAACACCCGGCGCGGCGGCTGGGGGAGGCGGCGCAGCCAGGCCAGCAGCTGGTTGGCGTCGGCGTGGGCGGAGGCCGAGCCGAGCTGGACCACCTCGGCGCGCACCGGCCAGTCCTGCCCGAAGATGCGCAGCGTGGGCTGGCCCTCGGCGAGTCGGGCGCCGCGGGTGCCTGGCGCCTGGTAGCCGGTGAGCACCACCATGTGGCGGTGGTCGCTCAGGTACTGCGTGAGGTGGTGCAGCACGCGACCGCCGGTGGCCATGCCGCTGGCGGCGAGGATGACTTTGGGGCCGTGCTGATGGGCGATGGCTTTGGACTGCTCCACGCTGGTCACCAGCCGCGCGGCGCGGGCCATGTCCCGGTTCTGCGCGGCGCTGAGCCGGTGGTCGCCGAGGTGGTGTTCGAACAGGGCGGTGGTGTCCACCGCCATCGGGCTGTCGAGGTAGACGGGCAAGGCGTGCGGCAAGGCACCCGCGGCCTTGAGCTGCGCGATCGCCAGCAGCACCGCCTGCGCGCGCCCCACAGCGAACACCGGCACGACGGCGGTGCCACCGCGGGCGGCCACCCGTGACAGCGCCGGCCCCAACTCGGCCATCACGTCGCCCTCCGGGTGGGTGCGGTCGCCATAGGTCGATTCGCACACCACCACGTCGGCTGCCGGCGGGTCCTCGGGCGCGCGCATGAGCGCGTCGTCGGGTCGGCCGAGATCGCCCGAGAACAGCAGGCGCTGGCCGCCCACCTCAATCAGCACGCTGGCCGCCCCCAGGATGTGGCCGGCGCCGAAGAAGCGCACCGTCCAGCCGGGCAAGGGTTCGCAGGCCTCGTGCCAGTGGGCCGCGCGCAGGTGCTTGAGGCTGTCGCGCGCGTCTTGCTCGGTGTAGAGGGGCAGGGCTGGCTGGTGCCGGCTGAAGCCCTTGCGGTTGGCGTAGGCGGCGTCTTCTTCCTGAAGGTGGCCGCTGTCGGGCAACAGAATCTGGCAGAGATCGCGCGTGGCGGCGGTGCACCACACCTTGCCGCGGAAGCCCTCCTTCACCAGCAAGGGCAGGTAGCCGCTGTGATCGATGTGCGCGTGCGTCAACACCACCGCGCCGATCTGCCCCGGGACCACCGGCAGCGGGTCCCGGTTGCGCAGCCGCAGCGGCTTGAAGCCCTGGAACAGCCCGCAGTCGACCAGCAGGCGCTGGCCGTCGTGCTCGACCAGGTACTTGGAGCCGGTCACCGTGCCGGTGCCGCCGAGGAATCGAATGTGTACGCCCATGCGGATCATCTTAGCCCCGCCCGGGGCGGCTCAGGCGAAGGCCGCGTTGAGCCAGATCATGAACACGAAGCCCCCCATCAGCGTCGCGCTGGCCGCGCCCTCGAACCCGTGCCGGTGGGTCTCGGGGATGATCTCGTGGCTCACGACGAACAGCATCGCCCCGGCCGCCAGCGCCAGTCCCAGCGGGTAGAAGGCCGGCAGGCTGCCCAGCACCGCCACCCCCACCAGCGCACCCAGCGGTTCGGCCAGCCCGGTGAGCGCGGCCACGCCCCACGCCGAGGCCGTGCCCAGCCCCAGCGTTCGCAGCGCCATCGCCACGATCAGGCCTTCGGGCATGTTCTGCAGCGCGATCGCCATCGCCACGGCCGCCCCGTCGTGGACCTCGCCACCCGACGCCGGCGCGGCGTAGGCCGCGCCCACCGCCAGCCCTTCGGGCAGGTTGTGGATCATCAGCGCCAGCACCATCAGCCAGGCGCGCGAGAGACCCGGCGCGGCCGCGGCGCGGCGCTGCGCGTGCCCGTTGGCGGCCGGTGGCAGCACCGCGTGCTCATGGGGCAGCGCGCGGTCGATGGCCAGCATCAGGCCCATGCCCAGCGCGAGCCCCAGCCCGGTGAGCAGGGCGGCCCGGCCACCCGCGCCCACCAGCGCGGCGCTCGCCTCCAGCGCCGGCAACAGCAGCGAGAACACCGCCGCCGCCAGCATCACGCCGGCCGAAAACGCGAGAAACGCCGACTCCTGCCGCTTGCTCAGCCGCCGCACCACGGCCACCGGCAGCGCGCCCACCGCCGTGGCCAGCGCCGCCAGCAGCGAGGCCTGCACCCCAGCGACCATCGCGCTGCCGCCGGGCTGGGCCAGCCACCAGCCACGCGTGGGCGCCCACCAGGTCGACACCGCCGCCACCCCCGCCATCACCAGCGCGCCCGCGCCAAGCGCCAGCAAAGCGCGCGTCGGCGCGCCGGCCGGCGTCAGGCCGTGGGCGCCGGCGTCGTGGTCAGCAATGCCGGGAATCGGGTGGGTGAGGGCGGTCATCGAAGCCTCCGGGTAGGGGGAGAAGGCCTCGATTTTGTCAAAAACTATCGATCGTTAGAAATCGATGTTTTTTATGAATCGGATAGGTCCGGCCACAGCGCCGGACGTCCCGCGGCGGGCGGTCGCCCGCGCGCCGCGGGTCCGCCGGCTTTCCTCACGAGAAAAAGTCTTTCGCCTTCTCAAACCAGCCCTTGTCGTTGGGGCTGTGCTTGTGGCCGCCCTTCTTGAAGGACTCGTCGAGTTCCTTCAGCAGCTTGCGCTGGTGCTCGGTCAGCTTCACCGGGGTCTCTACCGCCACGTGGCAGTACAGGTCGCCGGGGTAGCTGCTGCGCACGCCCTTGATGCCTTTGCCGCGCAGGCGGAAGGTCTTGCCGCTCTGCGTGCCTTCGGGCAGGTCGATGGTGGCCTTGCCCTGCAGCGTGGGGACATCGATCTCGCCGCCGAGGGCCGCGGTCGTCATGCTCACCGGCACCTGGCAGTGCAGGTCGTCGCCGTCGCGTTCGAAGATGTCGTGCTTGCGCAGGCGGATCTCGATGTAGAGGTCGCCGGCCGGGCCGCCGTTCTGGCCGGGTTCGCCGTTGCCGGTGGAGCGGATGCGCTGGCCGTCGTCGATGCCGGCCGGGATCTTGATCTCCAGCGTTTTCTGCTTCTTGATCTTGCCCTGGCCGTTGCAGGCGGTGCAGGGCTCGGGAATGATCTTGCCCTTGCCCACGCAGGTCGGGCAGGTTTGCTGCACGCTGAAGAAGCCCTGGCGCATCTGCACCACACCCGCCCCATGGCAGGTGCCGCAGGTCTTGGCGCTGGTGCCCGGCTTGGCGCCGGTGCCGTGGCACGTGTCGCAGTCGTCCCAGCTGGGAATGCGGATCTGCGTTTCCTTGCCCTGGGCGGCTTCCTCCAGCGTGATCTCCATCGCGTACGACAGGTCGGCGCCGCGGTACACCTGCCGCCCGCCGCGCCCGCCGCGGGCGCCCCCGAAGATGTCACCGAAGATGTCGCCGAAGGCGTCCGAGAAGCCGCCGAAGCCCTCCGGCCCGCCCGGCCCGCCGCGCATGTTGGGGTCCACGCCGGCGTGGCCGTACTGGTCGTAGGCCGCTTTCTTTTGCGGGTCCGACAGCATTTCGTAGGCTTCCTTGACCTCCTTGAATTTCTCCTCGGCGGTCTTGGCGGCTTCGCCCTGATTGCGGTCGGGGTGGAACTTCATGGCGAGCTTGCGGTACGCCTTCTTGATCTCCTCGTCGGAGGCGTTCTTGGGCACACCCAGCACGTCGTAAAAGTCGCGTTTGGCCATGGGAGTCTGTCAGTCGGTGTTCGGTGGAGCACGAACGCCGCGGCGGGTTGCCCCGGCGCGGCGGTGAGGGTGGGGCGGTCCGGGCCGCTCAGCCCTTCTTCACTTCCTTCACTTCGGCGTCGACGATGTCGTCGTTCTTGCCGCCGGCGGCGCTGGGCTGCTCAGCGGCGCCGGCGCTGGCGCCAGCCCCACCGGCCGAGGCCGCCGCGGCTTCGGCCTGCGAGGCAGCGTACACCTTCTCGCCCAGTTTCTGGCTGGCGGTCATCAGCGCCTCGGTCTTGGCCTCAATGGCGGCTTTGTCGTCGCCTTTGACCGCCTCGTCCAGCGCCTTGAGCGCGTCTTCGATGGCCGATTTCTCGCCGCCGTCGAGCTTGTCGCCGTGCTCGCCCAGGCTTTTCTTCACGCTGTGCGCCATGGCCTCGGCCTGGTTGCGGGCCTGGACCAGCTCGACCTTCTTCTTGTCTTCGGCGGCGTTGAGCTCGGCGTCCTTCACCATCTTCTGGATCTCGTCCTCCGACAGGCCCGAGTTCGCCTTGATGGTGATCTTGTTTTCCTTGCCGGTGCCCTTGTCCTTGGCGCTGACGTGCAGGATGCCGTTGGCGTCGATGTCGAAGGTCACCTCAATCTGCGGCATGCCGCGCGGCGCGGCCGGGATGCCTTCCAGGTTGAACTCGCCGAGCAGCTTGTTGCCGGCCGCCACCTCGCGCTCGCCCTGGAACACCTTGATCGTCACCGCCGGCTGGTTGTCGTCGGCGGTGGAGAACACCTGCGAGAACTTCGTCGGGATGGTGGTGTTCTTCTGGATCATCTTGGTCATCACGCCGCCCATGGTCTCGATGCCCAGCGACAGCGGGGTCACGTCGAGCAGCAGCACGTCGGTGCGGTCACCGCTGAGCACCTGGCCCTGGATCGCGGCGCCCACGGCCACGGCCTCGTCCGGGTTGACGTCCTTGCGCGGCTCCTTGCCGAAGAACTCCTTGACCTTCTCCTGCACCTTGGGCATGCGGGTCATGCCACCGACCAGGATCACATCGTGGATGTCGCCCACCGCGACGCCAGCGTCCTTGATGGCGGTGCGGCAGGGCGCGATGGTGCGCTCGATCAGGTCCTCCACCAGCGCTTCCAGCTTCGCGCGGGTGAGCTTGATGTTGAGGTGCTTGGGGCCCGAAGCGTCGGCCGTGATGTAGGGCAGGTTGATGTCGGTCGCGGCCGAGGACGACAGCTCGATCTTGGCCTTTTCGGCCGCTTCCTTCAGGCGCTGCAGGGCCAGCACGTCCTTGCTCAGGTCAACGCCCTGGTCCTTCTTGAACTCGCTGATGATGTGGTCGATGATGCGCTGGTCAAAGTCTTCGCCGCCCAGGAAGGTGTCGCCGTTGGTGGACAGCACCTCGAACTGCATCTCGCCGTCCACGTCGGCGATCTCGATGATCGACACGTCAAAGGTGCCGCCGCCGAGGTCGTACACGGCAATCTTGCGATCGCCCTTCTCGCTCTTGTCCAGGCCGAACGCCAACGCCGCGGCGGTGGGCTCGTTGATGATGCGCTTGACCTCCAGGCCCGCGATGCGGCCGGCGTCCTTGGTGGCCTGGCGCTGGGCGTCGTTGAAATAGGCCGGCACGGTGATCACGGCCTCGGTGACCGGCTCGCCCAGGTAGTCCTCGGCGGTTTTCTTCATCTTGCGCAGCACCTCGGCGCTCACCTGCGGGGGCGCCATCTTCTTGCCGCGCACCTCGACCCAGGCGTCGCCGTTGTCGGCGGCCGTGATGGCGTAGGGCATCAGGTCGATGTCCTTCTGCACTTCCTTCTCGGTGAACTTGCGGCCGATCAGGCGCTTCACCGCGTACAGCGTGTTCTTTGGATTGGTGACCGCCTGCCGCTTGGCCGGCGCGCCGACCAGGATCTCACCGTCTTCCTGGTACGCAATGATCGACGGCGTGGTGCGGGCCCCCTCGCTGTTTTCGATCACCTTGGTGTTGTTGCCCTCCATGATCGCCACGCACGAGTTGGTGGTGCCGAGGTCGATGCCGATGATGCGTCCCATGTTCTGACTCCGTGAGGAAAGAGGAATGTGTGAAAAACGATGTGGGGAAGGTGTGGATAACCGGTGGGCTTTTCAAGGCCGCGGGGCGCTCACTTCGGCGCTGCCACGGTGACCAGCGCCGGGCGCAGCACGCGCTCGGCAATCAGGTAGCCTTTCTGGAGCACGGTCACCACGGTGTTGGCTTCCTGGTCGGCCGGCACCATGCTGATGGCCTGGTGCTGGTGAGGGTCGAAGCGCGTGCCGGCCGGCGGCGCAATGGCCACCACCTTGTGGCGCTCCAGGGCGCTGCGCAGCTGCTTGAGCGTGGCCTCAGACCCTTCGCGCAGCTGCTCGCGCGTGGCGTCGGTGATGGCCAGGCCGGCTTCCAGGCTGTCGGCCACGGCCAGCAGGCTCTCGGCGAAGCTCTCCACGGCGAACTTGCGCGCCTTGCTGACCTCGTCGTCGGCGCGGCGGCGGGCGTTTTCTGCCTCGGCCTTGGCGCGCAGGAACTGGTCGGCCAGGTCGGTGTTCTGGGCCTTCAGCGTGGCGATCTCGGCCTGCAGGCGGGCGAGGTCGTCGTGGGCCTGGGCGGCGGCCGCGGCTTCGGCTTCCTCGGGGGGCAGGGCGTGGGCGGGGTTCTCGGGCGTGGCGCTCATGGTGTCTGGGGTGGATTCGTCGGACCGGTCGGTGCGGGGCGCCGCCGGGTTGCGCGGCACTTGGGGCGGCCGGCGGTGGTTTCAAGGGGGTGACAGCAAAAAAAGCCGGCGCGGGGCACCATTGGGCGTTTTCACCCCCGCAAGACCCCATGAAACTTTTTCGCCACGGCGCCCCCGGCGCCGAACGACCCGGCCTGGTGGACGCCGACGGCATCCTGCGCGACCTCGCCGGCATCACCGCCGACATCGGACCGGCCACGCTGGGCCCGGATTCTATGGCCCGGCTGGCCGCGCTGGACGCCCGGCGCCTGCCCGAGGTGCCGGCCGGCACCCGCCTCGGCCCGTGCGTGGGCGGCGTGGGCAACGTGATCGGCATCGGCCTGAACTACGCCGACCACGCCGCCGAGGCCGGTCTGAAGCCACCCGGCCAGCCCATCGTGTTCAACAAGCACAACGGCGCCATCAGCGGCCCGAACGACGATCTCTGGCTGCCGCCGGGCTCGCACAAACTCGACTGGGAGGTGGAGCTGGGCATCGTGATCGGTCGGCGCACCTTCCAGATCGCCGAGGCCGACGCGATGAACCACGTGGCGGGCTTCTGCCTGGTCAACGACGTGTCCGAGCGCGCCTGGCAGATGGAGATGGAAGGCCAGTGGACCAAGGGCAAGGGTTACCCCACACACTGCCCGATCGGCCCGTGGCTGGTCACGCCCGACGAACTCGGTGACCCGCAGGACGTGGACCTGTGGCTCGACGTGAACGGCCAGCCGCGCCAGCGCGGCAACACGCGCACCATGATCTTCAGCGTGGCCCACATCGTGAGTTACCTCAGCCGCTTCATGGCGCTGATGCCGGGCGACGTGATTCCCACGGGCACGCCGCCGGGCGTGGGCATGGGTCAGAAGCCGCCGGTCTACCTGAAGGCCGGGGATGTGGTGACGCTGGGCGGGCGGGGATTGGGCGAACAGCGCCAGCGGGTGGTTGCTGCGCCCTGACGGCGCTCAGCGCGCCGTGGTGCGCGCGGGCGCCGCCCGGCGGCTGGAGCGCGCCTGGGCCTGGTGCCAGCGGCCGGCAAAGCTGCGCACCTCGCCGAGCCGGCGCACGAGATCCGCGCCCTGGGCGGTGAGGCAGTAGCCGTGGCCGGTGTGGTCGAGCAGGCGGGCCGCGCGCAGCTCTTTCAGGCGGGTGTTCAGGGTGTTGGGCGTGACGCCGCCCACGCTGTCCTGCAGCAGGCGGAAGGTCTGCGGGTGACCGTCCGCGAGGGCCCAGATGACGCGCAGCGCATAGCGGGCCTCCAGCAGCTCGAACAGCTGGGCGATCGCTTCGGTCTCCTTGCGCATGCCGGTCTCCTGATGGGCCTCGCGGGCCTCTGTGAACGGCGGAACTG